>Ga0272441_10007158_pt1 | contig 18264 bp, 15 predicted proteins | sample SSMProp6N_FD_193582 | JGI IMG/M metagenome (GOLD analysis project Ga0272441, IMG submission 193582) | Marine sediment archaeal communities from Little Sippewissett salt marsh, Falmouth, MA, United States - SSM-Prop-6N | ecosystem: Environmental > Aquatic > Marine > Wetlands > Sediment ... | reverse complement strand
AAGATGCAATTCTTATTGCCCAACTGAGATACCACTACTGATCCCTCTTTTTGCCCCAACCATTGTTTATCTGAATCGTGGCCCACCGGGGTCAAATCTTTACTCTTGACAATGCCTATCTTGAACCGAATAGCGTGGGCATTTCCCGCACCGTAGTGCGGGCACTGCATTCTACCCATCAATGCAATGATAAGGAATTAAGAAGACACAACATATAATTGTTGAATTAAGTGTTATGTCCTTATAACTCGCCTAAAATGGCGCAGCTATTTTGAATCGAGTGCATTCAATTGTTCTGCAGCCTCTGGCTGCTTCTTTCTTGCAGTGCAATGACAGACAACGGCCAATGCAATCAGTCCAATCAAAATGGGCCCAGAATAGAATGTCATGAAACACCGGGATATTGCCTGCAGCCCTGATGAGGTCGTAGAGTCTGGGCCGAGTCCGTCCCGCATCAACCACGCGAACGGGAGCAGGGCGATGATCGCAAGCGCCAATATTGCATCCACGACAACCTGTGTGACCTTTATCTTCATCTCATTCTCTTTGCATAACGCTGCCCCCTAGGAGCGACGCGCTGCGGCGTCTCTCCGAAGTGGCTTGTTCGCCCTTGTCATCTATTCTCAAGCCACAAATACACATCTAAATGGACTCTGGCAATTCTCTTTTGCCTGGCATAAATGGCCGCATAATCCTGAAACACTTTGCTGACGTTGGGTTTCAGATTCTTCAGGCCAGGCCACTTCGGTAGTTGCCCACGTCCCGCATGTCGCTTTAGTCCTTTAGTTACTGCACTGTCAAGCGGGAGTTCTAGCCAGTCTTCAATTTTGGATACACCATAGTGCTTGTTGAGATACTGGTTGTAAAGCATATCTCGCATGAATAGGTTTATTGCCTTCCGAGCGGCACCCCATGGGCGATTTCTGACAGGGAGCCGATTTAGCATTACTTTGGTGTGGTGATTTAACCAGCTCGTATATTTACTTGCTGTTGATGTAGGTATCTTGGATAGGTTGATTGCACCAAGATATGACTGTGTTGCCTTGAGCACACCTTTACCTTGGCCACGCAATGCGGAAGGCCCTACGGCTGTAACCGCAGTGCGTTGCTGCATTGTCTTTATGAAGTCATCCGGTTTCATTGTTTGATGCCTAACGCGCACCTCACCAGCCGCGGTCTTTATGCGGTCTGGTGAAGGTGTTGGTTAGGGAATCATTTCGATTTCTTTGAATGCAAGTGTCTTCATCAATGCTTCTTCAGACTGAAACAAGGTAAAATGGTTTATGTTCACTTCGTGAAGGTGAGAAAGGGCGTTCAATCTCTCTGATCTCGGAATTGATATCTTGATCAGGATATCCTGATGGGGATCGTCTCTGCCAAAAACATCCTCATGGCAAGCAAAAGTCTGCGAGCCCCCCTCATCCTTTGTGCATACAGTGTACCAGGATTGCTGCAAGAAGTGCCTTCTGTGCGTACGCACATAAGGTCCTTGCACGCTAACTTGGGGAGCTCCTTCCCATCCAGCTTTAGTACCCTTAGGCAACCCGACATATGCAATTATTGCTAATTTATCCGCAGCATTTTGTTCAGCGAAAGCGAAAAAGGCAGCTATGTACGGTGACATTGTCCAATCTAAAAGCGGTGATGGAAAACCGTGATGTCGAAGATAGACCCAGAAGTCATAGCAAGGGATATATGGGAAGAAAATATCTGATTTCGTTTTGATATCGCTTTGGACTTTTGAATAGTCAGGAAGATTCCAATTTCTGTCCGTGAATGACTCCACTTGAGGTCCACAGCGCAAGGCGAGCTGAGCGTAGGATTCTATAGTCCATGAAACCGAGGAGAACCGCTCAAGTGTAGAATTGAGCCTCCAATCATAATCCGCCTGCCCTCGGTAAAGGATCAGATTCCTCTGCTTGATCCCGGCAATTTCATGTTCGCCGTAATCTGCTTTAATTTGATTAATGACGGGAGGGAATTCCGTCCATGATGAAATATCAATCTTTTTCATAATAACTCCCTAACGGTACGGTCAGGAGCAGCCAGGGGATCCACTAACCTAAAAAATAGCTAATTCTTTGCATTTTGAAACCGAACATACAAAATTGCCTTGGCCCTGGCTGTCGCCTGCACTGTTTTGTTGGCGTTAAAGCGACTATCTTATATGCGTCTATAGATCAGTTACAGTTATGTCTTTTATTTCACCATCAATTATCTGTTTGCCAAAATTATAACAATGTTGAATAGCCTCTTCTTTATCAACGAATGTATTTGAAGCGGAAAAATTCCTTTGTGTTACACTGCTACCTTTTTCCTTCCAAATATTAATATTTATGGTCCATTTTTTATCCTCTACTAGTTGATATGGTACGGCTTGAATAACATAATCCTTGTAATGGAAACCATCCATTATTATTTCCTCCTTTGTAAAAAATTTTAGAACGCCCACATCATGATAGCCAGACAGAAAGTTTTTAGCCGGTCTGGTTAATTATTTTATTGGCTATAAATTTAGTACACTACGTAACCCTTTGATCTTCTCAACCAATTCGTCGAATGTAACGATTTCTACGTTTAGTTGATTGCTCCGAACTAACTCAAAACACTTCGCTTGATGCTCGTTTAATTTTGACTTACGACCGATAAGCAGAATAATGCGGGGGTCCAATATTTTGTATTTGCTCCCAAAATTAGTTAGAAAAGTGTTCTTTTGATCAAGGCACTGGCTAATTGCAGCAGTAAGGTGGTCGTGCATTGCGAAAACATCAGGCTCCCTGTATGGTGTTTTCTTGAGCAACTGACGAACGTGTGTCTTTATCTCAAGTAAAGCAAAGTTGTCTCGAAATCCGTTCTGGTATAGGAAGTCAACAACTCGACCTTCTTTATTTTCAAGTGTTTTACCACCTACATAAGCTTCTCGACCGTAAAGAACAACTTGAAATGGGAACAGATTGGATAAAATCCATCCGTGCTTTTCAAAAAACCCCTGCCAATCTTTTTCGTTATCCTTGGCTGCCTTTAATAAACTTTCGTAGCCATCTATTACATCATCAAGATAAGCAATGTTGATTTTGTCTTTAGTTTGGATGTAGTTATCAGTTATGGATATTTTACTTGCCGGTGCAAGAGAAAGGACGGATAAAACTGAATCTAAATCGGAATCAGACAGTGAAATATCATCTTCGTAGAGAGAGAAAAAATGGGATATATAGCCTTTACTCAGTTTGGTCTTGCGTGGCAGCAGTTTGGAGGTGATATTTGCCAATGAATTATTGATTGTAGTTTTTCTTCTTGTTTCATAGATCCGAACCTCTTTACCAATAGCTCTTACTGTTTGTTCAAAAACACCCCAATTGAGAGTGACAGAATTTGTTGAAAATCTACTTCTGCCGTTCTTTACAAATTTGATCTTATTTACGTCTGGAAACTGCTTATATATGAAATTCATTAATAATTTTACGTATCCGGTTGTTACTTTTACAGTATTACCTTTGCGTACCATTTCTGGAATGTCTTCAAAATTACTCCATCCATTTAGCTCGATTTCTTGAATTTTCTTTTTAATCAAACCTCGTTCAACACTATAGCTATAAGGGTAAATTTGTATTACGGGTCGATTTTTATATACTCGCTTTGCGACATGAATCGGTTTAATATTTTCATCATGAAATGACCATTCAGTTTTTGACGCTGTGTCAGCGGTTATGTTTTCTGTTAGTGGTTCTACAGCACTATTTTCGCTCATTTATTACATCTCCTTTCCGCCAACATTGTTTATATAGTTTCTTCGTAATACATCAAACATAGCTGTTTCAGCTACGTAATACAGATTTAATTTCTAAGGAAAATCGTTATAAGTTTCTGTAATATAATGAATACTATAAAACGCGTCATTTATCCGGGGGTGTTATACAGAAACTATGTAATACACCCCAAAGTGCCTCTGGAACGCAAACAAAAAACCCCGCCACACTGTCTGTGAAACGGGGTATGTTTTCTGGTCAGATCATAATTCCCTCTCTTTTTACAATAAAGAATCAAGACTCCTGGTATCGATGGTAAATCAGAGAACAAACACGCGTTGATGATACTCCTATCACATAAAAAGTCAAGAAATTTATTGGATTAAGCTGACGTCAGAGAAATGGACCTTCACTCATTGCCGTTTGTAGTATCGATGCAGAAAAATCACTCCTGCAGAATGCTATCCGCAGCATGTATGTATCGCCTATCGCAACTCCCTTACCATTTTTCACAACGCACCTCTGACCACCCACCAACCCGTCACTTCCATCATCCAAAACAGCATCCCCTGCCTGCCGCCTCGATTCGCGCAGGATCATATTGCAGATGCATCGAGGGAATCATATCCCGCGACATGAGGCGTCCTGCGTCACACAGCCCCGCACTCAAAGACACCCCCCACGGAACTCCCCAAAGATCTTGACATTTATTTTTAAAGGCGTATGATTCCTCTCATAGAGGGATACAATCCGGAGTCTTAATCTCATACCATGTCGAGGAGAGGGATTGATGGACCGATTATATCACATACCCCGTATCACGCCAGTGACGGGGTTTTTTTATGCCGGCGATGGGGGGCGTCATCACGCACATCAGTACCGGGGGGTACATCATGCAACGCGTCAGGCACTATGACGGGACCATCGCCATGGCGCGGGCCGCACCAGGGGACCGCGCACCCTGCAGGATCGAACCATAGAAAAGGAGGGAACCAGCCATGCAACTGATTGAATGGGAAGTGGCAGAAGACGGGTATGAAGAGCAGATCAACATACCCCGGGAGCAGCGGCAACAGGCCGCCGAGGAAGACATCGGCACGGAGGTCGGGGATACGGCCGCCGTCAGGATCGTGAACCTGACCACGGGGGAGGCCTACACGGGGCGCCTGGCCATCACGGGGACGAACCAGTTGTATCTCCCCGTGGAAATCCAGCAGATGCTGAAAGGCGCGGGCCGGATACGGATACAACTGGTCTAGCCACGCCGCCTCGAACCCGCCCCCGGGCGCCGGGCACGGTGCACTCCCGTGTGGGAGGCAGGAGAGACCGGGCCGTGGACATCGCGTGCCCGGGAGGTGCATCACTGCCGCCGGTTCACTGGTGAAGACGGAACCGGCGCACCATACAAAGGCGGGTTCAATTCCCCTGCACCGCTGAGTCGCCGCTGGTTTAATCGCGTAGATTGAACCAGAGCAGTAAGTATTGCCAATTCAATGTCAGCACGCATCGCCGGTTCAATCGTGCAGATTGAACCTCAACAGTAAATGAACGGTAAATAAAAATATGAAAAAAACAATCACCGTACCCATCGCGAATATCATCCTCGATGAGGCCATCTATCCACGAAAGGCCATCGATCATAAGCGTGTCGCCATGTTTGCCGACAATCTCCGGGACGGCTTCACCTTTGACCCCATCGAGGTGGAACCCGTGCCCGGCAGGCCCGGCATCTACCGCATCCTCGACGGCGCCCATAGATGGGGTGCCTATAAGGCAATGGGAATCACGGAGATAAAAGCAATCATACAGAATCTGGACGGCACCGATCCCCTCCTCTATGCCGCCACCAAGGCCATCGGCCCGAGACAGTTGACGGAAGAAGAAGCACGAGACACGGCACGACGCGCCTACACGAATAATTCATCCCTGTCACCGGCGGAAATTGGAAAAGCCATCGGCCGTGCCCGGCGGACCGTCGATTCATACATCGCCGATCTTAGGGCCGTCATCCAGATGGACATGGACCTCAAGATATTCCGTATGCACCGTCTCGGCATTCCCCAGGACCGGATTGCGAAGAGATTGGGGACTACTCAGGTATCCATTCATGACCATTTATCGAAAATGGCAGCGTTGCCAAATCCGATAAATACCGATTTATCCCGCGGCTTCACCGTCGCCCAGGTCGCCGAAAAGCACGGCTGGACGGAGCCCATGGTCTGGTCACTGGCACTGGAAGGCAAAGAAGACATGGAACGATTCAAAGAAATCGGCTGGAGACTCAGGACATGGGATCACTGGGAATGGAACGACTGCGACCGGCGATTCGGCGATGACTGGCCGGGGCGCATACCGGCGCAACTGGTGGCCCATACCCTCTACTATTGCTCGAAACAGGGGGACCTGGTCCTCGACCCCATGGGAGGGGGCGGCGTCACCCCCGATGTCTGCCTCGCCCTGAACCGCCGATGCTGGGCTTTTGATATGAATGACAGACCGGAGACACGCCCCGAGATCGAACCCCATACCTGGGTTTCAAATAACACCAACCCTCTTATATGGCCCGTCAGCTCCAAGGAAAAACCCGATCTCATCATCTTCGATCCTCCCTACTTCGACAAGAAGGCCGCCGACTACGACCAGGGCAGTATATCGGGACTGTCCCGGGACGACTACCTGGCATTCCTTGAGGCCTTTTTCACCCTCCTGAAAGATAACGCCAAGAAGACAACGCGACTGGCATTCATCAATGCCGACTGGCGGGACTTTCAGCACACTCCCGTCTCTGAAGAGACACGGGCCGGTTCGATCCTCTTTGAAGACTACATCGAGATATTGAACACAGCGGGATGGCAACACACCCACACGACCTATGCCCCCCTGTCGGCCGATCGCTTCAGCGCCGGCATAGTCTCGGCCATGCAGAAGAAACGGATACTAGGAATCACGAGCAGATATGTCATTATCGCATCAGGGAAATAATGGGAAAAAGGAACACCCCATAGGACGATGTCCCTTTCCCCCAAAAGTCCTTGACCAATGTCCCGCAAGAGAGTATTCTTCCAGCAGTTTTTTCTAAGATTTACCGTTTCATCGATTTATCAATCTGCAAAAGATTCATAAAAAGGAGCCGAATGTACTGTCCCAAATACTCTTTATTAAACAATAAGAAAGGGTATTTTATACGGACAACATAGTGACAGGAATCTTAAGAGTTTGATATGAGCCTTAAGGATATTTCATACCAAGAAGATTACCGATCCGGGAAAGATGATATCCTTTATGATTTTTTCCGCCCTTCTTTAAGCAATTCAATTAAGTACCACCGTGCTGTAGGATTTTTTAGTAGTTCCGCCCTTGAGCTTTTTGGGTCCCCATTAGGAGAATTTGTCAAACAGGGAGGCACTATCAAGCTGGTAACCTCTGTTGAGCTAACTGACCAGGACTATGCAGCTATCAAAGACGGTGTCCCTCGTAGAGACATAGCTAAAAACCGATTAGACAAAATAATTACAGAAGAATTTAATGATGGCATGGGGGACGGTGTAAGGAGACTTTGCACCCTACTCGAATTAAACCGACTCGAAATAAAGATTGCGATCCCTAAAAATACGCGGGGAATATTCCATGAAAAGGTTGGTGTTTTCTTTGATGATCAAGATTACGTGGCCTTCTCAGGATCAGCAAATGAAAGCTTAAGAGCTTTCGAAGACCATTACGAATGCGTTGATGTTTACCCTTCATGGAGCGATTCTACGAGGGCAAAAAGAAAATTGGACCATTTCAATAATCTTTGGTCAGATGATGAAAAAGGCGTGTCTGTATTTGATTTCCCAGAGGCATTAGAAAAGAAACTTATCCGCATATCCAAAGAACCAAGCCTTGCCAAAAAAAATGAGAAACTGAATAAGTGGCGCCACCAGGATGATGCTGTAGCCTTATTTCTGGAAAAAGAGCGCGGCATCCTGAACATGGCCACTGGAACAGGGAAAACAAGAACCTCAATAAAGATCATTCTAACACTTTTCAATGATGGAGCTATAGACACGGCCATCGTTGCAGCCGACGGAAATGACCTTCTTATCCAATGGTATGAAAATGTCCTGCTTCATAGGAAGAGTGCAAACATCAAGCTCAGAGTTTATCGTTCATTTAAAGATTTCAGGGAAGTACAAGATTTTTCCCTCAATAAGAAGCTGTCTATCCTGATCACTTCAAGACCTAATCTTCCATCACTGCTCTCAGAGTTAAGCGGTGATGAAGCAAAAAGAACCATCCTTATTCATGACGAGGTTCATAGGCTTGGGAGCCCGGGTAATGTAAGAACTCTATCTGGACTTTCCAACAAAATAAGGTTTCGCTTGGGCTTAAGTGCAACGCCTGAAAGGGAATACGACGCTGAAGGGAACAAGTTCATTGCCGACCACATAGGGCCAGTGATTTTCAACTTTAATCTTGAAAACGCAATAGAAAGGAACATCCTGTGCCCTTTCAACTATTACCCTCTTGATTACCAGATCAATAAAGACGATAGACGAAAGATATCCGATCTTCATGCTATTCGGGCCGCCAGGGAAAAAGATGGCAATCCGATGAGTGACGAGGAGTTTTGGATCGCCATATCCAGTGTTTACAAAAATTCCAGAGCCAAAATACCAATTTTTAGTGATTTTATCGACGGCAGGGAAGAACTCCTTAAAAGATCTATTGTCTTTGTCGAGACAATGGACTACGGGAAAGAGGTCCTCAATGTGATACATAATTACAGGCCCGATTTTCATACATACTTTTCCGGCGAAGATTCCGATACACTATTAAGATTTGCCCGAAATGAACTCGAATGCCTGATTACGTGCCACAGATTATCGGAAGGAATCGATATCCAATCGCTCAGCAGTGTCATCCTGTTCTCATCATCCAGAGTACGGCTTGAAACGATTCAAAGAATAGGAAGATGTCTCCGAACCGACCCTGAAAATCCTGACAAAATAGCTAATGTTATCGATTTTATCCGAGCAAATAGCGACCCAAATGAACTAAACGTAGACCAGGAAAGGGCAATTTGGCTATCCGACCTTTCAAAAATTCGAAAAACGGAGTAATTTGTCATGCCTATTGATCCACTAATCGAGAGCGCTATTAGAACATCAGTGAATAAGGGCAAACAGTCAGAATCTCTCGCTGATAAACTTATTGCCTGGGTAAAGGCTATTAATTCAGACAATGAAGGCGTCAATGACACTGACGCTGCCGCACGCCATTTGGAATTGATATACGAAGAAACAACTATTAATCCTGAGGATAAAGAATAATGGCATCAATTTTCAAAATTGCTGGATGGAAATCTGAGGGACTGCGCTGTCCGGACCATGATATATCTTTTATTAAGGATGGAAGCTCCGTCCATGAGATCAGTCTTATACAAATGCCTAATGGCACAGGCAAAACAACTGTACTTAGTTTGCTGCGAGCCGCATTGTCCGGTTCTGCATATAGTGAACCCTGGAGCACAAGCGAGGTAAAGGAGTTTCGGAAGCGAAACAGTGATAGAAGCAGAGGATCTTTTGAAGTGAAGCTGTCTTTGAATGAAAAACTTGTTACCATAATAATGCAGTTTGATTTTGACAACGGAAAAGTGGTTTATAAAACAACGCGCGATGAGGGCCAAAAAATAGGATTCGATCCTCCATCAGAATTTAAACGGTTCATGAACAAAAACTTTGTCAATTTTTTTGTTTTTGACGGTGAACTTGCTGAGAATCTTTTAGATAGGCACCATACTAAGGCTGAAAAGATAGTCGATGACCTTTTTCAGTTAAGTACACTGCTGGTAATCAGAAATAAAGTTGATGAGTTTTGGGAAAAAGTTACGGCGGATTGCACAGCAAAAGAATGGAAAGGATGGGAGAGGCGCAAGACAAAGCTTGAAAAGCTGAAAGCAAGACTAGCTATCGTGGAAAAGGAGCGTGTGGTTCTGCAATTAAAGTGGGAAGAAGAAAGCGACAAACTAGTCACAAAAGAAAACTTATACAATGAAGAAATCAAGAAAGGTAAAAAACTTCATGAAAGCCATTTAAAGGCTGAAACAGATGTAAAAGAAAAAGAAGCTGAGCTGACGGTCCTTTCCAGGGACGTCTTAAATAACATGGCTGATTGCTTTGCCTTATCAGAAAGCTTTTCGACAGCTTTGTATAATTTCAAATTAAGCCTGGATCGCGTAAAGCTTCCTGAAAGTGCCGCCCGTGAATTTTTTGAAGAGCTTGCCGAAGAAGATGTATGTGTTTGCGATAGACCTATTGATGAAAATATTCGTAAAGTTATCCTTGAAAAATCCGCCCAATATTTAGGCTCTGATGATGTTTCCCTATTGAATGCCATCAAAACATCCATAACTGAAGCTGTCGGCAATTCACGTTCAGAGCCTGAAAAAGAATTAGCGGAAAAGATAAATAACCTCAACGATGCTTCCAATAACCTTATGGAGGCCCAGAATGAGCTTGATGAAATAAAAATCGAAATTGGCAAGGAAAACCCTGAGGCCAGGAAGGCACAGGAAGACATTGATATAATAAAAAATACAATCAAGGATATAGAAAACCGGTTAGACAGATATAATAGCGATGATACCTCTTCAACTGATGAAAACACCTATGGTATTGAGGTGCTAAAAAAGAGAAAAGACGAAGCAGAAAAAAGGCTCGGTGAAATTGCACAAACGCTCATCCTGAAATATAAGCGGGATTTCCTAAAAGAAATAATAAATGATGCTTACAAGATGGCTCATAAAAATATCACTGAAGAGATATGCACGCAGGCAAACAGCCATATAACCGAGTTAATGCCCTATAATGACTTGTCTATTGATTGCATTGACAGTTGCCTAATTTTAAAAGGCCAGACCGGCGGCAGCACTGGAGAACAACTATCTATAGCGTACGCATTCCTTTCAACATTATTTAACCGAAGTGAACATAAACTGCCTTTCGTAGTTGATAGCCCTGCCAACCCCATCGACCTGGAAGTAAGGCCTAAGATTGGAGCAATAATCCCAAAACTCAGCGAACAATTCATAGCCTTTACGATATCTTCCGAAAGAAGTGGCTTTGTTGATGCAATCGTACAACAATCAAACAAACCAATTCAATTCATGACCTTGTTCCGAAAAGGCCGGACAAGACTTGAAGATAAAATAACAGATATGTCGAGATTCGAGGAAACAGCTGATGGATTCTGTGTCCTTGGCAAAGATTATTTCGATGAATTTCAATTAGACTACGAGGAAGATAACAATGCCGTTCAGACTGAGTAATGACGGAGAAAAATGGTTTAAGGATATCAGCAAATCGACAAAGAATGGCTTTCAGACAGATTTTGATGCCTATTATTTCTGTTTTATCGCTGGAATTGCCGGCGGGCGAAAAAAGAACCTGTCACTCTCAGAGACACGTGAGATTGCTGATTATTTCCCTGACCGGTTCAAGACGCGGGGCAGATTGATAGTGGCGTTGTTTTTATGCCGTGAATTGATTGAGTTAGGTGTTCAGTTTAAAGAAAAAAAGGCTGTGCATTCAGCCATATCAAAATTAATAAGGCCTGAATCACCAAATTATTTAAGTGATGAAGGAATGAGAGAGTTTAACAAGTACGCGAATGGAGGCTACGAAGTTCTTACCAAATGGTTTGCTGACCGCCCCAGATCCCTTAACACCTTCCTGAGAATGTTCAAGGCAAAACTTGACAAAGAGCTAAGCAAGGACAATAACTCATGGGCTAAAGGGATAGCTTTCTAATGACACTCATATGACTCTTGCAATGAAAGCATGCTAAAGGAGCCAGATTATAAAATGACCTTTTAGCGCAGAAGATTTCCGAGTTTACTTTAATGTTAGATAGCTACAATCAAATCCGACAAGTCCTTTAGATTCTTAACTCTATTATAAACTAAGGAGATTCCACGATTTAAGTGTGCAATAAATTGATCTTGTAGTTCGGTTTTAATGTCTATATCATCTTGCAAACATCTTTCTTTTAACAATGCGATAAATAAGCTGTCCCATTCTCCTGTTAATGTATAGCGATTAAATTCCATACCATCTTCTAAATATCTTTCTGTGTCCGGAATGCCGGGTTCCTTTAATGATAGACAAAACCCAATTCTACAGAGAATATTCGGCGTAAGACCGGTACGCGATTTCAGCAACCTTACTTTTGTCGTTAGTTCACCATCAAGCTTGACTTTATTCAATTTCATATCGAGTACCTTTTTTAAAAATATCCTAATTCTCCGAAGGTCATTTTTTCATTCTTGTCATACTTCAAGTGATAGGCATGTGATATATAGTCCTTCAAATCATTAAAATACCCCCTGTTTATCTCCGTATCCGTTGATAAGATTATAGTTTGATGGCTTGCGTTGGGAAAAAAATTATTTATTAATTTTTTTCGATGTTCGCTATCTAATCGGCTAAGTGGTGTATCTATGATAACGGGAATTGGGCGACCTGATATCTTCTTTAATGACCACAAAATTGCAATAGCAAATATCTGTCGCTCACCGGAAGAGAGGCTTTTTTTTGAGATTTGTTTTCCATTTGAATCAAAAATATCAATTGAAAAATCGGATAGATTAAACGCGACTTTTGAGAAAAGGTCCTGTTTCCTACACAGTCCATTAAAAAGCAAGGCTATCGTCTCTTCAAGTTCTTGAATCTTTTTTAGCTTTATTTCATCGGCAAATTCTATCAAGACACTCCTGGCTCGTGCTATCAACTTGAATCTTTCTGAAATTTCTTTACTATCAGCCATAGCTTGATCGAGTTTCTGAAGTCGACTATTAATTTGTTGTAGTTGAAAGTCGAGACTTCTTTTTTTTTCGTCATAATCGTCCGCTTTTTGCAGTAATGATCCAAGCTTTTTATTAGCAAGATTCAATTCTTCAACTTCTTGCTTGAGTAAATCTTCCGTTGGAGTACGAGCCAAATCAGCTTCAACGTTCAATAGCTTATCTTCGGTCTCCTGCAGTTTTTGACACAACTCTGTCATAGCCTGGGGTATTCTTGAGATAACTTCCTCAATTCCCAGATTTATCTTTTCAACGTCTTTTGATGATAAATCATTAAGTACCTTAACATCTTCAGTTTTTTCTTCCTCTCCCAGAAGGCTATGAGAAATAGAAGTTACTTTTTGAGATAGCAGTATGAGAGAATCATTATTCAAGAATTGTGAAACAGTGTTGTCGCGATCTAATTTTTCTAACAAAAAGGCAAGGTGCTGATTAATAATATCCCTTTGCAATCGGGAGTTAAGGATATCATTTTCGTGTCTGAGTCTATTTTTGAGACTATCACATAGATCTGAACAGAGAGAAAATGGGAATAGCCCTTGACATAAATCCCTTATCCTGTTTTGGACATTTTCAATTTCTAATGTAAGCTTTATCCTCTGTGATTTTAATGCGTCGAATTTTAATAAAAATTCTCCCCCTAGTGCCAAAATTTTTTCTTCATAAGTTTGGATTTGTGATCTTACTCTCTCAATCTCCACTTCTTTCTTCGCTCGATCTTGCCGTAAGCTTGATAACTGCTCTTCAACTTCTGCACGATTCTCAAGAAGTTGATGGAGTTCATCACTTTCTGAATGCTTATCATCATTTTCTTTATGAAACTTTTTTGTAAAAATTATGAGGTCGGAATAAAGCCTTTCCGTTATATCGATACCTAGTAGTGCCTTCATTGAGTCCATAAGATAGCTACCCTCGATAGACCTATCTCCAGAAAGCTTACGAATTTTTTCGCCATCAAAAAAGAATATCTGCGCTATTGCAGGTGGAAGAAGTTCTTTGACAAATGTATTCCACTGGGATGAATCCAGGTTTTTTAAGGGTTTATCGTTCTTTGCAACCTCTATCTTTTCTTTAACACCACTGCCATTCCTATACCAGGATCTTGTTATTCGATACGAATCTTGAATACCAAAATGTGCATGTGTAAATTCCAGTGTTGTAGATGCACTCTCCAGCGCTATATTATCTTGTCCGTTCCTATGAATTTTTTCGAGCAGATATTCTTCATATGCTTTTTTCGTAACACTGGGTACTACAGAGCTTATTCCGAGGAGACACAAGTTAATGGCCTCAAACAGGTTTGTTTTCCCGGAGCCATTCTTGCCACCAAATAGAAGAATGGGTTTAGCCATTCCATTTTCGAAACGGGGTTTCAAATCAAATTCTTGGGTACCGCGGTATGGTCCGAAGTTATTCACAACCAGCTTATTAAAAATCATAGAAACCTCAAAAATCCGTTAGGACTTTATTATATCCTCAAGTGATCGCCAATCCTTCTTCAAGATCTGGTCGATACGCTTGTAGATGTTAACACGACGGCTCATACCATGAAATTCCCTTTCCAGATCTAATAACTTGGCTACCAGATTAAGGGGGACATTGTTTTTTCTACATATTTTATCGAGCATTATCTGATCTTCCGTAGTAAAAGCCCCCATATCTTCTTGAATCCAATTTAGATGCTTGCCCGTTACTTCATGGTAGATTTGTGGTACTTGATCCTGCCAATCATGCTGCTCCGTTCGCCACAAACGTCTGATTTCATGGAGTTCATCAGAAGAAATTAGTACAGCATGAGGCACATCCTTTTGAATTGCTAATTGGGTTTCTAAAAGTCTCCTTAACAAAATTTGGGGTAGGCCTTTTTCAATGGTCGTTTGACCCCATGCTATTTCTTTGCTCCCTGGTTTAAAGTAGACTTTGCCATTTCTCCGTCGATGGTCACGGTATTGTTTTTTCTGCTCTGGTTCTTTGAAGGTTGCAACGAAGTTTCTCATTTCGAGAAGTTTTTTCATCCATGCGATTTTTCTGGTTTCTATTAAGGTTTCCATAGATAGATCACGGGTTACTACCGTACACACCCAACACCCAAATCGCCTGTTTCCAAGAGGAGGTGTAGATTCATCCATGACGAGGGGACGTTCATCCGCCCCGGCATCTCTGTATAAAGCAAAGAGTTCTTGGTGCGTTTTGAAATCGCCCCATGGACATGAATTTTCTGTTAGATATTCCCAAACATCATCAGTCGAAAAATTAACGATTGGTAAGTATACATATGCACCAGGGAAAAATGTATGGCTCTTCAAATTAGTCCTTCGGATACTATGCTTTTCAATCGCCTGGGCGCGCGTGGTGCTCTCTTGTTTTCTCAATCCAAGAACAATTACGACTTCACCATATTGGGCAATTTTTGACATAATGTATTCATTCATTGGACTAATTTTTAGTCGATCCGTGCACCACCTATTACGTGAATAGGGTACTGGGTATCCTTTTCCTAATAAATTAACCCAAAAAGTATCCAATATCTTTGGCTTTACAATTTGCGTGCAAAAAGGAAGGCCTTCAAGGGCCGCTATCGTCTGTATAGAGTTTAGATTGGACGTTATTAAATCGATTATGGCAGGTGATTCAACCATCGTATCTGAAGAAATAACGTAGACTGACTTTTCCATACGTTTTCGCGGCAGAGATTCAAGTGCATTCCACACTAACTGAAGGGTAGCCGTCGAATCTTTACCACCACTGTATCCGATTACCCAAGGTCTATTATCAGCAAGATACACTCTCCTAATCTCTTCATGAATTTCTGAGAGATACCGCTTGCCCAATAGCTTCCCTACACCAGCAGAGGAGAATAAGTCCAGATTATTACTGTTCATCGTAACTCACCTTTTTTCCAAAGGCATTCTATGCGCTCTTCTTCTTTTAATAGTGGAATATCGAGAGTTCTTTTGAGAACATTTACTGTAAGGACGAGATTGTTATATGCCTTACTTACCCTTCCACCAATCATCGCACGTCCTTCCCAAAGCTTGGCATTCGATCTTGACCAATCAATTGCAGATAAATTAGCGAGTCTTTCTTTCCACTCATTGGGGTGGCGTTTAACTAAATCTGCACCAACAATTCCGAGGGCGTGGAGTGCAAGTCCATGTGCATGAATATAATCTTTCCTTAAGGTAGCTGTGTCGACTTTTCTTTCTTTTGCTTCTTGCCAACGAGGCATCACTTTTGTTACTTCGTTCCAAAATTCTATTGCAATCTGTTTTTCCACAGAAGATATATCATCGGACTTTTTCTTTTTCAGAAGTGATAGGTTTGCCTGATAAATGCTACTAAGTGTAAACAATTTGGTAGATCGATTCGATATGGTTGTTTTTTCCATTTCAGTTAAACCGTTAAAAATTGGTACAGCAATAGCAAGGTTCCTAGCTAATTCTGCCAAAGGCTCACGATGGTCATAAAGAATACCTAATGACTTCGTTGGTCTAACAGCATGTTTATTGAGATCAGCAAACATTTGCTGACTGCGCCGCAAGCCGGTATCGATAAAAAACACGACGGTGATAGTTTCATCACCCAATTCCGGTTTAGCCTTAAGGGCAGCTTCTAAAGCCGCGCGCCTATGCTGACCGTCATTGATTAGAAATCGTGCCCCCATTGGTATTTTCAGGTAACCTACATTTCTGTTCATGCCACGATTTTCAAGCGGTTCAAAGGCAATATCGCCATCAATCGATGCTGTCAACGCGGAAAAAGTATAAGATTTCGGATTCTCAATGATATACCGTGATATTTCAGGTATCCGTGCTCGGTTCAACGTTCTTTGTGCTCTTAATTCAGGAGTTAACTCTTCTTCATCATAGAGAAAGATTCTAGGAATTAGTTTAAGGGGACACATAGCCACATAATACTCTTTGCCCGCTTGAATACCCCTGAGTGCAAGAAATGTATAATAAAAGGCATCCATAAATAACCCTCCGCAGTTAATCTTCCATCTAACATACCTCAAGTTTGGAAGTCAATATTTAACAATAGGAAGTTAAAATTATATTTTATGAAGCTTAAATATTGATTGATGCGATGAAAACAAACCTTTCATTTGAATCACTGTTTTAGAATTCGGCAAATTTCCGAGGACCTCTTGAAAGTATGGCAGGAATATATCTTGACACTATATCATAATTAATTTAGTCTTTTATTATACTTATCTTGATCGCATGGTATTTGCTTTTGAACAGATGTACCCAAGGAGGGATTATGGTCTGGTCATCTAAAGCCTTGTTTTTCGAAAAGAGAGACAGGGCTTTTGTTTTTTGAGGCTGTTAATAACAAAACTTTAAAGTTTATCACATGCCATATAAGCATGATAATAAGCAACAAAAGTGGTATCCAAGCATGAACTATCAGTATAATCACTTGCTCTGAGTATGACATTATTAATTACTGAAATGATCACAATACTATGCATGCAGAAAAATAAAAAAAGTCAAAAATAAACTGTCTTTTGTAATGATTAAGGGAAAAACTACAGTTGCTTAATATTATATGTTACCGCCGCGCTTCGCGCGGCGGTAACATATCGCTGAAGACGGCAGGTATTTCACATGCACTGAAAACTTCGCTACCCGCATGTTCATGCCACAACTTAGCTCCGCCTTTTTACATTGCAGAAATTAATGGATGCAATCACAGTAAAAGACCTGTTTGATAAAATGACAATGTGGAAGAGAGGTGGGCAAAGAGCACCTCACAAACCGCTATTGATTTTACTTGCTTTGTCATATTGTATTCAAGACAAGGAAAGGTTGATCAGTTTTTCCAATATTGATAAAAAATTAAGGCAGCTCTTGATCGAATTTGGCCCGACGCGGAAAAGCTATCATCCAGAGTATCCTTTTTGGAGGTTACAGAGTGACGGCCTTTGGGAATTAACAAATGCGGAAAATGTAACTTTTCGGGAAGGTAACTCCGATGCAAAAAAAGGGGATTTAATCAAATTTAATGTTCATGGCGGTTTCACAAAGGAGATACATGACTTTCTTATATCAAACAAAGATCAAATTCCTGAAATAGCTTCAGCCATTTTAGAAAGAAATTTCCCGCCTTCAATACACGAAGATATTTTACAAGCAGTTGGCCTCGATCTTGAATTTAAAGAAGAGAAAACAATAAATCGTGATCCTTATTTTAGGGATAAAGTTTTGAATGCATATGAGTATCAATGTGCAGTTTGTGGTTTCAACATTCGTGTCGGTAATTCTTTGGTAGCTCTCGAGGCCGCTCATATTAAATGGCATCAAGCAGGTGGACCTGATAGCGAAGATAATGGTGTTGCACTATGTGCTTTACATCATAAGCTTTTTGATCGCGGTGCCTTTACACTATCAGATAAAATGAAAATCATGGTTTCTGATAGAGCATATGGTACAAAAGGCTTTAACGAGTGGCTTATGTCTTATCATGGAAAGGCATTGACGATGCCTCAAAGGCCATCATATTTCCCCAGACCCCAATTTGTATCTTGGCATGTTCGCGAGGTCTTCCAGGGATATGGAAGATACGATGCTGAGTTAGTAAATCAGAACCACCAGTAAAACTGGTGATTCTGATTATTAGTGGCTTATGTAAGCATCATAGAGATGGGGATGTATAATGCAATCCCTGCAGATG
>Ga0272441_10007157_pt1 | contig 18265 bp, 13 predicted proteins | sample SSMProp6N_FD_193582 | JGI IMG/M metagenome (GOLD analysis project Ga0272441, IMG submission 193582) | Marine sediment archaeal communities from Little Sippewissett salt marsh, Falmouth, MA, United States - SSM-Prop-6N | ecosystem: Environmental > Aquatic > Marine > Wetlands > Sediment ... | reverse complement strand
GATGAAACGGATGGGCTTCAACTTGCTCATTACGCCTGAGGGCGTCGATCCGGCGCGTTATCAGGCGCTGGACTTCCAGGACGTCGACATGCCCGAAGAGTACGTTGCCAAACTCGCCGCGAACCCGCGCATGCCCGCCCAGCACTTTGTCGGCAAGTATCAGAAGACCGTCCAGGTGAATGAGGCCGTGGCCGTTCTGACCGGCGTCCTGCCCGAAGTGGCCCGGCACGGCACCATGAAAACGCCCATGCCCACGGCCTATGTCGTCGAGCGGGGCATGGTCCTCATGGGATCGGCCGCGGCAACGGCGGCCGCCACCGAAGCCGGCGACACGATTACGTTGCTCGGCAAGCCTTTCAAGGTCGCCCGGGTGCTGGACCCGGTCGGCGCTGTGCCTGAGGACATTCGTATTTACGCCCACCTGCATGACGTCCAAGAACTCCTCGGGCGCCCGGGGCGCATCAGCGCCATCGACGCGCTTTCGTGCCAATGCCCGGTCGGGGCGAAGGACATCATGGCCGCGCTCGAGCGCAACGTGCATGCCGCGCTTCCAGACGTCAACGTCCGCGCGTATGATTCGATCTTGCTGGCCCGCCACAAGCAACGCAGTATGATGCGGCGTCTCGAGTTGGCCGCACTGGCGATTGTGATGGCCGGGGCGGCCGCGGCTATCTGGGGATTGACGTACCAAAACGTGCGCAGCCGGCGCTACGAGATCGGGGTATTGCGCGCGCTCGGCGTGACCGAGTGGCGCGTGGGCGCCTTGTTCGTTGGCAAGATCATCGCCTACAGCGCCGTCGGGGCGCTGGTGGGTTGTGTGTTGGGCTATCTGAGTGCGGCCCGGTTCAACTTCACGGAAAGCCCGGTCGTGGCGCCGTGGGACGTGCTGATCGGCGTGCTGCTGTTTACCCCGTTGTTGGCCTCGCTGTTCGGGCTACCCCCGATTGTCAGCCGCCTGCTGCAGGAACCCGTGGACGTACTCGGGAACGGTGAAGCGTAATGACTACGGACCCCTTTATCCGGTTGGACAACGTCTGCAAGTACTACGCGCGGGGAAGGACCACGGTGCACGCCCTGGACGGGGTGTCGCTCGAGGTGCCGAAAGGCGCGTTGGTCCTGCTTCGCGGGCCGTCCGGTTCCGGCAAGTCGACCCTGATCAACGTTGCGGCCGGCCTCACGCGGCCCACCTCGGGATCGCTTAGCGTGGCGGGCGAACGGCTCGAACGCCTGTCGACGCGCGCACGCGCTATGCTGCGGGCCAGACGCATCGCGGTCGTCTTCCAGATGTTCCACCTCGTCCCCTATCTTCCCGCCTTGGAGAACGTTCTGCTGCCGACCCTGGCCGCGCCGAGCGGAGACGCACTAGCCCGCGCCAATCAACTCATGGCCGACCTGGGCATTGCCGGCCGTGCAGCCCATTTTCCTTCCGAGATGTCCGTGGGCGAACGGCAGCGATGCGCGCTGGCCAGGGCGCTTCTGAACCGACCCGAAGTGATCCTCGCCGACGAGCCCACCGGCAACCTCGACGAGGAGAGCGCGCAACACGTCCTCGAGATGCTTGACGCGTGCCGTAAGGAAGGCGCCACCATCGTGCTCGCGAGCCATCAACACACGGACGCCCTTGATGCGGACCTCGAGTTCCACCTCAAAGACGGCAAGATCGAGACGTAACCCAAGCGCTTGTGGGGGAATGACTTATGGCATTGTACCGAAGTCATCCCGCGTGCAGATTCGGACAAGCACGCCCAAGACTAAACTAGCACAGCGGAGCCCACCGAGTGCCAGGAGGACGGCTACATGTGGAAGCACCCTCACGGTCTGCGGCCAAGGCTGGGTTGCCGTCGTCGATGTGTGCGTGCCCTTGACGCGGCATAGCAAGAAAAGCTATGATTCCTCTTGCTGCGGAGGGAAGGATTGGTCTCCGGGGGCTCGGTCAGGCTAACACGTGCACGAGCCTCTTGGGATGATGCATTTCTTGTATCCACGGAGTTGTCATGAAAATCGCCATTATTGGGATCCGAGGGGTCCCTGCCAGATACGGTGGGCTCGAGACCTGCGCGGAAGAGGTCGGGGCTAGACTGGCCGCGCGCGGGCACGAGGTCATCTGCTACTGCCGCAGCCACCGCCAACAAGACGGGATGCGGGAATACCGCGGCATCAAGCGCATCGAGCTCCCCCACCTGAATTACAAGATCACGGACACCTACTCGCACACGTTCCTTGCCATGTGGCATGTCCTCACGGTCAAGCCGGACGCGATACTGGCCTTCAATCCCGCGAACGCCTCGCTGTGCGCGATCCCAAAGCTGTTTGGCTACAAGGTCGCGCTGAACCCGGACGGGTTTGATTGGCACCGGAAGAAATGGGGGCGGGTCGCCAAGGCCTTCATCTACACGTCGGCAGGATTGGCCGCAAAGCTCTGCGATCAACTGATCATCGATGCGGTTTCCGTCAGGGATTACTACGCCGAAGCGTTCAAGTGCCGCCGCGATCCGGTCTACATCCCCAACGGCGCGATCATCGAGACCTCGGAGAACCCGGAGGTGCTCAAGGAATACGGCCTTGAAAAGGACGGGTACTTCTTATTCCTGAGCCGGTTTGTGCCCGAGAACAGTTGCGACACCATCGTGCGGGCCTTTGAGGGCCTCGACACGCCCAAGAAGCTGTTCATGGGGGGTGGCCTCGCCAAAGACAGCAAGTATGCCGCCGATCTCATCAACAGCACCAAGGACGAACGCATCGTCTTTCCCGGGGCAATCTATGACCCGGCCCACGTCAAGGAACTCCACTTTGGCGCGTACGCCCTCATCCATGGCAACCAACCTGGCGGGACGAGTCTGGGTCTCCTCAAGGCCCTCGGGTACGGGACCTGCGTGCTCACCCTCAACACGCCCGACAACGCCTATGTCGTGCGCAGCGATGCCGGCGTCACATATGAACTGTCCCCCGAAGACCTGCGCGCCAAACTCAAGGACCTGCTGGACCACCCGGACAAGGTCCTCGAGCACCGCAACAAGGCCCTCGACCGAATCCGCGAGGAATACCTCTGGGACATCATCGCGGACAAGTACGAACAGGTGTTCGAGAACCTGGTACACAACTAGCGCATGGCAACACCAGCCGACACGCCGCTGGCGAGGCTTTGCCGGTGGCACGCGGGGGAAACGCCGGGGCCGTGGAGCATCATGCTCTACCCGACCAACCGGTGTAACCTGCGGTGCGCGATCTGTTGGCAGCGGTGGGTGACGCCCGATTTTGAACACGAAGTGCCGGATGCCCGGCTCCTGGACTTGGTCGACGAGGCCGCGGCCTTGGGCGTGCGCACGTGGACCCTCTGTGGCGGCGGGGAACCGATGGTCCGCGCAGACCTTGTCATGAATCTGTGCGAGCGGATCTGTGACCGGGGTATGAACGGCGCCCTCCAAACCAACGCGACCCTGTTCTCGAAAGACCACCTCGAACACCTGATCCGCATGGGCTGGTCGCGCATTGTGGTCAGTCTCGACGGCCCTACCCGCGAGGTCAACGATGCCATTCGCAGCCCGGGATCCTTTGACAAGGCCACGGCGTCATTGCGCACGCTGGGCGAATCGAAACGCCGGCAGGGAAGCGAACTCCCACACGTCAGCCTCCACACCGTGCCCACCAGCATGAATTATGATAGACTGGACCAGATGGTCGACCTTGCGCATGACTTCGGCTGCGATACCGTGGGCGTATCCTCCCTGGCCGTGGGGGGCAAGACCTGCGAGCCGTTTCGCTTGCGCGCGGAACACCGCGCAGACCTCTCCGCACACGTCCACCGCGCCATGAGCAGGGCACAGGCCCTCGGCATCGAGGAGAACTTCGCAACGGTTTTGCCCGGGGCCGCGCACCGTCCCCCACAACGGCACCCGCAGTCCCAGGAGGCCCCCAGACCAGGCACCGTAGACTTGGCCGAAGCGGCCTGCTTTGAGCCGTGGCACGCCGTTACCATCCTGGCCGACGGAAAAGTCGGGCCGTGCTGCGTGTTCTGGGACGAGGCCGCGGATTCCATCGAGAACCACTCCCTTCGAGAGGTATGGACCGGGCCGTACCTCGAACGTGTGCGCGCGCAGATCCTCCTCGGCGACCTGCCCTCGTATTGCGTCCATTGCCCGTCCATACTCCGGGTTCAAACCGACAGCTTTCGAGAGCGGTTGCGGTGGCGCCAGATGAGCGGGCTAGGCCGCGTGGGTCTGGTGGCCCGCAAGGCGATAGCGAGCGTACGCCGCTACGGCGTGTGGCGGGCTTTGCGGCGAGGGGTCACGTGGTGGCGCCTCGACACGCCCCAGTGACCCCGGTGCCGCACTGCCGCACGAGACGATTGACACGGACGGCTTCCGATTGCTATCATGATGGTGGAGAATAGACGTTCTTAAGTATTGAGGACATAAAGGCACATGAATATTACTATTACAGGCCGGCACATGGAGATGACGGACGCGCTGAAGGCCTACGTCGACACCGGATTGCACAAGCTCCGTCATCATTTCGACCGCGTGATCGATGCCGACGTCGTACTGATGATCGAGAAGAATCGCCACATCGCGGAAATCAACCTCCACGCGAACGGCGTCCGTATTCACGGAAAGGAATCCTCGTCGGACATGTATGCCTCGGTCGATGCCGTCTTAGGCAAGCTGGACAAACAGGTCCGCAAGTTCAAGGATCGCATCAATCGCCATCAACCCCGGACCGCCAAAGAGGCCAGGGGGTACGAACACCAAATCATCGAGTTCGAGGCCCAAGAAGAAGCCGAAGACGCCCAGGCCCGTCCGGGCCACCGCGTGATTCTGCGCGAGAAGCTCCCGATGAAGCCGATGAGCGTCGACGAGGCGGCCATGCAGTTGGAACTGATCGAGGACGACTTCCTCGTGTTCTCGAATGCCGAAACCCAGCAGGTCAACGTGATCTACGCCCGGGATGACGGCACGTATGGGGTGGTCGAGCCGCAGTTCTGACTCATTGCGGCGGCTTTGCCACGCACGAGCAGGCATTCTCCTTGTGATCGCTGGCCCGAGAATGCGACGATCGCCTCCGCAGACAGCGGGGAAAGACACTCGGAGCCTCAAATGGATACGGCGAACCTACCCGTCAACCGTAAGCAGAGTATCCCGGTGGCCCGCCTCCTGGACCGGATGGCCAAGGATCTGGAACTGACGGTACTCGCGGGGTTTCAAGGGATCGGCCGGCCCGTGCCCATTTCCGACATCAACCGTCCCGGTCTTGCGCTCAGCGGCTACCTCGACTATTTCGCGAATGACCGCGTCCAGATCTTGGGGAATACGGAAATTCACTATATGGAGGACCTTTCGGCCTCGTGTCTTCGCACGCGGCTCGAGGCGGCCTTCTCCTTTGAGATCCCGGCATTTGTCCTATCACGCCATCTCGAACCCCGCAACCTGTTCTTGGACATGTGCAACCGCCGCGGGGTCCCCGTGTTGCGGTCTTCGCGAAGCACGGATGAAGTGATTAGCCGCATCATTCTCTTCCTCGCGGAGGAGTTCTGCCCGGAAACGGTCATTCATGGGACCGCGGTCGACTGCTATGGGATCGGATGCCTGATTGTCGGCCCGCCGGGCATTGGCAAGAGTGAAACGGCCCTGGAACTGGTCGAGCGCGGCCACCAACTCGTGGCCGACGACCTGATCACGTTGCGACGAAGACGCGAGGATTTTCTGTACGCCGAGACGAACCCCGTCATCGAACATCATATGGAGATCCGCGGCGTCGGCATTATCGACATCAAGAGCGTATTCGGGGTGGGGCGGGTGCGGAACTCGAAACGGGTCGGCCTCATCATCGAGCTCGATGAATGGAAACAGAGCACCAACTACGACCGGACTGGATTGCGAGAAGAGTCCGTGGACATACTGTCGGTTCACGTGCCCTATCTATTGATCCCGGTGCGCCCGGGCCGCAATATCGCCATTATCATCGAAGTGGCTTCACTCAACCACCGCCTGAAGGAACTCGGCGTGCACCCCGCCCTCGCCTTCAACCAGCGGCTGATGGATCTCATGAGCGAAGAGGATCCTTAGCCTTCAGTGGCCGCACATCGGCAAGACATTGACGAGGCAGCAACGTGTCCAACAGCGAACGCGTAATTCTCAATGTCCAATGAAGGGAACCGAAAGCATGCTCTCTGACATGCGGACAACTCAAGGAGCGCAGTCCCCACTTCAATGAAGACCATCAACCTCATTTTCGGGTGCCACTCGCACCAGCCCGTCGGCAACTTTGACCATGTCTTCGAGTGGGCCTACGAGCACGCCTACCTGCCGTTCCTCGACATGCTGGAACGCTATCCCTCCGTGCACGTGACGCACCACTACACCGGCCCGCTTCTCGATTGGTTTGACGCGAACCGGCCTGAGTTCCTCGGGCGCCTGGCCGCACTCGTGCAGGCCGGCCAAGTCGAGATCATGGGAGGCGGCTACTACGAACCCCTGCTTTGCGCAATCCCCCAACGCGACGCCGTCGCCCAGATCCGCCGCATGCGCGCCTTCTGCGAGGAGCGTTTCGGGGCAGCCCCCCGGGGCATGTGGCTGGCCGAGCGGGTATGGGAACCCCACATGGCCAAGACCCTCCATCAGGCCGGCATCGCGTATACCGCGCTCGACGACACACATTTCTTGTCTTCAGGGCTCACCGAGGACCAGTTGTTCGGCTACTACCTGACGGAGGATGAGGGCTGCGCCGTCAACGTCTTTCCCATCCTGAAGCCGCTACGGTATTTCATCCCGTTCCATCAAGTGTTTGAGTCCATCCAGTTCCTCAAGGATCATGCCACGGAGGACGGCCTACGCTGCGCCGTGATTCATGACGACGGCGAGAAATTCGGCGTGTGGCCGGAAACCTACGAAAGCGTGTACGGCGAGGGCTGGCTCGAGGAGTTCTTCCAGGCGCTGACCGACAATCAGGACTGGTTGCACGCGGTCACGTATTCCGAGTATATGGCCAAGGCACCGGCGTTGGGCCGGACCTACCTGCCCACCGCATCCTATCAGGAGATGTCGGAATGGGTCTTGCCCACGCCCATGCACCGCCGGCTCAAGCGCGTCCTGAAGCAGATCGAGGCGCAGGAAACTCCGGAACAAGCCGCCGAAAAACGGCTCTTCATCCGGGGGGGCTTCTGGCGCGGCTTTCTGGCCAAATACGAGGAAGCGAACAACCTGCACAAGAAGATGCTGCGGGTCAGCGGGAAGCTCGCAGCCGTGCAGGGCAAGAAGGACCCTCGGTTCAACCGCCGAATCGCAGAGGCCGAGCGCCTGCTTCATATGGGCCAATGCAACTGCGCATATTGGCACGGCGTATTTGGCGGGCTCTATCTCAACCACTTGCGCACCGCGGCCTATGAGAAGCTTATCGAGGCAGAACGCACGCTCGACGGCGTTCGCCACAAGAGCGACGGCTGGGTCTCATGCGAGGTGCTGGATTTCGACGCAGACGGCCGGGACGAGGCGATTCTCGAGAATGCCCGCCTCAGCCTCGCGTTTGATCCCGCGGACGGCGGCACGCTGTTTGAGTGGGACTACAACGACAAAGCGTTCAACCTGGGCAACACGCTGACCCGGCGCGAGGAGGTGTACCACGACCTGCTGCGCGAGGGCGCCATCCACGTGGGCGAGTCCGGCAAAGGCGATCACAGTATCCATGAACTGGTCCGTGCCAAGGAGGCCGGCCTCGATGCGTACCTCGTCTACGACCCCTATCGCCGCGTTTCGTTGCGCGACCATTTCCTGGCGGACGATGTATCCGCGCAGGACCTGTGGGCCGGCGCCAACACCGAACTGGGCGATTTCGCCACCGGGGCCTACACGCTCGAAAAAACCACCGGTTCCGTGGCGTTGTCCCGCAACGGCACGTTGGCACTTGCCGGGCAACGCATTCCGGTGCAGGTGTGCAAGACCATAACGCTCAAGCCGCGTGCATCCTCGTTCGAGATCCGATATGATATCACCCAGAACGGAAGCGCCCCCGTAGCGGTGATGTTTGGCGTCGAATTCGCAGTGAATCTGCTGACCGGGTCGTCGTCGGATCGGTATTACCGCTCGGACGACAAAGATCTGGCGTTGGCCAAGCTGGGGCAGATGGGCTGTGATGACGCTCTGACGCACGTCGCTCTGCGCGATGACTGGCAACGACTCGAATGCGGATTCCGCTTCGATTGGCCGGCCCGGGTCTACCGGTTCGCAATAGAAACGGTGAGCCAGTCCGAGGGCGGTCAGGAGCGCGTGTATCAAGGCAGCGTGATTATTCCCTGTTGGGCATTGACCTGCGAGCCCGGCAAGGTGGTTTCGCGCCGGATCGTCGCCGAGACGATAAGCACTTAGCTACAGTGGGAAATGTTGCGGGAGAGCCGGAGGCGCAAGAGTGCCTCGCGTGGCCGCTCGGGCTTCACCCCCGGCGGTGGGTCAGGGCAAGAGACGGTATGGAAGAGATTACGGAAGAAGTCCTGGTGGTCAATTCGCTCGGAATGCACGCGCGGCCGGCCGCGGCACTGGTCCAGACCACCCTGCAATTCACCAGCGACGTCATCATCAACTCGAACGGGCAGCAGGTCAATGCAAAGAGCATCATGGGCTTGCTGACCCTGGCCGCCTGTCAAGGCAGCCGGCTGCAGGTTACCTGCAAGGGACCTGACGCGCGGGCGGCCATGGATGCAGTCAAGGCGCTGTTTGCGTCAGGATTCGGGGAGGAATAGGTGGAGATTGCGCTTCGCGGCATCGCCGTGTCACCCGGTATTGCCATCGGACCCGCGTTAACCTTCAAGGTCCGCTCCCTCGAGATCCCTAAGTATAAGGTCACGGATCGAGACGGAGAGTTGCAGCGCTTCGACGCGGCCGTAGCCGCCGTGCGCGAGGACCTTGAGCGGGTCCACCGCCAGACCGCTGAGGTATTGGGCGACCACCACGCCAACATCTTCAAGGCCCATCTCATGCTCCTGGACGACGTGACCATGCGCCAGGAGATCGAGGGCCGCCTCAAAGAAGAGCAGATGAACGTCGAGTACCTGTTGGACGATTTCGTCAACCGGTACGCCGAATTGATGCGAACGGTGCGCGCCCCAAGCTTCCGCGAGCGCAACGAGGACTTCCTCGACGTGGGCACGCGCGTCCTGCGTAGGCTTTTGAACGCCGAGTTGATCAGTCTCGAACACATCGAGAGTCCAAGCGTGGTCGTGGCCCATGAACTCTCCCCTTCGGATACCGCCAATATCGACACGGAAAACGCGCTGGGAATCGTGACCGACGTGGGCGGGCCCACCTCGCACACGGCGATTCTGGCGCGCGCCCTCGAGATCCCCGCGGTCGTCGGGGTGAAGTACATCGGCGCCCACGTCGCCCTGGGGGACCTGTTGATCGTCGACGGAACAAACGGCCAAGTGTTCATTCGGCCGGACGAGGCGACGCTCCAGGAGTTCACGCAGGAGAAGGAACGCCTCGAGAAAAAGCGCAAGGTCCTGCTCGCGGCCGAAGAAGACAGGCCGATCACGACCGTAGACGGCCACGAGATGCCGACGCTCGTCAATATCGAGTTGCCCATCGAGATCTCACACAGTCTCAAGGTCAGGGTTCAGGGCATCGGGCTGTACCGCACGGAGTACCTTTTCCTCAACCGCCCGACGTTGCCCACAGAGGAAGAGCAATTTCAGGCCTATTCCCAGGCCGCCGCGGCCTTCAAGCCTTGGCCGGTCACGCTGCGAACGTTGGATCTCGGGGGCGACAAGTTCGCCTCTGCGGCCCAATTGCCCGTGGCGGACGAGATCAATCCGCAACTGGGATGGCGCGCGGTACGCTTCTGTTTGCAGCGCCCGGACATCTTCAAAGCGCAACTGCGCGCCATGTTGCGCGCCAGCGTACACGGCGCCGTGCAGATCATGTTTCCCATGATAGGGTGCATCGAGGAACTACGCCAGGTGAAAGCCGTGGTCGACGAGGTCGCCGCGGATCTCGATGCGCGTGGCGTGCCCTACGCCAAGGGGATAAAGGTCGGCTCTATGATCGAGGTCCCCTCAGCCGTCATCGTGGCCGACGCCCTCGCGAAAGAATGTGACTTCTTCAGTATCGGCACGAATGACCTCATCCAGTACTCCCTCGCGGTGGATCGCGTGAATGAAAAGATCGCCCACCTCTACGAGCCCGCGCACCCGGCCATCCTGAGAATGATACGCCAGACCATCCGGGCCGCCAAAGCGGCCCACATACCGTGCAGCATCTGCGGCGAGATGGCCGGCGATCCGCTGTTTACGGAGCTCCTTATCGGTCTCGGCGTGGATTCCCTGAGCATGTCCGCGGTCGCCATCCCCGCGGTGCACGCCGTCATTGCCACGACGCGCGTGTCGCAAGTTAAGCGCTTTGCCAGCCGCGTCTTGGCCCAGACAACCGTTTCAGACGTCAGGCGAGTTCTCGAACGACGCTTCAAGAAGCACCACTCCCTGGAGCGGTACCTATCCCAATTGGAGGCAGATCACAAGCGGTAGTGAACGGATTCTCGAGCGCAGACGCGGGGTGGGCCCGATCCGGCAGCAACAAGCCGTCCCATGGGTTCTCATGCGTTGGCCCTCATTCGTGAATCCGCATGGTCCGGCCGAGCACGCACGGGGCGTATCCAGAAGGCTGTGTGTGGCTGCCGGAACGAAGACAGGACACTCGTGCCAACCCGGATTTCCATTCTAGGCGCAACCGGGAGCATCGGGCGCAGTGCGCTCGACGTGCTCCGCCACTACCCGGATCGTTTCGAGGTCGTGGGGCTTGCGGCGCATTCCAACGTGGACCTGCTGGCCCGGCAAATCGCCGAGTTTCACCCGGCATACGTGGCCGTGGCAGGCGAAGAGGCCGGAAAACGCCTGGCCAACGCGGATCTCGGCGCGACCTTGTGGACCGGCCCTGCCGCGCTCGAACGCATGGCCGCAGTGCCCGTGGACATTGCGCTGTGCGCGACGGTCGGCGCCTCGGGTCTGCGCCCCCTCCTTGCCGCAATCGGCGCCACCAAGCGGGTTGCGCTCGCCAACAAGGAATCCCTGGTGATGGCCGGACCTCTGGTGATGGCGCGCGCACGCTCCCGCGGCGTCGAAATCGTCCCGGTCGACAGCGAGCACAGCGCCATTTTTCAGTGTCTGCACGGCCACGGGGTTGACCAGGTCCGCTGCATCCACCTGACCGCGTCCGGCGGTCCCTTCTACGACCGTCCTCGCGAGAGCCTGCGCGCCGTCACCCCCGAACAAGCGACCCAGCACCCCACCTGGGACATGGGGGCCAAGATCAGCGTGGATTCGGCCACCCTGATGAACAAGGGGCTCGAGGTGATCGAAGCCATGTGGCTGTTTGGTTTGCCGCTCACGAAGATCGAGGTGCTCATCCATCCCCAGAGCATTGTTCACAGTCTCGTCGAGTTCAATGACGGCAGCATGCTTGCCCAGCTCGGCGTCACAGACATGCGGTTCCCGATTCTATTCGCACTTACCTGGCCCGAACGTGTAGAATCCGCCATGGGCCGGCTGGATTTGACCAGCACCGGCGCGCTGACGTTCGCGGCGCCGGACTTCTCGAGGTTCCCGTGCCTGGCCCATGCGTTGCGGGCGGCGGAAGCGGGAGGCACGGTCACGACGGCCCTCAACGCGGCCAATGAGGTCGCGGTGGACGCATTCTGCCAACATCGGATCGGCTTCTTGGACATTGAGAAGGTGGTCGGGCACGTGCTCGATGGCTGGCCCACCGACATGGCTGTCGACCTCGAAGCTATCGAGGCGGCTGACGGCGCGGCACGGCAGCGGGCCCGCGAGTATGTTGCAGGCCTTGACTGCCACTGAGAAAGGCCGCAATGCATTCCGCGGGTTCCGAAACCCGTTCGGCGGGTTCCGAAACCCGTTCGGCGGGTTCCGAAACCCGTTCGCGGCATAAAAGCATCGCGCGCACTGTTAATGGCGTGTAGCGGGTGCGGGTTCCGAAGCCCGGCAGCGCCACGGCTATTCAGGCGCGCAACAAAAATGGGATCAAGATGATACTCGATCTAGTCGTTTTTCTCCTCGTTCTCGGTCTGCTTATCTTCTTCCACGAGTTAGGCCATTTTCTCGCGGCCAAGGCCTGCGGCATCTACTGCGACCGCTTCAGCCTCGGCATGCCCCCACGGCTGTTCGGCGTACGTCTCGGCGAAACCGACTACTGCCTCGGGGCCTTACCTCTGGGCGGCTACGTGAAGATGGCCGGACAGGAAGATGTCCCCATGGACGACGAGGAGCGCCAGGAAACCTACGCCCACGTGCCCCCGGAGCGGTGGTTCAACAACCGGCCGCTGTGGCAACGCTTCATTGTGATCCTGGCCGGCCCCCTGATGAATCTGGTCCTGGCTGTCATCCTTTACGGCGTCATTGCCGCGGTCGGTGCGTGGGTGCCCGAAGCCGAGGTCGACAATCGGATCGGCATGGTACTGCCCGATTCGCCTGCCGCCAGAGCACCCATGTACCTGATGACGGACGACAAGCAGAAGGTGGACTTGAGCGCGGCGCCGGACGCGGTGGGCTGGCAGACGGGCGACCGGATAGCAACGATTAACGATGATACCATGACCAGCATCAAGGACGTTGCCATTGACGCCATACTCAGCGCCGGCAAACCCCTCGATGTGGTCGTCGAGCGTGCCCGAGCAGATGGAAGCCTGGCACGGTACCTCTCACCTGTCAAACCTGAGGCCATGGTCGAAGACGGCTATGTCCGGTTCGGCGTGGATCAGTTTGAGACGGCGCTCATTGATCACGTGATGGCCGGGACGCCAGCCAAGGACGGCGGCCTGAAGGAGGGCGACATCATCCTCCGGGCGAATGGCGCGCTTACGGACCGGGCAACCTTCATCAAGGCGGTCGAGGCCATTCCCGAGGGAGAGACCCTTACGCTCGATATCCAGCGGGATTCCCAAACGCTCGAGATCGCGCTTCAGCCGCGCACGATTGGACGCTTTCGGGGATTGGCCACCGCCCCTCAGATGGACTTCGCAACCCATGCGACCGACGACGCGCAGCCCACCGTGGTGGCCGTGTCAGATGCGCTGGAACAGAACGAATTGCGCTCCACCGACCTTGATCGCAAGGGGCAGGGCCTGCTCCCGGGCGACATTATCGAGAAGGTCAACGGCCAACCCGCATCGGTGGCCGTGCTGCACGCCGTCGAATACGCGAATCCCGGCGCGACCGTCGAACTGCAGGTGCGGCGGCCGGCCGTGCTTTATGGCTATTTGCGGGACGAACAGACCGTGACCGTCGAGGTGACGGCCGCGCCCGTCCGCGCGATAGGCATACAATTCGGCACGAAGATGGTGTTTCACCGCGTGCCGTGGGTCCAAGTCGCGCCCGAGGCCCTGCGCCAGGGGTATCAGGCAATGCGGCGCACCCTGCAAATGGTCGCCTTGCTGGTTACGGGGAGTGTTAGCCCCAAAGAATTGGGCGGGCCGGTGATGATCTATCAGGTCACCACCACCGCCGCGCGCGAAGGCTATTGGTGGTTGCTGAAGATCACCGCGTTCATCAGCGCCAATCTGTGCGTATTCAACTTGCTTCCCTTGCCGGTGCTCGATGGCGGCATGTTGCTGTGTTTCGTCATCGAGGGAATCCGGCGCAAGCCGTTGAGCATCCAGTTCCAGCAACGCATTCAACAGGTCGGCCTTGTGCTCATCATTGGCCTGGTGCTGTTTGTGACGTTCAACGACGTGTCGCGCTGGGTGGCAATGCATTTGCCGTGACGGCCGGCATTGAAGGAGGCTGGAGGCTGGAGGCTGGAGACTGGAGGCGGGAGGCGGATTGCCCTGCCAAAAGTCGTCAAATCGTCAATAGCCACGAAATCGGCTCAAGGTTGTCAACGACTTACGGAGTCCACTTCGTCCACGAAGTCCATTTTGGCGGGATAACCGAGACCGGAGATTGGGTAGGAGGAAAGGCGTTCTAGTCCGATGAGTATTACGTGTAAATTCGGCGGTTCATCGCTGGCGGACGCGGAGCGTATCCGCACCGCGGAGAAGATCATCCGAGCAAACCCGGAGCGGCGCTTCATTGTGCCCTCGGCGCCCGGGAAACGGTTCCCGGAGGACAAGAAGATCACGGACCTGTTGTACGCCTGGCACAACTTGGCCCGGCAGGATCTGGACGTAGCCCTGCCGGCCGACCTCATTGCCGAACGCTTCGCCGGACTCGCCAAGGACCTCGGCCTCGCGTTCAACGTGCGCGACCACCTCGATGAGATCGCCCGCCAGGCGAAGCAGTTCGAGCAACCCGACTTCATGGCCTCGCGAGGGGAGTATCTCAACGGCCGGTTGCTGGCCGAACTCCTCAACGCCACCTTCATCGACCCTGCAGAGTGCATCCGGTTCGACGACGAGGGCCAACTGGAGCCCGTCACCTACGATCTCTTGGGCCAACGGCTTTGCGGGCCGGGCCTGTTCGTCATCCCGGGCTTCTACGGGACGCTTCCCGATGGGCGCGTCAAGACCTTCTCGCGCGGCGGGAGCGACGTGACCGGCGCCATTGTGGCCCGGGCCGCGAAATCCGAGTTGTATGAGAACTGGACGGACGTCTCCGGATTCCGCATGGCGGACCCGTCGGTCGTGCCGCACGCCAAACGCATTGAGTACATCACCTATCAGGAACTCCGGGAATTGGCGTACATGGGCGCGTCGGTACTTCACGACGAAGCGATATTCCCCGTGCGCGAGCCGGGTATCCCCATCAACATCCGCAATACGAAGGACCCCGACAACCCGGGCACGATGATTGTCCGCAAGCGTGAGGCCCGTCACCCCGTGTGCGGGATCGCCGGCCACAAGGGCTTCACCATGATCAGCATCGAAAAGGCCCTCATGAACAAAGAGCGCGGCTTTGGGCGGCGCGTGCTCTCGGTCCTCGAGGAGCATGGCGTAAGCTTCGAGCACATGCCTACCGGTATTGACAACGTCTCGATCATTGTCAAGGACCGAGAACTGGCCAACCACGGGCCAGCCATCCTTAGAGGCATCGAGCGAACCTGCGAGCCCGACCGCGTGACCTTAACCCCCGGCCTTGCCCTGATCGCGACCGTGGGACAAGGAATGAATCACCACATCGGGGTGGCCGGGCGGCTCTGCACCGCGTTGGCCGAGGCCAGGGTGAACCTGCGCGTCATCAACCAGGGGGCCTCGGAAATGAACATCATCATCGGGGTCGAGGAGAACGATCTCGAGAAAGCGGTCCGCGCGATCTACGACGTCTTTGAATCGTGGGAATAGCCCCTCGGACGGGGGCCGGCTGTTGAACCGAGGAACGCATGCGGCGCACGAAGCGGCGAACCAAGATCGTTTGTACAATTGGGCCAAGTTCAAACACGCCTGAGGCCCTTCGCGAACTCATTGCCGCTGGCATGGACGTGGCCAGGCTCAATTGCTCGCACGGCACGCACGACGCGCACCGGGCTGGCTTCCAAGCTATCCGGCAGGCCGCCGCGGAACTGGGCCGCAATGTGGCCGTCATGATCGATCTGCAAGGCCCGAAGATCCGCACGGGCCCCCTGCGCGACGGCGCTTCTGTGGAACTGAATGAGGACGCCGCGATCTGCGTGACCACCCGACAAGTGGCGGGCGACGCCACGTGCGTGTCCACGACCTACGCGCGTCTTCCCGAGGACGTCCGCCCGCGAGACCGTCTGCTGATCGCCGACGGCGCCATGGAGTTGCGCGTCGAGCACGTGTCCGGGCCTGACATCCATTGCCGCGTGGTGCGCGGGGGGCTGCTCGGACAGCACAAGGGCATCAACCTTCCCGGCGTCAATGTGAGCGCGCCGGCGCTGACGGAGAAGGACCTCGCGGACCTCGAATTCGGCGTGCGTCTCGGCGCCGACTTTGTCGCGCTGTCATTCGTCCGGCGCGCCGCAGATATCCGAGATATCAAAGACCGCATCCGTGCGCTTGGGGCAAGCGCGCTTGGGGCAAGCGCGCTTGGGGCAAGCGGCGAAGCCCCGGACCCCGAGCAATGGCCCGCGGTCGTCGCCAAGATCGAGCGCCCGGAGGCGTTGGCCAACTTCGAGGAGATCCTTGCGGCCACGGACGCGGTCATGGTCGCGCGGGGGGACCTCGGCGTTGAAGTGGATCTTGACGACGTGCCGCAGATTCAGAAGAAGCTGATACGGAAATGTAACGAGTCCGGCGTACCCGTTATCACGGCCACGCAAATGCTCGAGTCCATGATCGCCAACCCGAGACCCACGCGCGCCGAGGTCACCGACGTCGCCAATGCGATCTATGACGGAACCGATGCCGTCATGCTCTCCGGCGAGACCGCGGTGGGCCGCTTTCCTGCCGGGGCCGTGCGCGTCATGGCCGACATCGCCGACAAGGCCGACCTCGCTATTGCCGCGGCGCCGCCGCCTCACGAACCGGCCGTGGAAGCCTGCCGGGGTCCGTGGGAAGGCTCCCACAGCGATGCGATCGGGGAAGCCGTGTGGCGCATTACGCACGACCTGGCCGTCAAGCGAATCGTGTGCTTCACCATGTCGGGTTACACCGCCCGAGCCATCTCCCGATACCGGCCGCGCAACCCAATCACCGCCATCACCCTCAGCGAGTCCACACTCCGGCGTTGCGCCCTCGTCTGGGGGGTCGACGCCCTCCTCGCCGTCGAAGCCGAGACCTTGGACGAGATGGTGCGCACCGTGGATGCGTTGATGATCGAGCACCACCTGGCGAGCAACGGCGACACCATCATCATCGTAGCCGGCACACCCCTGGCCGTCGGCGGCCGCACCAATCTCCTCAAACTCCATACCGTGGGACAGGAGACGATAACCGATAAGGACGCTCGATAGGACTTCCTCATGCGTTCACGCTGCGAGCAGGGGACGCCGTCCAGGGTTTCGGATGAGCCGGCTCGGTTGACCATGGGCAGCACGTGAAATCGGATCAATCTCAGATAGGCAACGATTGGTATCGCGCGGGCTTTGACGTGTGGTATCCGATCGTGTACGCGCATCGGACCGTGGCGGCCGCGGCCCCGGAGGCCGCGTTTGCGGCCGAACGGCTCGCGCTCGGAGAGACCGACCGGGTATTGGATTTGTGCTGCGGCAATGGGCGCCACATGGTGCACCTCATCCCTGTGGTGCGTCAGGTGGTGGGCTTGGACTACTCGGCGGCAATGCTCAGGCTGGCGAAGGCCGCCGCACCCGGACGGATGCGGCTGGTGCGGGCCGATATGCGATCGCTGCCGTTTGATGAGGCCTTCGACGTCGTGGTCAACTTCTTCACGAGCTTCGGCTATTTCGCTTCCCACGCCGAGAATCTGCGCGTCATTGCGGAGGTTGCGCGCGTCCTGAAACCCGGGGGCCGGTTCTTCATCGACTATCTGAACCCGGTGGCCGTCCAGCGAACGCTTGTCCCGGAATCCGTCCGCGAGTATAACGGGTACACCATTCGGGAGCGCCGTTGGATCGACCACGAACAACGCCGCGTCAACAAGACGGTGGTGGTGTCAAAGGCGTCGGCGCAGGTCAGCGAATGGGGCGAGTCGGTACGCTTGTACGAGGAAGCGGAACTGCGCGAGATGTTGGCGGTCAACGCACTTCACGTGGCGGGTGTGTTCGGGGATTACGACGGCACGCGTCTGGATGAAGCGCAACCGAGGATGATCCTCGTCGGCAGCAAGGGATAGGACCGTGCGCGATCTCTCTGGCGATTATGTGAACGAGGTCCCCGAACTCATGGCGTTCTTTGCGCGCCCTCCGAGAGACCTCTTGACCGCTTCCCCCAGGACCCCGGAATGGGACCCCGGTCTGGTCACGGCGTTGGCCGAATACCAAGAGCGGCTGGGCGGCAGACCCCTGTTCATGGGCAATGAGGCAGTCGTCATCACGGGCCAGCAGCCGGGCTTGTTCACGGGGCCCCTCTACACCATCTACAAGACCATCTCCACGATCGTTCTCGCCAAGAGAATCCATGAGCGGTTTGGCGCGCCGTGCGTGCCCGTGTTCTGGGTGGCGAGCGATGACCACGACTTCGAGGAAGTGCGCACCGCGCGTTTTCTCACCAAGTCCCACGAGGACTTGGCGCTCACCTACACGCCCGAGCAGCGCGTGGACGCACTGCCTATGTATCGCGTGCCCCTCGAAGAGCCCGTGCACGCGCTGATCGACGAAGCCGTCGCACAAACGCCCGGGGCCGAGTTCCGCGACGAGGTCGCGGACTTTTTGCATGCGTCGCTGGACGCATCCGCGTCGCTCAGCGACTGGACGGC
>Ga0272441_10007156_pt1 | contig 18265 bp, 12 predicted proteins | sample SSMProp6N_FD_193582 | JGI IMG/M metagenome (GOLD analysis project Ga0272441, IMG submission 193582) | Marine sediment archaeal communities from Little Sippewissett salt marsh, Falmouth, MA, United States - SSM-Prop-6N | ecosystem: Environmental > Aquatic > Marine > Wetlands > Sediment ... | reverse complement strand
CCCGGCGATCAAGCGCGTGATTCGGGCTACGACCATGGAGCGGTGCGAGATGATCGCGCGGCGCGTCTCTCGCTTCGATTCCGACCGGCAGGTGCTCAATTTCCTCCGCGACGAACACCGCAACCTCGGGATGGAGGACCGCTCATGATGGCCGCTTTGTGCCCATCGGTGGAGCCTCCTGCGAGTGCGGGGAACCCGCCGGCACGCTTCCGCGTCGCGGTCGAGTTTGCCGTTGAGGACGATTTGCGGTTCCTGTCGCACCGCGACGAAGTGCGACTGCTCACCCGGGCCGTCACGCGGGCCGGCTGGCCGCTGGCGTACTCCAAGGGCTTCAACCCGCGGCCCCGGCTGACCGTTCCGCTGCCGCGCACAGTGGGTATGGCGGCGATGCGGCAGATCGCGCTGATCGACCTGGCTCAGCCGCGATCGTCCACCGAGCTACATACCAGCCTGCGCGCCCAGTTGCCGCCGGGCTACGACCTGCACCGCGTGATCTCACCGGCCTCTCGCCGCACACCGCACGCAGAAGCCGTCACCTACCACGTGGAGCTTGACGAAGCCGACGCGCGTAGCGTCGAAGCACGGCTCACGACGGTGCTGGGCCAGCGAGCGCTGCCAGTGACACGCGAGCACGGCCCCGACCGGCCGTCGCAGCCCATCGACATTCGACCGTACATCGATCAACTCGAGTTGGATGGTTGCCAATTGCGCCTCCGCCTGTTGTTTGTGGAGCAGCGCACGGCTCGACCATCCGAAGTCATCACGAAATTGGGACTCGCCGCCGACGCGTACAACCATCGCATTCGGCGCGGCGACGTCCACTGGAACCTGGAGCTCGCCGGGCCACAGGATGGCCCCGTGACGCACGAAAGGAATCAAGTTGGCAAAGAAGAAAACCACGAAGAGCACGACGCGCCACACGGGCGCGACGAAGAAGACGGCTAAGCGCACTGCGAAGAAAACCACCACGTCCAGCACGGCACACCGCGAGCCGGAGAAAGCCGTAAAGGGAACAACGGCTAAATCCGAAACCGCGAAGAAAAAAACAACGCGCGCGGCGACCGCGCGCAAGAAGACCGCCAAGACAACGACCGCGCGCAGGAAGACGGTACGAAGGAATACTGCCGCGAAGGTCGCGAAGAAGAGTGTTGTCAGGGAGTCGAAGGCTCCTTCGCCACCCAGTGCCCAGATTCAGGAAGATGACGACGCCATCGTCATCCGCTTTCCACCCGTGGCAGAGCCTCCATTCAGCGTGGCGGACACGGCCGCTCGACCGGCAGCGGACATCGAGGCCGAGCGCGTCGAGGCCCCGCCGGAAACAGCGCCGGCCCGTGCCGAGGAACCTGAACCCGAGGCGGCGCCCCCAAGCGATGTTCCCAAGAAAACTGACAGGCCTCGCCCTGCAAAGACAAGAGACCGCGACGCGGGAGACCGTGACGAGGACGACCTGCGATTGCTCACACGCAGCCAGCGACGCCGACGCCGACGCAAGCAACGACGCGACCAGCCGTCTTCAGCCGAGAAGCCGGATGATTCCGCTGAAATCGAGACGGTAAACGCTGAGCCCGAGGCCGACGAGATTGCAGCTCCGGAAGAGGAGATCGTGGAACCGCCGACCGAGCCAAGAGCGTGGCTTGAAGATGGCGAGGTCATCGAGGCGATGGATCTCGATTCAGAGCCGGCCGAGACCGAGATGGAAACGCCCCCGGCGGAAGAGAGTGAGCCGCCTCCGGTCGACGAGCCCGCCACAAAAAAGAAAGGTCGCCGTCCTCGACGCCGTGGACGTCGTTCGGTGCGTCACGAACCGCCCGAGAAGCCGGAAGCCGAGAAACCAGCCCAGAAGCCCGGCAAGGAGCCGGCTCCCGGCAAAGGCACTGTTCGCCGGCAGATGATCATCAACACGGTGCAGCGCGAGGAATGCCGGATCGCGATCCTCGCCGATGGTCGGCTGGAGGAAATCTGCCTCGAGCGGGCCGCGGTCGAAAACCACGTTGGCAATATCTACAAGGGCAAAGTGACCAACGTGGAGCCGAGCATTCAGGCGGCGTTCATCGATTTCGGCCAGGGGAAGAACGGGTTTCTGCACGTCTCCGACCTGCACCCCGAGTACTTCCCGAACGGTGGCGGCCAGGCGGAGAACGTCGGGCGGAAGATGCCGCGGCGCAATCGCCCACCGATTCAGCGGTGCCTCAGACGGGGCCAGGAAGTGCTCGTCCAAGTGACGAAGGAAGGGATCGGCACGAAGGGGCCGACGCTGTCCACGTACCTGAGCATCCCGGGTCGGTTCTTGGTGATGATGCCCGGCATGCGGCGTCTGGGCGTTTCGCGTCGCATCGAGGACGACGAAGCGCGCGACAAGCTGCGCGGCGTTCTCAACGAACTGCAGCTTCCCGAAGGGATGGGATTCATTGCCCGCACGGCAGCGCTCGACCGCACCAAGCGGGAGCTTCAGAGCGACCTGTCGTACCTGACGCGTCTGTGGCGCGCGGTCGAGAAGCGCATCAAGAACGACCCCGCGCCGGCCGAACTCTACCGCGAATCCGATCTCGTGATTCGCACGATTCGCGATGTTTTCTCCAGCGACATCGAGGAGATCGTGGTCGACGATGCCGATGTGGCCGCGCGCGCGAGAGAGTTCCTCGCGATCTTCAGCCCGCGCTCGCAGGACATCGTCCGCATCTATGATGACCCGGAGCCGATCTTCCACAAGCACCACATCGAATCTGAGCTTGAGCGGTTGCACTCGAGGCATGTGCCGCTGAAATCCGGTGGATCACTGGTGATCGACCAGACCGAAGCGCTGGTGGCCGTTGACGTCAACAGCGGCCGTTTCCGTACCGAGGACGACGCCGAGGCGACGGCCTACAAGATCAACATGGAGGCAGCTGACGAGATACCGCGGCAGCTTCGATTGCGCGACCTTGGCGGGGTGGTGGTGTGCGATTTCATCGACATGCGGATGGAATCGCACCGCCGGGATATCGAACGGCGCCTCATTCGAAACCTCAAGGTGCACAAGGAGCGAGCCAAGGTCCTGCGCATGAGCGCGTTCGGCATGATCGAGCTAACCCGGCAGCGGCAGCGGGCGAGCCTGACGCGCAGCGTGTACCGGGATTGTCGCCATTGCCACGGCACGGGCCTGGTCAAGACCTGCGAATCCGTCACGCTGGACGTCATGCGTCTGCTGCAACTGGCGGTGACGCGCGAGCACATTCGCATGATCGAAGTCGCCGTTTCACCGGACGTCGCATACCTGCTGCAAAACCGCAAGCGCAAGCAACTGCACCAACTGGAGACCACGAACCGGCGTATCATCTCGATACGCTCGGCCGCGGATTTCAGCCTGGATCAGGTGGACATCAGCTGCACGGATGCGCGGGGGCGAGTCGTGTCCTACACGTAAGGAGCAGACGGGATGGACTCGCGGCACTTGGGCGAGGCGCTCCCGCGCCTCGTCGACCGGATCGTCGAGAGCTATCTCTCGGATGTGCGAACGCAGCACATCGACCGGGAGCATCTTCCATCCCGTCACGCGATCAGGAGAATCTGCGACCTGCTGATGGAGCTCACCTACCCGGGCTACATCGGCCGCACGGGCCTCACGCGGCACAACATCAGCTACCACGTCGGCGAACTGCTCCCCAAGCTGTGGGAGCAGCTCACCGATCAGATCATGCAGTGCCTGTGCCACCAGCGCGAATCGCACGCCGAGGACGAAAACGAGCGACTCCCCTGCCGTGACGATGCCGCCCGGCGCGCCAGCCAGTTTGTGGAGCGCATCCCTGAGGTCCGCGCGCGACTCGCCGAGGACGTCCAGGCCGCCTACGATGGCGACCCGGCGGCGGCGTGCACCGCCGAGGTCATTCTGGCATACCCGGCTATCCTGGCCATCACGGTTTACCGCTATGCGCACGAGCTGTACCTGATGGACGTGCCACTCATACCTCGCATCATGACCGAGCACGCCCACCACGTGACCGGCATCGACATCCACCCCGGGGCGCGCATCGGACGCTTCTTCTTCATCGACCACGGCACCGGCGTGGTCATCGGCGAGACCACGGACATCGGTGACCGCGTCAAAATCTACCAGGGAGTGACGCTGGGCGCCTTGTCCTTCCCGAAAGACGAACGCGGGCGCCTCATTCGAGGCCACAAACGGCACCCCACTGTCGGGGACGATGTGACCATCTACGCCAACGCGACGGTGCTGGGCGGTGATACAGAGCTCGGCGACGGCTCGATCGTCGGCGGATCCGTGTTCCTCACCCGCGATGTTGCCCCCGGTCACCAAGTCTCCATCACGCCACCCTTGCTGAAAGTCCGCCCGCCAAGGCCGACACGGCCCGACGCCAATCCGTAGAGCTCTGATCGTCAGGGGGAGCGGACACGGCGTAGAGCCGCTCTGACCTGAGCACACCGGTGCGCGTGGGGGCCCCCTGCCAGGTCAGAAGCGTACAGGCGACATGTGGATGACTGGATCCACCAGGCAGCTCTCAACGGTATCCAGGTACACGACCCACCAGACCATCAAGGCTGAGAAGCAGGCGACCAGGAGCCACAGCCCGACCTCGGTCAGCCAGCGCCGCCGCAATCGGTAGAGCACCGCCGCCCCCAGGCCGAACAGCGTCGTCTTGTACGCCACGAGCCCTCCAAGCCCCGTGGCGACGCCCGCAGCACACGCGTTGGCTTCCGCGAAGTTGCCCCGCAGCATCTGCGTATGCGTCAGCGCCAGATCGAACACATTCAAGACAACGAGGATTGTGAGCAGGATGATTGTGCGGAAGGAGCGTTCGTGAGCCGGCGGATAGGCCTCAAGACGTCGGACTCCACCCCAACGGCGGAGTGTCCTGATCCTGTCGGATTGTGAACGGAACACGCAGGTACCCTTCGGATCTCTGTAGCGAAACGCCCACCACGGGGACGCAAGGAGGTGTATCGGACGATTTGCTCATCGGACTTTTGCGCAAACCAGATGTAGTCCGCGCGTCGCGGATAAGACCTTAACAGGGAATGCGTTACGATCGCTGCACGAAATGAAACCGCACGGCGCAACGGGCTGATCGTCAAACGAGACAGGAATGCCCCGGTTGTCAATCAGCCAGTTCGACAGCCCCCCGCTACGATTTGGCGCCGGCGGCGCGCGCCTGGGCGATGACATCCTCCTGAACGTCTCGCGGCGCGGGCTGATACCGGGCAAAGTGCATCGAGAACGTCCCCCGGCCTTGCGTCATCGAGCGCAGGTCCGTTGCATAACCGAACATCGTGGCCAAGGGCACGTCGGCGGTGATCAGCGTCACATCGACGCGCACAGCGGTTCCGTGTACGACGCCGCGTCGCGAGGCGAGGTCACCGACCACGGCACCCTGCTGCTCGGTGGGGACTTCCACCTCGACGTTCATGATCGGCTCAAGGATGGCCGGGCGGGCCTTCGAATAGGCTTCTCTGAACGCCTCCCTGGCCGCGATCTGGAACGCGACGTCGGACGAGTCGACGGAATGCGATGTGCCGTCTTCGAGGACAATCTTCACGCCCACGACCTCGTAGCCGGCGAGCGCGCCTTTCATCCGAGCCGCCTGAAACCCCTTGTCACAGGACGGGATGAACTCCGTCGGGATGCGGCCGCCTCTCACGAGGTTCTCGAAGGCGTAATCGCTCTCGGCATCGGCCGCCATAGGTTCCAGTCGGCCGACCACATGGCCGTACTGTCCCGCGCCGCCGGTCTGCTTCCGGTGTCGGTAGTTGAATGGTGCGGGGCGTGTGGGTGCTTCGCGGTAGTTGACTCGCGGCGCACCGGTGACGACCTCGCAGCCGTATTCACGCCGGATCCGCTCCACGTAGACGTCAAGCTGCAACTCACCTACGCCGGCGATGATCGTCTCCCCGGTCTCTCGATCGCCATGCACGTGGAAGGTCGGGTCCTCCCGGACAAAGCGTGCGAGCGCCTTGGCCAGCCGCTCTCGCTGGACCGACTTGGCCGCTTCAATGGCGAGCGAAATGACCGGCTCCGGCGTGGCGATATCCTCGAGCGCGTAGTTCAGGCGATCGTCACAGAATGTGTCACCCGACGCGCACCCCAAGCCGATCAGCGCCACGATGTCACCCGGGCCGGCATCGACGACGTCGGCACGGTCATTCGCGTGCATCCTCACCATCCGCCCAACGCGAGCGGTTTGGCGCGACCGGGTGTTTCTCAGCACCTGCCCTTTGCGAATGCAGCCCTGGTACACACGCGCGTAGGTCAACTGACCGAACGATTCCTCGACGAGCTTGAAGGCCATTGCCACCAAGGGTGCCGCCGGATCCGCCGTGATGGCCACTTCGGCAGCATCGTTGTCGTTGTCGCGGGCGTAGTAGACGACGTCCAACGGCGAAGGCAGGTATTCGACGATCGCGTCCAACAGCGGCTGAACGCCTTTGTTGCGAAACGCAGACCCCATCAACACGGGGACGATGTCGCGCGCGATGGTCAGCCGACGGACTACCTCATGCAACTGGTCAATGGGCGGCTGCTGGTCCTCGAGCAGCACCTCCATCAGTTCGTCGTCGTAGAGGGACAGTGTATCGAGCAGGCCGTGCCGGGCTCGATCGGCCTGTTCCGCGAGATCCGCCGGAATCGGCTCACGACGGACCTTGTCGCCGCTTTCGCCATCAAAATAGACGGCGTCCATCGTCATCAGATCGATCACACCGATGTGGTCTTTCTCCAGGCCGATGGGCAGTTGGAGCGGGACAGCGACCAGCCCGAGTTTCTCCTCGATCTCGGCCACGACCCGGGCAGGATCCGCGCCGACCCGATCGAGCTTGTTGATGAAGGCGATCCGCGGCACACCGTGCCGTTTCATCTGCCGATCCACCGTCAGCGACTGCGACTGGACCCCGCCCACGCCACAGAGGACGAGGATGGCGCCGTCCAGCACGCGCAGCGAGCGTTCGACCTCAACGGTGAAGTCAACGTGCCCCGGCGTATCGACGAGGTTGATCTGGTGATCAAACCAACTCACGGTGGTCGCTGCCGAGCTGATCGTGATGCCGCGCTCGCGCTCCAGCTCCATGTGGTCCATGACGGCGGCCCGGTCGGCGCCGCGGACTTCACCCATGCAATGGATGCGTCCGGTGTAGTAGAGGATTCGCTCGGACAAGGTAGTCTTGCCCGAGTCGATATGGGCGGAAACACCGATGTTTCGTATGCGTCGAATCGCGTTCATCGTGACACGGAACCAGGGGCCAAGGGAATACAAAAAACGAAAACGTAAAGTTCTACCAGACCGCTCGGTGTCGCGATCACCCGCCCCCGCCCGGCACGCCGGGTGGGCGCTACGAAATCGACGGCAACACGGGGCTTTCGTCTGTGGCTGCAATGCGGCCGCTAACTGCGTACTCGGAGTCCCCCCTCCGAGGGCGGAGCCCGTCACAAACCACGCCGCCGCCCGAAGGCGGCATACTCCTAGAGACTACGCCGACCTCACGAACGGTCGCTCCCATCGGCGAATCAGAAGTAGCATAGCACATGAACCGCGGCGAATCAAGCCGAACTTGCGTGCTAACTCGTGAACTCGCCAACTCTTAACAGCCCGCTGACGGGGATCCCGATGGTGTGATTGGCCAGGACAACGCCAAAATGGCCTTCAACTCGAAAGATCATCCAGTCCGCCCGCCTCGACACGAAGGACCCCGCCGGCGCTACCACGCCTACCGCCTCGGCCCCGTACGCGTATACTCTCGGACATGCGAGGCATGACCGTGGCGTCCCACCCGCCCCACAGGCGAATCCTGATCATCAAGCCCAGTTCGTTGGGCGACATCGTGCACGCCCTGCCGGTGCTGGCGGGGCTGCGGGCGGCGTATCCACACGCCCATATCGCCTGGCTCGCGGGCAGCTCGTTCGCAGACTTCCTGGCCGGCCACCCCATGCTGAACGAAGTCATCCCGTTCGATCGACGGCGGTATGGCCGCATGCTCCAGAGCGGAAGAATCTTCACCGAGTTCCTGCGATTCGTCGGGCAGCTCCGCAAACGCCGATTCGACCTCGTCATCGACCTTCAAGGCCTCGTCCGCAGCGGCTTCCTGGCGTGGGCCAGTGGTGCCCGGCGGCGTATCGGTTTCGCGCGGGCGAGGGAGTTCGCCTGGGCCTTCTACTCACACCGCGTTCACTGTCCCCGAAGTGATCGGCACGCGGTCGACAAGAACCTCCGGCTGGCCGAGGCCCTGGGGCTCGACGTCAGGTCGGCAGCGTTCCCCCTCGGCCTTCGTGACGAGGAGTTGGCCGCCGTACGAACTCTCCTGGTCGATAGCGCCGGCTGCCCGCTGAACCGCTTCGTGGCGGTGGTTCCGGGAGCTCGGTGGGATTCCAAGCGATGGCAGCCGGAATGCCTCGCCGAGCTCATCGACCGCATGCGGCAAGGCGACCTGCCGCCGGTGGTTCTGCTCGGGGCGGCCAGTGATCGGACGTTTACGGATGGTGTGCTCGCTCATTGCAGATCCCCTGTGGTCGATCTCGTCGGCAGAACGTCATTGCGGCAACTCGCCGCGGTGCTGGCCCAGGCAGAGCTTGTTGTGTGCCACGATTCGGGTCCGATGCACATTGCGGCGGCTTTGGGCAAGCCGCTGGTCGCGATTTTCGGTCCCACGAACCCCGCCCGCACGGGCCCCTACAGCCCTTCGGCACGGATCGTAGCCTTGCCGCTCAAATGCGCACCGTGCTATCGACGCCAGTGCCCGCTGGGACACCACGATTGCATGCGGAAACTCGGCGTGGACGAGGTGCTGACCGCCGTGCAGGCTCTCGGGAAAAGTGTGCCCCACGCGAGCGTAACCGCTCCCTGAACTGTGCGTTATGTGCGCGGCGGCCTCCCCTTATGCCGCCCCGCAGGGCCACCCCAGCGGCGATGCGGCGGATGGCGAGCCCGTGTTGCGCAGAGCCAAGTCAAGCCTCCCCCAGGAACTGCCGACCCGATAAGTGAAGGTGGTCCGCGCCCTCGTGCGGGCGACTTGGTGACCGCCACCATGGAGCCTCGATCATGCTGTATCGCAACGTCCCCAGACTGTCCCTCGTCGCCGTCGCCGGACTGGGCCTCGCCCTCGGCCTCAGTTGTGCCCCGGAATACCGCCCCTGCCTGCTGGGCGGAACATGCGGCAAAACCGGCAGCAGCAGCAGTCTGTTCGCGGGAGAAACAGGCGAGACATTCACGGAGGTGCTCCTGCAACAGAGCACGTTCGTCGAAGGCCGCGTGGTGACGACACGCACGCATCGCGTGGACGACATCACGCACAGCCCCGTTCTCATCGATTTCAACGGCGATGGCAAAGTCGACCCGGTGATCGGCTACTATCAGGGCAACCTCGGCGTCGTGCAGATTCTCCTCAGCTACGGCGACGTCGGCACCACGCAGTACGCCAGTCTGACACTCGATGGCGGCGACAACTCGTGGGCCCAGCTACTGAATCTGGCCGTCGGTGACATCGACGGCGATGGGTCGCTTGACATCGTCGCAGCCACGCGCGACGGCGTGGTCTACCTCCATCACCCGTCGGACCCCGAGCACACGCACGTGCTCAGCGAGTGGGGCCAGTCCAGCGGCGACCTGGAGCTGATCGAAAGTACCGATGAGCGCATCACGGACGATGAGTTGACCGCCATTCTCGCCCAGGCCATCGGGCCGGCCGCGAATCTGGACAACTACATCGTGACCGTCCAGCAGGGCTACACGAGTCTCGAACTCGCCGATTTCGATAGCGATGGATTCAACGACATCGCCGCCTCCCGCAGCTTCCGCGTCGATCTGGAGCCGAAGCCCGATGTCCCGGTCGAGCCGATTCTCATCATCGCCGGGTCGATCCAAATGTTGATCAACCCGGGCGGTGCCACGGACGGCGTCGGCTGGACGGCGACTGCCATCGGTCAGCACGAGCGTCACACGACGCTCGACCGCGAAGGTGCACGCGACCTGAGAGCGTCCGATGTCGATGGCGATGGCGATTTGGACCTGATCTCAACGGCCGCCGACGATCAGAACGCCCAGGTGGCCTGGTTCGAGAACCCTGGTGGCCCCGGCACCATCGACCCTCTTATGCCCTGGACGCAACACCGCATCGGCAGTGTTCGCGGCGCGTTCGCCGTCGACGTGGCGGATCTCACCGGCGATGGTCGTGTCGATGTCGTCGCCACGAGCCCGACGCAGAAACAGCTCGTGATGTTCGTGCAGCCGGACGAGGTCAGTGAACGCGGCTTCGACTGGTACACCGTCCCGATCGTTCAGTTCGAGTCGTTCGAGCCCCGATCGGTCGTCGCGCTGGACGTCGACAATGACGACACGCTGGAACTCGTGCTCGGCGGCACCAACGGCGCCGTCCGCTACTTTGAATCGCCGGCGAACCCGATCGACGAATGGAGCGGAGAGATTATCGTGACCTTCGACCCATCCGGCGACGTCGGGCTCCTCGGCTATGGGGACCTGGACGGCGATGGGGACACGGATCTCGTCGCGGTCGTCGATACGGGAGACGGCACGAGCGACCGGCTCACATGGATCCGCAACGAGCTGATCCCATAGTCGGCAGGACAGCGAACACCACCTTGGTGAGCACCCCACGGCCGGGCGTCCGACCGCCCTGGTTGCGCGCCACGAACGCCGCCACCCAACCGCAACCGCGGTACCGGTTTCTGCGTGAGTCCTGTTGAAGGCGGCTGAATCGAATGTCGATGCTCGTTGTGGGTATCCCGCGCGCCTCGACCGCACTCTCTGCCGGTCTGGGCCGCAGAACGTCGCTCGACAGCGGCAGAACCGTTGCGGGGATGACGTGGAGAAGACGCTCATGGTGATGGACTCCGGCAGAGCGAATCGTTGGCTGTTGGCAGGTCTCGTGCTTGTGTGGGCCACGCCGATGCCAACCGGCGCCCAGGAAGCGACGAACCTCGTGCGCATGTACGAGCTCACCGAGCTCACGGCGGACGGTGCCACGCAGAGCCGTGCATACGCGCTCAACAACACCGGTCAGATCATCGGCTGGATCGATGTGATGGAGACGCGGCACTCCGCGTACTGGCACAACCAGTCAACGACCGACCTGCACGATACGGTGCACTTCGTCCTGCGCCACCCGATCTTCGACCAGGATCACAGCGAGGCGTTCGACATCTCCAACAGCGGACAGGTCGTCGGAACCGCCCGAACCGTCATCGACTGCCTGGGCGAACAGATCCTGATCACGAACTCGTACATCCTCCGGCCGGCCGTACTGACCGACCTGGCAACACCCTACCCCGGTGATGCGCTGACCAACCTCTTCACGCTCGGCAACCCCTGTCTCGCGCACGACAGCGCCGCCACCGGAATCAGCAACAGCAACCACGTGGTCGGTTGGGCGGATCGCGAAGACGGCGTGATTCACGGGTTCCTCGTCCGCCCGGTCGACGGGCAGTTCTTCCGCGATGAGGAAGATCCGCTGACGGTCAACGATCTCATGATCGATCTCGGGACGCTGGCGGCGTCCGATCCGGTGAGCAGCGCCACCGGCGTCAATGATACCGGCGAGGTCACAGGCTACTCGTACACGACGGGCAACGACGGTGCCGGAGGCTATCACGCGTTTCTGATCACGCCCATCGATACGGATGGTGACGATACGCCCGATGCGTGGTTCACCGGCGCCAGCGGCGTCAACAATCTGATGGCCGACCTGGGCACGCTCGGTGGCACGAATAGCTGGGGGCGCGCCATCAACAACCTCGGCGAGATCGTGGGAGAATCAGACCTCGACACGGCCGCCGGCGAGCACTACACCCACGCCTTCTACTGGAAGGACGGGGCCATGATGGACCTGGGCACGCTGGTCACCGGCGGTGAACAGGGCTTCAGCGCCGCCTCGGCGATTAACGACGACGGCGTCGTCGTCGGCTGGACGGAAAACGACGACCGTGAGCGACGCGCTTTCGTTTACGAAGACGGCGAGATGCAGGATCTGAACGATCTGCTGTACCTGCTCGACGAAGATGGCAACACGATCATCCCCAGTATCACGCTCACCGAGGCGCGCGACATCAACGACGACGGGACAATCGTCGGTTGGGGAACCCTGCGTGGGTCCGATAGCAACGTGACCCGTGGGTTCCTTCTGAACCCCGTCATGATCGACCCGAGCGTGTTCGAGGAAGAGGAAGAAGAGCCAGCCGAAGCTGAGCCCGCCACCGCAGGGCAGACAAGCACGGGCGACCCCACGCTCGGTCCGCCCGAACACCTGGATACGGACAGCCCGACGCTGCCGCCATCGGGGTTCTGCACGCCGACATCGTTCGCCTTCCCGGCACTCACGGTGGCCGGCCTGTGGCTGTTCAAGCTGGGCTCGCGCCAGAGGTAACGCGCGGCTACCCCCACGACCAGGCGAACTTGTGCTTGAAGTGGTGATAGTACAGCCCGATCGCCCGCATCTGGATAATCGTGACGTACACCTCGACAAGGACCAGTACAACCGGCACCAGCAGGACGAGCCAAACGGATCCCACCATGCTCGCGGCGATGACGCCCGCCGCAAGAGTGACCTGGAGCACGAGCTTCAGCGCAATCCCGAGATAGACGCACCCCGCCACAATCATGTACGCGGGGAATGAGCGCGCGACAGTGACACCGATCAGGTCGAATCGAACCAGGCCCTTTGTGCCTCCGATGGACACGATCAGGATGAACATCGGCCAGAGGAAAAACCCGGCCGCGAGCAATACGCCGCCGATCAGCTTGGTAACACCACCAGGCTGATCCAGAAGCAGGTCGAACCAACCAAACAGGAACTGCACCGCCAGCACAACCCTCAACCCGCCACCCGCGCCGGGCGCCGCCGGCACGCTGAGCAGGAATACCAGGGCGGGTAAACGGGCCATGATCGTCGCCGCCAGCATCCGCAGGAGAGGGAAAACGATATCCTCCCCGATCCCATTCGTCAGGCCGAGCGTCGGCAGCTCCTCTTCTCCCCCGGCCGCACCTACCACGACGGCGAACTGAAACGACATGTACCAGCCAACAAGTATGAGCGCGGCCAACCCGAGCAGGCAGAAACCCGCGATCCCCCGGAGCCAGCCCCCCATCCCCACGATGACCAACATAATCACGAAGGTGATGAGATTGCCGGTGTGGGCGGGAAACGCGAGAGACCGCCCGAGCGACCGAAAGTAGCGGCCGTAGGCACCGCGTGCGGCCGCGGCCTCCGCAGCGGTGTCCGACGGCGCGTACCCCACCGTCTCTACCACCGGTGCGGCTACGGGGCCCGCCGGCACCGTGCCTTGGACTCGCGCCACAGGCACCGCCGGCGCCGACCCTTCGAGTTGGATTGCCTCATCGAGCGTCAACTCGGCGGAGGGCGATTCTGCGGCCGGCTTCAGCTCCGGGATTCTGAAGACCTGCCCGCACTTCTTGCATTTCGTCCGCTTCCCACCTGCCGAAGCCGGCACCTTGTATCGCGCCTGGCACCCCGGACAGCGAATCGTACTCATGTTGTTTGACCCCTCGATCACGTGTCTCAAACGAGAAATGAGCCTGACGACCGAATGCCCTGTAAGTGTGACACGTGAACCCCACCCGTGCAAGAGCCGAATCGGACACGAACACCCGGAGCCCGGAGGATGTGCAGTACGCTTAGCGCGCCGGGGCGCATGACCGGCTTCGATCCTGTCGCCTCCACCAGCCCGCGACCAGGCCGGTGAGGAGCAACACGCCGGCGGCCGGTCCCGGCCAATGAGCTCGTGGCAGGTCGCCCCCCGCGAACACGCCCAACGGGGGCTGAGAAGTGACGCTACACGCCTGCGGGAGCGCTTGATCAGGCGTGGCGGTCAGTCCATGCAAATCGACCGCGAGAACGTCGGGCTCCAGGCTAATCTCCAGATCAACGATCGCATCGCCCGAGTGTTGATGGCGAGTGATTGACTGGTCGGTGAGCGGCGCAGAATCCACCGAGGTCGTACCGACCACCCACGGTGCGTCATCGGCCGCCGCTCCGTCTCCCATCCAGGGACACGCCTTCGCCGCCGACGCTGCGCCGAGCACCAACAGGGCCATTACTCGCAAGCTGCCGCGCATCACGTCCTCTTCGCGGGAACGTCGCACCATTGGAACATGGCGCGTGACCGGCGTCCGACTACGGATCGCCCTACAAGACATTCCCTGTTTCAAGGGTTCGAAAAGGACGGCCGACTTGCAAGAGCCCACAAGTGTGATGTGTGGTGGGGACGGCGCGGCAACGCCCGGTAATCAGGCAGCGTCGCGCAGCTTTTGCTTAGGTTGCGTGCCGACAGGATCGCGCATGCTCAGGTCACTGGCTGCGTAGTCGCGCCACTTCGACGCAATCCTTGTCGCCGCGGCCACTGAGGTTGATGACGACGATCTGGTCGCGTGGCAGATCGCGGGCGATGCGGACAGCGTGGGCGACCGCGTGGGCTGATTCGAGAGCCGGGATGATCCCTTCCGTTCGCGACAACAGCTCGAAGGCATCGAGGGCTTCGCTGTCCGTGGCAGAATCGTACGTCACGCGTCCGGCGGCCTTCCACTGCGCGTGCTCCGGGCCAACGCCCGGATAGTCCAAGCCGGCGGCGACGGAATGCACGGGCAATGTCTGCCCATCGTCGTCCTGTAGGACGACCGTCCGCATACCGTGCAGGACGCCGGAATCGCCCTTGGCGAGCGTGGCGGCATGACGCGCGCTCTCCAGGCCATCGCCGGCGGCCTCCACACCGACGAGTTGCACGTTCGGCTCATCGATCAGCGGGTAGAAGATCCCGGCTGCGTTGCTGCCACCCCCAACACATGCGACGACGACGTCCGGTAAGCGCCCCTCGGCCTCGATGATCTGCTCCCTCATCTCGCGGCCGATGACGCATTGGAAATCTCGCACGATCGTCGGGAACGGATGCGGGCCCATCACGCTGCCAATGATGTAGTGCGTGTGCTCGACGCTGGCCATCCAGTCGCGCATGGCCTCGTTGATGGCGTCTTTCAACGTCTTCTGCCCGCTCTCGACCGGCACGCACTCGGCCCCAAGCAGGCGCATGCGGTAGACATTCAGCACCTGGCGACGAACGTCCTCCGCCCCCATGTACACGACGCATTCGAGGCCAAACACGGCGCACGCTGTCGCGGTTGCCACGCCATGCTGTCCCGCACCGGTCTCGGCGATGACGCGTGTCTTGCCCATTCGCCGGGTGAGAAGAGCCTGCCCGAGGGTGTTGTTGATCTTGTGTGCGCCGGTGTGGTTGAGGTCTTCGCGTTTCAAGTAGATTTTGGCACCGCCGACGTGCTCGGTCAGCCGGCGGGCGAGGTACAAGGGGCTCGGACGGCCGGCGTAGCTGCCCAGGTACTCGGCCAGCTCGGCCCAGAACGCGTCGTCCGCCTTGGCCCGCGCGTACTCCTCCGCAAGCTGCCGGATAGCGCCCATCAGCACTTCGGGTACGTACTGACCACCGAACGGGCCGAAGCGCCCCGTGCTCCCAGAACCAGATGTCGACACGACTGCCATTCTCGCTTCTCCTCGTGGGCCCCCGCTTCATTCTACATCGGCGGGCCACGCCCACCACGCCATGCGGCACTCAACCGGCCGGAGCTACCCTTTCACGGCACCCAGGTTGAGCCCGCGGACAAAGTGACGCTGCGCCACGAAGAACAGAATGATACACGGAACCATCGTGACGACCGCGGCGGCCATCAGCAAATGGACATCGGTCACGCGGCCGTACTGGTTGCGGAACGAATTCAACGCGACGGCGAGCGTGGCCTGCTGCTCGCTGTGCAGGTAGATCAGCGGCCCCAGAAAGTCGTTCCACGTCCCGATAAACGTGAAGATCGCCGTGATGGCGATGACCGGCTTGCACATCGGCAACATGATGCGGGCCCAGATGGAGAGATGACCGGCACCGTCGATTCGAGCGGCATCGAGCAGATCCTCCGGGATCTGGGCGAAGAACTGGCGGAACATGAAGATGAAAAACGGCGCACCGAAGAACGCCGGCACCACAAGGGGCAAAATCGTGTTCACCCATCCGAGCGAACGGAACAGAATGAACATCGGGATCATCGTCACCTGCGCCGGCAACATCATCGTCGACAGCATGACGACGAACGCGACCCGGCGGCCACGGAAACGCAACCGCGCGAAGCCGTACCCTGCCAGGCTGCAGGAGATGATCTGTCCGATCACGCAGAGCGTCGTGACGACCACCGTATTGCAGAACGCGTCGAGGAACCCGCGCCAGGGTTCGCGCGAGCCCATCCGGCTCAGGGCGTCGGCGTAGTTGTGGAACTGCGGATCACGCGGCCACCACGTGAACGTCTCGACCGACGCGGTCGCCACGGCAGCGCGCCCGCCAGGTGTAAGACTTACCACGATCATCCACCACAACGGGAACAGCAGCGCCAGCGCGCCGAGCGTCAGGAGGGCACAGACGATAGCCTTGCGTACGATCTTTATCGACATCATTCCCTGTGCCCGTTCAGACTCGCAACCCTTCGTAGTGCACGTATCGCCGGCTGCCCCGCATGACGAGCAGTGTCAGCCCCAGGATGATCAGGAGGAGCAGCCAGGCCATCGCCGAGGCGTACCCCATCTCGTGAAACTCGAACGCCTGCTTGTAGAGATAGAGGACGTAGAACATGGTCGCGTTGTCCGGACCGCCGTCGGTCATCACAAAGGCCTGCGTGAAGACCTGGAACGAAGCGATGATCGCCATGATCCCGTTGAAGAAGATCACCGGGCTGAGCATCGGCAGCGTGATGCGGCAGAACCGTCGCACGTGGCCCGCCCCGTCAAGTTCTGCGGCTTCGTAGAGCGTCTTCGGGATACCGTTCAGCCCGGCCAGGTAGATCATCATGCTGCCGCCGATGATCCACAGATGCATGATCGCGAACGCCGGCGGTCCGAGCAGCCGCGCATCGCCGCCGAGCCAATCCGGCGGCCGGACGCCGAACCACGCCAGCGGGGTGGCGAGCGCCCAGTTCAGCAGCCCATGCTCACCATCGAACACCCACCGCCAGAGGACCGCGACGCCGACACCGGCCAGCACACTCGGTAGGTACCACGCGCTGCGGAAAAGACCGATGCCGCGGAGTTCCGTATTCATGAGGAGCGCGGCCAGGAGCGCGGCAATCTGCGAGAGCGGTACGGCCAGGACCGCGTAGTACGCCGTCACCGCGAGCGATTGGCGAAACAGGTCGTCGTATCCAACCAGCTCCCGGAAATTCCCCAACCCGACCCACTCGGCGTGGTCCAGCGTGAGGATCCCGTTCCACTTGGTGAAGGCCAGGAGAAGTGAGAGCGCGATCGGGAAGAGCGTGATGCAGAGGAACCCGATGGCCCAGGGACTGACAAACGCCATGCCGGCCAGTTCTTCGCGAAACGCCCGGCGGCCCGGTCGACGGCACCACCACCGCCAGGCCACGACGCAGACGAACGCGGCGAGCAGCCCGACAGACCACAGCGCGATCCCCCCCCACGGCATGCTCGGGAATCCCGTCCGGTTCAGCGGCGACGCCCGGAGTTTCCGCCACTCGCTATCGAGTTTCTCCATCGCGGACGGCACGCTCTTGGTGCCGAATTTGAGGCACGCTTCGAACTGGTCGCGCGCCCGAGCGATATAACGCCGATCCTCCGGCCACTGGCACAGCCGCGCATCGGGAACCATGGCGACGAACAGATCGTCGCGCTCCGGCTTCCGCTCGGGGTCGAGAAAGGCATCGCTCTCGGCGACGGTGCGCAAGGACGGGATGGCCAGGCCCGACTGCGCATTCATCCGCTGACCGACGGGGCCGCACAGGAACCGAACGAGTTCCCACGATTCCTTTGGGTACCGCGTCCGGCTCGCGATGGTCCAGGCCGTCGTGAAAACGATGTTGGCGCGCTGCCGGCCACGCGGCAGCGCCGCGAACTCCCAGTCGAGATCTTCCAGTCTGCGGTATTCGGGCACAACCCAACGCCCCAGCGGGCCGTACATGCCGACGCGGCCCGTCATAAACAGCTCGGCACCGGCCTGAACGCGGCTGCGGGCCGGCGCCAGCGTGCGTCCCTCCTCGAAACGCCAGCGGCGCACGGTCTCGAGCGCGGCGATGAGCTCGGGGTCGGTGACGTACAACTCGCGGAAGTCGTCGGACGCGAAGTCCAGCCCCAGCGTCCACAGCCACGGTCGAGCCCGCTCCACCCAATAGCCGACGCCGAACTCCGCCCCGTAGCAACTGTCGAGCTGGCCGATGGCGCGCGCCGCCGCGATGAAGTCGTCCCACGTCCAGTCGTCGGC
>Ga0272441_10007155_pt1 | contig 18267 bp, 20 predicted proteins | sample SSMProp6N_FD_193582 | JGI IMG/M metagenome (GOLD analysis project Ga0272441, IMG submission 193582) | Marine sediment archaeal communities from Little Sippewissett salt marsh, Falmouth, MA, United States - SSM-Prop-6N | ecosystem: Environmental > Aquatic > Marine > Wetlands > Sediment ... | reverse complement strand
CTTGATGCTTTTTAACTTTACAACATCTTCATAATTAAAAATTAATTCACTTTTAATCAATTCAGGAAAATTCTTTCTAAGATTCGGATTACTTTTGGACAAAACTTTTAAAGCGTTCATTCTTTGTTCTCCGAACTAAGAGTCATATATTTTCTCATCTAATCTCCTATTCAAATATTTTAATTATAGATTCAGATTCTCCTACATTCACCTGATCTTCTCCATTCAGGCCGTAATTCTTTTCGCCAAAAATAAAAACAAAAGCACCGATCAAATCTTCTTTCTTTATCCTTCGTAAATCACTGCTTTCATAAAAACTGTTCCAGACAACAATGGGAATTGTTTCCGTATAAGAATGAATTTTTAAAACACACATCAAACCATTCTTGGCATTGATCTCCTTGAAATCAGTTATGTATCCGGCTACTTTAGCTCCTTCTCCTAAAGTTAAATCTATAAATTCTTCATATGTATCCACGCCTCCATAAGGCTCCAAATCTTTTTCATAAATTAAAAACGGATCATATTTATAAAAACCGGTATATTGATAAAAAGATTTATTCCATATCTTTTTATCATTAATATCAAATTGAACAGGAACACTTTCTTTACGAATTCGATAATAATCATTCGCTGCTTCTCTTGGATGATCGTACCAAGGGAAAGCTTCAATTGAAATCAATGCATCAACAACTCTTTTATTTATTTTTCTGGATTTTGTTCTTTTAATAAAATCTTCCATATTTTTATATGGAGCATTCTCTGCAATTATTTGTGCCGGTTCATCTCCTATATATTTTATACCCTTCAAAGCCCAAATAATTTTTTTATCCTGAATAGTATAATTCGTTTTACTTTTATTTACATTCGGAAGAACGACAGGTATCTTATGCTTTTTTAAATCACGATAGATTAAAACCAGTTGATCTTTGTTCTTTGGATTTTCAAGCCATCCTGCATAAAACTCCAATGGATAATAAGTTTTCAATACCATTGTCCAGACACTAAGTTGTGCATATGCAGCAGCATGTGGACGAGCAAAACCATATTTACTCCAGCTAATAATTTTATCCCATATATTCAAAATCTCTTTTCTTGATTTCAGCCCTTTCTTTTTCGCTCCTTTAATAAATTTTTCACGATAAGAAGCCATTTGAGAAACATCTTTTTTCTTACATATTTTTCTAAACTTATCGGCCTCAACAAGAGATAATCCACCAATTTGATTTACCATCTTCATCATATGAGATTGAAAAATCGGTATTCCTAATGTTTCTTCCAATATCGGCTTAAGCAATGGATGATCATATTCAAAAGATTTACCATTTCTTCTTTCACAATATTCCATATCAAGACCGGGACCGGCAGTACCAGGACGAGAAAGAGATATTAAAATCATTATATCCATAAAATTCTTTGGCATAAAATGACTTAATAGATCAGAAGTTGCTTTCGTATCAAGTTGAAATACACCTTGTACATTTCCTTTTTTAAATCCTTTATAATATTTTGGATCATCCAGATTTAATTTATCAAGATTAATTTTTTTACCGGTTCTGCTTTTTATTAAATCAAGAGTTGTTTTTATATGAGCAAGAGTACGAACACGTAAAACATCAAATTTTAATAATCCTATTGCTTCTACCGAATCACCCTCAAACTGTGTTACGGTCAGTCTTTCTTTTTCCTGGCTCTTGGCATCTTCTTTCTTTTTTTCCTGAACTTTAATTGGCAAATAATCAATTAATTTTCCAGGAGCAATCACAATGCCTGCTGCATGGATACCATGATGTCCTGCCAATCCCAAAATTGGTTCAACAAATGTACTAATCCATTTTTTATTTTCTTTAATGTCGTACCACTCTTTAAATGCCGGAATCTCTAATGCTTCTTCCAATGTTTTTGAAGCAGTAGGAATTAATCTCGTTATTTTATTTGCGTCTTGAAATTTCATAAAACCTGTTACTTCAGCCATGTCTTTAATTGCTTTTTTTATTTGTGCTCGATTACATGTCCCTATCCTGGCAACATTATCTTTCCCATATTTATTTGTCATGTATTCAATTATTTTATCTCGGTCAGGAAAATCACAATCTATATCCGGAGGGCTGGCATAACTTTTATCAACAAGCCCTGCACGAAGCGGAGAAACAAATCTTTCAAATAAAAGATCAAGTTTAATTGGATCTACACGAGTCATTTCTAAACACATGCACGTTAATCCTGCAGCAGCAGATCCTCTTACCAATGGAATCATTCCAATGCTTTTTGCATAATCTATTTCATCAAGAACAATCAGCATGTAATTTACGTATCCGCACTCAATAAATGTTTTCAATTCATATTTGAATCGTTCTTTATATTCAGGAATTTTTTCTTTTGGAATTTTTCCAATAATCTTTTTCTTAAATCCATCAATAGCACGTCTTTTAAAGTATTCTATATCTGTTTCATTTTCCAAAGCAGGCACAATGGCTGTCTTTAAATTAAATACAGGAATTTTAAATTTCCCTAATTCGATTTCAACATTACATTTGTCGGCTAATTCAAATGAATTTTTTAAAGCCTGATCATAATACTTCCAGCCATACTTACAATCAGAAAAATATTTTTCATATGAATTTTTTATTTCAGAATATGTTGCTAAATAATTATCGCCTTCGCCATATGAATAACCTGATCCTATCTTCATATAATATTGATGAACATGATTAATATCCGGATCCACATAATGAGAATCCATGCCGCAAATAACTTTTAAACCGGTTTTCTCGGCTATATAAAAAATCTCATCGTTTAGTTTTGGCTGCGGCTCATGTTGAATCAACATAGTTTCCAGATAAATATTTTCTTTTCCGAATATTTTAAGAATTCTTTTTAAATTTCTTATTTTATATTCTTTCTTCGTTTCTCCGGAAATAATTCCTGCAGCACATCCTGTTGTTAAAATTAATCCATCGGAATATTTTTCTAAAAGCTCCCAATCAATTCTTGGCCTGTAATAAAAACCTTCTATAAATGCAAGCGATGATAGCCTATAAAGATTTTTTAAGCCAATTTCATTTTTAGCAAAAAGACAAAGATGCCTTCGTAAATTAATTCTATGTTCTTTTTCCCATACCTTAACGGCTTCTTTATTCTTTTTATTTTTTTCTCGAATATCTTTTGGAGCACCTTTCTGAAAACGATCATCATCTAAATAAAATTCCTGGCCAATCAAAGGCTTAATTCCATACTTTTTACAAGCCTTAAAATGATCAATGATTCCAGAAAGAGTTCCATGATCAGAAATACCGCAGGATGGCATATCAAGCTGTTTACATCTTCGAGCACTGATTTCCGGCAAACTCATTCCGTCAGAACTGGAAAAAGTCGAATGAGCGTGAATGTGAATTACTTTTCCAGCATCCGGATTTTTAATTACGTCTTTTATGTTTTTGAATTCTTCAATGGGAATTAAATAATTACCGTCTGTAACCTCTGTTTCTAAATATTTTTTTAATTTATTTAACTTTGTTATTAAAATATCGCCCGTTGAATGGGTGACTGCATAAATCGCATTGGCATCATTAATTTTTTCAAGAATATCTGAATCGACAGGAACTAAATTTTCGAACAAAGAATTTTTAGTGCTTGGAATAAACACTAAATTTGAATTTTTAATCGTAAAATAATTTTCTGTTTCTTCATCCAATCTATTAGTTACTTGCAGATATCTTTTTAAATCGATATAAGAAATTGATGCCACAGTGCGCCTTAGTTAAAAAAATTAAAATATTAGACCCAAATTCCATCCTTTGAAGTATCCACTGCCTGACCCAGACTTAAATGATCCTGGTTTTCTCTTTCATATCCTGCTATGACAGGAGGAATAACATTATATACGCTAAAAACCCTTTTCATTGAAGCATTACACTCCGGACATTTGAAGTCCGGAGTGTTTTCCAGTTCTTTATGTGATCGAAAATATAATTCCTTAATGCAATTACATTTCTCACATTTTACATCAATTAACATTATGATTTTTTCCTTGCTCTTTTAGCTTTCTTCACCGGTTTCTTTTCCGCTTTTTTTCCAGGTTTACGCCCACGTCTTTTCTTTGGTTTTTCTTCTTCCTTTTCAGAATCAATATCATCCAGTTCAGGCTCTTGATTTTTTGGCTTTCGTTCTTTTCTTTCCTTTTTACCGGATCCAATAACTTCTTTAATTTTTTCTACAGCATAATCAATCAATTCCTTATATGCAGAAAGGTCAAGACCGGCAGGAGCAGATTTAAGAATCTCTGTTTTTATATTTGGACTTTCAGAAAGATCATTCACAGGTGTTTCTTCCGCAGCTTCTTCATTTGGTTCATCCATATCAGGAAGCAGTTCTTTTTCCTGTTCTTTTTCATCAGTTTCAGCTTCCGTATTATCAAGAAGATCACCAAGATCATCAACTGCGCCATCAGACTCTTCTCCCGTTGCTTCCTTCAATGAAGAGGCTTCTTCTCCTGCGTCATCCAGACCGCTGAGTTCATCATCGATTTCACTGATGTCTTTTGTCTTTGGTCTTCCTCTTTTCTTTTTCTCAACGGGTTTTTCAGCAACAGGTTCTTTTCTTTTGCGCTCCACTTTTTCCTCTGTCTTTGCTTCTACGGGTTTATAATTTTTTTCAATATACATTTCTATCTGCATTTTCTTTTTATCGTCTGCATTTCCATAGTCAAAAGTCGGTTCATTCTTTCCTTCGACCTGCGGTTCATTCGGATTATATCCTTTATTCAGAATCGGAGCAATGAATAAACAATGTTCAAAACCAGAACATTTATCTTTTGCTGACTTATAGCATTCCTCATCAGTAGCATTGCACTGTGTAAAACATGGATGCCTTCTCTCTATACGCTTTTTCAGTTCTTCCATAACATCTCCTAAAATTTTTTTAATATTCTCGAAATATTTGATAATTTATCCATTGAAGTTCTTTCTTTAATTATTTTTTTTAATTCTTCAAATGGAATATCATCTGGATCGTAAAATATTTTTTTATTCTTTTCATATCCTTTCTGTGGTAAAAATGCATAAGACGATTTAAGACGGTAAGACAATTTTAAAAACGCCTTATGGTTTTCTTTTATCGCATCGCCATCATAAAGAACAACTACCTCCTTTGGTCTTTTTTTGGTGATTAAATCTATTTGTTCTGAACTTATTTTTTTCCCTGATGTCCCGACAACATAATAATTGCGCTCGATCATTCTTAAAACATCAGTGCATCCTTCAACAATAAATAATTGATCAACATCATTTGGAATATTATTATAATTGTAAAGCAATAAAGAATGTTTTGATCCTGGTGGATTCTTATATTTCTGAGGCATGTAATCAAACATTCTACGGGCATAGAAAGATATTTTATCTTCTGATTCAATTGGAAAAATAAGTCTGGATGCGTAATAGCCTTCAGCACAGTATCCAATTCTCATCCTGTGAATTGTACTAAGTCGATAATTACGTTTTTTAAAAATTTTCGGGATCATGACCTTGGGAGATCTCCCAGGATCGATGATAGGAATATATTCTTTTGGTACGTCCGTGTCAATATGCTTTTCATCTATTTCTATGTCCTCTTTTTTATTATTTTTTTCAATTGCTTTTCTCAACGCATCTATTCTGGAAGAGTGTAAAGAACCGGTTGATAAATAATCACGTGCTTTAATTGTTGATATGTTTTCCAGCTTTGAAATTAAAGCAACTGCTGTTTTTACAGTATAAGAACAACGGAAACATCTCCCTTCTTTTTTAATTACATTAAAACCAAAATGAAATTCACCTTTATCGCAATCCGGACAATCTATTGAAATTTCATACGGCTTTTTGGGAAAAGGTTTTCCGTTATAATTTTTAATTAAATAATCCCGTAAATCCAGCACAGATAAATCCCCAAATGTCGTTGAAAAAATTCCCCCAGATTAAAAGAATTGTCAGGATAGATAATCCCACCAATCCATCTTTTGATTTTTTTGAAGTATAGAACATATAAGAAAGAGCCACAAGCATGATTACTTCCGGTGCCATTTATTCCTCCTTTTTGTTTATTTCAAATTGTTTTCCTTCATTTGGATTATGCGCAAAATACTGCTGACCCCATTCCCGATAAGAATCATCCATACGGGCAAACCGACACCACGCATTGTCTAAACTATTATTATATCCTTCACTTAAAATTCTACCGATAACACTATAGCGATACCGAAATGGATTTAATAAAAAATCTTCTTTTCTATCTTCAAGATCTATTCCTGAAATTTCTATTATTCTAATCATCGCTTTTTTGACTGTTTCAGGATCCTGTTTCACAAATCCATTACCGCTTATAAATTCATTATCTTTTGGAACAGGATTAATATCTTTCATTGCATCTTCTACATCAGAAATAATTTTTTCGTGTTCTTCACATTCACTTGCAGAATCAAAAATTAATCCATCAATTGATTCATATTTTTTTACTTCTTTCATTTTCCCTCCGATAATTCCTGATACTTAATTTTTTTCAATTTCCCATGCATCAAAGAAATCAAATTCCATTTATCCCTCCATAAATTTTTCATTATATTTTTTCTTTTCTACAAAGTCAAGTTTGATATATTCATCCATAGAATTTTCATATTGAATTTTTTCAGCTTCCATTAAATATTTTTTATAAGAATGTTTCTTTAAATAAATTTCCCTATCTGTGATTACATAATTACATTTTGTACATACCCATCTGGCATTTTTTAAATCATGCCGAAAATAATATGGTACTTTGCAATTAGGACAATTCATTTAACTACATCCCGAACAAATTTAATTCCACAATAAGGACAATAAGAAGGCTTCCAATCTATGCTTATTCCAGGAACATAAAATTCATTTTCACATTCACCGCAGGTACAGAGATGAACAGGCATTTTTTTATTTTTTATTGAAACAAATAATCCTTTATATTCAGGAACAAAAATCATTTTATTGCATGAAGGACACTCTAATTCATTTGTTTCTTTATGACATATTGAAATAAATTTATGACCACAACCGTCACATTTAACTTCTCTCATCCCATCCATACTACTTCCTTTCAATTGAAATAAATCTTGAATACTCAAAATCAGTTCTCTGTAAATATGATTTATGTTTATCACGGTCTTTCATTTTAGCTGTGAATAATTCAATTATTTTATTTTTCTTTTGCAATTTATTTTGATTCATTGTAATTAATCCATCGGCAATACGTGCTTTATTATAACTTTCAGAAACAGCACCTGTGTCTGCCCGTTTCCCTTTTGATTCCTGATTGCTCTGGTCAAACGCAATTACGGCAACTTCTTCTTTTCTACAGAACTGACGTATTTCTTTATAAATCTGAGTATGACTTAACCGTGCATTTTCTTTTCTATGGATGGGTTCCATATTGAACGGACTATCGATTAAAATTAATTGGGGATAAAAATCTTCTGCTGCCTGGAGTTGTTTGAAAACAGTATAGACTTTATCCATCGTACTGCCTTCTTCTATTTTAACAACCCTCAAATGATTTTCTCTTTTTGTTTTTAATATTTTAAAAGCCTTCTCAATTCTTTTCCTGTCTTTATCGGTAAGATTATTATTTGTCAAATCATCATATCGTGTAAGCGTAAAAGAAGAATCATATCTCTGAAGAGTCATGCTTAAAAGATCTTCAACGACAATATGAAGAACACGATAATTTTTAATTACATTTGAAACACCGGCTTTTACAGCGGCCTGTGATTTTCCTAAATTCGTATCTCCAAAGAAAGACCAGAACTGTCCCAGGAGTGGACCTTTAATATCATTATCAATATTTTTAAAACCGGAAGATAAATAAATTAATTTATTTTCTTTTGCCAATCTTTCACGTTCATTGAATCGGGCAGATTGTGACGAAACATAATTATCTATTTCCGTATCTTCATTGTGAATTTTAAAAACAGCTTTATATAAAATTTCTCTTATTTCTCTTGCGTTTCTTCCTTCTTCCAATTTATAAGTTGCGTCCTTCATGGCATCGACCATGTTTTGTGTTTCAACGAATTCAATCAATTGATCAATTGCATATCTTGATTCATCTTCATTTGGTTTTCCCAAAAATGTTTTTAAATCAGATGAAATAGCTTTCCGTAAATCCGGATCAATTACGTCCTTCACTTTTTTTAATTCAGAAATTAAAATTCGTGGTGTCGTATGACCATTTTTTATTTTATTACAAATCCATTTTAAAGGTTCCGTATCAAATACATCTTCCGTTAAAATAGGAATTGCCTGATTAGCGTATTTTTTATCTTTTACAATGCGATGGAGAAGGGTTCTTTGATAATAAATATTGAAGTCAAAATTGCGGCCTACGGATTCCATTTAAAAGGTGTCCTGAATTAAATTGTTGTTTTAAGCATTTCTGCTGTGTTTTAAAATCATTTTTAAGACCTGTTTAAACGGTTCAGAGTTAATTATCCCCCCACATATGTACCTTGGACCGTTCAAAACTGCTTTAAAGGCTCTCAGACATTCCTATTGGTTTCAAAGAAACAAATGGCTGTTTTAGGTTAATATTCCGACCACTTACGGCTGTAACGATAATCCGGACCTCATTTTTATCGTTTTTTTCATAATTAAAAAATAACCCTGTTGTTCCTTCCGTCTGGAGAAGTGTTTCAACTTCAGCGACCGAAATTTCAAATGAATATTTTTCCATTTTTCTTCCTTGCTATTTTGCGAACTTGGAAATAATTATTTCCACGGTTCCTGAAAAAATTATTTTTGCAATTGATTCAGTAAAGACTTCAACAATTTTTTTCTTTGTCATTTTTGTAATTAAAACAATCGGCCTTCCTTTCATAATTCGATCATAAACAATTCCCCTCATTTTATCCGCAACGAAATTTGTGGAGAAACGAAAATTCATAAAATCCAGAAAAAGAAAATCAACATCATTAATTTCATTCAGTAATTCAGCGGATCCATCATCCTTCTGATTCATTGTGGATTTGTAGAGTTCGATATATTCACCTGCAGTAATATAATGGGCTGAATATTTTTTCTCCAATGCACTGAAAAGAATTTTGTAGGATGCAAATAATTTTGCGTAATCAAAATCATCAGTCTGATTTTCATGGTTGCATAAAAGAATTCCAATTCCGTCTAATTTGGCTTCATCGATTTTGTCGATATATTTTTTAATTAATTTGACGGAGTTGGAATCTGCTTTGAATTTAATTTCATCAAGGACAGCATATTTTTCAATCACACCGGACACTATTCTTTCAGAAACCATGAGTGCTTTTTTATAACAATCGCATTCAATGGCGACTTCATTAACGATATCGAGTAAATTATCGTGATCTCTTTTTTCAATGAATCCGTGATCACATTTACCGCATGATTGAAAAATACGCTCACGAGCCTGATCGACTCTGTGAAAACAAAATTCTTCACGAGCAGTCAGATCATTTCCCGTTAAAAAAATATCATCCATTTTCCCTGACTCTTTTTGTTTTTGCTTTTTCGCTTCGTGTTACCCAGAAACCATCAAGAGCACGATCCATTTCTTCTTTTGTGATGTCATGAACATCCGGCATGACATCATCAACAAGAAAATTCTTTATGGTTTCAGAAATATTTTCACCAAAGGCTTTTACAATTTCCATTCCCTTGGGATGGCTTTTTACACGAAAGCCGAAAACTTCTGCCTGTGAACTGATGTACTTTCTAAAAATCTCTGAAACTTCAAGGACAGACTTTTCTTTCTCAGGCTTAGCGAGATCAATCTCAGGGCTGGTTGTTTCAGTATCGGACATGGTTTCCTCCTACAGGTTATTTATGTTGAAAGATTCGTACTTGGATTCATCGAATTCTTCTTTATAATTTTTTTCAGGTCCAAAAGCAATCTTTTTCAATAGTTCTTTTCCTCTTTCGTCCTTACGGACATTTTTGAGGATAAGATCCAGACCAAAGCTTGAAAATTCAAGATGATGATTAAGTTCACGGAATGATTCATAAAAAATCCAGCTAAAAGCCTGATAAGTTTTTAAACGTAAATTTTTTAAACGGCTGAAACAGAAAACAATAAAATCATTTTCCGAAACGGAAACATTTTTTAATTGTTTTCTAAGTTTGTCAAAATAATATTTTGAATTACTAATTTTTTTTTGAATAATTATTTTTGTTTTTTCCTGAAGCGAAGAATAACTCATCACAAGAAGATGGTAAGTTTTTATTTCAAGAGAAATACCAGAGGTGGCTTCGCCACCTTTCCAGGCGATGGAAAGTTTCTTTTTGTAATTATCTTTTCTCTTGAATATTTTTAACCTGTTTTTTTTAATCCCCAGGAATTTAGATTTTAAATCCATTCTCATTCCTTGAAAGAAATTAAAAAGATTCATCGCTTGCGCTACGAGCGAAGCGAGTGTTTGCGAGTCTTCGAGCAAACATCAAAACACAAGAAATTAAAATTTCGTTAAAAACGCAAAATCGCCAAAAATTTTCCCAAGAAATTAAATAACAATCTTTTTTTCTTTTTTTCCGTGAATAAGACAAATCAATATCAATAACAAACCAATACATTCATATCATATCATATCATATCATGAGTGCTCACATCGAATGTTTACATTAAATGCTGACATTGGATGTTTACATCAGATGCTGACATTGGATGTTTACATCAGATGCAAGCATCAAAAGTGCTAAATTTAATTTAATTTTCGATGTTTTTCTTTTCTTGCCTTCCATCTTTTGTTTTACCTTTAGAAATTCCTTCTAATTTTATTAACCATTTTGAATAAATCATATTATTTGCATCAATTGAAAAAATATCCTCTTCAATAAATTTTTTTATTATTCTTTCAGCCACTTCTTTTTTTACTTTTATGTCGATAAGATTAAGTAAAAGATCTATTTCAATGGGCTTATTATTATAAGATAAATAACATCTTTTATCTGATTCCCACATAACAACCCAAATTTCAAGCAAAAAACCTTTTTCACCGGCAGTTAATAATTTTAGCTTAATATCTTTTTTATAATCGCCAGTAAAAAATGGAAAATACGGAAGATTTATTTGTTTTTTATAATTCATTTTTCACCTCAAATAAATATTTATTAAAATTAATATATCCCAGAATTTATTTCTTTATCCATATTGTATTGCCAGTCTAAAAGCATATCTGAATAAATGTTTCCATTTTCATCTTTTGAAAGAAGACCTAATTTAATAAATCCATCTATATATTTTTTAAGTTTTATTTTTTCAATATTTAAGTATTTTGCTATATTATTAAATTCAGGATTTTTTTCATTCTTTTTTAAATAGCCCTGTTTATTTGCATCCCACATTATAAGCCATAATTTAAATAGCATTCCAACTTCATCATTTGATAATAATTTTATAGTTATATTTTTTTGAACATCTCCAATGTAAACCGGGAGATACGGTATATTTATTTTATCCATATTATTCTCCTTTTAAATTTTTAATTTTATTAACATTTTCTTTTTTATTATTCACCCATTTAAGATATTTTTCAGTCAAATTATTTTCGTGAATAAATTCCGACATAGTAAATAGTAAAGAGTATATTTCTTGATTCACCTCCAGTGTAGATTTAATTTGGTTACGGATCCCTTTTGATAAATCCATTTTTACCTCAGAATAAATATAGAGAGTGCAGGGGGTCAAAAAAACCTTATTGGCTGGTACCATAAAGGGATTTAAAGAATTCCCCTGCACTCGCTGAATTTTTAAAAACTTATTTTATTTTCCCTTTTAATTTCTGGTACCAGCCCTAACTATTTTCAAACACAATTAAATTATATTATAAATTTGGATCTGTCAAGGAATATTTTTTAACCCCATCTCATATATTTATTTCTATATTTACCGATAAATTTAATATTGTCTTTCCAAGTATCTACCTTTTCAATATATGATTTTAATACTTTTGAATGCTTCAATAAAACAGATGAATGAGAATCCCAAAATAAAATTATATCAACATGATTTTTCCCTGATGCTTTTCTAATTCCTCTTCCTACTCTTTGGAAAAATGAATTATGCGATTTTCCACCACCAGCAAGAATAACAGCATTAAGATTTGGTAAATTAATAACAAGGTCAAATATAGTTGACGAAATAATTACACTGAATTCTTTATTTCGAAAATTCTCCAATGCCTGTTGTCTTTCTAAATTTTCACTTTCACCATAAACAAATTTTGAATCAGGAATTAATTTTTCAAGTATTTTACCATGCTTAACTCTAAAAGGAGTAATAACTAAAATCTGTTTTTTTAATTTTCTATAATACTCACAAATTTGAACTATCTTTAAATTTCTTTTTTCATTATTTACAATTCCTGAAGATAAACAATAAGGCCAATAATTTTCCTGACCAAGTAAAATTTTACACATGGGATCAATTAAATAAAAGTTTGCTTTTGATATATAATTTTTCTTTTCAAGAAATGAATAATCTTTTTTATCAAGGATAGGACCAATTGCTGCTTCTGCTTCCATAAATGCACCGTCTTCACGATACATTGTTCCAGAAAATCCATATCTGTAAATTGCATTGGTTGCATAATAAAAAATAGTTTTATTAATTTCTCCGACTAAAATATGTATTTCGTCTGCAATAACGCATTTAAATTGTTTCATTATTTCTTTAAATCTATTTTCATTTCTTTTTCTAAAACTATTTAATGATTGAACCGTAGCAATAACAATATCGCCTTCCAGATTTTTATAAGGGCCACCATAAACAGTTATATGCCCTCCAACCATTGCTCCAAGATCTTTTTGAATTTGAAAAATATGTTCTTTCCCGATGCATAAAATTAATGTCTTTGTATTTAAACTATATGCTAAACCAGCTAATATCAATGTCTTACCTGCAGATGTACTATGTTCAATTAATCCTCTTTTGTATTTCAGGCATAATTTAATTGCATTTATCTGATAATCCCTTCTTTCAAAATTCTCCATAACCTTATTTAACCGTTTCAAAAAAGGCTCAAAATCCCTTGGCTCGATAAGACCGCCTCTTTGGTCCTTAAAATTGATCTGGATGCGTTTGCTTTCGTCTGAAAGGCTTTTAAGTTTACGATATAATCGCAATAGCAGACCGGTGGGGAATATATAGTATTTATCATCCCCTTCGTTTCTTCTATTTTTGGTTAATAGATAAACTTCATAAGAATCCATATTGGATTTCTTATTGTAGGATAATTCTTTTACAATAGCATTCTGAATATACTGAGGCAGTTCTGAAAAATTGTAGGAAATATAACTAAAAGAATTTTTAATTATTATTTGTATTTGCATTTAATTTGACAAAGGTTAGGTAGAATTATATATTGTACTCAGAGGCATCATTATTCACTGGTGCTCCTTTTTTGCTGCTTTCTTCTTTGCAAAAAGCCGATCTTAACGGATCGGCTTTTTTATTGGATCTTTACGGAATCAGTAATCTCATTAAATCTTTTAATTGAAATAGGGATCAAATCATTTTCCCCTATCCCTATTCTATTTCTGAATTTTATTCCTTTCAAAAATACATTTCTTTTTGTAATTCTTTTAATAATATATTTACATCCTCCGTTGCCTTTTGGAATAATTATTGTGTCAAGAAATTTTATATACTTCTTATAACTTTTAGGAATTTTTTCAACAACAATTATTTCCCTCTGCCTTTGTCTTTTGACAACAGGTTTCTGTCTGCATCTTTTAATCCTAACTGGTTCTACCTGTCGTTGTCTCTTAATCATTGTTATTATTTTTTAATTAAATTTAATTTCTTAGCTTCTTTTGATAATTTAGATTTTTCAATCCAATTTAAACCATTCCAAATCTTTTTTCTTAATCTTCTTATTTTAACATCGTATTCCATTTTATTTTTTACGTCAGGAAAAGAAGGTGGTTTATCAAAAGAAACCAAACTATAAATATTTTTAATTACTTTTGCTCTCATCCTTTATCTCCTTCCAAAACTTCGTTGGCTTTCCAAATTTTATCTGACGGATATTTTTATTCTTTCTTCTCGTTTCCCTGTTCTGGTAATAAAATCCCTTCCTTTTCATTCTTCTTTTTCCTTCTCATATGGGGATTATTTTTTAATTTACTTAAAACAGAAGTAATTAAATCTCTTCTCCTTCCTTCTTTTAAATTTAAAATATCGATCATTCTTAATGCACGGCTTTTATAGGTATGATTTTTTAAAGCATGTTCATAGGCTGCGTTGACTATTTTTAATCTCTCATCCTCATGCTCTCGATAATAAAGAATCTTTTCAATCATATCTTCAGGAGATGAATAAACAACACAATGTTTTCCAGGTTCTAAAACTCCTTCTTCATATAATTCTTTTCTTTTATCATCAATTAATTGTAAACCGCCTTTGCACAGGCAGATTTCATAAGCCCTTGGATTCAGACTCTCTCCAATTATTTTATATTTACGATTGGAAGAATATCTTCTATCGTATTCATATTCCGGATCACGCTCTATATTTATTATAAATTTGGAATATTGATAGCCTGCAATAATCCAGCGATGATCAACGACTCCTTCCATGTCGCCTTTTATGTAATCCAGTAAAGGACTTTTTTCATAATCATCCATTAAAGAAGTAATTCCCATAATTCCAAATTTAATTTTATGCTTTTCAAAATGAGGAATTAACGGTTCTAATATTTTTTGTCTATTCGGATAAATATTCCCACCAAAGAATACTTCACTATCCAATAATTTTTTTTCATTCTCTGGAATCTTTTCAAAAGGATATGGAGCAGGTCTGCATACAGTATGCCCTGCTGCAGTCGGTAAATAATAACATTTATCTTTGAATTTATTAAATACGGCCCTTTCATTCGTAAAATAATAATCAGCCAATTCCATAAAACGACTGTTTTGATCAAATGCATGAGGATCTTCCATACTCCAGTAAATAACTTTAATTCCTGTACGCTGAATAGAGGCAACAACCCAATCTTCTATAAAAGTGGATCCGATAAAAATAACATGGGTAAAATTATTTCTTGTGGAAACAGCAGTGGAAATAATTAATTGCCGAATATGATATGTACTGAAAAACCCATTTAAAACATCCACCGCAAAAGGAAATACATCATATTGAAAATCATCTATAATTGTGGCTCCCAATGAATCCCATACATCCTTAGAGGCAAACATTGAATAATTATTGATTAAAAGAAATCTTGGTTTATCCATTTGTATCCTTAAAATGATTTTTTAAAAAATTAGGAAGGACAATCAGCTTAGCGAGACTGAAAGCCTTCCTGTTTTAGAGTGGTGATATGAATCTAATAAAAACGGTAATTGCTGTCAAGCGGAATTTTAAGTTTCCTGGGTGAGGATATTTAACGTGACAGTACCATTTCTCTGTGAAAATTTCATGCTGGAAATATATCCAACCACCTGAGATAAGCTGAAACTTCCAAATAATTTATTATCGACAATGCGTATCCTGGTCAACCAGTCCAAATCATTAATATCTGAAATCAATCCTTCAATGGTTATTTCATTTCCTATTTTATTGATTCTATTTAAATTTCGAATTGCAAATAAACGTGCTGTCGTTGCATTAAAAAATCTATTTCCCGTTGCAGGATATTGTCTCAAACCATTTCTTTTAATGGATTCAAAATTACTGAAAGTCTGCTTCAAATGCATTTGCTGCTGTAAATGAATCCCAGGAACATCCAGGTCTATTTTATCCCCATCACTGAAACGAAATCCATTAAAATCAATTTTCATATCCACATAGGTTCTATCCCTAACCCTGTAATCCGTATTATTCATAACTCCTACGTTTGGATCCGTATATTGAATCACTTCAGAATCAGACGCATAAAATTCCAATGCACTAATCGGTCTTCCTCCTGCATTAGGATCTCCATCGTAATAAGGAATACCATCTTCATTCGGATCCAGCAAATGATATTCATTCAGACAGGATGGGCCTAACTCATCATAACCGCCTAATCTGAAATTACCAGGATAATAAGCTGTATTTGTTCTTCCACCATTTATTGGTGAAATAGGCATAGGATATACATCAAACCCTGCAGCAATATCGCTTGGAATAGGACCGTTGACTTTTAAAGCCCTTTCCGTCTTTCCGTCATAATCAATTAATTTCTTTGCAATTGAAACAGTTCCCATTTCCGGAAACACAGAAATATCATCCACAGGAATTAATTCAGAACCTGGACCAATATCCTGAACCAGTTTTGCTTTACGGATTCTTTTCTCATCTTCTTTAAAAGTCCATTCACCAACTTCAGAAAAGAATGTTTTTGGAGAATACGTAAAACCGGTTCCGCTCCCTTCATCGTCTTTTCCAGGGAAAGTACCATCCCCATCTGCATGAAAAGAATTATTACTCTGTTCGAAATTGGCAATAGTTACCGGAAGACCGGATTCAAACCTGACTCCAGTATCAACAGCAGGATCAATTCCAATCTTTTTATTAATTGGATCAATTGAAGTAATTGAGAATTCATAGGACCCAATATATAAAATATCCCCAACATCAAATGAAATTTTATTTTTTATTGTATCAAAAGGAATTTTGTTTACATTTAATTCCGTATCGGTTGCTTCTGCGTCTACAGTTAATCTTATCTCAATTAAATCCTCAATTAATTTGTATTTAAATCTGCTGTATAAACCACGAGCTTCTGCGTCTTCAGATGAAAATTGTCCATTGGTGCAAACTAATAAAATTCTTTTTCTTTTATAATCTTTCTGAAATGCATGAATATTTGGTCTGGCTTTATTGGGAGATTTTTCATTAAACTCCAATGATTTATTTTTAATGAATAAATCATGGTTTACATTTACAATATTTAAATCCGATTGAGTTGTCAGATTAATATTGATAGACGGTAATTCAGGCTGATGTGGAATTATTTCTATTTCATTATAAATATGCTGAAACGGTGGTTTCTTTTCCATGCTGATAATATTCTGATTGTCAAAATTATCAAATGTAAAAAAGAAAGCACTGTCTGAATTAATATCCGGCCTTGGCTGAAAACGTAAATTTCCAAGACGATCAAATCCTACAACACAATCAGTTAATTCAGCAAATTGCCCTAACGCATCCCATACGGATAAATCTTCAAAATCAGCGACAGCAATATGAAATGAAAGTGCTTTTGAAAATTTCCAGACAATATTCCTTCCTCCCCTGAAGGACTGTATTGCCATGTGTGCTTTCGGTCCCATCGAGAAGCCGAATATTTCATTATAGGAATTATTAACCAGAATCATTCTGTCATACTGGTTAAAATCCCCTTCTACAGTAGGAAAATTATTACCTTGAGCAACGATGGAAGACCCTGTTGTTATTGTTTCTCCATTCCAGTTGCCCAAGGTGTTATCAAAATTATTCGTAAAATAATATCCGTCAAGGGTAGGATCCCTGAAAGAGAATTCTTTTATTGTTGTAATTCCATATGGAAACATTGCTGCAGATTGATTTTCAAAATAAGCATAATTTGATCCGGACGGAATAGAATGAAATACACATAAATCCTCACGCTTATCTCTGTTTGCTTCTGTTTCTGAAAGCAAATCATGTCTTCTTAAAACAACACCACGGTTTGAAAGTTTTTCTATGAAATGAATTGTAAAATTGTGACGCACATCGGTCCAGTTTTTAATCAAAGACAAGTAAGCGTGCATTCCTGCGGCATCCAGCCTGATTGACTGAAAATCATTATCCAGATAATCAATTGTATTCGCGTACAGAAATTTTATATTTGTAGGATCAATTGTATTTGGAATTGCGACAAGCCAATTCCTTCCATTATATACACTGACAGGATTTAAGGGAGTGACCCCATTCCTGTAGGCATCAATTGGTTTTTCTTCTATATATTTATAAATGTAAGGGCCTGAAGGAACTATTGTAAACGAGTCTGCATCCTGTGCATATCCATAAGTAAGAGGAGAGGGAATAAGAGGATCAATATTTTCAAATTGATTAAAAACATAAGGAGTTGTAGCATCTGCTTTATATGCTAAAAAGTTTTTACTGAAATACCTGTGCTCCGGAACAAATAATTGACCGCCAACAGTATTCCTATAAAGATTTACGTTGCCTTTATTTACCCATTTAATAAATCCAAAATTAACATTATTTGTTCCGTCATCACCCCTGAAAATACCATGTATTTCAAAATCAGATTTTAAATATTGATCTTCGTCT
>Ga0272441_10007154_pt1 | contig 18268 bp, 19 predicted proteins | sample SSMProp6N_FD_193582 | JGI IMG/M metagenome (GOLD analysis project Ga0272441, IMG submission 193582) | Marine sediment archaeal communities from Little Sippewissett salt marsh, Falmouth, MA, United States - SSM-Prop-6N | ecosystem: Environmental > Aquatic > Marine > Wetlands > Sediment ... | reverse complement strand
TCCCCAGGACCGGACCGGCGAAGCTCAACGTATCGCCGGGGATCTTGCCACCCGCCGGAAATTCGAGGGAGGGGAGAAATTCGGATCGGTCCGGGATCGAAAGCCCCTGCCGGAAAGCTTCGATCCCCGGCGGGGAAAGCACCCGGTAAAAATTTCCGCCAAGAGCGTTAACACCATCGCCTTCGGGCGGCACTTCATCGATCTCTCCTCGGTCGAGCAGCTGGTGGACATCAGCCAGACCAGGGCGGTCGGGGATATCATTCACTACGCCCTGAAGAAGTACCTGGACGGGAAAAGAAAGCTTGCGGAAGTCTTGGATCTGATGGAAGCCGATTTAGACGAGAAGGGAATGGATATAATCTCTTCCTATCTGCGGGGGGATTACGCCCGCCCGCGGCGCTACGAGGTCGCGGCGGCGATCAATCGGCTGCGGACGCTTAAATGCTTATAAAACCGCCTCGGCCCCTTTTTAAACCGCGGATTACGCGGATTACACTGATTTGTTCCACCGCCGCGGACCCTTTATTCATCCACTAATTACACTAATTATCACTAATTTTTAATTTTACTGTTCCCCCCGACCCTCCCCCCCTTTTAACTCGGTTAAGATTCGGGCGGGGGATCAAAATCCGGCTGGGAAAAGATTTCGGGTCGGTTGAAATCGGGGAGATATTGTCCGGCGCTCTCCGGCTCCTGGAGCCAGCCCTTCTCAAAACCCAGCCGTTCCAGCTCCTTCCTCACTTCTTCGTATTCTTCCCGAGTTACGGCGCGTCCCAGTAAGGGATGATCGGCGACGGGGGGCGTGGGATGATACTGGGCCATCAGCGATACGTGGACGCAGGGCGACAGTTCTTCGGCGATGAAGCGGAGGCAGGAGATGCTGTTTTCAATCTGCCCGGGCAGGACCAGGTGGCGGATGATGAGGCCGTCGCGAATGATCCCGTCCGGGCCGATTTCGATCTCCGCTCCTTTCTGCCGAAACATCTCCCGGAGCGCTTCCCGCGCTACTTCAGGGTAGTCCGGAGCTTGAGAGAAACTATCGGCCAGTTCCCGGACCATGTACTTAAAATCGGGCAGATAGACATCGATATCGTCCGCCAGTCCGCGGATGGTTCCCGCCTTGTCGTAGGCGTTGGTATTCATCACAAAGACCGGGCGATTGCCCCGCTCTTTCAGGAGATGGATGATCGTCCGCATTTGGGGCACGCAGTGGGAAGGGGATACGAAGCCCACCGTTTTCGCGCCACCGGTAAGGATTTCTTCGATTTTCCTTACTACTTCCTGCGGTTTCCGCCGCCAGCCGTTCCGGTTAGTTTCGTTGCGGCTGATCTGGTAGTTCTGACAGAAGACGCATTGAAGGTTGCAGTGGGTGAAAAAAACGTTGCAAATGCCGTCCTTGCCAGAAAGGACGGGTTCTTCCCCGCGGTGAAGGCAGATGGCGGCGATGTTAAAATCAGCGGTGCTGCGGCAGTAGCCGAGCTCGCCTTCAGAACGGCGGACCCGGCAGTTCCGGGGACAGAGATCACATTTCTCCGATTCAGCCAGAAGGGTATTCATGGTGTTGCTTCAAGATTATGCTTTCACTTTGCATTCCAATTTTATATAAATAAAACTTCTCTATGGAAGAAATTTCGTATGAAGGCTCTGATACAGAGGGTGAAGGAGGCCGCGGTCGAAGCCGGCGGCGAAGAGGTTTCACGGATCGGGACGGGGCTTTTGATTCTGCTGGGAGTGACCCATTCCGATAGCGAGGAAGAGGCCGTTTCCTTAGCCGACAAGGTCGCCAAGCTGAGGATATTTGAAGACGAAGGCGGGAAGATGAACCTTTCCCTCATCGATGTCAGGGGCGAGCTGCTGGTGGTTTCCCAGTTCACGCTTTACGCCGATTGCGCCCGCGGCCGCCGCCCCAGCTTTATCGGGGCGGCCGAGCCGGAACAGGCGGAAAGACTTTACGATCTCTTCTGCAGCTATCTGGAGAACATGAATCTTTCCGTTAAAAAAGGTATATTCGGCGCGAAGATGCTGGTCAAACTGACCAACGAGGGGCCGGTCACGATCATCCTGGAGAAATGAATTATCTGCCACCAAGGCACTAAGACACAAAGATTTTTAAAGATTGTTTAATCCTTTGATAATATCAATTAATTCCATGGTGTCTTCGTGTCTTAGTGGCAAAAAATTACAGTCATGAAGGATCCTTATTTTCTCAATATCATTGTTCCCGCTTACAACGAAGAGCTCAATATCACGGAGACGCTGAGCACGATCCACCAGATTCAGGAGCGGGTGAAGATTCCCCACAAGCTGATCGTGGTCAATGACAATTCCACCGACCGGACGAAGGAAATCGTCCAGGGCTTGATGGAGAAATACGATAATCTGGCTCTCATTAACCGGCGGGGGAATCACGGTCTCGGCCGCTGTCTGAACCGGGCTTACGAGGAGGTGGAGGGAGGAGTGATCGTGGCGGTGATGGCCGATCTGGCCGATGACGTCAATGATATCCCCAGGATGCTGGAGAAAATCAAAGAAGGATTCGATCTGGTTTCAGCCTCCCGTTACATCCCCCGGGGATCGGGGGAGCACCAGGACCGTTTAAAGCATTTTCTCTCGAGACTGCTCGGCAAAACTCTCCAGATCCTGATCGGCCTGCCCACCAACGACGCCACCAACGCATACAAAATGTACCGGGCCGGTATCCTGGATGAGATCGGCATTTTGAAATCGGATAACTACACCACCGGCCTGGAAATTACGGTGAAGGCGTATCTGCGCGGCCTCAGGATCGCGGAAATCCCGACATTATGGAAGGATCGGAGCCAGGGCGTATCCCACTTCAAAATATTTAAAGTGGCCCCGGAGTACATCAAGTGGTTCTTCTGGGCAGTCTGGAACAGACTGAAAACGGGAAAAATCAAGTAACGAAGATCAAATGCATAATGTACTTATTAAAAGTTATGTTTATAAATTGGAAAGAATAACCAATAACCAAGAAACAATAACCAGTTAATACCCAATATCCAATAACCAAACGTTCAAAGTTCAAAATTTGGATCTCAACGACGGCGAATTGGCGAATTGAAGTTCGAATGGTTATTCGGTTTTTAGTGATTGATTATTATTTGATTATTGTATCTTGGAGTTTGGTTATTTTCACGAACTGTAAACTTGACTTGCAATCCCTACATGTAGAATGACGGCGGAACAATAGTTACCATGACCAAACCATTGATATTGCTCACCAACGACGATGGTATTAACGCCCGGGGTTTGTCCGTCCTGAACGGCGAGATCGTAAAAATCGCCGAAGCGCTCATCGTCGCCCCCGATTCGGAACGGAGCGCCACCGGACACGCCATCACCCTCACCGAGCCGTTGCGGGCGGACAAAGTTTACAAAGACGGAGATTTCTACGGTTACGCGGTCAACGGGACCCCGGCCGATTGCGTCAAGGTGGCGGTGAAAGCACTCCTCGATCGCCCGCCCGACCTGGTGGTTTCCGGGATAAACCTGGGTCCCAACACCGGGATCAACGTGATCTATTCCGGCACGGTCTCCGCCGCCACCGAAGCGGCCATCATGGGCTTGAAAGCCATCGCGATTTCCCTGGGAACATTCGTCAACCCGGAATATTCTGCCGCGGCGCGTTTCGCCCGGATTTTAGCCGGAAAAGTTCTCTCCCGATCCCTCCCGCCCACCTGCCTTCTCAACGTCAATATTCCCGCGGTTAAGGAAGATGAGATCAACGGGGTGAAGATCACCCGCCAGGGGACCGATAAATTTCGGGAAGTGCTGGAGAAAAGGAAGGATCTGCGGGGGAGGGACTACTACTGGCTGGGGGGGGATTTCGAGTACGGAGGAGAAGGGGAAGATTCCGACAGCGCCGCTGTCTCCCGGAATTTCATCTCCATCACCCCGCTTCATTACGACATGACCGATCACGCCTTCGTTGATCAGCTGAGGGAATGGGATATAACTTTAAGAGAGCCCGATGGATAAAGAACGAATAAAGAAAGAAATCCTCCGCCTCAAGGAAAAGCGGAACGCGCTCATACTCGCCCACAACTACCAGAGAGGCGAGGTGCAGGATATCGCCGACTTCGTGGGCGATTCCCTCGATCTTTCCCAGCAGGCCGCCGCCTCGGATGCGGAGGTGATAGTTTTCTGCGGGGTTTACTTCATGGCGGAAACCGCCGCCATCCTCTCACCTGAACGGACCGTTCTCATCCCCGATTCGAACGCCGGCTGCGGTTTGGCCGACATGATCACCCCCCGGCAGCTGCGGGAGGCGAAAAAAGAACATCCCCGGGCGCTGGTGGTCTGTTACGTTAATTCTTCGGCCGAAATCAAGGCGCTGAGCGACGTCTGCTGCACTTCGGCCAATGCCGTGGAGATAGTGAAGAAGTGTCCGGTGGAAAATGAGATACTCTTCATCCCGGATCAGAGCCTGGGAAAATGGGTGGCCCGTCAGACCGGCAGGAAACTCATCTTCTGGCCGGGTTACTGTCCCACCCACCATCGGTTTCTGCGCTCGGAGATTAAAAAATTAAAGGGCGAACACCCCCGGTCTTTGATCATGGTCCATCCCGAATGCACCGAGGACGTGGTCGATCTGGCCGACGCCGTCCTGGGAACGGGAGGAATGGTCAAACTGGCCCGGGAGAGCCCGTCCCGCGAATTCATCGTGGGAACGGAAATCGGTCTTCTCCACCGCCTGAAAAAAGAAAACCCGGGCAAAGAATTTTACGCGGCTTCCCATTTCGGGGACTGCCCGGACATGAAGCTGATCACCCTGGAGAAAATTCTGTGGTCACTCCAGGAAATGTTTGATAAAGTGATGGTAGAGGAAAACGTCCGGGCCAAGGCTTTTCTCGCCGTGGAAAAAATGCTAAAATGGAGCTGAAGCGGATGAAAAATATCTTTTACATAATTATTTTAATCGCCTGCTTTCCCCCCCCCTCATTCCCGCAGCCGGCTGATCCTCCTCCAGCACCCGACGTTGAGGCTTTGATCAGCCAGCTCAACAATCCCAAGACGGAGGAGAGAATCCGGGCCCGGAGCGAACTGGTCCGAGCGGGCGAAAGCGCGGTTCCAGTAATCATCCGGGAACTGCCTTCCGCCAAGCCGCTTCCGGCCTACGAACTGATCATGGCCCTCTACAACCTGGAATACCAGGGGGACGGCGCAGTCCTCAAGGAATTGTGGAGGGAGAATGACGATGAAAGGGTCAAGCTGGCGGCGTCGATGCTGCTCTGCCGTCTGGATGAGGATTATGATCTCCACCAGGAATATATGATCGGCCGGGTCAACGAAGGTGAAGAACGCGACCGCCTGCTGGCGATGCAGATGATTGGCTATGTTAAAGATCCGCGCACGGTCCCGGTCTTAAAAAAAATATTTTACGATGAAAGCCAATCGGATCAAATCCGCCAGGCCGCCATCTGGGATCTTTCTTTCAACCCCTGCGAGGAATCGGCCCGGGCCCTGGTGGAGATGGTCAATGATCCGGTAATCAACTGGTTCTACAAGGAAATACTGATAACCGGGATCAGGCGCCTTGCCTCGGAGCCGGATATGGCGCCCCTGATCAGCGAACTGCTGACGGAAGCCCAGGGTCTTCCTCCCGTGGAAAGCAGACCACCGGCCGGGCCCTGATAAGAAGATTTTTCAGGTGAGCCATCGCTTGAAAGGAAAAAAATCCCAGAAGTGAAGATTCGATCTCTTTTCCTCATTCTTTGTCTGATTTTCATTTTCGACGCCTCCTGCAAACGCCGTCCGTCGGAACCCCCACGATATCTCCTCCGTTATAAATACCGGCCGGGATCGGTGCTCGATTACGATGTCTCATTCCGGGGAGAAGGGAATATGGTCCTGGCCGATCGCGATCGCGAAAAACCCGAATCGGTTGAATTCCCTTTTCGGCTCCGGGGCAATTTAATCATGACCCAGCGGGTCGAGGAAGTCTCTCCGGATGGGGTCGCCCGAATAGAGCTGACGTACCGGGATTTTGATTTTGAGGTCGTCAACAAAGTCCGGGAGCGTGAAGTAAAAGTGGTTATCAATTCCGAAGGGTCGCAGACCTGGGAGGGAGACCGGCTGCTCAACGAAATCAGTGCGGATCAGGATGATTTTCCCCTGAGAGAAATGGTCGAAGATAAATTTTCCGCCCGGATCGATCAGCGGGGAAGAATACAGGAAATGAAATTGCCCTCCGGACTTTCCGATACCATCCCGTATCTCAGCTTGAATGAGGTGCTCGACCAGGCCCAGCCCGCTTTTCCCGAAGAATCGATCCCGGAGGGAGAATCCTGGATCCGGGAAGTGGATATCAGTTTACCCGGCCGGACCCAGCGCTGGGGGGGCGATAGAAAGTGGAGTTCAAAAATAGAATATACCTTTCAAAGCAGAGATAAAAAGGAAGATAAAGAAGAGTATCTGTTCGAAGTTAAGGGGACGATTGCTCAACCGGAAGCGCCCGCGGTTGTGCAAGAAGAGCCGGAATCAGGGGTAAACACTTTTATTCAGAATCTTTCGGGAGAGATACTCTTTGATCCCTCCGCCGGGGAGGTGATTTCAAGCCGGATCCAGCTGGAACAGAAAGTCAAGGTGGCCATCGAGGTCGGACGGATCATGAGAGATACCGGATTCGACATTGATGTGGATTTCAAACTTCGTTTCAATATCAATCGGCGCCCCTCCCGGTAATTAATAAGCAATAGAATGTGTTTGCAAAGAGCGTAATATTTTTTATATTCTTTGTAACGGGATCGGTCACTTTGTTCGCGACTCGTTAGTTTAAGGTGTAAAGTTTCAAGTGTTAAGAAAATGCACTCGAACGAATTTTAGGTAATAAAATTCGCTTTTGAGATGACGAATCATTAAATTCGACTGTCAATATCGAAAAAACCGGAGGAGAAAATGAATTATTTAAGACAACACGGCGAAATATTTCTACTGCTGATCGTGGGAATCACCGCCGTCCTTTTCGGGCTTTCTCAGCTCTTCCCCGCTCTGAGCCCTCCCCAGAAAGCCTTTCTGCTGGCGGCTCTGCTCTTCTGGATCGTCAGTTTCGCGTACTGTCTTTTTAAATCCGATTTCCCCTTTTTACGGAAGTATAAAGCGGAGATAGGACTCACCATTCTCGTTATCTACGTCATCATCCTGGGAATCGGAACCGTTTCCGAGCTTTTCAACCTGGGCTGGTTCGACTGGCTTTAAAATTTTGCTTTCGGCAAAATTTTAAGTTTATCCAACTCAGTGAGATTAGATTTATACTCTATCATCTTCCTTTGCTCTCGTATTTCCCGATGTTGCCTTTTCGGCGCCCGGGCGGTGTCCATCCGGTAATAATCATGAATCCATCGATCCGCAAGACTCTTATCGTCGTTATTTCCTTTCTCTGCCTGGGGATAATGCCTGGGACCAACGGTTGCGACAAAAAGCGGGTTTTCAAGGAAACCCGTTCCCTGATGGGGACGGCGGTCTCGGTGGAAATATCCGGCATCTCCCGGTCGGCCGCCGGCCCCATCATGGCGGAAATATGGGCGGAGGCGGAGCGTTTGGAGGAAATTTTCAGCAGGTACCTGGCCGGCAGCGAGGTGAGCCGGGTTAACCGGGAAGCTTCCCGCAAACCGGTTCGGGTCGGCGAAGAGATGTTATCGGTTCTGGAGCGCTCCCGCCAGATCAGCCGGATGACCGGAGGAGCTTTCGATATCACCATTGCTCCCCTCCTCAAATTATGGGGTTTCTTTCCGGAAAGGAAGGGGAGGGTGCCGGCCCCGGCGGAGATCAAAAACGCTCTCCAGCGGGTGGACTGGCGGTCGGTGGTCATCGACCGGGGCGAGCGATCGGTTCGGCTTCTCCGGCCGGGGATGGAGATCGATCTCGGCGGTCTGGCCAAAGGTTATGTCGTCGACAGGATAACCGCTTTGCTAATAGAAAGAGGGGTCGAAAGCGCACTCGTCAACGCCGGCGGGGATATCTACTGCCTGGGGGAGCGCCCCGGGGGAGGAGAGTGGCGGATCGGAGTGGAGCATCCCCGGAAAGATGGGCAGGTGCTTGAGGTTTTGCGGCTCCGCGACCGGGCGGTGGCAAGCTCCGGCGATTATCAGAATTGCTTTATCCGGAGCCGGAAACGCTACTCGCATATCATCGATCCCCGCACGGGCCGTCCGGCCGATAGCGCCGTGGCCGAAACAACGGTCCTGGCTCCGAACTGCCTGGTCGCCGACGCCCTGGCCACGGCGGTTTTTGTTCTCGGAGCGGGGGAGGGGATGGAACTTCTCAATGATGATCCTGAAGTAGAGGGGATAGTAGTCACCGAAGAAGAGGACGATCTCAAGCTGTATTATTCAGCGGGGCTGATGAAAAATTGAAAGCATGAAGGCGGCAGAGTTCATCAGAAGGGAGGGTTTGTTCATTACGGCGGTCACCGGTCTGATCCTGATTCTGATCTATATCGGGATACAGGAGGGAGGAGCGGGTGAGCAAATATCCGCCGGAACAGTTCCCTCCTTTACCCTGGAGGAGTTAAAAGAGGCGATGGAATCGGGCCGGGTGCACCCGCTGGTGCTGGAGCTCATCAGCCTGCTGGTGGTTATTTTTATCACCTTCTTTATCGCGGGCTTGATTTTAAATCTGGCCGGCCTGATCCGGAAGAATTGGCGGGTCTTCGCTCCCGGCTTCCCTCCCCGGGTGGAGTGGGGAATATGGCCGGTGGTGAAGGTTCTGGTATATTTTATTTTCCTGCTTTTCTTCTTCCAGATTCTCCAGAGCGTTATCATGAAAGAGCTTAAGGGGGAAGTTTCCTCGAGCAGTCCGTCGCTTTTGATTTTCAACGCCATTTTTCAGGATTTGCTCATCATCATTCTGGTTTGCGGATTTTTGAGGAAATTCAATTTTTCCCGCAGCGTCTTCCCGATCAATTTGCATCATCCTTATCCGTCCTTCCGCCAGGGAATCCGTGGTTATGTTTTCTTTTTTCCCGTTTTGATTTCTCTTATCCTGATTTCATACATAGCCAGCCGGCTTCTGGGCCGGGGATTCGACTCCCACCCGTTGGTGGAACCGCTCATCGCCAGCGACAATCCCTTTCTCCTCGCCGGATTGTTCGCTATCGCCATCGGCCTGGCTCCGCTGGTGGAGGAGATCTTTTTCCGGGGGTTCCTCTACCCCGCCCTGAAGAAAAAAACATCGGTGCCGGTGGCGATTCTCCTCAGCGCCACTCTCTTCTCCACCCTTCACTTCAGCGTGAGCGGCTGGCTGCCCATACTGGGCCTGGGCGCACTCTTGGCTTATAGTTACGAAAAAACCGGCAATCTTCTGGTTCCGATCATCATCCACGCCCTCCATAATTTTTTGTTTTTATCCTACGCGGTTCTCGCCCACCAGGTAGCCGAGGTTTTTTCCGAAAAAGCTATTTTCGTGTTACAGTAGGGTTAAATTTTCCGGAGGAAAGTTTTAATGGAAATCAAGACGGTCGAATGGAAAGAAGGAGCGGTCGCGATCATCGATCAGACGCTGCTACCCCGTAAATACCTGATCCGTAAATTAACCAGCCGGGAGGAAGTATGGGAGGCGATTAAAAAACTGCGCGTCCGGGGAGCCCCCGCCATCGGGATCGCCGCCGCCATGGGATTGGCCGCCGAGATGGCCAAATCCGGGGCACAAAAATTCGACGCTTTCTACCGCGAACTGGAGGAGGTTTCCGATTACCTGGCCACGTCGCGTCCCACCGCGGTGAACCTTTTCTGGGCGCTGGAAAGAATGAAAAAATCCGCCCGGGCAAACCGGGATAAGCCGATCGAAGAACTGAAAGAAATTCTGATCAAGGAAGCGATAGCGATTTTAGAAGAGGACCGGGCGATGTGCCGGGCGATCGGAGAAGCCGGGGTGAGCCTGATCAAGGAGGGAGCTTCTATCCTCACCCACTGCAACGCGGGAGGTCTGGCCACCTCGGGTTTCGGCACCGCCCTGGCGCCGATTTACGTCGCCCGGGAGAAAGTGAAAAAAATAAAAGTTTTCGCCGATGAGACCAGGCCGCTGCTGCAGGGGGCGCGGCTCACCGTGTGGGAACTGACGCGGATGGGGGTGGATGTGACCCTGATCTGCGATAACATGGCGGCCCTGGTTATGAAGGAAGGAAAAATCGACCTGGTGATCACCGGCGCCGACCGGGTGGCCGCCAACGGTGACGCTGCCAACAAGATCGGGACCTACGGAGTCGCCATCCTCGCCAAAGCGCATGGCATCCCCTTTTACATGGCCTGGCCCGCTTCCACTCTGGATCTCTCGTTAAGTTCGGGAAAAGAAATTCCCATCGAGGAGAGGGGGAAAGAAGAGCTGATCAATTTCGGGGGCAGCCCGGTGGCTCCCGAAAACGCTCACGCCTACTGCCCGGCTTTCGATGTCACTCCCCACCAGCTGATCACCGCCTTCATCACCGACCGGGGATTGATCTATCCGCCCTTCGAAGAGAAGCTTAAAGAATTTACCTCCGCTACTCCAGCTTGAAGCGCATCAGCTCTTTGATGCGATCGTAATCTTTGTCCCTGATTTTGTAATTGCAGGCCCCGTTTCTGATCTCAGCGTCGGGATATTCGTAAAGGAGGCGTAAATACCTTACGTTACCGCCTCTTTGAGGCGCCACCCCGATGTTGAGCCATGCGGAAGCATAGCAGTTCGGATCCGTAATCTTGTTCTTGTTGAGACTGACAACGGTATTAACATCCAGAACGGTCAAATCGTTATCGGAGAGCTGCAAATTCTGGGGAGTGGGGTGAAGAAACGATCTCCAGGCTTTATTCTCCGAGATGACTATCCAGAACACAATCGATAAAACCAGCAGAGCTATTAAACCGCCCCATAGCTCTCTTGTGTTCGGCTTTTTCATTCAGGCGCAGCAAATAAAATAAGAAAAAACAGTTTTCACCGCGGCTGTTTCAGCCCACCGTCTCGGGAGCAACGGTGGGTGCCGGCGCCGGCGCCGGGCCTCCCTCCGGAATTTCCGGCGCCGGAGATCCAGGAAGCCGTTTTTTCCTGAGGAAGATCGCGTTCTGAGTGTAGCGATTGATGGTGTAAGGAATATAACCGTAGGCCGGCGCGGGGTCGTAAACCGGCCCGTAAGGTCCGTAAACGTAAGGATAGGCGGGGTAGGGATAAGGATAGGGCGGGTAAACCCCGACCGCCACCGCCCCCTGAACGCTATCGGTGTATTTCTGTTCGAGGAGAATGACGTCGGCTCCGATGGCCCGTCCGAAGGCGGCGGCGGCGCTGGCGGGCTGAAGGGAATCGACGAAAGTGGAGTTGCCCAGGATAAAATAACCCTCCTTGAGGAGCTTCTGGAGTCCTTCCTCGGTATAGCGGTAGATCACGATGCGCTGGGTGGGCGGGTATTGCCGGGCGACCGCCGGCCGGTAGAATTGCTGGAAGGGACTGACGCATCCGGCGATAAAAACCGCCAGCAATAGGAAAGGGGCGATGAAATTCAAGGCGGAAACTCTCTTCATTTTTTCACCTCCTGTTATTTCTGCCGGGCAAAAATAATAATGCTATTTCGCGCTGATAATTTCCTGATCGGGAATACCGGGGATCTCCTCGGTCTCAAGCCGAGAAAGAAGCAAACGATAAATAAAAGCCATGGCGACCATGGTGGTCGGCATGGTGGCGAAGAGTCCGATTAAGAGGCAGATAGCACCCAGCAGGTTGATGATCCCTATCACAATGTTGAAGCCGAGCAAACTCCATTTTGCTCCCCGGGTGATTGCGGCGCTTTTTTTCAAGGCTTCCACCGGGCCCAGGCCCTGATCGATGATCAAATAACTGTAGTACTGAAATTTGATCGACCAGATAACCCCGGGAAAGATGAGCAGGATGAGACCACCGATCACGATCAGAGCGTAAAGGATGGAGCCTCCCAGATATTTGAAAAACAACGGCAGGCAGGAGAAGAAATCGCCGAAAGAGCCTTTCTCGCCGGAGCAGAAGCGCAGGGCGATTCGAATCATCCCCATCCCGATTACGATATGAACGAATAGTGAAAAAATGGTGAAAAGAATTGACAGAAGAGGAATATTTTTTAACACCAGATTCTGGACCAGTTCCATGGCGATACTGATCAGTCCGACCACGAGGATAAGGCCGATGAAGAAGCCGAGGTTTTCTTTCATCTTATGCCAGCCGAACTCCACCGCTTCATTGATGAAAAACTTTTTCCCGGTCATGATGTTGCCCTCCTTTCTTTTCTAAGGTTTGCGGCGGCCAGGATATCATTGATGGAATATTGGAATGTTGGAATGTTGGAATTCTCGCCTCAATGCAATGTAGAAAGCCGACATTACTACATCATTCCATCACCCAGCATTCCAGAGAAAAAATATATCGTTGCGCCGATGGCGCTAACTCCCTATGATTAAATTTTATAATAAGTACAGATTAAGTAAACAATTTTTATCGAGCCGAGATGACGAGAATCGAAGATACGGGCGAGTTCGGGCTGATCGAAAAACTGAAGCAGGTTCTGCCTTCCGGGGAGAATGTGATCGCGGGAGCGGGAGATGACGCGGCCGTTCTTTCGGGGGGAAAGAGGGGTAAATATCTGCTTCTCACCACCGATGCCCTGGTTGAAAATGTCCACTTCCGCCGGTCGGCCGGCGCCGGAAGAATCGGCCGCAAGGCGCTGGCGGTCAATCTTTCCGATATCGCCGCCATGGGAGGTATCCCCCTCTGGGCGGTCGTCAACCTGGGGCTGCCCGAAGGGATTTCCGTCCGCTACTGCCGCCGGCTTTACCTGGGGATGGCTGAGCTGGCCGGGCAATTCGGCCTGGGGGTCGTGGGGGGAGATACCTTCCGCTCGGAAGGGGGTATTATCCTGGCGGCGGCGGTAGTGGGGGAAGTGGAGAAGGGACGATGCGTTTTCCGGAATGGCGCCAGGGCGGGAGACGTTTTATGCCTGACCGGGGAGGTCGGGGCGGCGGGGCGGGGAAAGCACCTCGATTTCATTCCCCGGATCAGGGAGGGGCGTTACCTGGTGGAAAATTTTTCGCCTTCGGCCATGATCGATATCAGTGACGGCCTCTTCTCCGATTTGATAAAGCTCTGCCGCTCAAGTGGAGTGGGGGCGGTAGTCGGAGAATCGGCCATCCCGCTGGCACCGGCGGCCCGGAAGCAGAAGGGCAAACGCCGGTACCGTTCCATCTCCGCCGGGGAGGAATTCGAGCTTCTTTTCACCCTGCCGGAAGAGGAAATAGAGCGGCTTCTGAAGAAATTTCCCCGGTCGACCGGGACCCGGGTCACCCCGATCGGCAAAATTCTGGCCGATCCGACACGCCTTGAACTGGTAGATCGCCGTGGCATAACGCGGCCTTTACCGGACACCGGCTATGATCATTTTAAATCGGTGTAAGGTGTAAAGAAAAAATTATGGAAGTTATTAGCAAGAGTCCGGAAGAGACGAGGAAATTAGGTGAAAGGCTGGGGAACCTTCTGCGGGCCGGTGACGCGGTGGCGCTCGAGGGTGAGCTGGGAGCGGGAAAAACCTGCTTTATCCAGGGGATGGCCCGGGGTCTGGGAGTGGAGGAAAAATACGTGGTCTCCCCGTCTTTCGTCCTGATCAGGGAATATGAGGGCAGGATCCCTTTATACCATGTCGATCTCTACCGGCTCCATCCGGGCGCGGAGGTGGCCGGCCTCGGACTGGATGAGTATCTGGAAGGGGGAGGCGCAACCGCGATCGAGTGGGCGGAGAAAGCGGCCGGTCAGCTGCCGGACGGTTGCATCCGGATAGAAATGAAATCTCTGGGTGAGACATCGAGAGCAATAATCGTTCAGGGACTGGATGAAGAAAGAATGGATATAATGATGCCCCGCAAAAAGCTTCCCGCTTCGCGGGGTAAAGAATCCTAAATCCAAAATTCGAATTAACTACTGAATCCGAATGAAGAAAAGCCAGTTTCGTAATTCATCGCAGTTCAACGCCATGAGCTTTGCGCTAAGAATTACATGATCCCGGCTTGAACGATTTTAACGACTTTAACGACTTTAACGGTTTTAAGGTGAAAATTCTGGGGATCGAGACCTCGACCGACGTGGGAAGCCTGGCTCTGGTTGAAGGAAAAAACGTTTTAGCGCGGGGCGATATCGATACCCACCTGAGGCATTCGTCGCGTTTGATACCGCTTCTGGATGAACTCCTCCGCGAGGCCGGTTGGACGGCGGAGGAACTGGAAGGAATCGGCGTCGGCCTGGGCCCGGGCTCGTTCACCGGTATCCGGGTAGGTTTGGCGGTGGGGCGGGGTTTGGCCTACGGCCTGAAAATTCCGCTGGCGGGAGCGGGCAGTTTCGCCGCCCTCGCCCGTGCCGTTGCCGCGGGAAACGGCAGGGTGGTCGTAATCTCCGATGCCCGCCGGGGAAGACTTTACGGCGCCCTCTATGAGAAAAATGGAAATCTTATCCGTGAGCTGAAAGCACCCCGGCTGATAAACAATGCCGAAGCAATCGCCTGGTCCGGGGGGGCATCTGTGGTCAGCCCGCACTGGAAGCGCCTCCGGAGCGTCTTGCCGGGAGTCTCCGGGAGAGAAGTGTTCCCCCGGGCGGAATGGGTGGCCCGGATAACGGAAGAACGCTTGAAGAACGATTCGGAAGTCGATCCGGAAGAGTTAAAACCGATCTATCTCAGCAGTTATAGTAGTAAATAATGTTTCACTTCAAATCAGGGAGACATAGCATCTTCGGAGTATTTTTAACCACGAAGTCACGAAGAACACGGAGATAAATTTTTAATAAACCGAAGATATTTATTCTCTATTTTTAAACAACTTCGCTCCTGCGCCCCGCCTCTGGCGGGGCTTCGGCGCGCAAGCGTGAACTTTGTGTCTTTGTGGTGATCATATATTTATTTACGCGTTTTTGAAATTCCGAAACAGTAAGAAAAAGATCTGTGAACCCGTATAAACTTTTCAAGACCTGGGCGGAGATCGATCTCGAAGCGATCCGCCACAATACGCGGAAGATCAAGGAACTGGTGGGAAAGAAGGTCGGGATCCTGGTCAGCGTTAAGGCGGACGCTTACGGCCACGGCGCTTACCCGGTATCGCGGGCGTCCCTTGAGGCCGGGGCGGAGTGGCTGGGCGTATCTCACGTAAAGGAAGCTCTGGAACTGCGGGCGCATTTTCCGAAGGCACCGATTCTTATTTTAAGTTCGGGCATGCTCGGCCATTCCCGTCCGATTGTGAGGAACGACCTGATCCCGGTGGTCTGCTCGGAGGAGGTGGCGCGCGATCTCTCCCAGGAAGCTCTGATGGAGGGCAAACGCGTTAAGGTCCACGTGATGATCGATACCGGAATGGGGAGGATCGGGGTCTGGCATGAAAACTGTCTGCCCTTTCTGGAAAAAATATCGCGGATCAAGGGGATCGAATTCCAGGGGCTGTGTTCTCATTTCGCCGCCGCCGACAGCGCCGATCTTTCTTTCACCCGGCGTCAGCTCGATCATTTTATCAAAGTGATCCGGGAGGCGGAGAATAAAGACATCCGGATACCGATAAAACACATTTCCAACAGCGGGGCTCTGCTCAGCCTCAAGGAGTCCCGGCTGGATATGGTTCGCCCGGGAATCATGCTCTACGGTGTTTATCCCGCCCCCCATTTTAAAAAGATCATCGATCTGAAACCGGCTCTCACGCTGAAAACCCAGGTGGCATTTTTGAAAACGGTGGAGGCGGGGAGGACGATCAGCTACGGGATGACGTACCGGGCCGCGAAAAAGACCCGGATCGCCACCCTCCCGATCGGCTACGGGGACGGTTTCAGCCGCTCCCATTCAAATAAGGGAGAGGTGCTGATCGGGGGCCGGCGGGCTCCGATCGTCGGCATCGTGACCATGGATCAGATCATGGTCGATGTCGGCCGTATTCCCGGCGTCGCGGTGGGGGACGAGGCGGTTTTAATCGGGGAACAGGGAAAGGAGAGGATCGCTGCGGCGGAAGTGGCGGGCCGGATCGGAACCATCTCCTACGAGGTCCTGTCTCAACTGGGCAAGCGGATCTCCCGGGTGTATGTGAATTAGGGTACGGTGGTAACAGGTTGATTTATCACCACAAATAAAATAAAATCCTGAATATTTAATTTTTGACGGGATTAACAGGATTGACAGGATAGCCGCTCGGGGCCAGCGGGCACGAAAATATGTTTTCGTGACCCACGTCAGAAGATGGCGCAGAGAAAATATAACCTCTTTTCTTCTGCGTCCACTTCTGACGTGAAGGTGGAGGCTTTCCGCCTCCACCGCTGGCCCGGAGCGGATAAATTGAGCTCTCATCCCGTTAATCTTGTATATCCTGTACACAAAAGCAGCTCAATTTTTTTTCTTTTTGACAGCGAGTAAAAGCTTGTAGTAGATTTCTGAATCAAACTGATAGTTAAGAGGAGATGGCGATGAAAAAGGTCAGGGCGAAGAAAAAAAACCTTCGCTTGAGAAGCGACGTTACCAAGTTCGGCCTGGAAAGGGCGCCCCACCGGGCTTTGATGTACGCCACCGGCGTCGATCCGAAAGATTTGAAAAAACCCTTCATCGGGGTGGTCTCCAGCTTCACCGACCTCATCCCCGGTCATGTGGGAATGAGGGATCTGGAGCGGTCGATCGAAAACGGGGTTTATGCCTCCGGCGGCCGACCTTTTATCTTTTCCGTCCCGGGTGTTTGCGACGGGATAGCCATGGGACACCCGGGGATGTACTGCTCGCTGCCCACCCGGGGGCTGATCTGCGACATGATCGAGATGATCGTCCAGGGCCACGCCCTGGACGGGATCGTGCTGCTGACCGACTGCGATAAGATAACGCCGGGGATGCTGATGGCGGCGGCCCGCCTCAATATTCCCTCGATCGTGGTGACCGCCGGGCCCATGCTCGCCGGGTATTACCGGAACCGGCGGCTTTCACTGGTGCGGGACACTTTTGAAGCGATCGGCCGCGCCCAGGCGGGAAAAATCAGCGAAGCTCAGGTGGAGGAGCTGGCGCGGCGGGCCTGTCCCGGCGCGGGCTCCTGCCAGGGTATGTACACCGCCAATACCATGGCCTGCATCACTGAGGGGATGGGGATGAGCCTCACCGGTTGCGCCACCGTACCGGCGGTAATGGCGGAAAAAAAGCGGATCGCTTATCGGAGCGGAGAGAGAATTGTAGGTCTGGTCAGGGAGGGAGTCCGCGCCCGCGATATCATGACCCGGAAAGCGGTGGAGAACGGCATCGCGATCGATATGGCTCTCGGGGGTTCCACCAATACCGTCTTACACGTCATGGCGATAGCGTATGAACTCGGTCTCGATCTCGCGCTGAAAACTTTTGACCGGATCAGCCGGAAAACTCCCCACATTGCCAACATGCGGCCGGGGGGAGATCATATGATGGAGGATCTCGACCACGCGGGAGGGATCGCGGCGGTGATGAAAACGCTGGGAAACCGCGTCAATGATGTGGGCACGGTCAACGGCGTCAGCTGGAAAAAAATCTGTTCCCGGGTCCGTTTTATCGACCGGGAGATTATTCGTCCGCTTGAAGAAGCCTACCACCCGGAGGGAGGAATAGCTATTCTGAAAGGGAATATAGCGCCCCGGGGAGCGGTGATCAAGCAGAGCGCGGTCTCCCCCGGCGCGCGCAAGTTCAGCGGGAAAGCCCGGGTATTCGATTCGGAAGAAGCGGGGATGAGAGCTCTGATGAAAGGAGCCATCAAGCCCGGGACGGTGGTGGTAATCCGCTATGAAGGACCGCGGGGCGGACCGGGCATGCGGGAAATGCTCTCCCTTACCTCGGCGATCGTGGGAATGGGGATGGGGGAGTCGGTGGCTTTGATCACCGACGGGCGTTTCTCCGGTGGCACGAAAGGTCCCTGCGTGGGACATATCTCGCCGGAGGCGGCCGCCGGCGGTCCCATCGCCCTGCTGCGCGACGGGGATGAAATTATTCTGGACATACCCCGCAGAATATTGAAGGTCAAGCTGTCTGAAAAAGAACTCAAGCTCAGGAAGAAGTCCTGGAAAAAGCCGGATAAAAGGCTCAAGGGCTACCTGGCGCGTTACGCCCGCCAGGTGACCTCGGCTTCTCAGGGAGCTGTTTTACCTGTTTAGCAATCATAAATTTATCAATCAGCATTTATCTGTACAGTCTAAGAGTCGTCTTTACAGTTCAGAACAATAACCAAACTCAAAGATACAATAACCAAAAAATAACCAATCACCTAATAACCAAATGGCCTCAAATTGGCCAATCTGTTTT
>Ga0272441_10007153_pt1 | contig 18268 bp, 10 predicted proteins | sample SSMProp6N_FD_193582 | JGI IMG/M metagenome (GOLD analysis project Ga0272441, IMG submission 193582) | Marine sediment archaeal communities from Little Sippewissett salt marsh, Falmouth, MA, United States - SSM-Prop-6N | ecosystem: Environmental > Aquatic > Marine > Wetlands > Sediment ... | reverse complement strand
AAACTTAGGTTCCTTTCGAGCCCGTTGGGATATGAGGGCCAATTTTGTCAGCGTTATGTTATCCATTTCAGAGTATGGCATTCGCTACTCATCCCTCTACATTTTACTGCCAGGCCCTTCGAGTGTCCCGGGCTCACGGGACTCGTTGAGTATTACCTCACCTACGCCTCTAATATGACCTGGTCCGACTGCCATACCGCCATACTTCCGCCTTGCTTTTTTCAGCTTGTTGGAAGCTTCTACAGGGAACGATATGGCTCTCCCACGTTCCGATGTGAACAGTTGAATTACCTGCCATGGTCTTGGACTCCGGCACGTCGCTGTCACACTCACCTGTTAACGCGTGCAGCGATTCTGGCTTCCAGCTTGTAGACGACTTGGCCCTAATGCAATTATTTTCGATTTCGGAGCTCAATACCTTCACTTTCGTTATGGCCGACAATTCGCCATCCCTTTGGCTTCACACAGTTTGTTACCTCCCTGCATGCAAAGTTCTGTTCTGGTCTGCTGGTTAGGCTTTGACCAGGTTGGATTATCCAACTTGCCCACATCAGCTTTCGTGGCGCACCTACAACTGATGTACAACCAGAAAGGCCATTATCTCCCGATTTTGGCAATAAACCGATTTCTTAAGTGCATGGATATCAATTACTTAGCGATGCTTGGAAAGATGCAAACATTTCAAATGACCTTTGTCATTTTCTGCCTTTGAGACGGATTAAGTATTCTCATGGTCATAAATTCCTCGGGTGGTAAAGCTTTAATGGGTTTCGAAGGGCCTTTTCATAGGAGACAGTTACCACCTCAACCAGACCTGAATACATGCTGGGTAACAATCTGCCTGATTGTTCACCGGATTGTCGTACGAGACCAGATATGAGTACGAAAATTACACTGGTAATACTAATTCTGATCACATATTTCATTCGTTTCCTCTTATGATATGATTGTCCTTTGTAAATATATGTCACGACTATATCTCACGTTACAATTTTAATTATCATAACATGATCCCTTATTTAACTACACGATCATAGGACAATGATGTATCACTTTGAATGTCATCAAATTCTGAGATAGAGAATGAATCTATTGTGTGATTAATTCCAACTTTACCAATAGGATGCCTTCCGCCATTATAGTAGTTATTGATAGCAAAGCGTACACAGGGACGATTTCCAGCGGGATCCAAAATAGCTAAAGCAAGGATATACTCCCCAGAGGAAATATTTGACAAAAGAAATATTTGATTAACAGTGTAAGTCTCTGCAGGAATGGCATATGAATCAGTGGAATCATCCCATTGATCGCCGGGCATCCAATCCCTGATATCAATATCGACACATTGCTTTTTCCAGACAGGTTGTTTTGTTTTAGGATCAAGCAGACTGACTTCAATGGGCCAATTATAATAGAAAGGGGACGAGCCTGTATTCTTAACCTTAAATGAAACCATGAAAGGAGTGTCTGTATCTATTCTCTTAGGATAAGTCACTTCTGATATAACAAAACGATAACCCATGGCTTTCTGCATGATCTCTGCACCCGCTCTGACACTTGCATCACTCTGATTATAACTTGAAATCCAGCCGAGATGGTTTGCATGTAGCTTTCTGATTCTGTCGATTATATAATCCCTGTGAACAGGATCGGTCAAAGAATCATCAGGATTTTCACCTGGCTGGATTTGCCAGTTTCCCCAGCCATATGCAGTTTCTCCTCCAATTACGGTTGTTTTCCACTTTGGCGCAGTATTGTTAATGTGAAATGCACAATATTCCTGATCTTTGTGAGCAAACGAATCCCAATAATAACCAAAGTTGTAAATGTGATCATTGTATGTATTCGGCCATCGAATCATGACCAGCTTGCTTTGAAAAGATGCATTGAATTGAACTGTCATAGCCTCTTTAATTGCGTCTGTCGTATCGGGGAATTCCATTTCCCCCCATTCTCCAATAAGACCCATTTCAATATAAGCAACACGCGCGTCGTTATCCCACGCTTGACCAAGCTTTTTAATTAAAGCAATCACTCTCCGCTTGAATTGATCACTTGTAAAATCTCCAGTAGTCATATCAGCAGGCCAGCCACTTTCTCGATTAGGCCAGGTTAAATAGACACGAGGGATAACCTTTATATTCTTGCTCTCAACGCCACTCCATTTACTATTACATACGTTTTTAAGTTTATTTACATCATCACTTGCTGAGTTTTCAAGTTCATTCCATTTTAGATAGGTTTTGATTAATGAACCATATTGATTGTGTGACCTGAATCCTTTGAGGGGATTCTTAATAGCGTGATTATATTCATCCGGAAAGATGGTAATCAAATTTTCCTGAGGCTTAGAACTGAATCTGGAAAATGGGGCAAATTCAATATAATCAAAAATTACTAATGACCCGTTATCCGACAATGCTTCAATTCTTACCTCCTCACCATTATTGATCGCAATATTCTTCGGGGCATGCCATTTCTGTTCACTGAGCATATGCCACTGATCGTCCCGGTCTTTGCCGAGCCATGCGACAATTTGATTATTGTCTATGTACATAGTATAGATATTTTGGCCCACGCTTTCAGATAGATAGCATACATCGATATCATACTTTCCAGAGGGTAAAGAAAAATTAAACAGTGCAATACCCGTTGAACCAGTCAGCTTTATATAGCTGCGAGATCCGTTGTTATCAATCTGATATCGTGTTAAATTCATACTTTCTGCTTCCACATGCTTTTCAGTTGCACGAGTGGCGCTGCAGGAAATAAAAAGAAGCGTTGCTACAGTGAGCGAAATACAGGTCTTAAAATTTCGCATTTTAGTTTCCTTTCATATTTTATGTTAATTATTATGAAAGTTATTGTTATTTCCTTTCTTTATTATAAGTTTATGAGTCAGTTTCAGATTATCAGCCTAAGCTACCCTTGAGGTGCAAATCATATCCGTACAAAAACCTTCTCTAATTATGACTTCAGATTGTCGTGGATGAATATTTGTATTACATAGGGCCTCTTTAAAGCATTAGTGGGGGCTTACCTTCAGATCCTTCAAGACCTTACCGTCTTCGTCTGCCAAGCAGGCGATAAAGCCCCAGCCTCCTACCCCCTGAGTAACTTTGACCAATAGGTCGTTCCAACCCTGATTGAGGGCAATATCAACTTTGTCCTCCGCAGCGGACACACTGCGTATTACATTGTTGCTATGGATCAGAGTATGATTGAGCCAGACCTTAACCCCGTCGTCACTACCAAGTTCGAGTACTGCCTCGCGCGAACTGGGACTGTAAACACGGGTGCGTAAATATGCAACACGGTTTTCCCCCCCGATTCGTTCTGAAAGGACGACTTCACGATTTGTTCCTGTTAGGGTGATGGTCTCCCAGTAGCCTGACATATCAATTTCTGGGCCAAAGGCCACATCGAATAGATCACCGACCTCAACGTCTGCCTTGATATAGGGACCACTGATCTGCCAGGTACTGATAAACTCTTTTGGCCGACGGGAGCGGTACTGGATCTGCATCATCTCCGCATCGGTAAACCGACTGTTGGCAATTGGTCCGGGCTCCCAACACTGTTCGAGTTTACTGGGTTTGGGGACCAGTACCGGGATCACAAATATCTCCCGATTGTCATCCGTTTTTTCGATACGGCCGCCCACTCTAACCACAGATTGACGTGCCAACTGTTCACATACCGATACGAGTTTAGGAAAGGTATAAGGAGTATGGCTGAACTTGCCTTCTGGATCCAAGGCGGCAGTATATTTGGTCGGCAGGTCCCAGTAGCCAATTGAAGTAAATAGGATACCCGCTGCATTAGAGGGATTACAGTCAGAGTCCTGACCACAGCGGGTGGATATGATAATGGTCTTGTCTGGATCGCCTTGACCGTAAAGCAGACCCATAACGATATAGGCGCCGTTGATCTTAGCGTCAATGTTGAAGTCGCCTTTATCACAGGAGGCCTGTCGATAGGCGGGATTATCCTGATACTTGTCTTCAATAAGCTGCCAGGTCTTCTGCCAATCGTCCTGATGCTGCTGATACCATGTCAGTACGTCACTTATACATTCATGGTACTGGCTGCCGCCTGGAATGCATTTCAAACCGGCACGCACCACTTTTTCCATGTTTTGTTCAAAGAAGGCTTCCGCATACATGCCGGCCACAAACTGTCCTCCATAAAGGCCATCTCCATAATTCATTAGACGTCCAAATTTTTCCCCCAGTTGTATACCTATCTGTGGCATACCTGGGGCAATGAGGCCGGAATAATCGGCTTCGATTTGATAGTCAATGTCATCGGCATGACCATTGAGCTGGGGATGGCCGGAATCCGGTGGAGCAATCCCTTTTCGTAGATTCTCACGGCCGTAACGGTTGGCATGCCAGAGCCGGTAACCGCTGTTGGCAAAGTCAATCCCGGCCTGACGGATGGAGCAGTCCATGCCGTAATCTTCCAGTGTTTTGAGGAATGTCATCTCCACATAAATATCATCCTGTTCGAATTGATTAATACGCTCCGGCTTCCATGAGGGCATTTCATCTACCGGGATAATCTGTCCTTTCCACTTGAATTCCGTAGGCCCACCCCAGCCCACACCGGCCATCTGGCCGATCCACCCGGCCTTCATTTTGTTGACATAATCTTCTAAGGCCAGTTCTCGTGTTTTGACATCAGCCTGCGTATGGATCCCTGTGACCCGTGCCACCAGCAAATCCTCAAAGGCTCCCATGTCTTTCCAACTCGTAGCAACACGCATAACCTTGGCGTCCGCGTCAATACGCGTGTACCCCTCGTCGTCCACCCGGATGCCCAGATCTTCCATGTGGCATAAGGCCTGAGAGAAGCTTAGGTACACTGCCACTGTATCGAACAGAGTGCTGCTGCGCTGATGGGAAACATCCTTGTGATTTGGCCGTTTACTCCAGATCCGGTAGTTCTCGATAATAGCCTTCGCTATGGGATTCTGGGATCGGACCACCTTCTGATACTTCTCTCCGGTCAAGCGTACGAGACCGCAGGTATCGAGAGGGGTGATAGTGATATCCCAAGGGGCCGATAATGCGGCCTGGCAGGCTTTGACGTCGGCGCGAACATTGTACTCTGCCGAAATCTTTTTATTGCCGCCGTAACCTAAGCGTACGCTGCCGTGCATACCTACAAAAAGAGCTTTCTGCGCAATTCGTGGTTCCCGGCGAAGGGCTTCGGCGATATTGGGGACAGGGCCCACACAGATCAAGGTTACCGGTTCCGGGGATTTCATGATGGTGTCAATGATAGCCTGCACACCGTCTTTGTAGATCTTGCCGGGATACGAATTAAGATCGTAATCCTTAACCCAGGCGCTCTGGTTGCCTCCACCAGTGGTACCGTTTTTAAAAGCCATACCCACGGGGATGTCAGTGCGTCCAGCCCGTTCCAGCAACTTGGCCATCAGTTTAGCCCTGTATTCGGGCTTGCCCATGTCACCGACTACAAGCTTCACATCCAATTCAGGACAACACAGAACCATACCCAAAGCCCAGGTATCGTCGATATCGTCACCGATGTCTGAGTCATAGATCACAGGTATCTTTTTTTGAGACATCTCACTCTCCAACGTCTTAGCCCCAACACTCGAGACGGCCATAAGGCATAACATTGAAAACAGATACATATAATATTTCATAGGATAGCCTCCAATTCCATTAAGACAATATTCTTAACTGACATTCCCCATTTAAGCTTATACAAAACACATATTACTCCATTTTCACCACCGGCTTCGGTCAGGAACGTATAATTGTTTCATGGTCTATGTCTGGATGGTTCGGTCATCTAATAAGATTTTGTCAAAGGTGTTTCGGTGCAATTAGCTACTATTCTTCAGACCAGCTCGGAAGTGACACGGTAGCCTGATAATTCGAATAATTATGCAGCGGATTTCTCTTCGGCTTACAAAGCTTCCCCTGCTTGGGATTATCATTTTTGTCATGATCGAAGTCCTGTACGACAATTCAGCGAATAGAACATAAATAATGACAGCACCCGAAGTTTTTAACGATGCAAAAACTTACAAATACTCTTTTTCACATAACGGCTCTGCCAAAGAGCATCTAATTTGTCAATTTAACATTTATTACTCTACTACAGAACGTACTCTAATATTATCGAGGAATAAAATTCCTTCGCTGCCGGTCGCACCGGCTCTTTCCGTGCCGACAGTAAACTTTGTGACACTCGCCAGATTTAAGCCGGCAAAGTCTGACAAGTTGATGTCCCACTGTACCCATTGGCCTGCCGATAAATCGACTGCTTCTCCGCTGTAAGCCACCTTCGAGCTGTTAAGCTTGACATACAAGCTCTCCGTAGCGGGATTATTCGGATCGCCGTAGAACCACAACGTCAGAACATTAAAATCACCCTGCGCCCAGTTGCTTCCCAGTGCCGTTGCGCTCATCGGTAACGTTACTTCCGAATAACTTACAGTCGTGTTATTGTATAAGAAAGGACCCGACTGGCTGCCGCCATAGACGATAACAGTCTCAACAAAGTGCTCGCCGTTGGCAAAATCAGGATCGGGGTAACCTATAGTCGAGCCGTTGGTTGGGACTGCGGGAGGTACAACATATCCGTCAGACCATGTATTATATATCCTGTTAGAACCTTCCTCGTCTTCATTAATATCGTTATATGCCTCGAAGTCATCAATAGTAACATGGTCACCGGTAGTGAACCTCCAAATGTCGCCTTTCCACGGACTATTGGGATCGGCCTCGTTGATGTCATCGATCCGCCAGTAATAGGTCTGGTTCGGTTCCAGATCTTCGGGGAAGGAATAGGTCGACTCTTCCTGATTTTCGCTTACCAAGACGCTCAACGGATTCTCTCTTGTGGCTTCGTTGACATCGTTGAAATCGACGCCAAAATATACATCGTATGCAGCAGCACGATCTTCCGCCAGCCAGCGAAGATCCGAATTTCGTGAAATTTCGACCGCGGCATCGGTTGGCCCTAACCCTGCTTCTAAAGTAAGAAAAGGTCTCCATGCTTCTTCGGGGTGGTCGTGTGTGGCAAAGTTCAGCGCAAGGCTGCTATTATGGATAACAAACTGTATGATTCCGTCAGTATCAGTCTTAAGGGCCTTGAGAACATCTATGGTGAATGACTCGCCCGAGACACCGTTGGTAAAAGTCGGGGTCGCAAGCAGTGTGGTTTTGGACGGATCTAGAGCGGCAACGTCGGCGGTATTGTTGCCGGGTGCATTGTTCCAGGTGATACTCGTTTCTGTCCAATCGATGTTGTCGTTACAGTCGTCGTTGACATAGGAAACGTCAAAATAATTGTCGCCGGTTTTCGGATCGTGGAGGGCGATTGTAAGCGTTGCCGTCTCCAAGCTACCGACATTGACATTGCCGAGGAGAAACTTGATCCAGGACTTTTGAGCTTTCGGGTCACGCCTGACGGTAAGCTTGTCGCCGGAGGTAGCGTTATCATCCGGGGTTTGTATCTTGGTTCTGGAACTCTGATCTGCAATGATGATGATCGTGTTGGCAAATGCAGCCGGGGTAGCGATAATGCTCACCATCATAAAAATACAAATCGATAAAACTAATTTCCTAATCATAACCATTCTCCTTTTAAAAATAACTGTAAACGGGGATTTCCAATTTACACAGTTAACAATCATGTTTTTCTTCGTACGTCACCAAAAATTTTATGATATATCCCTTGAAATGTCAAGAGATTACACTTTCAAAGCCACTTTGCTGGAAATTTGCACTAGAACATGATTTTATGTGCCTCGCCCTCATTCAATATTCGGGCGATCTGGTATGGCCCTAATCGTTTTCCGCCTCTGGGCTTTCGATGCAACTGCTTTATTCGTTTAACTCCTCGTGTTACTTAGGAGCCATAAAAGACACTGTTATCATATGTGCGTTTGTCAGCACGCTTTTTCTGATGGGGATCCAGGTCGCCGTGAAATTCACAGTGGAAAAAACGCCGATCAAAACATCGTTGCGGCATCAGCTCGCTCTTACCCTCCAAGGCTGCTGCCAGGTGCAATAAGGCCAGCGGTATATCGTCGCCAGTGCGTGCATATTCGCGCCGGGGACGGGGAAATAGACCGTGATGGTTTTGGATGGCCAGGAGATTGTCAGCGATACGTTTGGCCAGTTCTAGGAGGCCCGCTTGCTGCGTGGCTTGATGCAGTTCCAGGAGGACATATATCAATTCCCAATCCCGGGTGCTTGTCTTCAGTTTAAGGGCTTGCTCCTTACCGTTGGGCAGACCTAAGTCACCCAAGCCCATGGCCTTGCCTAATTGCCTTACCATGGTCCAATGGGCTTTGTCCTTTGACAAACGATAGGCCAGTGCATATCCCCAGAGCAGAGTGCCGTCCGGTCCGCATGGCGCAAAGGATTTGGGTGTATAGTAGCCGGTCTTGGCCTCTTGCCACTGCAGGATGGTACCGTCGATTTGTTTGGCTACAAATTTACCGGTGCTGGGATCGTAACACTGATTAGCGTAGATTAGCAGGTCCTCTAGAGCCCAATCGATAAGTTGTTGCCCCAATTCGACGGCCTTGCCTTCTGCTTGTTTCAGGGCCTGCCCTGACTGCATCTGCACCAAGGGTAGCGAGTGGTAACGGCAGATTTGATGATACGACGCCACAATCTGGGCCTCATTGATCTGGGGATGCACGTGTCCCAGGGCATCCTGAGCTCGGTCGTGTTGGCGATAGCTCAGTTGTCCTCCACAGAGACCGGTGACTGGGTGCTTGCCCTGCTGCCAGCGTTTTGCCAAACGACGCGTCCAGGTCAGGGCTCCTTCATGGCTGTCCAATATCCCGAGCATGGTAGAGCAGTGTAGTAAGGGTGGGGTGACATTAACAAAGGAGAGATTGCTACCCTTCGCCGGAAAAGGCACCTCAATGGTCTCATCAAAGGAACAATCCCATTGCGTCCGGGCCGGTTTCTCGGTATTCGCATGTCGGTTGTAGTCCAAGACCTGCCAATCCAGAATATGCGTAGCCCAAATCGCTTCCAACAACTTACGTGTGGCATCCGGCTCCAACTGCCACATAAAGTCGTAATAAGGTTGATGCCCTTTCAGCTCATGAATGCCCTTACCCTGCCCCACAGCTTTATCCTGATCCAGATCCCAGGCCAGATGACCGCCCCAGTAGAGCAGGCCATTGGGAGACTGTAAGTGTTTGAGTGCATAACACGTGGCATCTGCTGCGGCCTCGCCGTAGTGCCCCTTACCGGTCAGCCCGGACAGTCCCTTCAGTGTACGTAACAAGGGCTGTTGACTGGCAAAGTTGCACAACACCCACAACTCGCCGTCCTTCTTCCAGATCACGGGCTTTAAACTCTCTGCGTGAAGGCCGTCCACGAATAGAGGCGTATGCTTCTTACCGTAGGTATCGCGTCCGGCCTGGAGCACGGTGTCCGCAAATTTCTGAACGGCATTTAGATACCTTTCACTATCAACATCTGCTTTAGCGCAGCGTACCGGTTGCAGGACCATAACTAAGAGTAAGAATACACTCGAAATGTGTCTAAAAGACGGGTTGGGTTGTGGGCATCTAAACATCGTAACTCCTATCGACCATCATCTACAACAATACGATTGATCCTCATCGTTGCTTTACTTCTTGTACAATGCATATTTGAGGGCGGCTTCCTTCGGCCCGATGAAACGACTGTAAATGGCGACGTTTCCAATCTTGCCCACCCAGTTTCTATCACCACTGACTTCATCCCCGAAAATAAGCTGACAGGGCTCCCAGTGGCTGAAGTCTCCTTGTACCGCGCTGCTCTGATAAACCAGTTTCCCATTCAGGTAGCAGTAAAGCATGTCCGGATAGTAACTGACGATCAAGTGCATGGGTTTATCACGCAGAATTTGACATACGGTCACCTGGGAGCCGTTGGCACCACTTCGGGGCGTTCGCACGCGCATGATAATATTATTCCCCTGCTGACCGAGTGTGAAATTACGCCTCGCGGTATCTTTTGAAAACGATACAATTCGTGCCGGCCCCCATTGATCCATTTCTGATATCGTAACAACCGCTTCAACGCTTAACTGGTTCGTTTTTTGGCAGGCGGTCTTCAATTGATCGTTGATGTCACGCGAGACGAACGCACCTTTGCCGATGACCATCTCTCCGGCATCATTGATCTTTGCATCGTCGCGACCTTCAATTGCGTTGGACTTCTTATCGTTGGGCCAAATAAATTGCAGCTTGGATTTTGATCCCGGCCAGCTTAAAAAGCTATCTAGGTTTTTCAGCTCCGGGGGTAACACCGTTACAGCCAATGCAGTTGAAGCAGATAACTGGTCATTGTCCGTTACGGTCAGCGTAACTAGGTAACGACCGAATTTTTCAAACACATGGGTTGGCTCGGATTCGTTAGATGTAGAGCCATCACCGAAGTCCCATTGCTTTTTCGTCATTCCCGGAGACGAAAAACGGACCGCTAGCGGCGCTTCGCCACGGATCACATCTGCTGAGGCAATAGCCTCAGGCCGCATCTTTTCACCGGGTGCATAGGGTGTAAAGCGGTACAACCTATCTTCTTTGGGTGATGCAAATGTATATATCCCTGGCTGAGCAGTCCCATAGGGCATTTCTTTCATGTTCCAGGTATCGATGACATCGATTTTGTAGGGTCTGTCGCCGACAAGCTCCACACGCGCATTTCCAGTCGTTCTACCGTAAACCAGATAATACTTTCCCGGGATGCCTAACACAAAGTTGCCCCTGTCGTCGCCCATCGGTTTTAGTTCTTCAAACGGGGCGAGTTTTGACATGAAGTCTTTCAGAAATGCAATACGTTCAGGACTCTTACCCCGCAGCACGCCTCCCTTGGCCCACCACAGCAAGTCTTCAGGATGAAGATAGGTTTCCCCGTGACCCACATAACAACCACTTAACGTACCCAGCCAGAAGCGTTGCACCATCTGTTCCGGAGTCAACTGACCAAAGCCATGCGGGATATTGCCTTCGTATTGACATTCATCGTAGATAACTGGCTTTTGATATTGCTCACGAAAACGGACACCGGCAGCCATATCCGAGGTCTGGATACTTGCGTGGGTCACCCAAGGTTTGGTGTGGTCGTACCATTTGGCACCATTATGGTTGCCTCGCAGGTGCTGATAGGGATCCCGGCGCTGAATGATCTGGAAAAACCGATCCCAATCCGCTTCATCCTTGTCCGGCATGAAATCGAATTCGTTGGCCAGGGACCACCACACATTCCGAAACGCAGCCAACCGGGCTACGGCGTACTGGATATACCGGTCGTCACTTGCCTCATCCATGAATTCGAATCCCCAGCGATCATAGGTGTGAAAGAGGATGATATCTGCCTCGATACCCAGCTCGAGCAATTCCATAACTCGCTTCTCAAAATGCTGCCAGAACTCGGGATTGAAACGTGTGAAATCCCAATTCTTTAGAGGCTCGCCCTCATAAGGATAATAAACAGGTTCATTCTCGTTATAGACATAATCCTTAGGAAAGATACACATCCGCATCTTGTTGAATGGAGCATTTTTCAGGGTCACAAGAGTCTGCTCTTCCATCGCATTGCCTTGGTGCACCCAGGCATAGCAGGTCGTGCCAACGGAGAAGTGTGGCGTTCCATCGGCATAGGCAAGGTAGTATTTGTTTCGGACACGAACGGGTCCGTGATTATCCGGCCCTGCAGGTATACATACAAATTCACCTGTCTTGCCATCCAACTCCTTCTGATTGCTCTTTGTCTTATACATCCAATTGCCCGTAGCGTTAGGCATAAAACGGATTTTATAGATGCCGTTTCCATCATAGAAACCTTCCGGTTTAAAGATTTCGTTGCCCTGCTTGAATTCCGCACTGAGTTCGACGTCCACAAACGGATTACCAGACGAGGGGCCATTCAACGTCAATTCGAAGATGTCCCACTGCTCAGTTTCAACAGCCCTCGCAACATCAGAACATCCAAACAATAAAAAAACAATAATCAATGCCATCTTTTTCTGTATGGAAGAACGAAGTAACATTTTAGATTTCATGTTGTTTTCCTCCTTCAAATGAGACAAAACTATCACTTAATACTCCATATCAGCACAGCTACACCTGTATGTCCTGTTCTTAAGCAGTTTTCTTTAACTTGTCCTGAAACAAAAAACAGTTTACTTTGCCGAAGCATAAGATGTTAGTAAACACGGCTGTATATACCACTTTTCGAATTTGATAGGAATGCCATTTTACGTCATTTGCTTACCATTTCGCGAACACCGCTCCTATTGTTCTACGCTCCAGTACAGAAACCATGAACCTTGATGTACTTATACACATTTGATTAATACCTCAAAAAAATCATTCTTCCATTATGATACGAAATCCATAACCGACTTTTGGGTGGTACGCATAACGAAAAGCAGAACGTATAAAAAACGCCTTGCTCTTAGCTTTACCACCACGCAGCACCCGGGCACCCTCTTTCTGCATATTGACAGGATCTGTCACGGTCACTTCTGTGTATTTGCGGTATGCCGTGTCCAGGCAGTATTCAGCCTGGTTACCGTGCATATCATAAAGCCCCCAGGCATTAGGAGGATAGGAGGCAACGGGTTTTTCCTTGCCTATGTATTTCCCTGCCGGATTCAACGAGGTCTCCACCTTTCCATCGAAATTAGCCTGATCTGTGGAAATAGTGGTTCCGGTGTTGAATGCGGTCGTCGTTCCGGCCCGACAGGCATACTCCCACTCCGCCTCAGTGGGCAGCCGAAAAGTACGGCCTGTTTTAGCGCTCAGTATTTCACAGTACTTCATGGCTTCATACCAATTAACTTCATGGGCAGGGAAGTCGAGTTCATTTTTCCGTGCACGACGGGGCGTTTTGCCCAGTATGGGCATCACCTGTTTGTTGGTTGTCATGGTATTGGCCATATAAAACGATTTGGATATGATGACCCGATGCTGGGGACGCTCGCCAGGCAAGCCGCCTTCGCTTTCGGGTGATCCCATTAAGAAACTTCCTGCGGGTATCTTCACCATTTCTATGCGTGCTTCATCACCAATCTTTATCACGTATCCTTTTTCACCCGCGCCGGTCCTGGGTATCACTTCAATGTTCAGCCTTTCGAGTTTCTCATGCTGTTCGGCTGCAAGTCGCTCTGCCTTTCTCTCCTGAAAATCTCGAAATTCTGCCCTTCTCTTCGTGGATAATTGTATCGCTTTTTGCTGAATATTTTGCACTTTCTCGGCATTTACCCAGTGACCTGTTTCAGCAGTATGGGGATCAGTTCTGTTTAAGAATTCTTCCAGATTGGGGTAGCCGTCACCATCCGCATCCCGTGAGGCGTCCTCTTGATCGTTGGAATTGAATTGATACTCCTTTTCCCAAGCATCCGGCATGCCGTCATGATCGGAATCAGGGGGAGGATTGGATGACTCCAAAACCGGCCAACCCCCTACATCATTTGGGGAATCGATAATACGACCGGTACTGGTTTCAATCTCCTGCATGAGCCGTTGATCGGCGCTATCTCTCCTTGGAAGCGTTGCCCCAGCACTGGCGAGGATTTGTTGTAAAGCGGCTTCAGGAGAGGTGGTTTGGACAGAAGGGCACAAGAACGGGGAATTCACAACAACGTCATCAAGAAACGCATTCTCATCTTCCACCCACTCGGGGGGCTCGATTAAGAGACGGTTGTCGTTCGTTTCCTGCAAATGTTCTACCAATAGATTATTGTGTAGGTATATCCGCGCCATAACGTCAGCGGGCTCGAACAGATCTGTTACAACAGTTTGGCGGGTTGATGGACCGGGTTTCAGATAATTTCCCACATAATTCATAATACATGGTTCACTACTGGTATATCCTGCGCGGTATCCCCAGTTATAAATAATATTATTGCGAAAATCGAGAATTATCGTATCGACCCGTGGATTACGGGCTGAGTTATGGGCGTAAATACAGTGATGGATACTCACGCCTCCGTCTCCGTTGAGAATCGACCCTTTGCTGTGTTCTCCCTTGGGATGATAGGACCGCGAAAGACCTTCGGCAACAATGCTCCACTGAACGGTCAGGTTGTGAACGGTTCCAAAAAAAGTCATGACTTCATCGATAGCCCAGCTCATTGAACAATGATCGATAATACTGTCATGACCACCGAAAATGCCTATCGACATCTGCTCCTTGCGGGTTTCATCCCCTGAGCGGAAACGGAGATGGCGAATCACAATATCATGCGTTGCCAGAACCACCTGATAGTCCTTAATACAAATACCACCTCCCGGCGCGCTTTGGCCAGCAATCGTGATAAATGGCTTGCGAATCCATAAATCCGCCTTCAATTCGATGGTACCGCTCACACGAAATAGGATATAGCGGGGGCCCTCTATATCCACCGCAGCGCGTAAACTGCCAGCAATGGGTTGTTCTTTGCCGGGTATATAATCGTCCAGTGTCGTGACGAAACAGATAGCGCCCCCTCGTCCTCCTGGTGTGAACGCACCGTATCCCTCCGCTTCGGGAAAGGCACGGAGTAGATTTTCCCCCGTACATGGGGCATTACCAATAAAGACCAGACCTATCACGATACCAATGGCATAAAACACTCTTTGAAGATAAGTACATGTAGATGTTTTCATTTCATACTCCTTTGAGTTTGAGCAGGAATAGTTGTCGTGTCTGTTGTGGTGGAAAACCTGCAATGACTGGAATGAGAATCTGAGTGCTGTCGCGGTTCCAGCATGGGGCGGGATCGTTTCTCAGGTCGCCACCGGGCCAGTAATGCTGATCAAAGCCGCGAGTCTGGACATAGGCTCCATCGGAACGACGGATGATAACGTAGTAGTTGCTTCCCTGGGTACTGTAGCCATTGACGAGCAAGCGGCCGTCCGACGAAAGAGCGATATCACCGCCAGGTTTGGGAATGATTGCAGAATTGCCAATAACTTCAACAACGGCTTGACGATCTATGTCGTACAGGACCTGTTTTCCCTCATAGGTGCCGATCATTCGGTGGCCAAATTCCCATTCCGGATGTCCTCCCAGGAAGTGTTTCAGGAGCTTTAGGCTACTGCCGTCGGGGCATACTGTGAAGGGCACATTGATGCGCGGGCCCTTTGGTTGGCCGCGCCAACCACCTCGGACATAAAAGTAGATCAGATCGTTATCACGATTCCACAGGGTGTGGTTGATGAAGAGGGCTGTATCAACCACGTGTGGGTATTGAAAAGACAGGATTTTGGCCAATTGTTTAAAGGAGATAATAAGCTGTTTCTTGCCGGTGGCTACATCCACTACGAAGAGACCATCATTATCAGGATGTTTGCACCCAACAGTCCAATCAAAAGCATCCTTATAACCGGTCACTGGGCGTAAACGGGCCAAGCGACCATAGTTAATCGCGGCAAAGCACCCCCCCTTTTGTGCTACGCCGCTGTTCCCGATGGGAGTATCTTCATAGCGGAACTCGCGAATCCGCCTACCTTTGACGCCCCCCGAGATGTCAAACAGCACGCAGAACACCTTGTTAGTCTGAAGATCGCGGTCGTTGAAGAAAAACTGGGTTTCGAGTTTATGGGGATTCCAGTATAGCATTGTCCCCTGCTGCGGATTCCAAGCTCGCGTTTGGTCGACGACTCGAATGGTATAGTTGTTGTGAGTATCAATAAGGATAACATCGGCGGCCTCGTCTGGACCCGGCATGTGATCTTGGAAGTCTGCGCGCAGACCCACGATATAGCGACCGCTCTCATTCCAAGGGATGGTTTGACACTGACCGATGTATCCGAAAAAGTGATGTTTGGGGCCGAAGGTGATCTGCTGGACGTCAACGCTCAATTTTGCGCTCCACCCAGTTGTTACCACGAAAAGTGTCAATGCTACGAATAGGTTTACCTGTTTCCAGTTATTGCTGAATTCCTCAACTGCAAGGTTAATAGAGGCCAAAGGCGACTCAGTTTCATGAAAACCAATATTTCTCCCCCGATGTAATAAACAATTCCATCGCATAGTTCAACCTCTCTAATAGGATTGCATCACAATGACAGCCCGTCTATAGGCGACAAGCGTAGGCGTGCCGCTGTCTCGAACAGTCAGGATAACATGCAGGGTTCCGCTTCGGAAGGCACTATTTTCAACTGGCGATATCGTCAGGTTTGTCTTCTCGCCATTGGCAGGATTCAGTAAGGCATTATCAGTAAAGGTTCCTGCCTCAGGATAGATCGCCCAAGAAGTTTCGATCGTGTCTCCATCCGGATCACAACTCCCTTGAGCTGAAAGCGCGACTGTATCGCCGGGCCTGGCAGTGAGCGTGATAGTTTTATTCGAGCGGTCACCATTCAAAACGACAGTAGGAGCGTGATTGGCCTTATCATATTTATCCGCCACACACCAATCCGCTCGAGCAGCAAAGTCATTCTGAAATGCTATAATCCAACGAGACAAGCTGCTTTGATCACCTTTATCTTGTGACGATCTCCATTGATTTCCTGACTTAATGAATCGGCCGCCCCATCCTCCATATTCAGGATGATTAAGATTTCCCAGACCGACATCAATCAGATGCAAAAATGAAGGGGAATCTCCTTCCGAGCGGAATCGCCCATTTTTCGCCTTGTACATTTTGCATAACGGGCCGTGGTTCTCCAGGATATTCCGCGTGACCCAATCTTTATCAAAATAAGATTGTTGCTCCTCAGTCTGGTAATTATACCAACGGTAGGCTATTGCGCCGTACGTTGACGAGTTGCAGATCAACGTTTCTGCCTGCGGCCATTGTTTGGCGATATAGCTCCTATAAGTACTGTCCTGTTCGCTGATTAGATACAGACGTACCTTTTCTGACACATCGTCCATTCGCTCCGGATATTTTTCTTCAATTGTTTTTAGAGCACGGGCAATTGTGTTGGGGCCGCCCCAGGCTAACAACCACACCGGAGACGGATCTGAAGACAACAAAATCTCAACGATATGATCCGAACCTGGTGTCGGCTCCTTCATATCCCCTTCCAACAGGATGTTACCGACGAAAACCTGAGATTTTAATTCGTCCGGCGAAGGGAAATCGGGATCATGCCGTCTCAGGTTTGGGAAGACGTCTGCATAGGCGTTCAACTGGTGCTCAAGCCATTCGGTACCCAGCCATTTATACCCGGGGGTATCCTGGGTTCCCTTCCAGTGATGCTTGGAACTGGAATAGACAAGCCCTTGAATGTCAAACTCGTTGGCATACAGCAAGAACCGAATCATGGAACATTGATCGTCATATTCACCGTCTGTAGTGACGATGACGCGCGGCCTCTGCTTAATTCCAGATGCAAAAGCCATTTTATTGAGCACGAATGTCGCTACTAAGACGAGAAATAATCGGCTAAGCCACTTCATGACTTATCTCCTGTATTATCCTTCTTGATTAATAAGCTCCGGCTTCCATGACGGCATTTCATCTACCGGGATAATCTGTCCTTTCCACTTGAATTCCGTAGGCCCACCCCAGCCCACACCGACCATCTGGCCGATCCACCCGGCTTTCATTTTGTTGACATAATCTTCTACGGTCAGTTCTCGTGTTTTGACATCAGCCTTTGTATGGTTCCCTGTGATCCGTGCCACCAGCAAATCCTCAAAGGCTCCCATGTCTTTCCAACTCGTAGCAACCCGCATAACCTTGGCGTCCGCATCAATACGCGTGTACCCCTCGTCGTCCACCCGGATGCCCAGATCTTCCATGTGGCACAGGGCCTGAGAGAAGCTTAGGTACACTGCCACTGTATCGAACAGAGTGCTGCTGCGTTGATGGGAAACGTCCTTGCGATTGGGCCTTTTACTCCAGATCCGGTAGTTCTCGATAATAGCCTTGGCAATAGGATTCTGGGATTGGACCACCTTATGATACTTTTCTCCGGTCAAGCGCACGAGACCGCAGGTATCGAGAGGGGTAATGGTGATATCCCAAGGGGCCGACAACACTGCCTGGCAGGCTTTGACGTCGGCGCGAACGTTATACTCTGCCGAAATCTTTTCATTACCGCCGTAACCTAAGCGGACGCTGCCGTGCATACCTACAAAACGAGCTTTCTGCGCAATTCGTGGTTCCCGGCGAAGGGCTTCGGCGATATTGGGAACCGGGCCTACACAGATCAAGGTTACCGGTTCCGGGGATTTCATGATGGTGTCAATGATAGCCTGCACACCGTCTTTGTAGATCTTGCCGGGATACGAATTAAGATCGTAATCCTTAACCCAGGCGCTCTGGTTGC
>Ga0272441_10007152_pt1 | contig 18269 bp, 12 predicted proteins | sample SSMProp6N_FD_193582 | JGI IMG/M metagenome (GOLD analysis project Ga0272441, IMG submission 193582) | Marine sediment archaeal communities from Little Sippewissett salt marsh, Falmouth, MA, United States - SSM-Prop-6N | ecosystem: Environmental > Aquatic > Marine > Wetlands > Sediment ... | reverse complement strand
CGCGCGCCTTGAGCCACTCGATCGACCTGTCGGTGATGAGGTCGGTCACGTAGCCGCTGAGCTTCTTCTCGATGCCGCGGTCGGGGTTGTCAGGATCCATCTCGTGCATCACGGGGTCGTGGTAGAGCCCCTGGCCGGGGAGGACGATCCAGTAGTCGAAGCCGCGTGGGCGGTTCTCGGGCGCCGTGCCCAGGTGCCACTTGCCCACCAGGGCGGTCTGGTAGCCGGCTTCCTGGAGAAGCGTGGCGAAGGTGGTGCGGGTGCGGTCCAGGTTGTCGCTCAGGGTGCGGACCCCGTGCACGTGCTCGTATTGGCCGGTGAGGATGGTGGCACGCGAGGGGGAGCAGATGGAGTTGGTGCAGAAGCAGTTGTCGAGTCGCATACCCCCGTTGGCGATACGGTCCATGTGCGGCGTGGTGTTGATGCGGCTGCCGTAGCAGCTCATCGCGTGCGCCGCGTGGTCGTCGGTCATGATGAACACGATGTTCGGCCTGCGCTCAGCCATTCGTCCGGATCTCCTCGCACACGTTACGCATTACGGATTTCGCATTACGGACTGTGGCTTTCGAGCCCTGCCTCACGGCAGCCTGGGCTCGTACTTCAGTCCGTCGAGGGCGCTGCCGTCGGGCTTGCGGATGCGGCACGCAAAGCCCCAGCCGCCCTCGTGCTCCACCACCTTGAGCATCAGGTCGTTGAAGCCCTTCTTGAGCTTCGCCTTCACGAGGTCCTGACGGGCACTACAGCCTCGATTGAGGTAGTTCGCGTGGATGGACTTGCCATTGAGCCAGGCTTTGAGGGCATCGTCGCTGCCCATCTCGATCTGCACGTCCTGGTCCACGGGCGACCAGACCTGCGTGCGCACGTAGGCGGCGCAGTGGTCGAGGGAGCCGTACATGGCCTCCAGGTTGAAGCTCCAGGCTCCGCCGCCCTTGTTCAGGCGCACCCACTTGACGTCCCCTGCGTCGGGCTTCTCGGGCGCGAAGGCTTCGGCGAAGACGCCCCGGCTGTCCTTGCCCTTGACCTTGTATGGCCCGGAGGCGAGCCACACGAGGATGTGGGCGTCGTGCTTCTCCATCTCGTTGACGATTTCCTGGGCGGCGCGGCGGATCCGAGGGTCCTTGATGACGGCGAGGACGGCCTTGACGGCCTCCCTGGCGCGGGCTTTGTCGCGCTCCTGGAGTCTGCCGGCGATCTGGACAACGGCCAGCGCCGCCTCGTTCTGGAGTGCCGGGTCCTTCAGGTAGGCCATCACGAGCTTGAGCGCCTCGGGGGAATCCGCCGTGCCCAGGCCGCCCAGCACCAGCCGCTTGTCCTCGGCCCGTTCGGCCAGCTCCATTGCCCGCACGTACATCCCGGTGGGGCTCCTCGATGCCGCGGCCATGCGGACGTAGCCCCGGAGGGCGAGCACCTTGTGGGTCTGCTGGTCGGACGTTCGCGCGAGGGTCAGCAGGTCATCCGCGGGCGTGGGGTCGGGCCATTCGGCCAGGGCGCGGACGGCGGCGTCGCGGACGGGCGCCTCCTTGTCCTTCAGTGCCGTGCGGAGTGCGGCGAGGGCCTTCGGCGCGGCCGTCCTCCCCAGCAGGCGCACCAGCATCGGGCGGGCGGCTGCGGGGGCGCCGCCGAGCCTGGCCAGCAGGGGAGCATCGGGCTTCTCGGGCAGGCGGCGGATCATCACCCCGATGGCCTGCTCCACGGCGCCGCGGTCCTTCTCGTCCTTCGGGCTCATCGCGAGGCCGACGAGTGCGTCGCATTGCGCCGCGCCTGCGAGTGCGCCGAGCGCGCGGATGGCCTCCTTGCGCACCGAATCATCGGCCTCGCCCTTCGCCATCGCGAGCAGGGCGCCCACCGCCGACGAGGCGTTGCGCAGGGCGAGAGCACGGATGAGCTCCACGCGGATCTTCGGGTCGCCGGCGCCAGCGGCGCTGAGGATGGCCTTGTCCACACCGTCGCCCGGCAGGGCCACGAGGCTGGCGCGTGCGACGCTCTGCTCCGCGCCCGCAGCGGCGGCGGTCTGTGCGAGCAGCCCGATCTGGGAGGCATCGCCCACGCTGCCGAGCGCTTCGAGTGCCGCGATGCGCACGGCCTCGGTCTCGCTCTTGGCGGCCGCGGCCACGGCGCCCGCCGCGGCGGGGTCGCCGCGGGTGCCGAGTGCGCGCAGGAGCAGCTCCTGGGCATCGGGCGGAGCGGACGGAAGCAGGCTGACGAACGTTTTCGTGGCTTCCTTCCCTTCGAGAGTAGCCGCCAGCCCGATGGCCGTGCCCTGGAGCGTGCGATCGGAGCTCTTGATTGCCCCGACGAGCAGCGGCATCGCCTTGCTGCCGCGTGCCCGCACGAGGCCGACCAGCACGGCGAGCCGCAGACGCTTCGACTTCGCTTCGGCCTCGAGCGAGTCGTAGATGGCCGCAGCGGCGTCCTTCTCCCCGTCGGCGAGGAACTGGTCGCCGCACAGGAGCAGGGAGTCGATGACGGTCGCGCGCATCTTCCCCGAGGCCTTCGCACGGGCTGCCTGGAGAGCCTTCACCGCATCGGCGCCGCCGAGCCGCCCCAGCGCACGAACGGCTGCCTCGGCCACCACGGGGTCCGAGGAGCCGGCGAGCTTCGCCACGTCGAGCAGGACCTGGCGGTAGCGCCGGTCGGCCAGGGTGTTGATCACGCCGGCAAGGAGCTTGTCCTTCGTCTTGCCCATCGCGCGATGAAGTGCCACAGACGCCTCGGGGGCAGCCATCCGGCCGAGGGCGTAGCGCGCCATGTGCGAGAGCTTCGGATCGGGCAGCAGCGCCTCGAGGGCCGGCACGCAGCGTGCCGTGCCGATCATGCGGAGCTGGCGGCAGAGAAACGACTTACCGGCGGCGGTCTTGCCCGCAACGAGGGCGCGGACGAGCCGCTCCTCGATCGCCGCGCACTGCTTCACGTCCGTGCCCGCGGCAACCACAGCGTCCGCCACCCGCCGGAGCGGCGCGCTGTCCTGATCGTAGTCGTAGGTGCCCACGGCGGCCAGATCCTTGTCGAGTGCCGCCAGCGGATCGGGCTCCGCCGCGACGGCGCAGGCGCCGATGGCCACGGCGAGTGCGACGATTGCATGCCATGCTCTCACAGGATGTCCCCTTCTTGGTTCGCGTGCTTGGGCGTCTACAGGATCCAGGGCTCCCGCATGGGCCGGTCGAGCCAGCGGGAGACCTGGGGGTCGCCGATGACCTCTTCCTTCTCGGGGTCCCACTTGATCGGCCGCTTGAGCCAGTAGGCGATGTTGCCCAGGTGGCAGTGGGTGGCAGTGCGGTGGGCGAGTTCGATGTCGCGGAAGGGCCGCTCGCGTGTGCGCACGCAGTGCACGAAATCGCCGAAGATGCCGCCGCGGCCCTTGTAGTTGGGGATGTGGATGTTGGGCGGCTGCTGGCGGTTGCGCGGGTTGTCGCGCGAGGGGGCTTCGCCGGCGGTTCCCTTGAAGCTGAGCATGCCGCCCCAGCCCCCGCCGTGGTAGATGCGGATGCCGTTGGCGAACACGTAGGTGAGGCGCTCGTGGTCCTTACCGTCGGGCGGGTAGATTTCCACGGCGCCGGTCCTGTGGAGGTTGAGGCAGAAGAGCGCTCCGCCGAAGGTGTGGCAGCCCCAGTCGGTCATGCCGCCACCGGAATAGTCGCGGTAGGGACGGAAGCCGCCTCGGATGAGCGCCGGGTGGAACGGGCGCCAGGGCGCCGGGCCGAGCCACTGCTCCCAGTCGACGTCCTCGGGCGTGGGCACGGGTGGGAGGTAGCACGGTCCCGAGGGGCCGCCCACGTTCACCCAGCCCTCCTTGGGCTCGCCGATGGCGCCGCCGCGCACCATGCGGTGGTACCAGTTGTAGTCGCCCCACACGCGCTGGCTGCCGCCGGAGAACACGCGGCCGTAACGGCGCGCCGTCTCCACCATCGCGCGGCCCTGACGCACCGTTAGGGTCTCGGGCTTCTCGCAGTAGCAGTCCTTCCCGCTCTTCATCGCCGCGATCGTGACCAGAGCGTGCCAGTGGTCGGGTGTGGCCACCAGCACGGCATCGATGTCCGGGCGGTCGGTGATCGCGTGGAAGTCGTTGTAGGCCTTGCAGTCGTTGTTGTTGTAGCGCCCGTTGACCTGGGAGCGCGCCAGTTCGCGGTGGCGTCCCACGACGTCGCACACGGCTACGACTCGCAGCTCCTTGAAGCCCAGGAAGCCGCCCATGTCCCCGCGGCCCTGGCCGCCCATGCCGATGCAGCCCATCGCGAACTGGTCGTTGGCCCCGAAGGCCGTAGACGGCACCACCAGTGGGGCCGCCACCGCGGTCGCGGCCGCTCGCCTAAGGAAGGCGCGCCGCGTCAATCCTCGCTTGAGCGACATGCTGATCTCCTTTCCCGCAGGGACGCCTGGCTCAGAGCAGCGACGCCGGCTCCACCGCACGGTTCTCGGTGCGGTCGGCGACGCGTCGTGGCAATGATACTGCCCGTCCATCGCGCGAGCAAGGCCCGCCGGGTGCTCAGAGGCACCAGGGCTCGCGCCTGGGGCGGTCGAGCCACCGGCTGGCCTCGGCGTCGCCGATGATCTCTTCCTTCTCGGGATCCCACTTGAGAGGCCGCTTGAGCCAGTAGGCGATGTTGCCCAGGTGGCAGTGGGTGGCCGTTCGGTGCGCGATCTCAATATCGCGGAACGGCCGCTCGCGAGTCTTCACGCAGTGCACGAAGTCGCCGAAGACCCCGCCGTGGCCCTTGTAGTTCGGGATGTCGACCTTTGGCGGGTCGACCCGGCGCTTGCTCTTGCGGCGGTCGGGGACCTCGCCCTCGGTGCCGCGGAACGACAGGCGGCCGCCCCATCCGCCGCCGTGGTAGATGCGGATGCCGTTGGCGAACACGTAGGTGAGCTGCTTTACGTCCTTGCCGTCGGGCGGGATGATCTCGATGGGGCCTGTGTGGTGGAGGTTGAGGCAGAAGAGGGCGCCGCCGAAGGTGTGGCAGCCCCAGTCCGTCATGCCACCGCCCGAGTAGTCGCGGAAGCTGCGCCAGCGGAACGGGTGGAGCGTCTTGTTGTAGGGCCGCCAGGGGGCAGGGCCGAGCCACATATCCCAGTTGAGTCCCTCTGGAACGGGCATGGGCGGGAGGTTGCACGGTCCGGACGGCCCGCCGACGCTCACCCAGCCTTCCTTCGGCTCGCCGATGGTGCCGCCACGAACCATCCTGTGGTACCAGTTGTAGTCGCCCCACACGCGCTGGCTGCCGCCGGAGAACACGCGACCGTATCGGCGCGCGGTCTCGGTCATCACGCGGCCCTCGCGGATGGTCAGCGTCTCGGGCTTCTCGCAGTAGACGTCCTTGCCGTGGCGCAGCGCGTCGCACGCGATGATCGCGTGCCAGTGGTCGGGCGTGCCGATGAACACCGTATCGATGTCGTCCCGCCGCGTGATCTCGCGGAAGTCGTGCGTCATCGTGCAGTCGGTGTTGTGGTAGTGCTGGTCGATCATCGTCTTCGCCCGCTTGGCGTGGTTGGCATCCGCGTCGCACACGCCGAGGACTCGCATCTCGGAGAAGTGCATAAAGGTGCGGGTGTCGCCTGTGCCGCGACCGCCCACGCCCACGGAGCCCATGGTGATCTTGTCGTTCGCCCCAAAGACCTTGGAGCTCACGACCAGCGGCGCCGCCACGGCTGCCGCCGCCCTCATGAAGCCCCGTCGCGTCACGCGCGTCCCTCGTGCCATGTCGTTCCTCCTTGGCCCAGGTGTCGGGCCTCAGTGGTGATGAACCAATTCGGATGCGTTGTGCAGGCCGACGCTCCGCAGGACGGCGGGGCCGTCGGCTTCGATGATCTCGACAACCACCTTGCGCGCCGCGACGAGCGGCACGCGGCAGATCGCCTTGTGGCCGATGTTGCGCCCCTCGTGCACGGTGATGGGGCGTCCGCCGTGGGTGGAGGCCACGCGGATGGCGAAGCGGCGCACTGCCTCGCCCTTTGTGGTGTCCTCCTGGAGCACCACGTGGTCGAGGTAGAAGGGCTCCTCGGCGGCGTACTCCCAACCCGTCTCGGTGGCCGTCCCGTCGGCCAGGGTGGCGAAGGGACGGGCGAAGCGGCGGCGGATCTCCTGGCCAAACTCCACGAGGCGCTCCGCATCGGCGTCGGGCAACATGCCGCGGCGGTCGGGGCCGATGTTGATCAGGAGGTTCGCGCCCCGCCCCACCGAGAGGTAGTAGAGTCCCATGAGTTCCTCGACGCGCTTCACGGTCTCTACGTCCGCTTCCTCGTAGAACCAGTTGCGCCAGCGCATCATGCAGTCGCACTCGGCCGGCAGCCAGCGGGGCTGGTCGGCTGGCTGGTTTCTGGCCACAATCGAGCCCTGGAGGCCGTCGAGCGTCGTGGTGTTCCAGTTCGGCAGGGGAGCGACGCCGGATTCGTTGCCCACCCAGCGGAAGTCGGGGTCGCCCATGTTGAAGATGAGGATGTCGGGCTGGAGACGTCGGATCTCGGCCACGATGCGGGGCCAGTCGTAGGTGTGGTCGTTGGAGCCACAGCCGTCGAACCACAGGATGTCGATCTCGCCGTAGTTGGTGAGCAACTCGGTCACCTGGGTGAGGAAATGCTCGTCGTAGGCGGCCTCGTCCTCGAAGGTCGGGTTCCCCCACTCGGCGGGGGAGTAGTAGAGGCCGACCTTCACGTCGTGGCGGCGGCAGGCGTCGACGAACTCGCGCACCACGTCGCCCTTCCCCCCGCGCCAGGCCGCCTGGGCCACGCTGAAAGCCGACGAGGCGGACGGCCAGTTGGCGAAGCCGTCGTGGTGCTTGCACACGAGCACGGCGTAGCGCGCTCCCGCCCGCTTCGCGGTGACGATCCACTGGTCGCAGTTGAGATACGCGGGGTCGAACCGCTCGGGCGGCATGGGCTTGCCGTCCCAGTCGCGGTGGCCTTCGTAGAAGGTGCGGATGCCGAAATGGAAGAAGACCCCCATCTCCCAGTCCTGGTACTCGAGCTGCCGCGCCGAGGGCACGGCCGTCGGCAGGGGAGTTCGGTCGCCTGGCGTGCTGCTCACCCACACATCTCCTGACTTGTCACGGAAACGGCTCCTTCCTTCGCAGCGTTCCGTCATTCGACGGGGACGAGGCTCCCGTCGTCGGCGAGGGCCAGGTCGCACCCGTCCTCGTCCTCGATCCGCAGGTAAAGGCCCCAGCCGCCTCCGCCGTTGGAGACTTCGCACAGCAGACGGTTCTCGCCCCGGCGCAGCTCCGCCTCTGCCCACTCGGAGCTGGGCTTCACTCCGCGCAGTGCGAGCACGTGGGTGACCAGCTTGCCGTTGACCCACACGCGCAGCGCGTCGTCGCTACCCGTAAAGAGCTTCACGGTGCGGGGCTTGTCCAAGCGAATGGTGCGGAAGGCGTAGGCCGCCGTATTGGCGCGCCTCCCTCTTGGGAAGTGCGCGTTGAAGTCGACCGCAGGCGCCTGTGGATCGCCCACGAGCTTGGCCCCCGCCGCGCTCGCCTCGATGGCCTTGAGGGCCGCGGCGTCGAGTTCCACGAACTTCGCCTTGTTGCGCCACGGATGCGTGATCGTCGCGAACTGCCACTTGCGCACCTGCGGCCCCCGGAGCAGCGCGCGGATGCGACCCGCCGGTCCGTCGTCCGCGGCGAGGAGCTTGCCCTCGTCGTCCAGTCGGAGCGGCTTCCCCCGCTCGTCCTCCAGGCGCAGGTAGAGGCCCCAGCCTCCGCCGGCCTGCGAGACCTCCACGACCAGCGTGTTCTCCCCTTTGCGCAGCTCGGCCACGACCGACTCGGTATCGGGCGCCGCGCCCCGCAGGGCCAGTGCCTTCTGCACGACCGCGCCGTTGAGCCACATGCGCAGAGCATCGTCGCTGCCCGTGAGGATCTTCACCTTGCACGCCTGGTCCGCACGGATCGTGCGCACGGCATAGCCCGCCACATTGCCCTTCCTGCCTGCGGGGTGAAGACTCAGGAAGTCGATGAACGCCGTCTGCGAACGCGCAAGCGGAGCCGCGGCAACGGACTTCACGATGGCCTCCAGCGCCTTCGCATCCACCTTGGGGAAAGCCTGTGCGTTCGGCCAGGGCCGCGTCTGGGAGGCAAGTCGCCACGCCTGCACGAACTGCCCGCCGATCAGCTCGGGCAGCTTCGCCGAGCGCGAGTGGCCGTCGCCATCGATCACGCGGATCAGCACGTCGGTCGACGCCATGCGCCTCCCGATGGAAACCACGGGAATGGCCACCTTCTGCGGCGGCTCGCCCTCGGCAGGCAGCGGATGGGCGTACACCGCCTCCACGCCGAAGCTCTTGCCATAGGCGTGGAGCCCGATGAAGCGGACCCCGGCCTCGGAATCCACGACCACCTCGCGAGCGGGCGTGTCGAGCCGGATGGCGATCGTGTTGTCGGGCTCGTAGGGGCGCTTGTCCATGGCGAAGTAGCGAGTGGGGAGCAGCGCCGCCGCGCTCACGGGCGCCCACCACGCCACCTCGGTGGGCTTGAACTCGTAGGGGGTGGCCCGTCCGGCGTGAGGGGGCTCCACGAAGGTGAACACGCGGTTCAGGCGGTCGATGCCGCGCGTCATGATGTCGTGGGGGTCGCGGCTGTGTGGCAGGCCGAAGGCGTGGCCCAGCTCGTGGAGCACGGCGCCGATGGTGGTCGACGCGATAGCCCAGGTGGTGTGCCGCCCCACGGAGTCGCTGAAGACTTTCGCGGGGTCGAAGCGGGTCGCGTCGCTGAAGGCTTTCTGCACGTCGGCCAGGCGGTCGGGCCAGGCGAAGAGGTCGCCGCCTCCGAAGAGCGCCAGGCTCCCCCCTCCGAGGGCCGTGTGGGCATAGGCTCTGCGTGTCTTCGGGTCGAAGCGGGTGAACGCAGGGATGACGATGTTGCGGGCTCTGCGGTGGGGCAGCTTCCGTCCTATCTGGCCCGCCGCGTGGCTCCAGAGCTGGAGACCCGTCATCTTGTGGTATTCTTCGATCGACAGGTCGCCACGGAGCACGTGCACCTTTACCACGCCATCGTCGCCGTACTCGAGGTTGAACGTGGCGCGGGGGTGGCCCAGGTCGTGGAGCCGCTCGGCGGTGAACGTCTGGAGCACCTTCATCGCCGTGTCGAGCTTCGCCCGGAAGTCCTGTCGGTCGCCCTTGAACGGCGTCTGATACTCGGTCGCCCCCGACTTGTCCGTCAGGTAGATGATGCGTACGACGTAGGGGTTCGTCTGGGGCTTGTAGTGGAGCGTGACGGGCAGTTTCTGCTTCCCGGCGGCGATCACCAGCTTGTTCTCGCCGGGAACCAACTCCGCGAGCACCTTGAACCGCCCCTTGTGCGCCAGGCCCGTCATCTCGCGGGTAGGCCGGTCCGACGAGGTGTTGGCCACCGTGACCGACGTGAGGGAGGCATCGCCGGTCTCGCCACACAGCAACGGCACGGGGTAGCGGAGCGTCGAGCCATCCTGATGGTTAGAGAGACGCGCTGCCCCCGCATGACACGCTGCCGTCGCCATCAGCGCCGCGACGGCCGCTCCGACATACCACAACCCCGGCTTCATGATTCTGTTCGTCTCCTCTTCCCACCCGACGCACCGCCTCTCCAGGCTGTACCGCCATCCTAGCGGATTGGCGACGGCTGGGCAAGCGCGGCAGAGGGTGATGCGAACTGGGCACGGCCACCGATTTCCGGAAAAAAAGGGTTGCGATCCAGGAAACTCGGGCTACTATATAGGGTTTCCCTGTTCGTCCTGTTCCCGAGGGCACCGTGCCATGGATCCGCGAGCAGAGCCATCCTCCGCGATCGCTGAGAAGCTGCGCAGCCTGGGCTGCGGCGAGCCCCGCATGGCCGTGCGCAGCGACCTCGGCCCCGATGGCAGCTTCGGCGAGGAGTGGCTCGTGCTCGCCGACTCGCGCCTGCTCACCCTGACACCCGGCGAAGCCTCCGCCATCCGGCGCGACTTCCCCCTGGCCGACATCACGGAGGTGAAGCTCGAGAACCTCGTGGGTGCGGGAGCCCTCCAGGCCGTCGTGCGCGGCCAGCCCGTGGACATGGTGCGCTTCTCGAACACACTATCCCGCGACTTCGCTATCGCCGCCCGCCGGCTCGACAAGCTGGTCAAGGACGGCGAGCTGCCCGAGCCTCCCGAGGAGGACGAGCACCGCTTCTGCCCCAAATGCGGCCGGCCCCTGCTCGAGTACTCGAAGGTCTGCGCCTTCTGCGTGAGCATCGGCCGTACCACCGCGCGTCTGGTGGGCTACCTGCGGCCCTACGCCTGGCAAGCCGGCGGCATCCTGACCCTCATGACCGCCAGCACCGCACTCATGATGGCGCCCCCGTACCTGGGCAAGCGCATCATCGACGATGTGCTCCGCCGCCCCGGCGAGAACGACTGGCTGCTCCTGACCTACTTCCTCGGCCTGCTCGGCGCCCACGTGAGCATGACCGGGCTCATCGCCCTCCACGGCCGCCTCTCGGCCTACGTGGCCCACAACGTGCTCTTCGACCTCCGAGCCCAGCTGTACCAGCGCCTCCAGCTCCTCTCGCTGAGCTACTACGACCGCCGCCAGACGGGCGCCGTGATGACCCGCGTGAGCCACGACACCGGCGAGCTCATGCACTTCATCGTCGACGCCTTGCCCTGGACGATCATGTCCGTGCTCACCCTGATTGCCGTGAGCGTGCGGATGATCTCGAAGAGCTTCTGGCTCACGGTGTGGATCCTCGTGCCGCTCCCGATCCTCCTCCTCACCACCAAGCTCCTCCTGCCCCGGCTCTTCACCCTGCTGCGCCGCTTCTTCGAGCGACGCTCCCGGATGAGCGCCATCCTCAACGACTCGCTGAGCGGCATCCGCGTGGTCAAGGCCTTCGGCCAGGAGGAGACCGAGATCGACCGCTTCGGCGAACGCAGCACCGACCTCCGCACCGCCGGCGTGAGCCTCGACCGAATGTGGTACAGCTTCTTCCCCGCCCTCGGCCTGCTGAGCACCGCCGGCGGCATCCTCATCTACTACTTCGGCGGACGCGCCGTGCTCGCCCAGGAGCTGTCCATCGGCGACTTCTTCGAGTTCATGGCCCTCGTGCAGCTCTTCCGCCGCCCCGTCGAGATCCTCATCCGCGTTTCCCATTGGATCTCGCATGCCCTCACGTCGGCCGAGCGCATCTTCGAGATCGTCGACACCGAGCCCGAGGTGTCCGAGGCGGACGAGCCGGTCTCCGTGGGCGCCATCAAGGGCAAGGTGGAGCTGCGCGACGTGACCTTCGGCTACGAAGCCCACAAGCCCGTGCTCCACCGCATCCAGCTCACCATCGAGCCTGGCGAGATGGTGGGCCTCGTCGGCCACAGCGGAGCCGGCAAGAGCACCCTGATCAACCTCATCGCCCGCCTCTACGACGCGAACGACGGGCAGATCCTCATCGACGGGGTGGACGTGCGGAAGATCCCGCTCAAAGAGCTCCACGACCAGCTCGGCGTGGTGCTCCAGGAGACCTTCCTGTTCAGCGGCACGATCGCGGAGAACATCGCCTACGGCAAGCCGGCGGCAAGCCGCATCGAGATCATCCGCGCCGCCAAGGCGGCCAACGCCCACGACTTCGTGGTCAACTTCCCCGATGGCTACGACACCCAGGTGGGCGAGCGGGGCTCGCGCCTGTCCGGCGGCGAGAAGCAGCGCATCGCCATCGCACGCGCCATCCTCAACGACCCCAGGATCCTCATCCTCGACGAGGCCACCTCAGCCGTCGACACACAGACCGAGCGCCAGATCCAGCAGGCCCTCGAACGCCTGACCGCCAGCCGAACCACCGTGGCCATCGCACACCGGCTCTCCACGCTCCGAAACGCCCGCCGCCTCCTTGTGCTCGACCACGGCAAGCAGGCCGAGCTCGGCACCCACGACGAACTCATGGAGGCCAAGGGCACCTACTACAAGCTCGTGACGCTCCAGAGCGAGATGTCTCAAGTCCATGGCGTCGGCGGCTGAGCCGCCTCTCGGAACCCTACGACGATGGGTGAACACCAAGACCGAGCCGAAATCCCCTTCGACGAGCGCGACACAGGCGAGGTGCGCGTGCTTGATGCCAGCCGCGTGCGCCTGTTCCGCACTCCCGAGGGCATTCCCCGCGCCGTCATCGAAGACGACCTGTGCTGCCTGCACGTCAAGGCCCACTGCTCCTTCCCCCTCTCCAACCCCGACGAGTACGTCTCGCTCCGCGACGGTGCCAACCGCGAGCTCGGCCTCATCGAGCACCTCAACCATCTCGACCACGCCTCGCGCCGCATCGTGGAAGAGGAAATCGAGCGCCGGTACTTCCTCCCCGAGATCACCGCCGTCTACCGCCTCGAAGGCCACTTCGGAACCTACGACTGGGAGGTCGAGACGGACCGCGGACGCCGGTCCTTCCTCGTCCGAGGACGCAGCGAGAAGATCGTCTACATGCCCCCGCGCCACGTCATCATCACCGACGTCCTCGGCAACCGCTACCAGGTGAGCGACTACTCCCGCCTCGACCGCCGCAGCATGCTCCTCCTCTACAAAGTCCTGTGAGGCGCCGCGGCGTCCTCCGTCCTGATGACGCGCGACGGCCTTCTGCCTCCCTTGACAACGCCCCTGTCCAATCCTATACTTGCCGCCGAACGGATATCCTGCATAAGGAGTGTGCAAAGAGGTGGACACGAAGACCTGCCGCGTCGGCCTGGTCGGCTTCGGCACCATCGGCGCCGGCGTTGTGAAGATACTCAACGAGGATAGCGAGGCGCTGCGGGCCAAGACGGGCATCCGCCTGGTCCTCAAACAGATCTGCGACACGGATCTGACGACCGACCGCGGCGTGGCGCCGCCCGACGGCACCCTCACCAGCGACCTCGATGCGCTGCTCGGCGACCCGGAGATCGAGGTCGTCATCGAGCTCGTGGGCGGCACCACGGTGGCGAAGGACATCACGCTCGCCGCCATCGCCGCCGGCAAGAGCGTGGTGACGGCCAACAAGGCGCTCCTGGCCGAGGCCGGCCGCGAGCTCTTCCAGGCCGCCCGCGAGAAGGGCGTCTCGATCTCCTTCGAGGCCAGCGTCGGGGGCGGCATCCCCGTCATCGCTGCCATCCGCGACGGCCTGATCGCCAACGACATCGAGTCGATCATCGGCATCGTGAACGGCACGTGCAACTACATCCTCTCGCGCATGGCCGCCGAGGGAACCGCCTACGCCGATGCCCTCGCCGATGCCCAGCGCCTGGGCTACGCCGAAAGCAACCCGAGGCTCGACGTCGAGGGCATCGACTCCGCTCACAAGCTGGCCATCCTGAGCGCCCTGGGCTTCGCCGCCGACTTCCCCTACGGCGAAATCCACGTGGAAGGCATCACCGGCACCGACGCCACAGACGTGGCCTACGCCGCCGAGCTCGGCTATACCCTCAAGCTGCTCGCCATCGGGAAGTCCATCGGCAACGAGCTCGAACTCCGCGTCCACCCCACCCTCCTGCCCAGCGAGCACCCTCTGGCCTCGGTGCACGACGTGTTCAACGCCATCTGCGTGCGCGGCAGCGCCGTGGGCGAAACGATGTTCTACGGCCGCGGCGCTGGCCAGATGCCCACCGCCAGCGCCGTGGTGGCGGACCTGGTGGACATCCTGCTCGGCAAGGCCAAGCACACCTTCGAGCGCATGCGCCTCCTCCCCGGCCGCACGGCAAGCCGCCGCGTCCGCGGCATCGACGAGATCGAGAGCCGCTACTACCTGCGCTTCAACGCACTCGACCGCCCCGGCGTCCTCGCCCGCATCGCCGGCGAGTTCGGCCATCACAGCATCAGCATCGCCTCCGTCATCCAGAAGGAACGCCACGCCACCCGCGCCGTCCCCCTCGTCATCATGACCCACCTGGCCCGGGAGGCCAACCTCCGCCAGGCCATCGCCGCCATCGAGCCCTACGAGGTCACCGAGGGGCCGCCCGCACTCATCCGCGTGGAAGGCGAGCACGTGTGACGCGCCGGCCAGCAGCGGAGTGACGCATGCCCTGCCACGGTGTCCCTCCCCAAAGCCCCGACCACGCCGCGCGCACACGCCGCCCGCCCCCACTGCACGCGGCCATCCCGCCCGAGTTGCGCCATCACGGCACGCTCCGACTCCCCGCGCCCCTCGCCGACCCCCAACTCGCCGCCCGCCTCCTCGAGCTCGCCGCGCCCAACACCCATCTCGACGAGGCCGTGTGTTTCCTCGGCGGCGGCACCCGCGACCACCATGTGCCCGCAATCGTCGACCTGGTGGCCCACGCGGCGGGCCACCAGCCCGTCGGGCCCGCGTCGCCCCAGCCGCTCCTCCAGACCGTCTTCGAGCTCCAGACCCTCTTCGCCGCCCTGATGGACCTCCGCGCGGCAACGGCACCCTTCGCCGACGGCCCGTCGGCCCTGGCCGCCGCCATCCGAGCGGCCGCCGCCGCCACAGGACGTAGCGAAGCCGTCCTCGCCCGCAGCCTCAACCCGCGCTACCGGGCCGTCGCCCGCACGCTCCTCGCCCCGTCGCTCGGCGTCCACGAGGTCGGCTACCACGGAGGCATCACGCGCCCGGGCGACGTCGATCGCCTCCTCACCCCCAGCGCCGCCTGCCTGGTCGTCGAGGCCCCAAACTACTTCGGCTGCCTCGAAGACCTGCCCGCGCTCGCCCGGGCCGCCCATCGCCACGGGGCGTGGCTCATTGTGAAGGCCGACCCCATCGCGTGCGGCATCATCCGCCCGCCGGGCAGCGCTGGAGCCGATGCGGCGGTGGCCGACGCCCAGCCGCTCGGCTTCCACCCCACCTTCGGCACCCCTGCCCTCGGCCTCCTGGCCTGCCGGCCCGAGCTATCCCACGCCGTGCCGGGATGGCGGGTGGAACGCCGCCACGATACCTTCGCCCCTGTTGGCCAAACCACCGCCTGCATCCCCGCCGACCGCCTGGTGCGGCCAGCCGCCTACTTGGCCGCGGTGGGCGGCGAGGGGCTCGCCCACGTCGCCACGCTCTCGATGGCCACCGCCCACGAAGCCCACCGACGCATCACCTCGCTCGACGGCTTCCAGCCCCGTTTCCGCGCGCCCTTCTTCTGCGAGTTCGCCATCGAGTGCCACGCCGAGCCCGGCGACGTGGCCGACGCCCTCCTGGACAGCAATCTGCTCGGAGCACTGCCCCTGGGCACCCACTACCCTGAGATGGACCACTGCGTGCTCTTCGCGGCCACGGAGCGCCGCACGCCCGCCGACGTGGGGCTCCTTCACCACACCCTCGAGTTCCTCGCCGAGATGGGCGGCGGCGGAGCCTTTGCACCGGATCTCGGCAACGATGGCTAGACCCCTGCTCACCGAGCGTCCCCCCTGTGGCAGGCCCGCCTGCCGCTTCGCCGCGCCCTCCGCGCCCCTCGGCGACGCACTGCCCCCGGAACACAGGCGGGCCGCTCCCCCCGATCTCCCGGCCCTCGACGAGGAGACGCTCCGCACGCATTTCGCACTCCTGGCCCAGCTCGAGCGCGCCCCCTGGCCAGGCGCCGCAGCAGCCGCGCGCGCCGCGCACCTGCCCGGCCTCACACGCCTCCACCCCGAACAGCCCCAGGAGACCATCCAGGGAGCACTGGAAGTGCTCCACGACGTCGCCCGAGCCCTCGCCGCACTCACGGGGCTCGAGCGGTTCTCCCTCCAGCCACGCACTTTCGAGACCGCCGCGCGCGGCGCGCTGCTCGTCGCCCGGGCCTCGCTTGCACGCACCCAACCCGCCCGCACACACCTCGTTGCTCCCGCAGGGAGCCTCGCGCTCCGACTCGCCCGCCACGCACGTCTCCAGCCCCATCCCATCGAGCGCCTCCCGAGTGGCGAGCTGGACATCGATGCCCTCGACGAAGCCGTCGGCGACGCCACCGCGCTCGTGGCCGCGGCCTGGCTCACTCCCTCCGGTGCCTTCGAGCGCGGCCTGACCGCAGCAGCCGAGGTGGCCCACACGCGCGGCGCACTCCTCGCCGCCGACGCCACCGGCCTCGCACGTCTCGCCGGCCACACACGCCTCCGCGAAGCCGGCGTGGACATCGCCTGGCTCCATTTGGCCGAGCTGTGCCCCGAGGCCACGGGCGCCGCCATCGGCGTTCGCTCGCCACTCACGGAAGCCCTGCCCGGGCCGCTCGTCGGCAAGACCCCCGCCGGCTTCGAGCTCGACGCCGAACTCTCCCGCTCCATCGGCCCTCTCGCGCTCACCCCCGGACACCTCGACGACGCCCTCGCCGTGTGGATCGCCATCCACACCCTCGGCGAGGACGGCCTGCGCGACCGCGCCACGCGCCTTGCCACCTGACCGCGGCCGCCACGTCACCCCTTGCGCGCCAGCCCACAGTGCACTATCCTGATCAAAGCCCCGCAAGCCAGCGGCGCAATGATCCCGAGCCCTCCAAGGCTTCCTCCAACGGTTTGGACTCTGACTCATGGCTGAACACGTGATCCTCACCGCAGTCGGCCAGAACCGCCCCGGCGTCCTCGCCGAAATCACAGGCACCATCGCCAAGCTCAAGGGCAACATCCTGGACATCGGCCAGAAGACGATGCAGAACTACTTCAACCTCATCATGATCATCGACCTGAGCTCCTCGCCCGCCGACTTCGCGAAGTTCAAGCGCCAACTCGAAGCCACAGGCCACAAGCACGGCTACGTCGTCACCGTCCAGCACGACAAGGTGTTCCGCTACATGCACAGGATCTGAACCCCCAACCACAGGATGCCTCCCGTGCCCATCTACACGCCCGAAGAAATCCTCGAAACCATCCGCATGGTGCAGATCGAGCAGCTCGACATCCGCACGGTGACCATGGGTATCCACCTGGCCGACTGCGCCGATGTGAATCTCGAGCGCCTGTGCCGCAAGGTCCGGCGCAAAATCAAGCGCGTCGCAGGACGCCTCGTCGACACCGTCGACGCCGTCCAGAACGAGTTCGGCGTCCCCATCGTCAACCGACGCATCGCCGTCACCCCGGCCAGCCTCGTCACCGCCCCCTGCCGCTCGGACAGCGTGGCTCCCCTGGCCCGTGCCCTCGACGAGGCCGCCGCCGACCTGGGGATCGACTTCCTCGGCGGCTTCGGAGCCCTCGTCCACAAAGGCGCCACCGAGGCCGACCAGCGCCTCATCCGCTCCCTCCCCGAAGCCCTCGCCTGCACCCAGCGTGTCTGCGGCTTCGTCAACCTCGCATCCACCAAGAGCGGCATCAACATGGATGCCGTCCTCGAAATGGGCCACGTCGTCAAAGCCTGCGCCCAGCGCACCGCACGCCACGATGGCCGCGCCTGCTGCAAGCTCGTCGTCTTCGCCAACGCCGTCGAGGACAACCCCTTCATGGCCGGAGCCTTCCACGGCATCGGCGAGCCCGAGTGCACCATCAACGTCGGCGTCAGCGGCCCCGGCGTCGTCCGAGCCGCGATGCAGCGCCTCTCGCCCGACGCCGATCTCGGCGAGGTCGCCGAGGCCGTCAAACGCACCGCCTTCAAAATCACCCGCGTGGGCGAACTCGTCGGTCGAACCGTCTCCGACCGAATCGGAGCCACCTTCGGCATCGTCGACCTCTCCCTCGCACCCACACCCAGCGTGGCCGACAGCGTGGCCGAAATTCTCGAGCTCATGGGACTCGAACGTTGCGGCACCCACGGCACCATCGCCGCACTCGCACTTCTGGTCGACGCCGTCAAGAAAGGCGGAGCCATGGCCTCCTCAGCCGTTGGCGGCCTCTCGGGAGCCTTCATCCCCGTCAGCGAGGACGTCGGCATGATCCAGGCCGTCCAGGACGGCGCCATGTCCCTCAGCAAGCTCGAAGCCATGACCAGCGTCTGCTCCGTCGGGCTCGACATGGTCCCCCTCCCCGGCGACACCCCCGCCGAAACCCTCGCCGCCATCATGGCCGACGAAATCGCCATCGGCGTCATCAACAACAAGACCACCGGCCTGCGCCTCATCCCCGTGCCCGGCAAGAAGGCAGGCGATATCGCCGAGTTCGGCGGCCTCCTCGGACGAGCACCCATCATGCCCGTCAATCGCTTCCACGCCGACGAATTCGTCGCCCGTGGCGGACGCATCCCCGCGCCCATCAAGTCGCTCAACAACTGACCCCGACCCGACGCGGCGGCGCCCCCAGACGAAGCGCGAGATGCCACCGGATGCCGAGGCCGCACGCCTCGACAGTCTGCGCGTGTCGAGCGCACACATCCCCCCCTCAGGCACGGACACACACGCAAGCATCCGCAGGCACATCCGCAGTGGAACCGTTGAGGACAGCTCGCGCGGAGGACCCCGCCTGACGCAGGAGGAGGCCACGGGCGGCCAGGATTGGGTAG
>Ga0272441_10007151_pt1 | contig 18273 bp, 18 predicted proteins | sample SSMProp6N_FD_193582 | JGI IMG/M metagenome (GOLD analysis project Ga0272441, IMG submission 193582) | Marine sediment archaeal communities from Little Sippewissett salt marsh, Falmouth, MA, United States - SSM-Prop-6N | ecosystem: Environmental > Aquatic > Marine > Wetlands > Sediment ... | reverse complement strand
TGGGGCGGATCCGCGCCCAACTGCTGCGCGAGAAGCTGCCGGCGCTAGAGTCCTCGAGCGGCAACGACCTTGACCCCGACGCCGTTCTGGGAGCCTTCGCCGCAGCGGCATCCGTGGCCTTCGGCGGGCGGGTCGAGACTCCTTCCAGCCTTCAATAGAGTGCGCCAAGAAGAAGGCCCCGCGAGCTTGCCAGCCCGCGGGGCCTCTTGTTGGGTGGTGGGTGTTATCGGCTACCTGCCTGACCGCTTCCTCCGGCGCCGCATGAGGAGGACCAGCGCGTAGGGCAGAGCCAGGAACGCCGGGTCGGTCAGCGGCGAACCACCGCCGGCGAGGCAGCACCCGCCGCCTCCGCCGCTGCCGCCACCGGCTTTGGTGTCCTTCTTGCTGCTCTTCTTGCTGCTGCTGCCGCCGCCGCTGCCACCGCCATCGTTGCCGGAACTCGTGACGGTGAGTTCGACCGACACCTCTTGAGGACTCGCCTCGGCGCCGGCAGCGGTTACGTTGATGGTCGCATGGTGTGTGCCAGCGGCGAGGCCGGACGCATCGAACTTCACGGCGATCGTGTCTTCCTCGCCGGTTGAGTCTCCCGAGGCTGGCGAGCAACTCAGCCAGGCGGCGTTGCTGGCGACCGCGTAGGCCAGCGTTCCGGTACCGCTGTTCCTGACCCTGAACGCCTGGCCTGCCGGAGAAGAGCCCTGCTGGCAGGACGCGGTGAGCTTGCCGGTGTCCACTTCCAGGCGGGGCGACGACCCGCCGCCGCAGGTGACGGTCACGCTCCAGGAGTGACTGGCGCTGCCGCCCCGGTTGTCGGTGACGATGACGGCCAGGGTGTGCGCGCCGACGTCTCCGGCTCCCGGACGGTAGGTGTGGCTCATCCCGGCGTTGCCCACCGCCACGCCGTCCAGCTTCCACGAGCAGGTCATCGGGTCTCCGTCCTCGTCGTGGGGCCAGACCTCGAAGACCTGGTTGGTCTCCGCCTTCAGGCTGAAGGGCGTCTCCGGGGAGTAGGAGCTCAGGACCGGAGGGTGGTTCTCCGCCTGCTCGACCACCAGCGTGAACTCCCGGGAGTCCTCGGCCACCTTGTCGGCCACGGTAACCTTGAAGCGGTAGGTCCCCGGGGCCGTGGGCGCGCCCTTGAGCCAGCCGTCCCTGCTCAGCCACATGCCGGGCGCAATACCCCCGCCCGTCAGCCGCCAGGAGAGCGTGCCGAGCCCCTGGGCGGTGAACTGCTTGCCCGCATACTCTTGGCCGACCTTGGCGTTGGGCAGCGAGGGCGGCCCGGTGATCTGGGGCGGGTTGGCGACGATGAAGTTCCCGCTGGTGTCCGAGGCACCGCCGCCGGTCTTCTGAACCCTGACGCGGTAGGTTGTTCCGGGGGCCGATGGGAACGGCACCTGTTCAAAGCCGTCGTTGCTGGTGGCCGCACGGAGGACGGCCCAGGACCCCCCCCCGTCGGCAGACAGGCCGATGTCGACCGTGCCGGACACGCCGACGCTGGTCCAGTTCACGCCGATGAACGAACCGGGCGTGAATGCTTCTCCGCCCCGGGGGAACGTAACCGTGATAGAAGGCGTCACCGCCGGTCGGGGCTCCCCGCCCAGCGCCGTGGCGACGACAGCCAGAGCTGCGGTCGAGAGGAACACGAAAAACGATCTTGAAGTCTTCATCTTTCTACCTTCTCCTTCTGTCAGTGAGCGCGAAGTACTCCAGAGTCCGAGTCGTGGGGGCGAGTCCGGTGAGCACCTCCTTTCGCGCGGTCCCCGGTTGCCCGGGGGGTTGTCCCGCCAGCTCCGTGAGCGGGGCCGGGGCGTTCCGGCAGCAGCACTGTTGCTGCTGCCGCCCGGCAATGTGCTTGGTCCCACACCCGGGGGCCGAGTTGCGCGAAAACTGGTGAATCTTGCGAATCGCCCGCGTCGCCGAGCGGCCTTCAGGGCGTGGCGGGGCTGGCTGTTCCTATAGGTCGCGGTGCGGCGGCGGTGTTGCGGCGGCCGGTGGACACGTCGACGAAAGGTCTCTCGAGGTTCTCGAGAATTCCTGCAACAGGCGAATGCCGGCAGGACCTCTACGGGTAGAAGAAGACAGCCTCACCTCCCTGTCTCCTTCCCCCTCTCTGCCGCCGCCTGGGGTCCAGCCGGCTGAAGCATGCACGGACCCCAGGCGGCATATTTGTACTCAGCTTGAGACGGCCCTGCAGCCAACAGGGCAACGGACCTTTGATCCGCTGTTCACCGCGGGCAACGCGCGCCGATGCAGTGACTTGAGCCCTCGCCCAGTTGGCGCTGTACGCAGCATTGTACGTGCGCGAATCGTTAGCGAAGAACGGGGATGAAACACTATACGGCGTAGATCCGCTGAGTCCCTCTAGCTGGTCTGCTGGCCAGTCGAGATGGGCGAGTCATCCGCCGGCCGCGGCTTCTCCTCGTATCCCTTGCCAATCTTCTGGCTGATCATCCGTTCGGCGGCCCGCTGCGCGCTCTCCTTGTTGGCGTAGGTCTTGACTCGTTCCTGTCCCGCCGTTCCGATGCGGCCGAAGCGCACCGAGAAGCGCTCTCCGGAGAAGGTGATCTCCCAGAATTTCTTGCTGCTGCCGCTGACGAATTCGAAGTAACGGGGCTTGTTCTCGTTGATGTCCAGAATCCCTCCTGGACTGGAGCTGGCCGGCGATTCCGGCGCCTCGGCATTGTCGTCGAGTCCGGATGGCGGCGGCGTGATCTCGCTGGCCTCGGCGAGTTTGGCTTCCAGGCTCTCCGCGTAGGATCGATCAAGGTCTATCGTCTCGGGAGGCGTATCGCCGCCGATTATGGTCAGGAGGCGCTTGAGCACGCCCGCGCGGTTCTCGCACCAGTCCTTGCTCAGGACCCGAGCAATGCGCCAGCCGAATGCTGCCAGGAGTTGAGGTTTGAAGACTTCGCGCTCCAGCAGTTCGCCCCGGCGATAGTATGGATCGGCGTCGACAAGAATGCCCAGCCTGTAGGTCTGGTCCTCGCCCTTGCGCACGGCAAGGTCGCAGCGGAAGTCGGACATGCCCACGGCGTAATCCACTTGGCAATCGTGCCTTTCCAGTTCCTCGCCGATCTGTGTTGCGATGACGCTGGGCTTGCTGGCGCGCTGCCAGTCCTCCGGATCGCGCCACAGGCACATGTCCCGCAGAATACGGCTTGCGCTGCCATCATCACCGACCGAACAGGCCGCCGCGTATCGCAGGTAGTTCTTGAGGCAGTTGGCCCCATCGTTGTAGTCGTTGGTGATGTCGTGGTACTGGATAGAACTGACCAGCGCCATGTGTTGCTTGGCGCGCGAGAAGGCCACGTTCAGTCGTTTCTCGCCGCCGGACTGGTTGATGGGACCGAAGTTCATGCGCATCTTGCCTTCGGGGCCGTAGCCGTAGCACACGCTCAAGATGATCACGTCGCGCTCGTCGCCCTGGATGTTCTCGAGGTTCTTGACGAGCAAGCCGATGAACTGTCCGTCTTCCTCCCGGGTGAGTTCGGCCTCCAGCTGCTCGCGGAAGGTTGGATCGGTGTTGGCCAGGCGCTCCATGGCCTCTTCGATCTCGGTCTGTTGCGCCTCCGAGAAGGCCACGATGCCGATGCTGGGGGTCTCAGGTTCAGCGAGCAGGGCCCTGACCATGTGGGCGATATACTCTGCTTCCATCCGGTTGCAACGCTTCTTGTAGACCGCGCCGTCCATGCGGTGGAAGCTGACCGCCCGGCCCAGTAACTCCTTGCTGCCGGCCTCGCCCTCGGCCGGATCGGTCGCAACGATCTCCGGCCGGCGGCTGGGACTGAGGTCTTCTTCGGGAACTGTGAGCAGTTCTCCCTGATAGAAGGCCCAGTTGGAGAAGCTTATCAGTGACTCCGAGCGCGAGCGGTAGTGCCAACCCAGCATCCGCGAGGGGAGGTTCTTGCTGGCGTGGCTGAGGAAGCTGTTGAGGCTCAGGTCGTACTCGATGAGCTCTTCACCCTCTTCCAGCCAGATAGTGGAGTCCTCGTCACTCTGCTTGGCCGAGAAGAAGTTGGTGGGGGGCAGCTGCATCTCATCGCCGACCACAATGGCCTGTCCGGCACGGAAGAGGGCGGGCACCGCCTCCTCCAGGGTGATCTGGCTGGCCTCGTCGAAAATCACGACGTCGAAGCGCCCCTCCTCGAGGGGGAGCGTATCTGACACGCTCAGCGGGCTCATCAGCCAGATGGGCTTGAGGTCGTCGACGACCATGCCCGACTCGCCGGCTACCAAGTCGCGAATGGCCTTGTAGCGCATGGTCTTGCCGAACTCGTGTTCGAGATCGCGGCGACCGCGGTTGAAGAGCTTCTTGAACAGGGTCTGTTCCCGGGTGAGCTGTGCGGCCGGCAGCGAGGCCACGCGCAGGTCCTCGATGAAGCGTGAACGCACCTGTTCCCTCACAAGCTGCGTGTTGAGCTCCTGCCACTTCTGGTGGGCGGTGTACAGCCTCTTGCTGAGAATCTCGCGCTGGCCCTGGTCCAGCGTGCGGATGCTGCGCTCGGTGCGATACACCGAATCAAGAGTGCGGCGGATGGACGCGGCTTCCATTTGCCGGGGAGTGAGCGGCAGGCGCCGGAATGCCCGGGCCAGTTCCGGCGGCATCGCGGCCAGATCAGTCAGACATGTCAAGAAGTCCGGCAGGTCATCGAGCGACTCACGCACCGCCATCAAGTTGTCGAGCAATTCGCTCAGATCGGCATCCTCGTGATCCTGGAAGACGTCTCCCAGAACCTCCTGCAGTTTGAGCAGGTCGGGCTCCAGTTCGGCAAGGCGCCGCATGACCTCGTCAGGATCGGGGAGGGCCAAGAGTGCCGCGATACGGCTACGGTCAACTCCCTCACGGGCGCGTTCGCTCAACTTGCCGGCGCATGCGATTACAGCGTCGAGGTCTTCCTCAATGCCGCAGGCTTCCCGCATCTGCTCACCGACCTCCTTCAGTGTGTCGGACGCAGTGTACTCCGCCTGCAGCGTTTCGAGCACCACAACCCACTTGGGACGGATCGCATGCGCCGAGAAATCGTAACGCTCGTTCATCACTCGCCGCAGGCGCCACCAGGCAGGTTTCAGGAATGACAGGAGACCACCCTCAAGCCGCCTGGCCTCATCAATAGCCATGGTCACTTCGGCCGGCGGGAGCTTCTGGCGCCAGTTGGCCGTCGCCGCCAGGGCCTCGTCGCAGGCAACACGGGCTTTCTCGTGCTTGCGCAGGTGTTTGGCGAAGAGCTGTCCAGTCTTGCTTTCCGGGTCGAGCACGCCGAGCAGATCTTGTCTGGCCAGCAGTTTCGCCTCGGCGGCCAGCGCCGCCGTGTCGGTCACTGCGCCCAGACTGCCTAACAGCTCCCCGGGAAGCTCGAAATCCCCGAGCGAATCGACGACCTCTTCGAGCAGGGGCTCGGATTCGTCCAGGGCTTCGGTGACCGCCTCCAGGGGCCGTTCGACTTCGTGCAGCTTGGCGCTCAGCAGTCTGAGCGGGTGTCGGGCCAGCACCAGGTCTTCCTGTACACGGCCGAGCTTGTCGAATAGCGCGGATATCTCCGAGCTGTTCTTCACCCAATGGGAGTAATAAGGAACCTGCTCAAGCTGAAGAGGGGGCAGGTCCGGCGCGGCCACTCCCAGTTGCGCACCGCGCTGCAAGATGTTCTGCACGGTGGTGCCGGCCTCTTCGGGCGCGCTGAGCATGACACGTGCGTACTCGTCGAGCTGTTCGGACTCCAGCTTGATGAGTTCATCAAGGCGCTGGCGCTGCCGCGCGAATCTGTGATGCCCCTCGGCCGCCGCCCTGACGAAGGACTCGTAGGTCTGCTTGAGGTCCATCACGAACTCGCGCTTGTCGGCCTGCGAGTCGTGAATCAGGCAGCAGAGCTCCTGGAGTCCCCGCTGCTTCAGACGCGAATAGACAACGTCAATGGCCGCGCGCTTTTCGCAGACAAACAGAACTCGCTTGCCCTGCGCAACATAGTCGGCGATCAGGTTGGTAATCGTCTGGCTCTTCCCGGTGCCCGGCGGGCCCTGGATGATGTAACTCTTGCCCGCGCGTGCCAGGCCGATGGCCGCGGCCTGTGTCGGGTCGCAGGAGACTATGTCGTATCGCTCCTCGAGCGGCGGGGCCTTGGCTTCTTCGGTCTCGACAACCTTGGCGCTCAGCGAGAAGGTCGCGTCAAAGGCCGCATTGCCGCGCGGATTCTCCAGAAGCTCGGTGTAATCGCGCACCAGGGTCATCTTCCGGTAGCGGAAGTTGCCAAGTGTCACCCGGCAGAGGTCGAACTCCCACGCGTAGGGATTACCCTCGTCACCGTCGCGCAACGAGTAGAACTTGCGCTCCCTGATGCTGACCGGTGGATCCGCCTCGGGTGAGAAGAAGTGCCGGACTCGGGGCTTGTCCTGGAGGATAGTGCGAAGATGCGTTTCCGAAGGCCGGATCCAGGCGTTGAAGATTCGCAACCCCAGCGGGTGGAAATTCACGGGATCGTAGCTGTAGTCTAGATCCATGAACCTGCGCAGACCTCGACCTGAAAGGCGTGCACGTCGGCGATACATGTCCAGGCGGCGTTTGGCCTTTTCATGAATAAGGTCTATGCGCGGACGATCGACCTTCTTGACGTTCACGGAAGCGTCCGAGGACTCCACCATGTTCTTGAAGGCCTCGAACAGATCGTCGAGGCTGGCCTCGGACAGGTCGACGGTTTCCGGCAGGTTGATATCGTAAAGCTGCTTGAGCATGTGCCGCAGCACCGGATTGATCTCGGCCACGGTGCTGAGCGGTTCCAGATGATACGTGTCGCGCACGCCCTTCTTCTTGACCAGCTTCGCCGCCATCAGCACCAGCGGCGAGTAGTACTGCTCCGGTGGCTTGGCCTTGACGTCCGCCCAGCGCAGGAAGCACAGCACTACGCGCAACTGCTGGAACCCGAACTCGGCCTGGTCGCGGAGTGACTCGGCACGGATGCGGTCCAGGTTGGGTCCCAGGTAGAGCGCTTCGCGGAAGTTCATGTACCTGTTGAGCGACACCCGCTTGCCGGCGGACATTTCCTTCTGAAACTTGCCGCTCCAGGTCAGGATCTGGTCCGGCCGGACGTTCTCGACGTCGAAGGACAGCGGCACTGACGCCTCGGTCAGGCAGACCGTACCCGCAGTATCGCGGAAGTGCAGGAGCCTGTTGCGTCGAGATATCTCGAACAGCCGCTCCTGCAGCCGTCCCAGGATGATCTGCTGCTTGCCCTGCAGGTCCTTCTCACCGAAGCCCTTGATGCTGGCCAGGTCGAACTCGAAGCTGACTTCCTGGTCGCGGTAGGACTCTATGTTGCGCATGAGCGCGCGAAGGTCCTGCGGGCGCCGATGCCGGCTGAGCTCGGTCATGTTGATGATGGCCTTGGCCAGCACCGGGTGCAGCCCGGGATTCAACCGAAAGAGGTTCTCGCGGTTGCGCACGAAGTCTTGCAGCTGCGCGGGCTCCCGGAAATCCAGGCCGCAGGCCAGGCTGGCCAGGATCATGCCCAGGCTGAAGACGTCCACCAGCGGATCGTGGTGCCCGACAGCGAGTTCCCAGCTGATGTACCCGGGCAGGTAGACGGGCCGGGTGACGTCTTCTTCGGAATCTCCGACGCGGAGATCCTTGAAGTCGCCAAGGCCGTCATCGACTTCTATCGTGCGCTTCTGTTCGCTCACGATTTCCACTGCGTTGCGCGCCGGCCGGTCCAGCGCCCGAACCCGCGCGAAGTTGTTGGTCGGCTCACTGCGACCGGATTCCTCGAACCATATCGCGGCCTTCTCGACGTTCAGCGCGGCCAAGCCCTCCAGAGGGGCAACTTGACCGGCGGCGTGCGCCTCGATCACCTGGCGCATCAGGGGAAGAACGCTGGCCAGTACATCCTCGGTGGAGAACCCGCCATTCTCCAGGCGGTCGGCCAGGAAGTCACCGAAGGCGGTCATTCCTGCGCCTCCGGAGACTTGCGGGCCGCAGCGAGAATGTCCTCGGCCTCCTTCTCCAGCTTGTCGAACTGGCGCTTCTTGAGTTTGAGCTCCTTGGTGGCAATCGGGCGGAAGTACTTCTCAAGCTTCAACTGCCGGCAGAGCACCAGCACCGCTGCCAGCGCAGGTTCCTCGATCTCGCGGTCGCTGGCCACAAAGTCGAGCAGGACGTAGCAGAGGTACTTGGCAAGCTTCTCGTCCTTCACCTCAAGCAGGGGCTTCAGTTCCTCCTCGGTCGGTGGGACCTCGGGCGGATGATAGTCCTCGAAGAACAGGCGCGCGTGAGCGAGCACCGGTTCGCAGCGAATCCACTTCTCGGCGAGCAGGGAGTCGACCAGCTTGCGGGTCAACTCCGTGATTCGCTTCTGGCCCAGGAGATCCATGCCGTCGAGCGACGGGCCGCCCTCGATGAGGCGATTGACCTGCTCCTCAAGATCCTCCGGACGCTGGGACCACAGCTCCAGGGCGCGCGCCCGGATGAAACACTCCGGGTGGCTGAGGCCGTCGGTCTTGACCGCGGACTTCGAGAATACCTCCGCTGCCTGCTTGAGATAGCTCTCGGCGCTGACGTCACTCGCCCCCGTTTCCATTTTGACCAGCATGGTGATTGAAGCGTGCAGGTCCTCGCAGGCCATCACGGACGCGCGATCACAGAGTATTTCCTTGTATAGATGAAAGAGGCGGTAGCTCTCCTCGTGCGCGGGCTGGGCCGACTGGTCCTGGACCAGGGCGTGCAGCAGTTCTTCCACGATCCGATAGCGGCCCTCGAACAGTTCCAGCAGCATGAAATGCCCTATCTCGTGCCCGAACAGCGCGAGCAGTTCACTCTCGCCGAGGCGTTCCAGCACCGGCCCCACAAAGGTGATGTGCATTTCGCCGGGCAGGTAGAAGAGCACTGCGTTCATTCCGCCGTCCGGGGCCTGCTGCATCTGGTAAAGTGTCAGCGGAGCGGTTACGCCGAGGACGCTCTTGGCCTTGTCGGCCAAGGCATAGAGTTCCGGCTTGGACTCCCGGTCGATGCGGTAGGTCGCCTTGAGCAGGTCCAGGCGGACCTTCTCCGCATGCTCAGGACCCGCCAGGCTGTCCGAAAACCATCGCCAGGCCTCGTCCTCGGTCGAGGCCAGATGATCGGCCAGGGCGATGTGATACGGAAGCGGTTCCAGCAATGGCGTCTGGGTTGCAGAATCCACAGTAGGCTAGGCCTCCGGCTTGGCGTCCCCCTAAACCATATTCCCAAGGGGAGCAAGGGTCAAGAGGGTACGAATGTGTCCGATCTCGCCACTTGCGCCACATGCGCGCTGATGAGGTAGCCGGGGAAGGACGACGCTGGTTCCAGCAATAGGGCTTGTGTCTCTCTTCCCGCCCTTTTTGCCGGATTTCTCTTGACTTCGGACTATACCGGGTGTATAGTATCGGCAGAAGGAGGCAAGAGATGGAAGCCAAGACCGCCACCCGGACCCCCAAGCTCCCCGGCTACGAGGCCAGGATTGTGGCCCGCCGGCCGAAGAATCGCAAGGCCAGCGACTACCAGCTGAAGGAGGGCCGGGATATCGCCAGGCTCTGCGCCGACATCGTCGACCTGTCCCAGGAGTGCATGCAGGTGCTGACCCTCAACCAGAAGCACTTCGTGATCGACCGCCACATGATCAGCCTGGGCACGCTCAGCGGCGCGCCGGTGCATCCCCGGGAGGTCTTCCGGGTGGCGATCTTCGACAACGCCGCGGCCATCGCCCTGGTTCACAACCATCCCAGCGGGGAGCCCGCCCCCAGTCGCGACGACCGCGAGATCACCGCGCGCCTCGTGGAGGCCGGCCGCCTGCTGGGCATCCGGGTGCTGGATCACGTCATCGTGGCCGACAAGGGCCACTTCTCGTTCGTTGAAGAGGGACTCCTCTAAGGAGAGGAGGAGCGACTCTTGACGCGGGCCCTGATGGTCGGGATAGTGGAGGTGGACATGGAGGATGTGCTGATGCGCGTGTACTTCGACACCGACCGACCCGGTTTCGAAGGGTTCGTCGAGATCGAGGAGGGACCGCCGGCGAAGGCCGTCGACGCGGTGGCCGCAGAGCTCGGCCAGCAGCTGGGCAAGCCCCTCGCCAAAAAGGCCGAGGTCGGCCCCGATCCCGAAGACCCCTACGGCCACTGGGACATGACCTTCGGCCAAGGCGAAGACACCGAAGCCGTAAGGGTGCGCATCTACGAGCAGCGCGCCTATCGGCCGTCAGAGAACAACGGCTCCGGCAAGATCACCAACGGGGGAAGCAGTGCGCCAAAAACCTAAGGGGAAGTTCGGCAAGGCTCTCGCGAAGGCCCGGACCGCGATGGGCCTCACGCAGGCCCAGGTGGCCGAACTCCTCGGCGTCCAGACCAACAGCGTAGCCCGCTGGGAGCGCGGCGAGAGCACGCCGCCCAAGCGGGACGAGCTGCCGCTGTGCCAGGAGGAGATACTGGAGAGGGTCGCGAAACAGAAGTGACTGAGTAGGGCACCGCGGTCAAACACTTGCGCTCCCCCAACTCCATGAGTTACGCACTAGGACCCTTCGCCCGTCCTGACCGCCTTCTCCAACGCATCCTGAGCAGCTTGGCGCACGTGGGTATCCTTGTCCTTCGACGCCTCGCGCAAGGACGGGATGGCGTCTTTGGCTCCTTGCCCCAGGTTGCCCAATGCCTTGGCAGCTGCTATGCGGACCCACACGTCTTTGTCCTTGAGGGCCTTGGCTAGGGCAGCAACGCTTTTCTTAGCGGTTGATTTCGCATGGCCGAGGGCGATTGCCGCGCTCAAACGCACTTGGGGATTGGAGCTGTTCATTCTTTGGAGGGCAAGCGGTACGGCCGCTGCGAGCAACCGTTGTGCTGCTTCCCGATCCTCGCGACTGGCGACCCCGTGCTCAAGACGTGCGACAATCACCTCCACAAGCTTGCCGTCGTCCCGGCCGATTCTTTTCAATGCACGCTTCAACCTGGCCAGAGCAATCTGCCCCGCCGTCTTCCGCGCCTTCTCGCGCAGAAGGATGTCGATCTCTGTCTCCTTTTGAAGCTTGCGGGCCTCCTGGGCGGCGCCGGTGTCCGAATACTCGCTTGTCAGCTTGCGGCACTTCTGAAGGGCTTCTTCCAGGTGCTCTTTCTTATGCGCGGCCAGCGCCTCCGCGAGCAACTCTTTGGCCGACGTCTCGCGGATTCGTCTTTGTCTCCTGGCGCGTTCCTCGAGCAAGGCCCGCTGGGCCCGAGCCTTCAGTTCCGCGGACGAAGGAGTGGCCTCAGCGAGCATACGTTCTCTGTCTCGGCTGAATGCATCCGCCTTCTCCTGCTCCTTCCGCTTCCGGATTTCCCCGGCGCGCTCCCGCGCCTTCCTTAGTTGCTCCTGTCCAATGCGAAAGGCTGCCGCGTCGATGGGCGTCATCTTGTCCTTAACCTGCCGCAGGAAGACGACGGCGTCTTTCCCGGCAGTACTGACCGTAATGCGGTAGTCGACCGTGTCCTTGAACTCGTTGGGGAAGACTTCGATCGCCTTTACGTTTCGCCCGCCCGCAATCTTCGACGAGGGGATCTTCCGCTTGTAGCGGAACTTGCGGACATCCCTGTCCATCCGGGTGTCGTAGTGCGTCATGCGGGGATCGATGTAGTAGATCCGCTCCCTGGTACCCAGCACGACCAGAACGCCGTTAATGGATCGATCCGAATGCCGCATCTTCACCCGGGCGCAACTCATGAACCCGGGCTCGAAGTCCAGGTACGTGCCCGCGTAGAATGAACCGTTGCGTGCGCGACCCAGCAGCAGCCACTCGCCGTTCTTGTCCGTCGGGACCACCGCGTAGTCCAGGCACCGGTGCCACGCCAGATCGTCTCCTGCATTCGCGGTGCACACTGCCCGCTTGGGCGGTTTGATCTCGAAGGCGATCCTGGCGCCGTTGAGCGTGAGCTTGTACTTCCCGGATTCCGGCACGGGCAGGGAGTACATGTTCCTGACGTCGACGGAGAAGCTGAACTCCTCCTTGGGCTTCAGCATCTTGTAGGCGGGGCTATAGATGACGCCCTTCTTGTATCGGACGGGCACCCGGGGGACCTCTATCTTGCCGTCCTTGACCAGGCGCGAGCCTATCTTGTGAAAGCGCGCCCATCTGTCGGCATCGCCCGGCACCCGCGCGTAGCCGACACGTCGGGGCTTATCCGTGTTGTTGGCCACGGTCACCCTGACGCGCAGGTCATCCCCCACGCACACTGACTCCTTCTCCACGGATAGCCGGACCGAGGCAGAATAGGCGTTTCGGCCAGACCACAAGAGCAGACAGGCCAGTATGCAGGCGCGAATAACGGTGCTTGCGCTCCCGGGGCCGAAAGCCATCGTCTTCCATCCTGACATCAGAGCATTCTTCCCGAACGGCGCCATTCGAAGATTACCATGGCGACAACAACCATCGAACCCTCCGCTGTTCTTTCCGGCACTCCGGCACTCTCTTGAAACAGCTGCCGAAACAAAGCCGTCACCTTAGTCGCGATGTTCTCGAACATCGGCCCCCGTCCACGTCCGGAAGATCGAGTTTCGCAGCTGTCGTACATGCCAGGGGCATAGGGCTCCGGAGGTATTGTTCTGCCGATTGGACCATTGACATTGGCTGGCGTCATTGCCTGTTACCACAGCATTGGTGTAATTCCCCGCCGCGTTCACGTCCGTGTGCGTTGCGTGAAAATCGTTTCCTCCAACATTGCGAATATTGTCACCTACTCGCATCCAGGAATGGCCAGGTTCGTGACAGGCGGTGAGCATTATCTTCCTCATCGCCCACCTCCGTTCGGTCGACAGGCCTCCGCCAATTCCCCCAGACGCAGGCGCACTTGGCCAAGGAGGTGTTGCGCATCGCAGTACGGATCGAAAGCCTTGCGGATAGCGTCCAACGACAACGCGATGAGCTTCCGGATCAGGGCTGCGTCCTTCATGAGGCCAGCGGCTCTTTCGCAATCCAGGAACGGATCTGGGCCGGCCACCGAACCGGACAGAATGGCGAAGAAGTTCCTTCCCCCTACCCGGTCGAGCAACCCGCACTGGGCCACGCTCTCCTGGAGCGAGGTGATGCTCAGGCACTGGTCTTCATCGATCATCTTCCGCATGACCTCGAAGAGGGTGCGGAAGCCCCTGCAGTAGAAATCCTCAGGATCGAGGAGCCTGATTGTGGGTTTGGCTCCCTCCGGATCCTTGAGCGCCAACACCAGGAAGTTGTACTCAGCGCTCGGTCGTTCAGGCAGAAGCGGCTTGAGGCTTGTCATGGTTTCTCTCCTCTATGCCGTTCTGCCGATTTCCCGGAAGGACAAGGTGCGGTGGTCGTGAAACAGGTCGCAGAATCCGGTGAGGCCACAACGGTTCTTCTCCACGGTCGCTCGGACCCAGCTCTGATCGCTGTCTTGCCCACCGACCCGACCACGGTCGCTCAGCGCTATCACCAAGTCCGATGCGCGGTAGAAGTAACGAGTCGGCTCGCCACAACCATCGGGTTCGTGCTGATGGAGAATCACGGGCGTGTTGAGTTCGCGCGCCAGCCTGCGGAAACCACGCACCTCATCAACGGCCTCCTGGCCTCTACGCTGGGTGAGAACTGTCGTCGGGTCCACGTGGTCTACGACCAGCAGGCCCGCTCGATGTTCGACAACGAGGTCGCGGGCAATGGCCAGCAGTTCGCTTGTCGATGCCACTCCATCGGCATCGGCGACCACGATGGGCAGGGCGCTGACTTCCTGCATAGCCGCACCCATCAGTCGCTGCCAGTCGGGCTTGCCAAGGTCGCCGCTATAGAGCGCATGCCAGTCGATACCCGCCGATATGCAGGCAAGCAGCGCGGCCACTTGTGCATCAGATGTGACGGTGCACACCAGGCCAACGGGTATCTCCGTCACTCTGGCGGCGTTCCGAACGAGCGAGAGAATGAACCCGTGCCATAACGCCCCGGTTGAGCCGGTGATGACCCGCTTCTCCGCGCCGAATTCCTCAAGCCTCTTGTAGAGCTCGTTGGTCGCCTCACTGATCGACCGGATTGTAGACTTGGAGTCCATGTCGCACCCTCCTTTCGGGCAAGAGGCCCCCTGCCGGGCCGGCCCGAGCCGACCCGGAAAGAGGGCTGTTTTTCTACCCTTAAGAGAGTGTGCGTAAGGCGCTCAATATCAGTGCTATGCGGTGCGAGAGTCGATCCGTGCCCTCAGCAACCCCAAACCTATGTAGACAGCTCCTTCCAGCCCTTCAACTTGCCCTCAGCATGTTCGAATTGAAAGGCGATCCAGCCCCTAGCGCAGTCTTCGGGATGCAGGCTCGTGGGTCCGAGGGATATCAGGTATCGCGTCTCGGCTGACTCCACCAGGCCGGCAATGCTGAACTTGTCGACCACATCGGCAACCGCGCCCTTTATTGCCTCTGCATAGGTCGCAATGTTCTCGCGATTGACCATCCCCTTGAGGTCGTAGTACAGAACTGCCCACTTGTAGTGAGCCTGAGTGTTCATCAGCCAGTTGACCAGCTTCTGAACCTGACCGTAGTCACTGACGTCTGGCCGGACTGGCCCATTTTCGACCTCGGCGATCACCTGGTTGTAGGCATTTCCAGCTTCATAGCAGGCGGGATAGTCCTCGCCACCCCAAGCAGCATCGTGATATCTCTCGTAGGACCATTCGCCATCTGACTTGGTTCCTGGCGTGCCCTTCTTGGTGAAGATAGCGGCAATAGCGCGTTGAATAAGCCCCGTGGACCTGTCCGCACTGTTTCCAAGCATGAGCTTGGTGCGTTCACGTGGTTGCTCATACGCTGTAACCTCAGTTGACTCGAGGCCGGTCAAGCATTTGTGAAAGTGCGCCCAGAGCTCTTGTCTCTTATCCATGGTCATTCCTCCCGGCAAGACTAGAGGTTAGCGAGCCGCACCAGCAACATGGCCAGACAGCATTCACAAGATACTGCGTAGCGGAAGTGCCAATGCTTCCTGCGGTCCGATTCTGGCGTTCTCTCAACGCCGGCAATTCGGCCGACCAGTGTGGGCTGTCGCGCGTCTTCCGTGTCCTTTCGAAAACACACGGTTCTGAACTGGCGAGTAGGTTCGAAAGCGAGCAGCCAGCTGCCAAACCTGAACTGAGGAGCACTGTGGTGGGATGGCTGAAACCCCAGATCGCGCAGCATCCTCAACGCGTCGTTGCGATTGCGTGTCATCGTCGCTTCTCCTCGCTTCTCCTCGGGGGGTTAGATCCCATACTTCTCTTCAAGAAAGGCAGCCAGGCCAGGACCGCAGTTGCGGGCCAATTCCTGCCAGAAGACCACTCGGCAGCGGCGCCGCATGTCAACCGCTCTCAGGCAGGCCACCGTCTCAAAGTACCGTCTGGCTAGGTCGGGGCGCCGCTCATCGCACAAGAGCACATGGTCCTTCCCGTGTTGGTCCGCCGCCAGCAGGTTTCGAACCATCTGATAGTTGTCGTATTCGCCAGCCTTGCGCGGTAGATGCTCTTCGTGAAAGCAGGTCCCAAGTCCACTGTAGCTCCGGACGACCTCTTCGCGCTTCTGACAGAAGTCCTTCTCCGTCAACTTCGCTTCACAGAAGAGGCCATCTAGCACCATGTCGATTTCGGTGTCGTCCGTCAGGCCGCCGTCCAGCGCGACTCCGGGCTTGAAACCGAACTGCGGCTCCACCTTCTCCAATCCCAGCAGATCGCGGATCCCCTTCCACTCTCCAATCCGAGGATGACAGAAGACGTTCATGAGCAGGGCGTCGCTGCTGTTGCTGGATTGCATTTCCATATGACCGGATGCACCGGCGTGTACCTTCTGGAGTCGTGCGTTCCAGTCCGGCCGGCTTGTGATGTTCGCGAACGATTCTGGGAAGAAGTTGCCAGCAACTTCTTGAAACAGGATAGCCGTTGGATGCGACTGGTCGACGGCCAGACCCTGGGCCGTCGCATATTGCAGCGCGAGAGCGCGCAAACTACATCTCAGGGAATGCGGGTTCATTCAATGTCCTCCGATATGTTGCGGCTCAATGCACTTCTCTGTCATTATCTGCCAATGCAGTACCTTGGCAAGGCCCCGTGCGCTGTTTTTCCCGCCTCGTCCTGACGTAATACCCCTCCGCATGCGTAGTAATCAGCCCCCGGTCGCGGAGGTCTTTTAGGTCGCGGTTTACCGTCGAGCGGTTGACGCCCATGTACCTGAGGATCTCCTTGAAGCGCAGGCGCAGGCCGCCTTCGAGTTGCTCCATGATCCACTTCTGGCGGCGGTTGAGCGGGCGGACGTCGCGGCTCGCCTTCTTGCGGTCGGGCGCCGGCTTGGACTCCGGCCTGGGCTCCGGCCTGGGCTTTGCCTTGACCTCGGGCTTGGGCGGATCTTCGGCAACCATGTGGGCGGCTGGCTCTTCATCGGCGACGCGGGCGTCGATCCACTCGTTGAGGTAGTAGCCGCCGCCGCCGCGGTTGATGACGTCGAGCTTGCCGCACTTGAGGGCGCGGTACTTGGCCATCATCAGCGTGGCGCGGTCGCGCAGGTCCTTGATGGGCCGGCCGACGGGATTGCTGGCGTCGCGGCCGAGCAGGGTCTCGAAGTTGGTGCCCTTGATGCGCACGTAGCCGGTGGCGTTGCGCTTGCTGAGACGGATCAGGATCTCGCGCATGTCCAGGCTGCCGGTATCGGTCCACACGGTGACGCCGCAGAGCTCGGCGTGATCGGGGTAGATCACCAGTTCCCTGCGCCCGGCCCTGAAGGGCGCGAGCTTGGGCGACCTGGCCGCGGGAGCCAGGGTCGCCGGGGTCAGCGGCAGGCCCAGGGCCTCAAGTATAGTCCGGTCGAGCTTGTCGCCGGTGAGCGGCTTCTCGAGGAAGTGCGCCGCGCCCACGCGCAGGGCCGGGATGGCCAGGTCTATCACGTAATCCCGCTCGCCGACCATGGCGATGACCGGCAGGCCCTCCCTGCCCGGGAAGCGCCGCAACTGCCCGATGAAGTTGAGGCCGTTCTCGCGCCGCGACCTTCGCCCGGACCTCGCCGGCGTGCTCATCTCCAGCAAGATGTACGAGTAGGCTTCTTTCTTCAGCAGCTTCCATGCCTGGTCGTGGCTCCTGGCGCAGTCGTAGCCGTGCTGAAGGGAGTCCAGTACGTCGGTCAGCTCCTCCACTGCCATCTTGTCGTTGTCGATTACCAGCGCGCGCGTGGTCATGATCTTCCCCCGTTCGTGTCTCGAGTCGTCAGTCAGGTCTTATGAGTGGTGGCGTGGTGCGCATGACCGAGTCCATGCTTTTCGAGCCCGAACGGATGCTCGATGGGAAGAAGCGCCAGCACGGCCATCGACAGGGCCATTGCGCGCTTCCAGAATCCCAGGTCCTGGTGCCTCTTCATCCTGTGCCTCCTTTCCAGCAAAAGAAAAAGGGCCCTCGGCCTCGCGGCCTTGGACCCTAGTTCCCTCCGGGGGGTGAGGGGTGAAGGAATCGTTACCCTTCGTTCCGGGTTGTCCTAAATGGTCTTACGGGCTCCCTTCACTCTAGTAGGGGGCAAGCGTGACATCCGAGGTCATGCCCCGCAAACCCTTCTGGTTCAATGTCTGCGCATCAGCGGATGACAGCGATTGACGATCCGCTTGACCAGCTTCCAGACCATGTCGCCGGTCCGCAGGCCGATGAACCACGTGTCGTTGGCCGCCTGGACCGAGAAGTAGTGGAGAGGACAGTCTCCCTCCCGGTCGACCCAGCGGGCATTGATGGACGTGACGTCGAGGCGCTCGCCCTCGCGCTTGAACGCACGGGGATAGATCTGGCCGTCAACGAAGTCGGCACGTACGGCAACAGCCTCGTCCAGGTCGCGAGAGTCCACGAGCCACCTACCTGGCCAGCTCCACCAGGGCCGTCAAGGCCACAAGCAGTGGCCGGACGCTCACCGCCAGCACCAGCGCCGCCAGCGTAGCACACAGGTACTGGACCGGCGACATGCCGCCTCGGGCCGAGGTGTCGCGGGCCTCCTCCGAAAGCCGCCGGGTCACCACGCTCGACGGTCCGCTCGATCCTTCGCTCGTCATCTTCCCCCCAATCACCCCGAGATGATCTTCACCGCCATCAGCACCCTGCCGGCAACGCGCACGTCGTCGCCATCTTCGGGCTCGATGGGTCTGTAGCGCCTGTTGGCCGGCTCGAGGCGAAGGCCGCGCTTCGTGTGGCGCACAGTCTTGACCGTGGCCTGGCGCGCGACAATTATAAATCGGGTTTGACGACAATTAGAAATCGGGTTTTTGAGAGTTAGACTGATGGTATTTCTCGAGAGATCGGGGGAGCCATCGAGTGATCACCGACCAGCAGATGAGG
>Ga0272441_10007150_pt1 | contig 18274 bp, 17 predicted proteins | sample SSMProp6N_FD_193582 | JGI IMG/M metagenome (GOLD analysis project Ga0272441, IMG submission 193582) | Marine sediment archaeal communities from Little Sippewissett salt marsh, Falmouth, MA, United States - SSM-Prop-6N | ecosystem: Environmental > Aquatic > Marine > Wetlands > Sediment ... | reverse complement strand
GACCGCGATCAGATGCGGTGCGGACGCGGCGATCTGTCCGGTGAGCTGGAGCACGAGGATGGGCATTGCCGGATCGTTGGACGCCACTTGAATCGTCTTGGAGGTCGTGCGGCCCCCATATCCGGTTGTGTGGAAGATCGCTTCGAGTTCGACCGAGGCGCCCGGCTCGATCGTCGTCGTCGACAGCGCCGTCGTCGTGCATCCGCACGTCGCGCGTACGCCGGTGATCTCCAGCGGTTCATCGCCAGCGTTCTCGATGACGAACGTGTGGGCGACTGCGTAGCCGTCGAGCACGGTGCCGAAGTTGTAGATGGGCATCGCCACGTAGATCGACGGAGCCGCCCAGGCGGCGGACGAAAGGATCGCGAGCAGCAACAGGGCGAGGAACAGCTTCTTCATGAGCATTCTCCTTAAGTATCTGTGGGCGTGGCGAGCGGGAACTCGATGCCGCCTCGTCACGCCTATTTGGCCAATATACTCCAAATTGGGGTGCAAGGTTTCCTTCAATGATATAGCGACGCGGCGCAGATGCAATCGCGGTGCTGTGAGCCGTCTTTGCGGGGCGGCGAACCGGGACGTATCATTCGGCCGCAAGGGAGGGGACATGCACAATGTGCACGTGAACGGCGAGGACATTCTCAAACGACAATTGGAATTGGCGAACGAGAATCGAACCCAACTGGAAGCGGCCGGCGTTACGGCCATCAGCGTGATGGGCGCGATCGGCAGTGGCAAGACATCACTGATCGAGCGAATGATCGACCGGCTGCGTGCGTGTGGATTGAGGGTCGGCACGATCGCCGCCGACTCCGCCGGAGATGACGATCATCGACGATTCCTGTCTCACGGTGCGGACTCCGTCAACCTCAACACGCAAGACGACTGCCATTTGGACGCCCACACCGTCGACCACGCGATGGAACACCTGCCTCTGCATGACGTGGACGTGCTGTTCATCGAGAACGTGGGTAACCTGATTTGCCCGGCGGACTTCCCGCTCGGCGCGGCCCGGGAAGTGGTCGTGATCTCGACGACCGAAGGCGACGACATGGTGCGCAAGCACCCGAAGATCTTCGCCCAGACCGACGTGCTCGTGCTCAACAAGATCGATCTCGCCGACGCCGTCGGCGTCGATCCCCAACGCGTGATCTCGGACTACGGGCACGTCAATCCTCACGGCATCTCCGTTCTCACCGACGCCAAACACGACGTCGGACTCGACGAGTTGCTGAAGGCGCTGGGCTTGGAATGCACGAGTACTCCGTAGCCAGCGAGCTCGTGCATGCCTTGCTTCCGACAGTTGAGGCGATTGACGGTCGCGTCGTCAGCGTCTTCCTGAAGAAGGGCGAGCTGCGGATTCTCTCGGACACGGCGTTGCGGAATGCGTTTGAGATCCTTGCCGAGGGAACCGAGCTCGCGGGCGCTCGACTGGAGATTGAGTCGATTCCCGTTCGCGTCACTTGCCCATCCTGCGGCTACGCCGGTCCGGTGGAACGCCTGTCCGATCCGGCGTTTCATTTCGCGGTTCCGATCCTTAGCTGTCCCAGTTGCGAAGCAGAGGTCGAGATCCAGACGGGACGTGAGCTCTACGTCGACCGGCTCTCCGTGCAGGCGGCGGCACCCGAATCGACATGACGGCTGACGGGCGACGGATTCTCGTGCGAGGCGTCGTGCAAGGCGTCGGCTTCCGGCCGTTTGTCTATCGCATCGCACACCGCCACGGGCTCGTCGGCTCAGTGCGCAATCTGGGAGACGCTGGGGTGGAGATCCTGATTACGGGGTCCGAAACGGCGATCGACGATTTCGTCGCCGCGCTGACACGGGAAGCGCCTCCGTTGGCGCGGATCGACGCCCTCGAGATGGAGGCTGCGAACGATGTGGACGGTGAAGCGTTCGTGATTCTCCAGTCGGCCGATACCGGGGACGGGGCCGGTCAGCTCCCTCCCGACGTCGCGACGTGTGACGCCTGTGTTGCCGAAATCCTGGGCGAGAGCCGGTTTCATGGATACTGGGCGACCAGCTGCACCGATTGTGGCCCACGGTTCACGGTGATCGAGTCGCTACCCTACGATCGTCCGCGGACGACGATGTCCGCGTTTCCCATGTGCCGCGCCTGTGACGCGGAGTACACGAGTCCGCTGGACCGACGCTACCACGCGCAAACGACCGCATGCGACGCGTGTGGACCGACGTTGACGTTCGACGGGGATGCGATGCGTCCGATTGACCGAGCGGCGGACGCGCTCGCACACGGACGAATCGTTGCCATCAAAGGAATCGGCGGAACACACATCGCGTGTGATGCGACCGACGAACAGGCGGTACAGCGCCTTCGCGAGCGGCTTGGACGGACGCAACAACCGTTTGCGTTGATGGCGAAGGAAGAGACGCTGGAACCCTACGTCCGCCTCTCGGTGGCGGAACGGGACGAGCTGCGTTCTTCGCAACGCCCCATCGTGGTGAGCTGCAAGATCGATCCGGACGTCCTTCCCGGGATCGCGCCCGGACTCCACACGATCGGCGTCATGCTCCCCTATTCCGGATTGCATCACCTCCTGTTCGATGCCATCGACGGCCCCCTCGTGATGACGAGTGCGAACGCTCCCGGGCGACCGATGCTGATCGAGAACGATGAGATACTCGAGGAACTGCGAGGGGTCGTCGATCACGCGTTGCTGCACGATCGCCGCATTGCGGCACGGTGTGATGACAGCGTGCGCAGGGCCGTCGCCGGCCGGTTCACATTCCTTCGCCGCTCTCGTGGTTTCGTGCCGCAAGGGATCGAACGGCCTCTCGGCGATGAGCCGATTCTGGCGCTCGGTCCCGAATCCGACCTGACGTTCGCGCTTTATGACCGAGGACGTGTCACGCCATCCCAACACATCGGCAACGTCGATGATCTGGACACGCTCGCGTTTCTCCGAGCGGCGATTGACCATCTGATGGCGATCACGAACGCGAGGAGGCCGTCCATGATCGCGTGCGACGCCCATCCGCGGTTTCTTACGACGAGTGTGGCCGATGAGCTGGCCGACGCGTGGGGGGCACGGGTCATTCCGGTGCAGCACCATGCCGCGCACCTCGTGTCGGCGATGGTGGAGCACGAGGTTTCCGGCCCGATAGTCGGGTTGATCGTCGATGGGTATGGCTACGGAATTGATGGACAAGCATGGGGCGGCGAGGTCCTCATGGCGGGCGGGGGCGTGATTGAGCGTCGTGGATGCCTGCGTCCGGTTCGATTGCCCGGCGGCGATCTGGCCGCGCGACGACCGCTGAGGATGGCCGCAGCCTACCTCGATGCGGCCGGCATCCGAGCGGACGAGCTTGTGAACCGTCTTATGCGGCGGGGAATGAGCGGCGGGGAAGCGGATCTCCTTGTGCATCAGGTTCGAAGCGGGATGAACGCGCCGTGGACGACGAGCGCGGGGCGATTCCTGGACGCAGTGTCGGCATGGATAAACGTGTGCCGCGTCCGAACCTACGAGGGAGAACCCGCCATGCGGCTGGAGGCGTCAGCGCTTCACGGTACGCCACAGCCGCTGGACGTACGCATCTCCAACGAGGACGGCTTGCTGCAGCTTGACGTCGCTGATCTCTTCTTGCAGCTGGTCGAACGATCCGGGACCGTGTCTGCGGACGACCTGGCGGCGACCGCGCAGGCGGCGCTGGCACAAGGAACCGCAGAGATTGCGCGATGCGTCGCCGATGCCTGTAGTGCGGAGACGATCGTCCTCAGTGGCGGCGTCGCGTACAACGACCACATCGTGCGAGCCGTCCGGGCGTACTGCGAGGAGGAGGGGCTGCGCGTGCTGACGCAAGAGCTGGTTCCGTGCGGGGATGGCGGCGTTGCGCTGGGCCAAGTCGGATACGCCGCGATGGGCTATCGATGGAGCGAACGCAGCGACGTCCACATGTAGACGGCATCCTGCAAGAGTCAATGATTCGGGAAAAGCGGCACGGCCGGCGGTTTCGCCGGCCGTGTGGCTGATGGCATGAAGCGTACGGCATGTAAGGAGGTACGTTGTGATCGTCGAAGATACGCCGGCGGCGGCAAAAGGTTTCATGTGACCGTCGTGGGGTTGCAAACGGAAGGCGCTGCGAGGGCGCGAGATGCGATGTGGACGCTACGGAGCCGTCGCCGGGGCCAACAGCCACGCGGCAATGAGAGACTGCCAGCGGAGCTGCTCGGAGACGTTGGTTCCGTGCGAGGTCTGGCTGTCGTAGAGCTCCGTCATTGCTCGCCACTGCTGCAGAAGGGCATCTCCGATCGCACGGATATTGGCGTCGAGTGCGTTGACGGCATCCTGTTGAGAGCGAGCGGTGCATGGTGAGACCAGCCGAAGCTGACGGTCAATCTTGCGACGATACACCTCCCCGAGGTCGAAGTGCGTCTGCTCGTGCTCCAACAGGGAGGCGGTGGTCCTGCCGGGGACGGCCCAAGACAGCGATGGCTCCATGGTATTGGTCACCGAGATGGTCGCGAGATGGCTCGTCCAATGCGTCCCATCCGTGCTCGACACAGTGTAGGTTGCGTGCCAGCAGATGGTCATGTGGATGGCAGCGGCCTCGGTCCTGCGAGGCGCATCCGTGGGAGGCGAGGCCTGGAACAACGCCCACGTGATCGGGTGCGAAGCGTCCCATTCGATGTGTACCGGCTCCGTTTCCGCGAGGACCGGCGCAAGGGACGCTACCGATAGAACAAACAGGACAAGGGCAACACAATGCAGGACGTGACTTCTCTTCGGCACGGATTCCCCCTTCTGCACCATTCTACAAGAGCTTGGCAGACCTTACCAGCCGCCCCCGCCCCCACCTCCGAACCCGCCGCCGGAGAAGCCGCCGCCGAACGAGCCCCCGCCGAACGATCGACCACTCCACGCGCTTCGGCCGGATGACCGAGGCGCGGACACGAACGTCCGCTGCATGCTGCGCGTCATCGATGACAACGTATGGGAGAAGACGATCATGTTGAAGACCGGCGCCGTCATCGGGCCGGAATACCATTGTGGAGGCTCGTCCAGCAGACCCTCGAATTGGCGCGTCCAGATCTTCGTGAGGTTCAGCGCGATCGCATAGGGCAGCAGCTGCTCGAACAGCTGAGGACCCTTCTCCGGGGCATCGTGGAACTCGATGCGATCGACCTCCGCGCGGCGGATGTACTCGGATAGCCCGAGAACCTCTTCCAGCTTACGAACGCCCTCTCGTGTCTTGCGGGGCATGATCCGGGCAAACGCAAGCACGATCAACCCGCTCATCGCGATGGACAGCGCAAGGACCAGCGACAGGGTCTGGATGCCCAGGAAGACGGCCAGAGGAAACGTCAGCACGCCGACGGTGGTGTAGGCCCGCCGCGTCCGTTCGGGGTTGCTCTTGTAGTATCCGGCGCCGATCAATTCCGCGTACAACCGCGACTTGATCGTCGGCAACGACTGGTAGAACCGTTGCTCGAGAGAGCCGAGAGAACGTTCTTCGGTCTCGGGCGTATCGAACAGCGCATCGTACACCGCGGTTTCAGCGGGAGACAGTCCCTCGGCGGAGGGCCGTTGGCGAACGAACACGTAGTCCTCTGACTCGGACCCGCGAATCGCTAGAACCCCCTTCACCGCCAATCCGACGAGCATGGCGCTGATGTCGCGCAAGTCGATGCGATCGTCGATGAGTACGCCGGCGGCTCCGGGATGGATTCCGCTCGGGGGCTCGAACGCGGGAGCAATCGCACGCTTTCGAGGATCCTTTCCGAGCTTCGCCCACAAGAGCGTCATCACAAGGAGCGTGAGGATCGGCAGCGCCGCGTACTTGTTCGCGGACAGGAACCACCACACTCGTTGTGCAAACGACGGCGGGTCGATCGAAACCAAATCACGGGGAATGGAGACGTCGATCGTCAAACCTTGGCCGGGGAGAAGGATTCCGGATGCGAACTGCAAGGTGGCGGGGTCCGGCTGACTGGGCGAAGCGCCGCGGCTCGAGCTTCCGGTGTAACCGACGTAGGATGTCGCGCTGACGCGGCCGAGAGCGACGGAGCCGGGAAGCCGAACGACCGCGGACGCGGCGACAATGGGGATGTCCCATCCGTTCCCGGTGACGTTCCAGTACAGCCGGAGCGCGCTGTCCGAGAACAGCAGCGCACGCTGTACCGTGTAACGAATCTCGTAGGTGTGAACGCCGATCACCGTGCGGTCGGGATCTCCGATGCGGAGAATCCTTTCGTTGCCCCTCGTCCGCTGCGTGTACGGAACCGTCCCGTCATCCATGAGAACGGAGCGGACGTCCATCACGATGCGAACGGTCTCACCCCACGGCGTACGGCCGGCGATCGTGATGAAGCGCTCGATTCCGTGGTGTGAGGTGAAAAAGTTGGCGGTGATCCGCTCGGTGACGTACAGGTCGCCGGATTCTTCAAGGACGATGGTGGCGGCGAACTCCTCGATCCGCAAGCTGGCGCTGGTGGCGACGGATCCGGCGGCGAGTAGGATGAATGCAAACGCGGCGACAGCCAAACGGCGCATCATGACAGTCGTACCGCCGGTGATGTGCGTTCGAGTTCATCGGACAAGGCGAAGTACTGCCGCTGATGGAAGCCGAACACCGTGGCCAACAGGCTGCGGGGGAAGACCTCGATGGACATATTGTAGTCTCGAACGACGGCGTTGTAGTAGCGCCGCGATCGCTGAATCGCGTCTTCGACCTGTTCGAGCGTCTGTTGGAACTGCATGAATTGGTCATTTGCCTGCAGCTGTGGATAGGACTCGACCAGCACGAACAGGGACTTCATCGCGGTCTTGAGCGCGCCTTCCGCCTCCGCCTGTTCCCGTGGCGTCGAGGCCTGCATCGATCGGCCGCGGGCCGCGGTGACGTGTTCGAACACGTCGGACTCGTGTGATGCGTATCCGCGAACGACGGTGACGAGGCTGGGAATCAGATCCCATCTCCGCTTCAGCTGTGTATCGATGTCACGCCACGACGCATCGGCCCGGACGCGAAGTCGGACGACCCGATTGTAGGCAAAGACGCCCCACACAATGATCGCGGCGGCAAGAATGCCGACGACCGCATAGAGATTCATGCAATCCTCCTTCGCTCCGCCCGATTCTACCGTCCAGACGCACTCCTTCCAATGGCCTTTGCGCGGCAGACCTCGCGACAGGCGAAGTCAACGTAGGTCCGTTGCAAAGCGGAATTGCACCGAGTATCCTCCCGTCGCAACGAAACCGAGTTACATCTCACGGAGGGGCAGCATGCACAAACGACTGTTCACGCCGGGCCCTACGCAGGTCCGTCCGGAAATCCTCAAAGAGCTGGCCACGCCTCAAATTCACCATCGAGCACCGGAGTTCTCGGAGCTGTACGCGGACATCCAACCGAAGCTTCAGCAGGTTCTGTCGACGAACCATCCGGTTCTGCTGTTCACATCGTCTTCGACGGGCGCGATGGAGTCCGCCGTGACCAATCTGGTGTCGAAACGATGCCTGAATCTGGTCAACGGTGCGTTTTCAAAACGCTGGCATCAGATTACGTCAGGCAACGGCGTTCCGTGTGACGCGTTCGAGCAACCGTGGAACGTCGCGATCAAGCCTGACATGGTGGACGAACAGCTGTCGAGCGGCAAGTACGACGCGGTAACGCTCGTCTACAACGAGACGTCGACAGGACTGATGAACCCGCTCCAGGCAATTGCCGAGGTCGTGGCTCGCTATCCGGACGTGTTCCTCCTCGTGGATGCGGTGAGCGGGATGGCGGGTGCGCCCATCGAGACGGACGCATGGGGCATCGATTTCGTTCTTGCCGGCGTGCAGAAGGCATTCGCTCTACCGGCCGGGCTGGCCGTCGCGGCGGTCAGCGAGCGGGCATTCGAGCGTTCGAAGACGGTCCCGCCGCGCTCATACTACTTCAATCTACCGCTGATGCTGAAGTCGCATCTGAAGAACCAGACGCCCTCTACACCGGCGATCCCGCACCTGTACGCACTCAACGCTCAACTCAACGACATGTTGGCCGAAGGCATGGAGCGGCGATTCGCACGCCACGCGGCGATGGCCGCCGCCGTACAGGCGTGGGCCAAGAAGTACTTCGACATCTATCCCGAGGAGGGTTACTGGTCGCAGACGCTGACGACACTGGTCAATACGAGGGAAATCGACGTCCCCGCCTTGATCCAGACGTTGGCCGACGAGTACAACCTCCGCATCTCCAACGGCTACGGAGACATCAAGAACAAGACATTCCGCATCGCCCACATGGGCGACACGCAACCGGACGAGATCTACGGGCTGCTGACGGCGATCGAATCCGTGTTGGGACTCTAGGGAGGCACCGATGGGCTTTCGCGTACTGGCATCCGACCCGCTCGATCCAAACGCCGTTGCTGCAATGCGTGACGCGGGACTGGATGTGGACGAGCAGACGGATCTAACGCCCGAGCAGCTGAACGACGTGATCGGCGAGTACGATGCGATCGTCATTCGGAGCGCCACCAAGGTTCGAGCCGACGTCATCGACGCGGGAGAGCGCCTCAAGCTGGTGGTGCGGGCCGGGGTCGGGCTGGACAACGTCGACGTCGCGTACGCCGAGTCGAAGGGCGTCGTCGTGCGGAACACTCCGGCGGCGAGTTCGAACTCGGTGGCGGAATTGGCGTTGGGGCACATTCTGTCATTGGCGCGTCACATCGGCCGGGGAACCGAGTCGATGAAGGCGGGACGGTGGGAGAAAAAGCAGCTCAAGGGTGTCGAGATCGACGGGAAGACGTTGGGCATCATCGGCATCGGGCGCATCGGACAGCTGCTTGCCCGCAAAGCGCATGCACTGGGCATGTCGGTGCTGTGTTCGGATGCGTTTCTTACGGAAAGCCCCCTGCCGAATGTCGCCACCATGGTCCCGCTCGACGAGCTGCTGTCGCGCGCGGACGTGATCTCGCTGCACATTCCGTTCGATCCGGAAAAGGGTGCCACCATCGGCGAGGCGCAGTTCGAGCGGATGAAGGACGGGGTGTACTTGGTGAACTGCGCACGCGGCGGGGTCGTCGATGAAGACGCATTGGTCGCGGCCCTTCAGTCGGGCAAAGTATCCGGCGCCGCGCTGGATGTGTTCGCGAACGAACCGCCGGATGAAGAGCATCCGTTGCTCGCGTGTGCGAATGTCTCTCTGACGCCGCACATCGGCGCTTCGACGGTCGAAGCGCAGCAACGGGTCGGCGAAGAGGCCGCGAGCCTCGTCATCGAATTCGCCCAATCGGCACACTAGGAGGACGTCTTGGCCAGCATCATCCCGTTTCGTGGGTACCGGTTCAATCCTGAAGTCGTGGGATCCATCAGCGACGTCGTGGCGCCGCCGTATGATCGCGTGTATCCGGACGTCCAAGCGATGCTGCACCGCCGCAGTCCCTACAACATCGTTCGCATCATCAAAGGGATGGCGGAAGACAATGATTCGGACAGCCATAATGTGTACACCCGTGCGGCGGAAACGCTCAATCAGTGGATCGGCGATGAGGTGCTCGTTCGAGACACCGATCCATCGCTGTACGCGTATCACCAGACCTACACCTTCGAAGGGCAACAGCTAACGCGCAAGGGCGTGATCGCACTGGGCAGGTTGGAGCCGGAGAAGGTACACGCGCACGAGAAGACCCTCAAAGGGCCGAAGGAAGATCGCCTTCGCTTGATGCGTGCGACGGAGGCGAATTTCGGACACATCTTCATGTTGTACGACGATCCGGGACGAACGACCGAGGGGCTCCTTGCGGAGGCTTGTGAGCGTTCCGAGCCACTGATCGAAGCCGAAGATGGAGACGGAAATCTTCATCGCGTCTGGCGCGTGACCGATCCGCCCATCATCGACGCGATTCGACATGCGCTGGAGGACAAGGATCTTTACATCGCGGACGGTCACCATCGCTACGAGACGGCGGTCAACTACATGGGCGAGTGCGCGGGCCGCGGCTGGCAGCCGGCGGCGCCTGAATCCTACGGCGTGCGCATGATGACGCTGTTCAACATTGCCGAACCAGGGATGTCGATTCGGCCGATCCATCGGCTGATCCACGGGATCGACGGTCTCGACGCCGCAGCGTTCTTGCGGGATGCGGAGGAGCACTTCGCAGTCGAGCGCCACGCCTCTTCGGACGCGATGATCGCAGCCGTCAAGGCGGGCGCAGGGAGGCACACCATCGGTTGCGCAACGCGCGATGCGTATGCCACGTTGACGCTGCGGGACGAGTCCATGATGACGAGGCTCGGCGCACCGGATCGATCGGACGACTACAAGCGGCTGGACGTGACCCTCCTGCACGAGGCGATCCTGGATCGTCTGCTGGGAATCGATGCGCAAGCGCTGGAGGAACAACGAAACGTCACGTACACGGTGGATGCAGCAGTCGGCTTCGCGCAGATCGCTGCCGGCTCGGAGCAGCTGTTCTTCTATCTCAACGCGACCAGCCCGGAGGAGGTCGTCCGTGTCGCCGATCACGGCGAGAAGATGCCGCAAAAATCGACGGACTTCTATCCCAAGTTGTTGACGGGACTTGTGCTGACGAAGATGGAGATCGCGAAGTAAGGCACGTGGTCGCGACCGACGAGCTGCTCCAAGCAGGGAGGACGTACGCCACCGTCGGGCCAGATGTCCCCCGGCTGTAGGACAAAGCCACGTCTTGCTTCGTGCCGGTTTCCCGGGCGTCGCGGCCAACTCCGAATACCCTTGCCGTGAGATCTTGGAGGAGGTCATCATGCGACGCAGGTGCGTTGGGATTGTGTATTTCGTATTCGCCTTGCTGCTGCTGATAGGATGGGGTGCCATCGCGGACAGCGACATCGGGTTTTCGGGCGGCGTGGGGATCGACATTTCGTACACCCCGATTCCGCCCACGTCCTACAACATCGGTTCGGATCTGACGATGGGGTTCGACATCAGCGGGTTCTCGTTCACATCCGTCACTGGATTCGACCTGTACGGGTTTCAATCCGAGATCGTGGCAATGCACGTGGATCTCGGAGCGGTGCAGATCGGTGAAGAGATCCGGTTCGAGCCGATCTTCTCTTGGAACGAACTCAGCGTGGACATGTCGATCGTCGGCGTGCAGATCGGCGTAGACTTGATCTTGGCCGACATCGTGGGCCTTCAGACGCCGACCTACAGCATGGGAGGCGTGCTTGAACTGTCGAGCGGCATCCTTTGCGGCTTCACGCTCACGAGTCTCACGGGTTTCGGCGCCGAGGATCTGGTGAATCTGCTCGATGGAATCGACGCTCCCTATACGTGGCAGATCTTGTACCTGTTCAACCATCTGGATGAGCTGTGCGCCGCACCGGCGAGCCTCGACGTTACGATCGTGCCGGGCTTCTACTTCGAGGAGGAGCTGGTGCGTCTCGAGGTCGAAGGCATGGGGTTCGTTGCCAGCAATACGACGTGGTTCGATGAGACGGGGCTGGCGAAGATGCAGTTCGAAATGGGATACAGCTTCGAGGAACCCATGCTCTCGATGTTGGCGGCGATGAGCTTGGACGGGTCGTTCTCGATCACGGGTCTCGATTTCGTGGTCGATTTGCAGATTGACGTGGTTCGCTTCACATCGCACACGACGTTTGCAGAGCTTCCGCCGCCGGCCGTCATTCCGATCGTATTCGATTCGCAGTCATTTGCCGTCGCTTTCGAGTTCTGCAGCGTACTCATCACAGCATCCACGGCGTTCGACGACTCGTTCCTGTTCGCGGAGCAGCGCGTCGCGATTGAAGCGTGGGTGGATCCGGTGACATTCAGAAGCCTGACCACGTTCGATGCCACCGGCTTCGCCGGCCAATGCATCTACGCGGACGTTCGATTTTGCGGTGTGGTGCTTTACACGCAAGCGGAGTTTGACTTCACAGGCGTTCAGATCGTAACCGTTGGATTCGATCTTACGTTCGGAAACTGACGATGGACGACGCACTGCAGGATCTCACGCTTGATGAACTCCTCCAGCTCCTGACGGCTGAGCAGGGTAACCTCGATGTCGTACGGGAAGAGATTCTGCAGCGTGGCACGTCGATCGTTCGAGACGTCGTGAACGAAGGCTTCGCCAACAGCGGGTTCGAGCCCGAAGACCTGTTCCGTCCCGGCTACCTCGGGCTCATGAACGCGGTGTACAACTTCGACCTATCCCATGGGAAGACATTCCGCGAGTACGCGTCGAATCTGATCAAAGGCGAGATTCGGCATCATATCCGTGACCAGGTGGCCCGAACGCCGGTTCCCCGGTGGATGAAAGATCTCAACCGCCAAATCGAGGCGATCGAGGCGAGATTGCTGCGGGAGACGGGGAAGCTGCCGTCGCTCGCGGAACTGGCCGCGGCCGCCAACATCACGGAAGAGGGGCTCGCCGAACTGTTCAAGGCGCGGGAGGCGTTGAGCTACGTGTCCCTGGATGCGCAGCAACGGGAGAACGATCCGGTGTTTCGGATCGATGTGTCAAGGATCCGGTCGCGGGCTCCGGAGACGTTCCCTGTGGAGGTTCGCATTCGGCTAGCCTCAGCCTTGGAGAAGCTGTCCGATCTGCAGCAATACCTCCTGCACAGCTTGTTTCGCCCCTCTGAGTAGCGTCATCGCGCTGGGCCGTCTAGCTCGGCGGGCCGGCAGGCACAATCAAACGGTCGCCGATCTGTCGTTTGTAACGTCGTTGGAAAGGGGCAACGTGAGATCCAGGCGCTCGAACCTCGTCCACCTGATCGGGATCGCCCTCGCGGCCTTGATCCTCGTTGGCGGAAGCGGAACCGCGACCACCGTCGGCGGCGTAACGCTCACGCTTCACTCGTACAAGTACTACAAGCATTGGGATCTGACGCGATTCGTGTATCGGATCTCGAAGATGGGGGACACCCCCGTCTCTGGCTGGATCCTCAGCGTGGGAGACTGCGTGAGCGACGAACAGATTGATCGCGCCGCCTCTTCGCCATTCATCCGAATCGATGAACCGATCGAGGGACTCATGTACACGTCGGTCGCTCCGAATCGCAAGTTCACGCTTTGGTTGATCGGCCAATGGGATCTCGGCCTCGTCGACGTTGCGGTCGTCCACGACGGGCCGGAGGGGTGGGGCGCCGTTCTTCGGGGAACGGTGGAAGGACCTACGTGCGGTGCCTCCATGCTCTCCGTCGATGTTGTGTCGGGGCAACGGGTCGACTTCCCGCAGATCATGGCTTCGGGGACATTCGAGGCGTCTTCGCTGACACGACTGGAAGTCACAAGTACGTTGCCGGGATGGACCTTGGATTGGGATCTGTCATTCGATATCCCGGAATCGGCCAACGCTTCCGTGGTGCAACGCGTCTTTGGGTTGACGGTGTGTCCGTTCGTGGCCGGCGCGGGGTCGACGGCGATCGATGTACACTATGCGCTGACGATTGCCGATGACGATTTCTCCGGACTCCCGGAGGGCGGGTACCAGATCGGCATCACGTACACCGTGACGAGCGACTAGTCCGCGACAGGAAGGAAAGGATCATGCAGTGACGGGACGAGCGGTGACTCGTTGGGTTGTCCTTGGAATGACGTTCTTGCTCAGTACGTCGAGTGCTGTATGGGGCGTTCGCGTTCTGCCGGCATCGCTGGTTCTCGACCAGCGTTCGGGCACGGAAGAAACGTACAGCTTGACGGTGTTGAACGATACCGACGCGTCGGAAGAGTTGATGTTGTATGTCGGCGACTGGCAGCGGTTGGAGGATGGCGAGCACGATTGGGGCGTGCCGCTTGACAGTGCACGATGGATCTTCGATCGGCCCTTTGACGCCGGTGACGACCTTGAGATCGTGTACACCGTCGACTTGCCGCCCGATGGCGAGATTACTCTTGCCGGAACGTTCGAGGCGTCCTGTGCTCAGGCGGGCGCACGTGTTGAAGGGCCGGATCGTGTCAGTCGGCAGACGGTCGGGTCTGCGGCGTCTCCGTCGGCGTCCTCCGGACTGTGGGTCGGTCGCTCGATCGGGTCGATCGATGCCGCTGGGCGAGCGACCATTCGACTGGCCGTGCGATTTGAGACGGCCTGTGACGGGCTGGTCATCTATGAGACCGCATCGGAGCGCGTCGACTTCGGCAGCATCGACGCCGCGGACGGCCGGTTCGACACAATCAACCGCTCGAATGCAGAGTGGATCTCACTGTCGCACGATCGGTTGGTTCTTCAGCCCGGCGAAGCACGTGAGGTGAGGGTCACGATTGCGGTGCCCGAGAACGTTGCCGGGACGTACTGGTCCGCCGTGTTCGTGCAATCGCAGCCACAAGCATCCGACGAAGCGGGAACGCGCGTCGTGAGCATCTACCGTACCGCGATCAAAGTCTATGTCACCGTCTCCGGCACAGAGTCTGCTGAGGGCCGTGTGATCGACGTCCAGATTGGTGACACGGATCCGTTGATCCTGTATGCGTTGTTCGAGAATACGGGCAACGTGGAGTTGATCGCCACCGGAGAAGCACAGGTCATCGATCGGATGGGAAACGTGGTCCAGGAGTTCACGATCGATGAGTTCAAAGTGCTTCCCGGCGCGCAGCGCATCGTGGCGATCGTCGATGCAACGTCGGTAGAGCCTCTGCCCGCGGACATCTACCAAGCCGTGATCTCTTTCGAGTACGGGGGCGATAGCCCGGTCGTGGGGGTGCGCGGCTTCCGCGTTCGGTAGCACACGCGCCCTCGACGGGGATGGCTCGGAGAGGACGGGATGGAAGGAGTCGGCATGGGGTCCATCGGATTTGCGCTCACGCTGTCGGCACTCGCCGGGTTGTCGACGACCGTGGGCAGCGTCCTAGGCATCGCGGTCCGCAAACCCGGCCCCATGTTCATGACGCTGACGCTCGGCTTCTCGGCTGGAGTGATGCTTCACGTCTCGTTCGTCGAGTTGCTGCAGGGAGGCGTCGACGCGGTGGGATTCGCTCCGGCACACGTGGCGTTTTTCGTGGGCATGGCGGTCATGTTCCTGATCGATGCGTTGATTCCTCACGACTACCTGGGACAAGAGGAACACGAGGGCGTGGGGATGCGAAGCTCGAATCTGATGAAGACCGGAGTCTTCGTCGCGCTCGGGATTGCCATCCACAATTTCCCGGAAGGGATGGCCGCGTTCGCCGGTGCGCTGGAGGATCCGTCTTTGGGAATCGCAATCGCGGTGGCGATTGCCATTCACAACATCCCCGAAGGTCTGGCCGTTGCCGCTCCGATCTACGCCGCGACCGGCAACCGCACGAAGGCGTTTCTCTATTCTTTTCTATCCGGCGTTGCCGAACCGATCGGCGCGGGGCTTGCGGCTCTCGTGCTGATGAACGTGTTGAACAGCGCGATTCTCGGCTACGTACTGGCGGGGGTCGGCGGGATCATGGTGTTCATCTCGTTGGACGAATTGGTCCCGGTGGCTCGTTCCTTCGGCCACGAACATCTGGCCATCTTCGGCGTCATCGTCGGCATGGGCGTGATGGCGCTCAGCCTGTGGCTGCTGTAGCCTCACGAGACACCGTCGCCCGGAATGTGCGGGCGTTTGCGCGTCGGAACGTGACCGCCACCGGATCGAAGCCGGCGGCTCGAAGCAGTTCGATTTCCTGATGCTCAGACAGCGGCAGGTCGATGTGGTAAAGGTGATCCTGCTCGTAATCGGCGTTCTCGAACATCTGCTGCAGGCTCGCAGCTTCATCCGGAGAGACGACGTAGTCGGCGTTGATGAAGACGCCGCCGGGTCGAAGTGCGGCCTGGATGCGGCGATACAGCCCAAGCCTGATCGAAGGAGTCCAGTGATGCAGTGCCATCGCCGAGATGACGGCATCGTACACGCATTGCCCGAGGTCGAGCGTGAGAAACGAGCCGTGGATCGTCCGAACCTGTTTCGACCAAGCCCGCTGCTTGTCACCGAGGCGGCGAATCATGCCGGCGGACACGTCGATCCCAGTGACGGCTGCACGCGGAAAGCGGTCGAACAGGGTCTCGAGTTCGAGCCCTGTGCCGACGCCGAGGTCGAGGATGACGGGACGGGACGGCTCGTTCGGAAGCGCGTCCACGAGGCTCGCGTAGAACGCGCCGACGTCTTCGACGGTGGCGAGCATGTGCTGCTCGTATCCGTGGGCACGTTGATCGAAGAATGCAGCCATTTCCTCATAAGCGTTTGCAGGATTTTTCATGTCGAGTCTCCGATATCTAAGGATACGAATTGCGCGTTCGGCGCGCTAGCGCGGGACGACGGGGCGCGCTAGACTTCCCGCTGGCGCATCACGTTGGGAGGTCGAGGATGCATACGTTCTCCGCGGTTGCTGTCTGCATCACGAATCTGCTGATCGGTCTGCACTACATCCGGATGTTGCGACGCAGGAAGATCCAACCCGCGCTGGCCATGTGGGTCTTCTTCACCGTAGCCGTCATCGGCAGCCTTGTGACGTATCTGTGCGAGGGCGACTTCGGATTGACGGACAACATGCTCAACACGGCAGACCTCGTCCTGTGCGGGGGGGTGGCGATCGCCATCGTAATCTACGGAGAGCGGAGTTCCCGCTTCACCCGCTTCGACACAGGATGCCTGATGGCAGTGCTGGCGATCCTCGGAGCCTGGGCGCTGACGCGGCAACACGTGGCCGCGCATCTAGCCATCCAGTTCATCCTCGTCATTGCGTATCTCCCGGTCGTGCGCAGGTTGTGGAAGGCGCAGCGGAACACGGAGTCGTTCGTCATGTGGGTCGGCCTCTTGCTGGCACCGGTCTTCTCGCTGCTCTCAAGCCGTGGCGTCCTCGCGACGGTGTACGCCGTTCGTGCCATCGTCTCCACCGCGTTGCTGCTGAGCTTAATGATCCGGATCGAATGGCGTTCGAGGACGTCACTCCCCCCGACTTCGGTCCGAGAATAGCCTGCGGATCTGCAGCCCGACGGGCTGAAGGCGAGGGATTCCGTACGGGCCATCGTCAGGGGAAGACGAAGCATGTGTGTAGCGCCGCTCCGCGCGGACCACGAAGACGAGGGAAACCGCAAGGATCAGAGCGAAGTGGCACATGACGGACGGGAGCGCCCCTTGTGCTGGCGCAACGAAGTGGGTGCAGATCACCGCCGGAACGATGAACCCGAGGCTCCCCATCAGCAGCGCCTCGAGCGGGCGATTGCGTCGTGGGCGTGTCCTGATGATCTCGTGGCCGGACAACGCGACCATGCCGAACAACCCAATCCAGTAGAACCACGCGTAGGCGAGGAATCGAGGGAGTGGATTGGCGTATTTGGCGTAGACGACGGTGCAGACGGAGTCGGTGACGAATCGAGCATCGACGCCGATCCAGATCACGATGCCGAGTGCTGCGGCCAGCATGGCGTACGCAGCGCCGTGATTCAGCTTTGCGAACGACAGACTCAGTTGCGCGATGAGCAGAAGGCCGAGTGGAGGTAGCCACGTGACGACAATGAACGCGAGTCTCGGGGCAAAGCCGGCTGCAGGAACCCGTGCGCAAACCAGAACCTCGATGATCTGGTACGCTGCGAGCAGAAGGAGAATCGCGCTCGTGGTCCGGCTGGCGGGGCGACGGTCCGACCCGCTGAGCGCCCATCCTGCGGACGCGATCTCGAGAATGGCGGTGACGATGGCCAACGACGGAGAGTACGACATGTTTCCCCCTCACAACTCCTGAATCCTGCCTGATGAATGATACGTGGAGTTCGTGGGGGCCGGCAACTTCACGGCTTGCCCGGGGCATCCCAGCGTTCGAAGCGACGATGGCGCGCAGCCACGCAGGAAAAGCGGGTCCAGGACGCCCCTCAACGTTCGTCCTGGACCCTAGAAGGTACTACACGTCGTAAGCCTAGGTTGTTGCTTCTCTCGTACAAGCTCACCGTAGGCGACCGGTTTGAACGATCTGTGACCGGCTGATGTGCATTTCGTGAGCCCGCGATCCGCGTGGCGTTCGGACAGGGACGTCGGCCCGTGGGCTAGCCGGGCAAGGACAGAAGATCACGTACGACGGCTTGCAGAGACGCAGCGTACGGAGGCGGCAGTGCAAAGGTTGCCACCGACCTGCCTGCGGCCGCGAGCGCTCGGCGGTCGCCGTGCGCCTGCGAGACGATGAGTCCGGCAAACGACAACGACGAGGCGGTACCGTCCGTGCCGTCCGGAATCGGAACCGACGGCATATCGGGCGAGACCAGCTGAATGAACCGACCGCGTCCGGCATCTCCTTTGTGAAGCTGACCGGTGGAGTGAAGGAACCGAGGACCGTACCCGACCGTGACGGCGACGCCGAACCGATCTCGGATTGCCGCTTGAAGCGCGTGCAATGCATTGGAGAAGCCGATCGAAGC
>Ga0272441_10007149_pt1 | contig 18276 bp, 12 predicted proteins | sample SSMProp6N_FD_193582 | JGI IMG/M metagenome (GOLD analysis project Ga0272441, IMG submission 193582) | Marine sediment archaeal communities from Little Sippewissett salt marsh, Falmouth, MA, United States - SSM-Prop-6N | ecosystem: Environmental > Aquatic > Marine > Wetlands > Sediment ... | reverse complement strand
ATCCTCACTTCAAAAAAATCTTTACCAAGAATGTTGAACATGTAATTGTCGTCTTCCTGTGATAATGCAATAATGAATATCCTGAAAAAACGGGATAATTCCTTATATAGATTATAAATACGAGCCTTCCCACCGCCATAATGTGGAAATATTGTGTAGGTTGACAGAAGAACGATAATCTTCTTGTTTGTCTTTGAATATTTAATCAAATCCTCTTTCCACTTTAAAGAAGAAAGGATACTCAGCGCAAAATTCTTTTTATTGATATGGGATACGCTTTTGAATCCATTTTCACCGAATTCAACTGCCTTTTCAGGCTTTTCAATGAAGAAATTGATTTTTTCTGCTAATTTCCTGGGAGACGGCTCCACTATAAAACCAGTTTTCCCATCTTTCACCAGCTCTTTAGAACCGCCGCTGTCAGTGAAAGTTAGCACCGGTTTCTTGCATTTCATCGCCTCGAGAGTAATCAAACCAAAATCTTCCCGATACGGGACAAATGGAACAACCAGGGATTTTAAATACAACTCTTTCAAACGGGAATTCTTAACATGACCAAGAATCTTGATCCTGGGATCCGGTCTTGAAAGATCTTCGAGTCTCCTCTTATCGGGTCCATCCCCTGCAACATAAAGTTCAATATCCTCTTTTACATATCTCATTGCTTTTATAATAAGCTCGATCCGTTTTGCTGGATCAAGTCTGCTGGCGGTGAAAATATATCTGTATTCGAGGCTGTCTTCGGGATACCATTCTATCGGTGATGGTTCATAAAGCACTTCGATATCAACGCCTTCAGGAAAATATCCACCTCTCGATTTGACCTCGTTTGATATGGCAAGATAATGGACGATCCTTTTGGGGCTGAGAGCAATATTGTCGAGAATATGAACCATTTTCCTGATATGGATACCGGGGAATTTCAACGGGTTATTTTTGAAATACGATTGAAAGCTTCTAGGTCCACCGTATGTGTCATATAAGCCCCTCAGTTTATGATTCATATAGAGGATGTGATGATGGTGCTTAACTATCCATGCAGGATATTTGAGGGTAATAACTGCATCGTAATTTTTCAGGTTTAGCCTGGCGAACCTGTAATATCCGAGTAAAATACTTAAGGAATTATCTTCCCTGTACTGTAACTTTAATAATTCAGCGCAATGATCGGTGTTTTCGTTGATTGAGCAGGTTATGTTATATGCAAGCCTTTCAATGCCTCCGAATTGAAAAGGTTCAGGACTGGGGCATATTATGGCTATTTTCATAGACTTTGACGTCTATCTATTAACCTTGATAAGTATGTATAATTTCTTTGGAGCACATCATATCCGAATATTACGACATAATCAGAATAATCGATTGTAATGTATTTGAGACGATTCGATTCGTTTCTTTCAATCTTAATATCTATCTGCTCGGCATAAATTCCCTTTTCCTCGGCAAACAATATGATTTCATCTATTAAGTCCTCATCATATTCTAATTTATCTCTGGTGAAAGCGTCCTGGGAATGGAGGTCATTAATGAACCTTTTAATGCTATGGTAATGTAGTCCAGGACTAATAAAGCACCATATAAGATAAAGTCCAAGTATAGATGCAATAATGGGTAAGAATTTTTTTATCATTAATCGCTCCTTTCAATAATCTCCGTTTCTATTCGAAATAAATTTGGTAGACAATCCATTTTGATTGAAAAAATATGCCATTTTCATTATAGCAAACTTCTCCGAATTATGATGTCCAACACCAATTAAATTAACATTATTTACTCTTGCTAATTCTAAAAATTCCTTGACCTGTTTTTGTAATTCCTTATCTTCTGCATTAAGGGAAATTACACCGGTAAGGTATGTATCGCAACCTAGAGACACAGCTTCCTTCATCGCGACAGGATCATTACCTCCTCCCGGTACCAATGCTATTTTATTACATCTGGGGTGATACTTTACAACATCGATATAGGGCGCTTTGATTTTTGCTTTTACTTCCTCCAAAAATTCATTGAAAAATTTATATTTAGTTCTTCCATATACACCCGTATAGCCGCCGCAAAAATTATAAAATTCACCCATGATATCCAAATTAACGACTTTCGCAAGTTCGTATCTTGTTGATATTGTATTACTTATATCAAGGGGATGATGGAGGGTAAAAATCGAATTCTCTGAAATTCTCATATGCTCGAGTATTTCTTCTCTGACAGGTCTGAAACCGATGTTGTCATTCTTATATCCAAGAGGATGATGAGAAAATATCATTGTATTTGATCCATATGTATATAAAACTTTATAAATCAGAGCTGCATCTAAAAATGTCATGCAGAATATTCTTTCTATCTTGTTGGAATTTCTCATCATTAAACCGTTGTAATATTTTAAAAAATCAGGAGTGTAATATTTTTCGAAAGGTATTCCAAATCTCATATTTAGTTTCTGCAAACCTTCTTTACAGGGATCTTCAAATTCTTCATAATTAAAAATTTCTCTGATTATCTTATCAAGATCGTCTATTAGCATGATCCATTATTTCATCAAGTTGAATCTTTTTACCTAATCGCATTGCTTCAAAAATCTTGTTCAAGTCTGCATCAGTGTTGACACAACCATCCCTTAAAAGAATAACACCATATGAAACCATTCCATCGAGAGCCATCATCACCTTGTTGATCTCGTAAGAACATCCCAAAAGCAATATTCCATCCGGTTTATACTCTTTTATCAACTTTTTCACGAATGATGAGCCGGCAAGAATAAAAAGGGAATAATCATTTTTTCGAGCTTCTTTCATGATTTTAGCAAATTTGCATTTCCCACATTCAATACATTGTACCCCGTATTGTGTGCTTGTCGCCGGACAATCAGGTGATCTCATGCAATGAGGCGCAAGAAAAATTCTTCTTTGTGACTCACTGAACCCTTTTTTATTCAAATCATTTCTGGCTTCGATCAGAGCAAGATCAAAATCATATTCAGGGAATAGTTTTTTGAGTAAAATCTTCAACTGTAGATGAAAAAAATCGAGAATGAATATTGAAATTTTTATCAATAATTTGTTCTTTGGAAATTTCAAATTTATAAAAATGAGAGAGAGTATTATCAAAGAGACAAGAGTAAAGAGTATAATTGATATTGATATTCCAATGACATTTAAAATCAAAATTGTACTCACATTTGAATTATTTTTCTCTTAAAAATCTGCTCATTGATTTCAATAAAATAAATGATCAAAACATCTTTTCCTTTATTTTTTCAAATTCGACCATCGTCTTGAAACATCCACTTCTTAGTAAAGGTACACCGACACAGGGAATACCCATCTTAATGCCAACCAGCATTGCCATGCTAAGCTCTTCGTAACAGGCAACTCCTATAACAGAAGCGGGTTTAATCTTACGAACAATCCTCTTAACGAAACTGTCACCCGGTACAATAAAAAGAACATAATTTCTTTTTTCAGCAAGTTTGGAAATTTCTCCTATTACACATAAACCACATTCCTTGCATATATATCCGGTATCGGGATCCAGCCGTGCCTTGCAATCTGGTGATCTCAAACATTGGGGAGCAAAAATCAGCTTTTCACCTTTTGCCGATTTATAAATAGCCGACATCGACTTATTTGCGGACACTATCAATGCCTTATCAACAATCTGAGGGTCCTGTCCTAAAAACTTGATTGTAGCTTTCAATGGGGAATAATACAATTCCATCAACTTCATCGATAAGCTCGGATATAAGATTTTCTTCCAACGCTTATAAACAACTATTAAGAAAAATTCTACAAAAAAGAGGATTAAAATTGTTATAAATAAAAATACCGTGAAGGCACCAATAATTTTAAAAAACATCGTTCATACATTCAAAAATTTCAAAAACCATATCAAGAGGATTAGTGCTAAAAATATCTTACTATTCTACAATAATTTTCAGGATATTGAAACACAGGTCTCCTTCGTCCAAATGCTATCTACAATAGGATTTATAATCATGATTAAGATAAGACCCTATCGAATCACATTATATGATGCTCAAGTTTATTTTATTCCAGCAAATTCGATATAAGATTATGACCTTAATAAAAAAACTTGCTGGTTTGAATTACTAAATAACGCTGGTTTGAAAAAACCATATCGAGATCTTTCGAATTTTCCAGCATCAAAGTATTACTGCTCTTTCCAATTATAACGTAGTCTATTTTATGATTCCGTGCAAATTCCTTAATCTGTGATGTACTGGGATTACCGTATAATAGATTGACTTCGTTAAACAAATCATGCCATTTTTCGTATAATGACTTCGAGAAATTTTTATGCATTTTATAATCGGCGCTAATAACCATAGAACGTTTTGCATATAATCTGAAGGAATATGAATAACTTGGATTTATTAGAAAAATGGAATCTTTCCCTGTTTTCTCGAGGCAGAATACGCACATCTCCAAAAAATCCTTTATTTCCTGTTGCGGTATTGAGGAAGCTCTCTCTGGACTTACACTAACAACTTGTTTTCCGATCAAAAATTCGAAATACGATCTTACGGGATGGATATAGGTAGCCGGAAAAAGAAGGATTAACACCACAAGAATAGGCAAGAATTTATGATAACCTGACCTGGATTTTATTGTATGTCCTAAATAGAAGGAGACAAAAATGAGAGATGTCATATAAAAATATCTTGATATCTCGTTGAATTTGAATGCTTTCCAAAAAATGAATTCGTTCAGAAACAAAGATATAAGAGGAATAATGATGGATAGAATAAGTAAACCGAGAATCAATTTTTCTTCAAGGCTGATTTTTTCTTTTGGATATTGCAGGCATATAAAAATAGCAATTATCAGGATTGGTATAATATCAAATAACAACCTGCTTGAAAGCAGAGGAACGTTGTTAATATCAGGGATATTTGAACCAAAAGGGAAATTCCCATCCTTAATATACGAGAAATTTAAAATCAAATAAGGAATTGTTCCAATAATAAAGCTGCATACAGGAATATAAATAATTTTTATCCATTTTGATATCCTTTTTTCAATTATAAATGCCACAATTGTAATAAGTATAAAAAGATGAATCGAGATTAACGAATCAAAATGAGCAAGTAAAGCCAGAATAAAAAATAATACAGAAATAATTTTCCTGTTTTTACAATTACTGATGAAAACATAGAATAACCATGGCGTTAATGAAAACAACATTGCATTGGAAAACGGATCCCTCGAAAAGATAGAGAGCCCCCAGAGTTGCTCAACTCCCAGGATCTGTCTTTCCGGTATTGAAAGAAAAACCATTAACAAAGAACAAAACGATGAACCGGTTAATTTGAAGGTCAGGACATAAAGACCTGAAAGGAAGATAATAGATAAAATCAGAAATAGTAATCCAAAAACCGGTTTAAAATCTCCCGAAAAGATATATAGATTAGCCCAAATCCAGATTGCAACTCTTGGGTAGTTAGAATAATAGTTGTCGATCTCGAAATCTTTTTGATAGAGTCCATTATCAATATACTTTAAAACAAGCGGAAGTTTTAAACTGGCATTTCTGTTATTTCCGACAAAATCGGGGAAGGTTATCCAGAAGTAAACAAAAAGCAGGAAAATTATTAGAAGTAAAAATAAGAATGACAGGAAATGGTTCGGGGAGCGTGTTTTTTTTATTTTCCTGTCTGATTTAAATCCTTTTTTTCCCACCGTTAAAACTCTTCAATCCCAACTTATGGAGGATTGCTAATGTTAAAAACCGCTGATAATGTTTCCTGAACAACCTAAGTCTTCCGTCATGCCAGAATGCTGATTTGATAACCCGTGTAATAACGAACAAAACCGTTCCATATTTCATAAACCTGTATAATCCGGTTTTTATCAGCAGATTTATAATTTTTTGTGGAAGTATGGGGATTAAAATGAAAAGTGTATTGAATTCTTCAAATATCTTTCTGTTTTTAGTGTCCTTACCCCGGAAAAAAGAGTCTATCTTTCCGTCTTCAATATCCCTGATATAATTATCATCAATAAGTCCCGCTTCTTTTGCTATCGGGAGTATTGTAGTTTTGGGAAAATACCTCAGCCAGTAAAAATTCAGGCTGTCAGGACGAATTTCATTGTAAAAGTGGGCAGCTTCGATCTGATCCTCCTTTGTTTCGTAAGGAAAACCCATAATATGATCCATCTCGTATGGAATCTTCGAATCTTTCATGAGTTTTGCTGCATGACGTATATCCTCATTAGTTTCAGGACGAAAAATAACATTTTTTCTCGTATTATCACATATCGACTGGATTCCCATCTGAATCACGTTGCATCCAGCATCTTTAACCATCTTGAGACTTTCGCTATCTATCACTTTAGGATGTGTTACAGTTTTAAACGGAACATCAATCTCTTTTTTATATTTCTCACAAAACTCGGCAACCCATTCCCGCCTTATAAAAAAGACTTCGTCGAAAAAAGTAACACTTGTAAAGTTGTATTTTTCCTTCATGAGCTTCAATTCACCGATCGTATTGTCAACAGACCTTCGCCTTTTAAAAAATCCCTTGTTCTCATACATTCGTTTGACAATGTTCGAAGAGCAGAAGGAGCAATGGTACGGACAATAATTCCTCAGTGTTACAATTCTATATTCATCCGCCAGAACTGGTGAGATATCGAAAAAAAGCTCCTTATCAGGATATGGAAGAGCATCTAGATCTGTCCTCAATGGTCTTACTGGATTGGATATGACTTCCCCGTTCTTTCTGCACCAAATATTTGGAACATTATGAACAGGTTCTCCTTTATCCATTTTATCGACAAATTCTAAAAATGCATCCTCACCTTCACCAACAAGGACATAATCGATGTATTCCTTTTTCATGGCATTCTCGGGTACAGAAGTCGTGTGTATTCCTCCGAAAATAATTGGAACATCGAGCTCTTTCTTTATCATTTCGGCAAAAGAGCATGCCCAGAGATAATTATGAGTAACAGTTGAAAATGCAACGAGATCGGGATTTTTATCTTTAACTTCGCCAACAAGTCTTTCTTTGGCGTCGAATAAAACCTTCAGCCTATCCGAAACCATGTATCCATCATCAAAGAGTATAGGATCGAAAACAAGAGACGTTGTGTGCCCTGCTTCCTTGACAAAGGCAGAGAGCATCTCTATCCCTATATTTTCAAAGCCTCCATAAACAAAGCAAATATTCATTAACTAAAATCTCCGTAGGTAATCTTGCCTGCGCATCGAAAACAAATATAATGATGAATGAGTTTAATGTCAAGGAATTCGGGTTGAGACGGGGTTATTCAGGATAAAAAATATTTAAAAAAAAGCTATTTGGCGTACTAGCGCCATTTTTGTCTGCCCTATTCCAGGATGGTCGGATAATAATGAGACAAAATAGGAAATTAAGGGGTCTAACGAGGATCTTTGAACCACAAAGCACGCCATTTCATGGATTAAAAGGGACATTTGGGGGGGTATTACAGGACAAATGAGGGCAGAATAGAAAATTGGAGATAAGATCAATACGAATTGGCGCAAAATTATCGAAAGAATATTTTCATTTCTAACGAATCCTTCATACCCACACTGATTAAAGACTGAGCATTAAAGAAGTGTGAAAGAGGACAATCCTTGACAAAATCCCTTTTCTCCTTACCCCCAACCCCCGAAGATAATTCCCCATCTGGCACGAGAGTTGCTCATCTACTCCCGAGTAGATGAAACGCAACTCTCGTGCCAGGGCGAACTGATTTTCCACCCATGAGATAATTTCATTCTTCCCCACCATAACCTAGCAGATTCCGGATCAAAACGTGACATTATGTCTCATTAATTAAACAGGTAAAAATAAAAGGATTAACCATTGTTTATACCGTTTCAAAAGGTAAATGTTATAATAAGTGATATTTACAGGAAAATATCAATATGAAAGATCTCGTTCAAAGATGCAGTGATAAAGAAGAAGGTGCGTGGGAGGAGCTCGTAGACGAATTCTCGGACATGGTCTATTCTATAATTGTAGGTTATTATCGACTTTCTCTTGCTGATGCGGACGATCTTTTCCAGGGCATTTTCATTGAAATTCACAAAGATATAGGATCGATAAGAGATCCCGCGAAATTAAAGTCCTGGATTAAGGTAATAACAAGGAACAAGGTTCTCAATTTTCTCAAGAGGCGCTGGTGGGAATCGGCACGTTTTAAAGTAGATGAAAGGTTCGAAGAGCTTTGCCCCGGCTCTTTTGATGCAATAGAGGATATGGACATGGAAAAGAAAACGATTTTCGTAAGAGAAGCCCTGTCCAATCTGGGAGATGTGCGCTGCAGGAATATAATCGAATGCAGGTATTTTGACGAGTTGAGTCACGAGGATATAAGCTTGTCCTTGAAAATACCGAAAGGGAGCATTGCACCGACATTGAAGCGCAATTACGAGAAATTGAGAAAATATTTCTCAAAATTGGGTATTCAGGAATAACCTGTATTTTTTTGGTTTTTCATTTGCCATATATTAAGAGATCATGATGGATAAGTGTTCATATTTAAAGCTTGTAGGGTATATTGAGGGATTAATTGATCCTGAAGAACGTTTACTGCTCGAGGAGCATGTAAAAAACTGTCCTGAGTGTTTGAGCCAGATGCAAAAAATCTGGAACTTTCAAAGGATCATGTCAGATGTCCAGGTAAAAGAGTCTTTTGTAACACCGGAATTTATGAAAGAGAAGGCAAAAAGATTAGTACCTGGTAAAACAAAACCATCGAAGATATTAAAAAAACTTTTGGGAAAACTAGTATTTACCGATTCACTTCAGGAATCTGAAGGACTGCTCAGGGAGAGTCCCCAGATAACAATAAGGAAAAGCACCCATAATCTCTATGAAACCGGTAGTAATTTTGTATCGGTCAAGATAACAAGATGCAGGATGGACGAAACTTTGAATATCATGGGACAGATTTTTCCCGAAGGGACTGATACACCCTGTCTTCAAGTTCATGTTGAGCTTTATTCTGATGGTAAACTGACGGATCGGGTCGATCCTGATATTTTTGGACGATTCCGCTTTTATAAATTGCCAGCAAAAAATTGCGATTTGAGATTAGTTTCTGATGAAACCGAAGGTTTTATATGCCTGGATTTAACCTGAGGACTATGAGTAAATGAAAGATTATTTCCCGGAGATATTGATTGAGTATACTTACCCGTCAGGATGCAAATATCTCCGTTCATTTTTAGACAAAGAGCCTGATAAATTACTGAAACTTCTTGTTGCAAAAGGTAGAACACTCGCAAAATCGAACCCTGTAGCTGGCAAAAAATTCGGAAAATGGATTAATTTCTTAAACAACAATTCGCTTCGAGATTCAAATTACAAAATAATGGGTTTATTCATAATTGGTGCATCGCTTATTCAAACAGGAATGATCGAGAAAGGTCTGGAAAGTCTGGAAAAGGCTTTTGATGAAGCGAAATCTGATTACCCGGAATTAATACCTGAAATACTCATAGAACAATCGACAGGTTATTTATTTACAAGGGATTATGTTAAAGCTGAAAAAGTCTTGTCCGATGCGGAAATATTGGTTAAAAAAGAGAATAAAAAGGATCTGTCGGGAAAGATACTTATAAATAAGGCAGGGATACTATTCCAGCAGAGGCGCCTTGAAGAATCACTATCCTGTCTTGCAAGGTCAGAAAAGATATTAAGAGATTGTAACGATGATATCAACCTCGCTGTCATCTATCGAAACAGGGGCAATATTTTCTTTTTCATGGCTAGATATAAAGAGGCTTTGTTAGATTATGAAAAGGCAAAAACTATTTTCGATAATAAAAAATTAGAGCTTTTATCGGGAAGACTGGCAAGAAGAATGGGTTTGGATTACCTTTATCTTGGCGATTACGTGAAAAGCGCAAAAGCTTTTGATGACAGTATAAATATTTTCAATAAATTGGGTTTGAAAATCGAGACAGCATTATCAGAATTTAACAAGAGTAATCTTTATTTTGGACTCAACTTGTATAATGATGCTAACGAACTGTTATTAAAATCCATTCCCGTCTTTTCTAAAAGTAAACTTGCAAACGAATATGCTTTTGCCTCAGTCAATCAGGGAATTGCCCTGACTGGTTTGGGAAAATATAAAGAAGCTAACCTTGTTTTACGAAAAGCTAAAGGGATATTCAAAAAACTGAAAGATGAATTTCGAATAGCAGAAACTACCCTTTATGAAGCATTTCTCTTGCACAGACTCGGAAAACACAAACAGGTACTGAAAAAGATCGAAGAGATCAAATCAACATGCAAAGGGAAAGGCTTTATGCTCGAGTATTTTGAAGCATGTCTACTCGAGGGTGAAGTTTTTCTTTTAAGGGGATTATTTGATAATTCAGAAAGAAGCTTTAGAAAAATTTTAAATGAAGCAAAGAAATATTTCACCCCTTCAATAGAATTCAGGGGATATCTCGGTTTAGGAAAATGCCTGTTTGGTGAGGGAAAATTGAAAAAAGCTTATAATGCATTGAAAAAGGGTGTGGATATCCTTGAGACACTCAGGGAAAGAATGATTCCTGAAGATTTTTCCCGAACCGCCTTTCAGCAGGACAAAAACGAAATATATGAAGCGATAATCGATGTCTGTCTGAAAATGGGCGGTCCTTCGATGGAACCGAGAGTCCTCGAATATATTCAGCGTTCTAAGTCCCGCAGCCTTCTCGAGCTAACAAGGCAAAAGATGAATATCGAACCTGAGTTCCTTGAAGGTGATAAAAAAAAGCTGTATGAGGAATATTGCAGGCTGAGAAAGACTATCGATGAAAAATATGCAGAATTGGAAAATGGTTTGAATTATAGCAACGGTCATGATAAACGTGAATTTATGTTAAAAAACGATATTAAAATAAAGGAATATGAACACCGATTGCACAAGACATGGAGAAAACTTCTGGAACCTGCCCATGATCACACGAAAGAAGATTATGGAGCATATGAAAGAATTACAGATAATGCTCTATCGAAACTACCAGAAAACACAGCAATTCTTGATTATTTTTTTCATGGTGACCGTTTATTGATACTTGCAATTGATTCGGACATTATGAAATTGGTTGATGTGGATATAAACTATCAGGATGTAGAAAAATTAGTGGAAGAAATCGATTTTTTCATCCGGCAATATTATCTCGATCAGAAATTCGTTAAAAAGTTTGAAACATTTATAGCTGAATCCGGCAAGGGAATTTTGAGAAGTTGTTTTGATCTCTTTATAAAACCTGCTCTGCAATATATCAAGGGTAAGGAAAACCTTATAATTATCCCCCATAAAATACTTTATCACCTTCCGTTTTCAATATTTATGGAAGGATCGAAATATATGCTCGAAGATTATTGTATAAGCTATATACCAAATTTTCAGTGGTTTGAAAACATCAAATATTTCAATAGACTTAAGGAAAAAGGTACTATATTCGGATATGCCGGCGAGTCGTTGACTCATATAGATAAAGAGATCGAGCAGATAAAAAACGTTTTTCCGGAAAGTTCATCGTTTACGGGAGTAAATGCAACCAGAAAATGCTTCTCTAAAAAAGCACACCTTTCACAATGGCTTCATATTGCTTGCCATGGAAAATTCAGGCAGGATAATCCTTTTTTATCCGGTTTTTTGCTTGCTGACGGATGGATAACCTACCAGGATATTATCAGCATGGACCTTAAAGCCGAAGTCGTTACAATGAGCGCCTGTGAAACAGGCAGATGTGAAGTCTTAAAAGGCGATGAATTTATCGGTCTGATCAGATCTTTTCTGGCATCCAACGTTAAATCTGTTGTCTCGAGTCTTTTCAAAGTTCAGGATGAAGTTACATGCAGGTTGATTGGACTTTTTTATAAAAATTTGAAAGACGGTTTATCTGTTTCAAAAAGTTTACAACTAGCACAAAAGGAGATCATGAAAAATTGGAAATCGCCATATTACTGGGGTGGTTTCCAGGTTTATGGTGATCTTTTCAGGAATTCGAAGGAGATTTAATATGCGAAAACTGATTATTCTGGCATTTTTACTTTTGTTTGTTCTGGATTGTGATTGCGAAAACAAGAGCAGTTGTGCTCTTCATGGGCTGGTTTATGATACATCAGATAACCCGGTTAAAGATGCTGTTATCAAACTTACAAAACCTTATGGTAGCACCGGAGGTTCAGAATCTTATATGGGTATAACCAATAGTAGTGGTTGGTATGTTATAGATGGAATTAATATGGGTGTATATAATGTAAATCTATCCAGGGAAGGGTATGAATCTTTAGAGCTATCATCAATGAAATTTACATTGCGAGAAATAAAAAACAGGGATTTTATTATAAAACCTGCGAATGTTCCAATGACATTGATTATAACAAACCGTAATGAATTTTTACGCCTTCATGCAGATTCGGAACTTGCTTATCCTTTGATGGAATCCCTTCAGGAACTTGCCGAATATCCTCCTGTTTCAGGCAATATTATTTTTATTGATGAAATCGATAGCATAAACAGGGCTTTCAATACATGGAAACAGAATCAATTCGATCCAGTAGATGGAAATCATTATGCTAATGAAGTTTGCAAACTCGTAAAAAACCAGATCCAAAAAATGTATCTGATGAATGCACCCGACAGGTATAAATATATCCTGATCATCGGTGATGACAGAATTGTCCCCCATTATAGGGAGAATATATCTGGTATCAATTTCGGTGAGGATAACTATCTATCCAAATTAGCTGAAGAAAGTACAATTAAAACCGCTTTGGCTGAAGATTACACCCTGACCGATGATTTCTACGGTGATTTAAAAAATGATCCCAAGGAAGGCAAATGGGGGATTTATATTCCAATAATGGGAGTTGGTCGTCTTGTTGAAACACCTGAAAATATCACTCGGACAATATTGAGTTACCTTGAATCAGATAACCGGTATGAATCAATCGGGATATATGGTTCTAGCTATCTTAAAGAGTTGAGTGATTACATAGAAAGCAAATCCGATGGACTAAGACGAATTTATTCGATTATCGGTGATGATGAGGAAATATGGAGTTCCTGGAATGAATATATGCTTTCGAGAAAATCGGATGTACTTATCATGAATCTCCATGCGAATCACTATGAATGGGAATCACCAGCTTCTTTCTTTAATGTTTTAGATGTATTAACTTCTGAGGATTCATTCACAGGTTCAATCGTTTATGCACCGGGTTGTCATTCCGGTCTGTGTGTCCCTCCTGAAAATCCCAATTTTGAAGGTCTCGATTTAATTCAGTCCTTTTTATCAAAAGGAACTTTAGCATATATAGGGAACACGGGTTACAGTTTCGGTTATGAGAACAGCATTGGGCTTTCTGAAAGAATTCTTCAGATCTTTTTCACCAAATTGAACATTTCCTCTATCACAAGTGTCTCTGAGGCTCTGAGAAAAGCAAAACTCGGATATATACTGGAATCCTTCAGACCTGATGGTAAACTCGATAAATACGATCAAAAAGTCCTGTACGATGCAACCCTGTATGGATTGCCAATGGCAATGATTCAAAATAAAAACTATGAGAACCAACAATCGACAGAAAAAAATATACAAGAAAAATCACCGGAATATCAAAGAAATATCTTGAAATACAAGAGGATAGATCTCGATTTCGGATTCGGTGATTATGGTAAGAGATGGACAGGTAGAGGAAATTTCTATTCATATAAAGGATTTAATTCAGGAAGGGCATATTCATTTGCTCGACCTTTATATTCTATGAACTGGAGAAAAGAACAGTCTGAAAGGGCAAAAGATTCGTTTGTCCTGAGCGGTAAAACTGTAAAAGAGGATACCGAACCGTACATGAACGTACCAATGAATGAATATTATGAAGATCCTCAGCCTTTGCCCAGCTCAGATGAGTGGGAATCTCCTGTTCTGGCGAAAATCAATACTTTTGATGATGACGAATCCCTTGTGGTCATAACCGCAATGATAGAAAAGAAACCGGGGCTTTTATATCCCGTTGTAAAAGATCCTGAATATGATAAAAATAATGACAGTAGTTTATTTAACCTTTATCTATTCAGCCAGATGTCACTCTATATCACCTATTCCGATAATGAAGATCCGGGTGAAGAAATTGATTTGTCAATCGTTCACATTATTGACGGGGATTTCTTAAAAGTTTCAGCAATTCCAGAAAACACCGACATCAACTCGATAGATAAAGTCTTCCTGTCATTTATCAGAAAACCACCTGATAAATCGGGTTTTTTCGAATGGGAAAGCATTCAAATGAGTTTAGAAAGAAACTTGACACAGTTTTACGCAGAAATTCCTTTGTCTGAAAAACCCGTAAAATCGTTTATCTTACAGTCAATAAATACCGATGGAAAGGTCTTTTATCATGGTCATGAAGGGAAGTGGATACCACTTATACCCGCAGTCACCAATTAATGCTTGAAGTGCCTGAAATTGGTCAAAACCATTGCAATTCCAAGTTTGTTTGCAGCATCGATCACTTCCTGATCCCTTATAGATCCTCCGGGTTGTATCACTGCTTCAACTCCTGCTTTAGCTGCAAGTTCAATGGAATCCGGAAAGGGGAACATGGCATCTGACGCCAAAGATGCTCCTTTTGTTCTGCTCCCTGCCTTTTTTATTGCAATTTCAGTTGATTCCACCCGACTCATCTGTCCTGCTCCTATTCCCGCAGTAGTTGTTCCTTTTGCTATCAAAATTGCGTTGGATTTCACATGCTTGCATACTTTCCATGCAAAAAGCAGGGATTTTAATTGTTCCTTATCAGGTTTCTTTTCTGTAACCAGTTTTAAATCACCCTGGAAATCCTCGACATCCCTGTCCTGAACTAGAAGACCTCCGAGCACATACTTGAAAGAAAGTCCGGGAGGAATACCGAAAATACTGTCAAGATCACCCAATTTCAAAAATCTTCTGTTCTTTTTCTTCTTTAGAAGCTTTATCGCATCTTCAGTGTAATTCGGCGCTATACATGCCTCCACAAAAGGTGTTTTAGCAATCAATTGGGCTGTTTCGGTATCTACCATGCGATTAATTGCAATTATCCCACCATATGCCGATACCGGGTCACATTCCAGGGCATTGTTGTAAGCTGTTGCTAAAGATTCGTCTGTTGAACAACCGCATGGATTGGTATGTTTGATTATAGCTGCAGCAGGTTCTTCAAATTCAGAAACAAGTGATAACGCTGCATCGAGATCATATATGTTGTTGAAGGATAGTTCCTTGCCGGAAAGTTGCTCTGATGTTGCTAAAGAGGGAATGTTTTCTGATAAATCTTTATAAAAAGCAGCTTTTTGATGGGGATTTTCACCGTATCTGAGTTCACTGACCTTCTCCCACTTTTTGATAAAGAAGTTGGGTAATGATGGTTTCTCTTCCACTTTCGTGTCTATCGATTCAAAATAATTGGATATAGCACTATCATAACTTGCAGTTCTTGAAAAAGCTTTCTTTGCCAGCTTGAACCTTAATCCATCCGGGATAGAACCATCAGTCTCGTTCAGTCCTTCTATAATATCTGGATAATCGGAGGGCTCTGTGACAACAACAACATCATGAAAATTTTTTGCCCCCGCTCTTATAAGACAGACCCCGCCTATGTCGATATTCTCGAGGGCTTCTTCTATCTTTACATCTTTGTTAGAAACTACTTTTTCGAATGGATATAAATTCACAATAACCATATCAATACATTCTATCCCCAAGTTTTTTAACTCTTCCATGTGAGATTCGTTGCTCCTGACAGGTAAAATGCCTCCATGAATTTTGGGATGTAAAGTCTTCACCCTGCCCCCGAGAATTTCTGGGAAACCTGTTATATCGGAGATATGCATTACTGGAACCCTATTCTTTTGGAGAAATTCAGCTGTTCCACCCGAAGATATTATCTTTATGCCTTGAGAATCAAGCTGTTTAGCCAGATCAGCCAAACCATCTTTGTCAAAAACACTAATGAGAGCTGTTTTAATTTTTTGCATTTATTACTCCTGATTTAATAAAGGATGTGCTTTTAATTTTTTTTGTTGTCAGTCTTCTCTTTGATCTCGTTCAAATATTTTAACGAATAAGAACCAAAAGATGTCTTCTTTCCTTCACCCTCGATACATTTTTGAAAATAACTCTTTGCATTATCATAATCTTTACCCAGATAATAAAGTTGACCAAGGTGAAATAATATGTAAGCGTTTCCCGGTTCCTTTTCTTCCAATTTTGTTAATATGCTTATTCCTGTTTGATATTTCCCTGTTTTCTTTAAAAGAGAAACTATCCTCTGATAAACATATATGTCATGCGTATTTTTGTTAAGGTAAGTATTGTAAATTTGAAGGGCACGATCATAATATTCCTTTTCCGCATAATAAGCTGCAAGATTGAAATACCCCATTGAGTTTTCGGGATCGATATCAATTGCAGAATTGTAATATTTGATCCCATCCACATCTTTTCCTTCATTAATAGCACAAATACCTGCATATACAAGCGCATCAACGAGTTCCTTTTTTTTCTGCTGACCGTCAAAAATATTAGAAGCCTGGATAAAATAAGTTCGTGCTTCCGCATACTTTTTTTGATTCTGCTTTATAATACCTAGATTATAATAATTCTCTCCGTTTGAAGGATTTATTTTGACACCCTTCTTAAAATTTTTCTCGGCATTATCAAAATCTCCAAGTGAAAAATATGCAACACCCTGCTCGAAAATGGGTTCGGGAGCATCATGTACAAGTTCAAGGAATTTATTATAATAAATAATGCATTCTTTGAACTTTTGAAAATAAAATGTTATTTTACCCATCAATAATATGGTATCAGGATGTTTGGGTTCTATTTGATGAGCATTAACAAGATAATTGAAGGCTTTTTGATAGTAATAATCATAATTGAATGATGCATTTTTTCTTATTGCTGATTTTTCAGTGTCTGCTTCTCCGGTTTTATTCACCCGTTCATAGTTGATACGACCAAGGTGAAATAGAATATCAAAACTTGATGGATTGTCTTTGTAAGCTTTTTCAAGTATTTCCATAGCTAAATCAGGGTTTGTATTTTCAATTTCAAGAGCTTTATCAATGGTGCTCGGAATGGAATTTTCACAATACAAGATTGAAATAGTGGATAAATAAATCAGAATGAGTATAATAAAAGAAATTAATTTGTGTGATCGTTTATGGTTTCTCATCAGGAAAACGCCTTTCGAAAAAATTATATCAGAATTTGGATTTTTAAACAATTCAGATAAAGGTTGATCAATGCGTAAAGCAGGGTTAAGTACACAGGAAAAAAAGATCATCAATAAGAAAAATGAGAAGATCCAAAAATGCATACAATCAAAAAATATTAAGAAAGCCATCTCGCTTATGCAGGATATTTTGCAAATTGATCCTGAAAATCCGAAATTAATACAGAAAATGGGAGACCTTTATAATCTTGCAGGTCAAAAAGATGAAGCTGTTGAATATTATTATGCTGTTGCTGAAAAATATTTAAAGGAAAATTACCTCCTGAAAGCGGTTGCACTGTTCAAATCAATTATAAGGATTGACCCTTCTCATAGATATGATCGATCTTTAAAAGCCTTCTACAAACTCCAAAAACTCCAGAAAAAAATGAAAAAAGAGCAAGGTTCGGAAGTTGTGGAAAAAGATGATTTCGATTATCCCGTTATTACCAGGGTTATGGCTGAGGATATCGATGAGGAAGAGAAAATCCCTTCAACTCCAGAAATTCCTGAACTTGTTCAAGTCGGTTCGACTAAAAATAAAGAGGATTTGCCAGTAAATGTCAAGGAACCTTTACAGGATACACTTGTTAAGGATTCAAAAGCTGAATTTGATAAAGAGAAAATGGAAGAAATTGGCAGCTCAGTTGAAATGACAGATGATGATCTTATTCCGGAAAGGGAAATACATAAAACACAACCCCTGTCGATTCCATTGTTCAAAGATTTGGAACCAAAAGAATTCGAGGCAATCTTCCATAAACTAAAATTGAGAACCTATCCTAAAGAAAAAGTTATTATCAGGCAGGGTGATAAAGGCGATTCAATGTTTTTCATCACTAATGGAAAAGTCAATATTACATACAAAGATAACAAAGGAGCATTCTATAATCTTGCCGTATTATCTGAAAACGACTTCTTTGGAGAATTTACTCTCTTTACTGCAAAAACAAGACAGGCTAATGTCACTTCTATTACTGATGTCGAACTACTCGAACTCTCTGTCTCTGACTTGA
>Ga0272441_10007147_pt1 | contig 18280 bp, 16 predicted proteins | sample SSMProp6N_FD_193582 | JGI IMG/M metagenome (GOLD analysis project Ga0272441, IMG submission 193582) | Marine sediment archaeal communities from Little Sippewissett salt marsh, Falmouth, MA, United States - SSM-Prop-6N | ecosystem: Environmental > Aquatic > Marine > Wetlands > Sediment ... | reverse complement strand
TCGCACCGGACATGGTGTTCATTTCGGCCGGCTTCGACGCGGCGCGGAGCGATCCGATCGGAGGGTTCACGCTCGAGCCAGAGCACTTCGCCCGCCTCACGCACGAGGTGGTCGAGCGTACGCGACCCTCGGCCGGAGGGAAGGTGGTATCTGTGCTGGAGGGCGGATACAACCCGGCAGAGCTGGGTCGCTGCGTGACCGCTCACCTGACCGCCCTGACGGAAGCTAGCCGGGGGGGCCCGAGAGCATGAGCGACGACGACGCCGGCCCCGGCCTCTCGATTCACGCCGTGGTGAGGAACCGGGTGAGTGAGCGCGCCCTGGACGCCGTTCAGGGAATGGGGGACGGACTCGAGTACCGGCTGGTGGAGTACGGTGCGCTCGCGGCGGTGGTCACGGATGTCGACGATCCACCCGCAGCGCCCGAGGTGCTTTGGCGGCACGGCCGGATCGTGGCCCGGCTTCTGCGCCGCAGCAGCATCGTTCCCCTCCCCCTCGGATTCGTCGCCCGCGACGAGGAAGTCGTCCGCGTGTTCCTGGAGGGGCAGAGGGTGCCTCTCCTCGAGGCCCTGGAGTACCTGGAGGACGGGTACGAGCTGCGGCTTCACATTTCCGCCAGGACCGCGGGCCACAGCGAGGACCAACTGCGTACCGTGGCCCACCACGTCTACGAGCAGCTACAGCACCAGGCGCGAGCGGCGCGAATCCTGTCGGAAGGCGGGAGCGAACGCCTGCTCAGCGCCGCTTTCCTGATCCCGCGCAGCGAGTGGATTCGTTTCGTCGAGCAGGTTTCTGATTGGGAAGGCCGGTACCCCGCGGTTCGAATGGACGTAACGGGACCCTGGGCCGCCTGGGACTTCATTCACGTGATGCCGGCCGGGCTTCCGGCCACCACTCGAGAGGATCCATGAAGCTCACCTGGGAGATGTTCACGATTAGCGCGAAGCACCCGTTCAAGATCAGCCGCGAGGTGAAGCAGACCGTCGAGCGGGTGTGGGTGCGCATCGCGGCGGACGGGTTGGAAGGCTGGGGTGAAGCCGACCCCCTGCGCTACTACGGGGAGACGGCCGGCACGGTCGTCGCGGCCCTGGAACAGATGCGTCCGGTAGTAGAGGGTGCCCGCCACCCGGACAGGCTGGAGACCCTCGAGCGGGACCTCAGGCGCACCATCGGTCACAACGGGTCGGCGCACGCCGCCGTGAGTGCGGCCCTGCACGACCTGGCCGGCAAGAATGCCGGACTGCCGCTGTGGAAACTGTGGGGGCTGGATCCTTCGGAGGCGCCGCCAAGCTCGTTCACCATCGGCCTGGACGAGCCGGAAGTCGTGCGCCAGAAGGTGATAGAGGCGGCCGAATACCCGATTCTCAAGGTGAAGCTGGGCACGGATCGGGACGAGGAGATCCTGTCGACGATATGCGACGCCGCGACGCCCGGAACGGTGCTGCGCGTCGATGCCAACGCCGCGTGGACCGCGCGCGAGGCGGTCGAGCGGGTCGCCATGCTGGCCGAGTACGGGGTGGAGTTCGTCGAACAACCGCTCCACCCGGATGATCACGACGGGTACAGGTTCCTTCATGGCCGCTCGGCGCTGCCGATCATAGCGGACGAGAGTTGCATCGACAGCGCCAGCGTGCCTCGACTGGTCGGCCTGGTGGACGGCATCAACATCAAGCTGTCCAAGTGCGGGGGACCGCGAGAGGCCCTGCGAATGATCCACACGGCGCGCTCGTGCGGACTGAGCGTGATGATGGGCTGTATGCTGGAGTCGTCGCTCGGCATCGCCCCCGCCGCGCACCTCGCTTCGCTGCTGGACTACGCGGATCTCGATGGAGCCGCTCTCCTGGCGGAGGACCCCTTCGACGGGCCCGGCCTCGACGGCGCGGCGATCCAGGTGGGTGAGGCCCCCGGCCTGGGGGTCAAGGAGGCGTGAGGTTCGGTTCGGGACTCCACGTCGCGCGGACTCTGCCGCTCGCGGTGGTGGGTATTCTGTGTTTGCTGTGCGGGGTCGGCCCGGCCGGAGCGCAGACCGTGCGGGGCACACTCGTGGAGGTGGGGACCGACCGTCCCATACCCGGCGCGTTCGTGATCCTGGAAGACCCCACCGGACAGGCCATCTCGACGACTCTGACGGGAAGCGCGGGGACGTGGCTTCTCCGGGCCCCGATAGCCGGCACGTATCGGCTGCGCGCCGACCGAATCGGATATGCCAGCGTTCTTTCCGATTCCGTCGTCCTCAGGCGAGGCGAATCGGTCAGCTACCGGTTCACCCTGGACGTGGCTCCGATCGGACTTACCGAACTGGCGGTCGAGGGAGCGGACGGGCAGTGCGAGTTGCTCGCGGAAGAAGGTCTCGCCGTCTATCGGGTATGGGAGGAGGCCCGAAAAGCCCTGGCAGCGATCGTGTGGACGGGGCAGCAGCCGTACTATCGGTTCGACGCCGTGCACTACCAGCGCCGGCTGGACGCGGACGGCGTGCCCGCGGGCCCGGCAGAGTATGAAGAGGTACGCTACTTCGGACGCCACCCGTTCCGTTCCATCCCGACGCGTGACCTCCTGCTCGGTGGCTTCGTTCAGAGCGTCGCCGGCGCCGTGCAGTACTACGGGCCGGACGCTGAAGTCATGCTGTCGACCGACTTCCTGCGCCGACACTGCTTCCAACTGGTCGAGACGGAGGATTCCGACCTGATTGGCCTCGAATTCGAGCCCGTGGACGAGGCCCGGGTGATCGATATCGCCGGGATCATGTGGCTTGACCCGGCAAATTCAGAACTGCGGAGACTCGACTTCCGCTACGAGAACCTCGACCTCTCGGTAGACACACGGCGGCTGGGCGGCACGGTCGAGTTCACGCGTCTGCCGTCCGGAGCGTGGATCGTCCAGCACTGGGCCATCCGCGTTCCGATCATCGAGCAGGCACCGCCCCGATCTTCAGGCGGTCGCGCCCTGCCCGCCCGCCGGCTCCTGACCGGAATCGATGAAGGAGGAGGACAGGTCACCGCAGTCTTCCTGACCAGTCGACTCCTGGGCTATGCGTCTACCGACACGCTTCCGGTGCGCCCTCCACCCGATTCCTTGATCGTCCGCTACCCGATCCGGCACTAGCCGCATACTTCTGAGGCTTCTTGAAAGCGCAGGTGTATTGTAGAGTGTCGTGTGGCACGTGATACTCAATAGAACAGCCGGCCCCTAGAGGAGTGCCTCCGGATCGCGATCGATCTCCAGCCGCAAACCGCCCGCCGGCTGGCCATGGTGCAACGCCAGGTGGCGGATCAGGGACCCCAGCGACGCGGGACGGTCGCTCTTGAGCAGGAAATGCCACCGCCAGCGACCTCGAATGCGATCGATGGGGCACGGGGCCGGACCGATCACGTCGACATCCGACAGCGAGTTACGTACGGCTACCTCTCGTGTTGCTTCAGCCGTGCGATCGGCGGCCTCGGCCACCCGCTCCTCTGTGAGCCCCGAGACGACGAGATTTGCGAGCCGACGGTGCGGGGGATACCCGGGAGGCAAGCGATCTCCGATTTCACTCTCGGCGAATGCCTCGTAGTCGTGGCGCAGGGCTGCGCGGAGCGCGGGGTGCTGTGGTCTCGCGGTCTGGACGAGAACTTCGCCCGGCTCGTCACCACGCCCGGCCCGACCGGCGACCTGCGCCAGCAGCTGGAACGTTCGCTCCGCGGCGCGGAAGTCCGGCAGGTTGAGTCCGACATCGGCGTTGATTACGCCGACCAGCGTGACGCCTGGAAAATCGAGTCCCTTGGCGATCATCTGGGTGCCGAGGAGAATGTCCACCTCTCCACGGCGTACCCTTTCCAGAAGGCGGCCATGCGCGCCTTTGCTCCCGGTCGTGTCGATATCCATCCGGAGTACGCGCGCGGAAGGAAAGAGCTCGGCGACGCGCTTCTCGACCTGCTCGGTGCCGATACCGGTGAAGATGAGCTCCGAGTCCCCGCACGCGTCGCACTGGCCGGGAACCTGATCCTCGTGTCCGCAGTGATGACACACGAGGCGATTGCGCGCCCGGTGAAAGGTGAGCGAGACGTTGCACGAGGGGCAACTCCACACCTTGCCGCACGCGGGGCACTGCAGAAAGGTCGAGTAACCCCTGCGATTGAGCAGGAGAATACTCTGCTCTCCGCGCTGCAGCCGGGTCGCCACGGCCTCCTGGAGCCGGGGACTGACGATGGTCTCCGGGGCCTCGCGCGCCTTGAGAGCTATGGCCCTCACTTCCCGGAGGTCGATCAGGTCCACGGTCGGCAGCGGGTGCGGAGTCGCCCTCTCGGGCAGCTCGAGAAGCGAGTAGAGACCCTCCGTCGCGTTGTGCCACGACTCCAGCGAGGGTGTGGCCGAGCCGAGCACGACCAGGGCTCGCTCTTTCCGGCCGCGCACCGCCGCGAGGGCGCGGGCGTGGTACCTGGGAGTGTCCGACTGTTTGTACGAGCCGTCATGTTCCTCGTCGAGGATGATGACGCCCAGGTCCGGAACCGGAGCGAAGATCGCGGAACGGGTCCCGATCACTACCCGCCGCTCACCGGACCGAAGGGAACGCCACGCGTCGTGCCGCTCGCCCGCTGAAAGGGCCGAGTGGAGTACGGCCACCTCGTCCCCGAACGCGGCACGGAATCGCTGAACGGTCTGAGGTGTGAGGGCGATCTCCGGAACGAGAACGATCGCCGAGCGGCCGCGCTCGAGCACGGAGGCGATGAGTCGCAGGTACACCACCGTCTTTCCCGAGCCTGTCACTCCCTTCAGCAGAGCGACACCGGGCGCCACCTTTTCCGACAACGCCGTGAGGGCCGCGAGCACTTCGGTCTGCCGCGGGTTCAGGTGCTTCGGAAGATCGACGTCGTCGCCGGTGCCGGCGAACGGATCCCGAGTCAGCGATTCGAGCGTGATTCGGGCGAGACCCCGGTCAACGAGCCCACTGAGCACCGCACGACTGTATCCGTAGTGGCCTTCGAGGTGAGCCACGGAAGCGGATCCACCGATTGCCTCCAGCGTTTCGAAGGCCTGGCGCTGTTTCCGGGCGCGCCCGAACGCGGCGTCTCGCTCGAGAAGCGTGGGGGCTTCGCCAACCAGCTCGATGACCTGTCTCTTCAACTCCGCGGTCCCGCCCGGCTGTGCCTCGCCGAGGAGTCCCGGGGGAAGAGCGGTGCGGTAAACCAGCCCTGGCGGAGCTGCGTAGTAGTCAGATGTCCACCGGCAGAGGTGCAGGAGGGCCGGCGAGAGCATCGGAGCGTCGTCCAGCAGTTCGGCGATGTCCTTCACCGATCGGCCAGACGGTGTCTCGGCAATCGAATGAATGATGCCGATCTCCCGCCCTCGTCCGAACGGAACACGGACCCGTGTCCCCGGAACGGCCTTCTCGGCAAGATGCGGCGGGATCCGGTACCGAAACGTCTGGAAGACGGGCCGCGGCAGGGCGACGTGGCAAAACACGTCCGCGTGCGACGAGGCGGTCACACCACCCCCCTACGTCTTGACGTCCCGCTCACACCCCGCCTAAACTTTCGCGGCAGAACAGGAGGTCGACTCAATTCCATGGGTTGTCTCGCACTCAACGCGTCTTTCGAGCCGCTGACGATCATACCGGTCCGTCGGGCCCTTCGCCTCGTAATCGATCGCAAGGCGGAGGCGCTCGAAGTAGACGAGCACCGTCCGTTCCGATCGGAATCCGCCGAGTTTCCGGCGCCGGTGGTGATTCGGCTGGTCCGTTACGTTCATGTTCCGCGCCGCCTTCGCCGGCAGGTGACCAACACCTTCCTGTTTGCGCGCGACCACTATTCCTGCCAGTACTGCGGGCGGCACCGCAGAGACCTCGGGTACCGTGAATCCCTGACGCGGGATCACATCGTGCCTCTTTCGCGCGGCGGAGACAACCAGTGGACGAACGTCGTCACCGCCTGCAGCCGCTGCAATCTGCGCAAGGGAAACCGCCTTCCGAGGGAGTGCGGTCTTCACCTTCTGACCGACCCGTCAGAACCCAACGACGTCGAGCTGGTGTGGGCAGTTCGCCGCGTTACGCCCATTCAGGTACGATACATCCGGCTGTTCTACGGCGAAGAGGTTCTCCGCCTACTGTCGCACTGAGCCGGGTAGCGCCACATGGGTATCGGGTCGCTGGGCATGACAGAGCTGGTCGCGATCTTCATCATCGTCCTGGTGGCGTTCGGGCCACGCAGGTTTCCGGAGATCGCGCGATCCATGGGCTCGGCCATGCGAGAATTCCGGCGCAGCCTGAATCAAATCCAGCGTGAACTGGAAGAGGTGGACCCACGTAAGGACATTCCCGGCAAGGACATCCTCAACGACATCCGCTCAGGAAAGCCCGGCAACTGGTTGGACCCGAACCGGACGAGCGTCCCGGCCGCGACCCCGGGAGCGCGCAGCGCTCCGGAAGCGCCGGCCCCGGGACCGGAGGTTACCGGAGAGGGCGCGGGTGCTCAGGAGATGTTCGCGGAGCCGGCTGCGGACATCGAGCAGCTTCCGATGTTCGATGGTTCGACGACCGACGCACCGAGCCCGCCTGCCGTGGAGGAAGAGTCGGAAGCGGACGAGTCGCCTACGGAAGGCAGTCGATCCGGCTGAGTTGCGGCGCCCGCGACCCTACTCCCTCGCTGGCCATGTAGAGTCGCGTCCCATCGTTGGTGAAGGTCAGCCCCTCTCCCTGTGGCTCGAACGCCGGGGTCAGGCTTGTCGTGCTCGGGGCGACCAGCGTGTCGAAGGCTGCTGAACCCGCCCAGTCAAACAGAAACAGCTGGGTGTAGCTGCGCACGGCGAGACGAGTGCCGTCGGGCGAGAGGTCTGCCGCCGTGACGTACTGGGCGGTGACGTTGTCTCCGAGCGGTACGTCGAGGCGTCCGACTCGATCCAGCGCCACCGGACCATCCACTGACTCCAGCGTCTGGAGGTCCGCCACGTACAGCTCGACCTGGCCGTTCCGACCCTTTGTCACCACGCCGAGCTCGCCCCGCTCCGCGTCCACGAACAGAGACTCGGCATCCCTCGCTCCACCCGGGTAGACCATGATGTAGTTCATGAGGGGACTGACCGGTTCGGAGGGTGTCGCCGCGTCGGTCGGGATGGCGGGAAGCGGCAGTCGGTACACGTAGATCTGGTCGTGCACCGCCAGGTTGTCGCCCATGTCAGCGTAGAACAGGCACCAGCCTTCCGGGCAGCGGGCGATCGCGACGTCCTCGACATCGCGGTTCGTCGCTCCCAGGATCGCCGTCTGACCCGCCAGGGCCCCGGTCGAGTCCACCGCGTACAATATCGGGTCGTTGCCACTGTCATTGTGAACCCAGAAGAGGTCCGCCTGCCGTGGATCGCGGGTGATCCCCGATGCCTCGCCGAGTAGTGCCGGAAGTTCCCCAACCGCCACGGCCAACCCGCAGTTCGGAGTTTCCGGCGTCCCGTTCCCGGACTCTGCCACACTGCTGGAGCACGCGCCGAGCGCGGCAACAAGGCAGGCTGCCACCGCCGGCGCCAGCCAACGATCGATCACACGAAGTTCCAACATCTTCTCCTTGCCTCGTTCCTCACTGCCCGGTCGCGGGAGCGTTCTCTCTGTACTTCCGGCTCCCCTTCTCGTCGATCATTCTCAGCCACTCGACGGCCTGTCCCGGTCCGTCCACAGCGGGCGGAGCGATGTCGACCACGGACACCGCGGGGAATTCCTCCCAGCCGTCCGTAGTGACGACTACGATCTGAACGCGGTCACCCTTCCGACAGTCGGTGCACAGCACGATCTCGTCTCCCTCCATCGGAATGGAGTCAAGCCGATACTCGCCCGGGGCACCCGTCACTCCGAGTCGCAGAGTGAAGCCGGACAACCACCCCGGCACCTCCCATTCGCCGACGAGAGTCGCACCGGCGGTGCTCGGCAGGGGGATCAGATTGGCCAGCGGGTGTGGCTCATCCTCCGAGTCATAGACCGCCGCCCTGTCCGCCGATTCGGTCTGCTCGACCTGGCCCGCCGTAACGGTCCAGCCGAGAAGTCGGATCGGTGAGTGAAAAGCCTGCAGCAGAGCCTCCGGATCGAGGTCCAGGGTGCCCTTCCACTCGCCGTTCCTCCAGTCGAGCTCGACGTCCACGCCCTCGCTTCTGTCCAGGGCGCGGCGAAGACTCTTGAACGACAGTGGCATCAGCACGGTCTCCGGTTCCGCTGGAGTGAGCCACTCGATCTCCCTCTTCACCTCTTCGCCACCCGTTTTCGCCTTGAACTTCGTACCCTCGAGAGGGGTCACGGCGAACGCCGTGACGCGCACACCGGCCACGCCGAATAACTTGCCGTCCTTCCAGCCGAGGACGGGCTCCGGGCCTGCCCCGGGGTCGGCGATCAGAGACGGCGCAGGGCCGGTGCGCATGTTTCCGTAGGGCCTGGATGCCTGCACGCGAAGCCCGTCCAGGGACTCCGTGGACGATGGACCGATCGAAGCGGCTACGCCCAACGGACAGTCTCCGGAAACGGCCTTCAGGAGAAGCGTGTTGTAGCCGTGGCCGATTCGGACCCTGGCCTGCCGGGTACCGGTCGCCGCCGCGACGGCGGAATCGGAGCCGGGGCGTCCGAGCGCCTTCAGGGAGCGCCCGTTCAGCCAGGCACCGACGACCGTGCAGTCCAACCCGCCCCATGTGAGCGTGATCGTGCGGTCCCCGACAGACCTGATATAGGCGTGCGCATAGACAACGACCGGACCTTCGCCGTCCCCACGATGGCCGTCGAGGTCCAGGATGACCGAGGAGTCGCGGCGAACCAGAGTCCAGTCCGCGCCACCCACCGTTCGTCCCCTGTCGGGCAACACGGCCACCTCACCCGGTGCTCCGAGGTAGTCGGTCTCCAGCGGGTCGCCTTCGACGTCTGCGGGAAACGGGTTCGAGACGAGCCACCGGTCCACGGAAACGGTTTCCTGTGCCAGTGCCTGCGGCGCGATCGCGCAAGCGAACAGGGCTGTCGCAGCGATCGTCGACCATTTCGCACGGAATTGTAGCACTGCCACTTTCACACGATTCTCCGGTATCTGCCCGCACTCAGCTTGACCTGCCGAGGCGGAACACTCTAACCTCGTGACCTGTTGGACGCACCCTTTTCCGGGGCCCGAGAGCGGTCGAGACATGCGCGAGATCATACGCTTCACAGTGAACGGAGACCTCACCGAAACAGGGGTGCCCTCGCACTATACCCTGCTCGAGACGCTTCGGTACATCCTGGGACTGACCGGCAGCAAGCAGGGCTGTGACAAGGGTGACTGCGGCGCCTGTACCGTCCTGGTGGACGGAGAGGCGGTACTCTCGTGCCTCACGCCGGTCCAGGAGGCGACGGGCCGTTCGGTGGTCACCGTGGAGGGACTCGCGGACGGCCCGCGTCCCAGTGCCTTGCAGGAGGCCTTCGATCTCGCGGGCGCGGCCCAGTGCGGATTCTGCACGCCCGGCATTCTGTGCAGTGCCACGCAACTGCTGTCGGAGGTTGCCTCTCCGACGCGCGACGACATCGCGAACGCCCTGTCCGGAAACCTGTGCCGTTGCACCGGATACACCAAGATCTTCGAAGCCGTCGAGATGGCGGCAGAGGCGGCCCGCTCGGGCCGCAGCCTCGTGGAAGGAAGACCAGTGAGATGAAGACCTGCCTCTCTTACCTCCTCGTGACGGCCTTGCTGGCTCCGGGGCTTCCGGCCCAGGTAGTCGAATACCCTCTGGATTCCACCGAGGGCCTCCGCCTGATCAACGTGAAGGCCGAGGTCGTGGAACTCGGTGGTCTCGAGGGCCTCAGGGTGACTCGCGCCGACGATTACACCGAAGGGGGGACGCTCGCGCTCATCGAGGGCTCGAGGTTCGAAAACGGCGTCATCGAGATCGAACTGGCCGGGGAGCCGGCATCATGGGCCGATCCGGCCATGCGCGGGTTCATCGGAATCGCCTTCCGCGTCGATCCGACCGATCCGAACCGCTACGAGTGCTTCTACCTGAGGCCCACCAACGCCCGGGCAGACAATCAGCTGCAGCGAAATCACTCCACGCAGTACGTCTCACATCCCGAGTACCCGTGGTATCGGCTGCGCGACGAGTCGCCGGGCATGTACGAGTCGTACGTGGACCTGGCAGCCGGCGAGTGGACTTCCATTCGCATAGAGGTCAAAGGAACGGCCGCGGCGCTCTACGTGGGAGAGGCGGAGCAGCCCGTACTGATCGTCAAAGACCTCAAGCACGGAGAGTCCGTCGGACAGATCGGCCTGTGGCTTCACGAGTCTACGCTGGCCCACTTCAGAAACCTGCGTTTCGCGACGGGCGGCTAGGGACTGCATGCACCCCGATGAACTGAACGCCCTGCAGCGGCCCGGCGCGGATAGCCCGGCCGATCTCGAGGACCTGGGAACGGAGGGCTTCCGGGTCCTCGGGCGTCGCAACCGCAAGCCCGAGGGCCTGCGGAAGGGCACCGGCCGTGAGATCTACACGGATGACCTGGCGCTCCCGGGAATGCTGCATGCCAAGCTGCTTCGCAGTCCCCACCCTCACGCACGCATAGTGTCGCTCGACGCTCGACACGCGATACAGATACCCGGTGTTTATGCGGTGATCACGGGGGCGGATCTTCCCACTCCATACGGGATTATCCCGTGGACACGCGATGAGCACGCCCTGGCTCTGGACAAGGTGCGGTACATAGGGGATGCCGTGGCATGCGTCGCGGCGGTGGACGAGGAGACCGCGGACGCGGCGGTCGAGGCGATCGAAGTCGAATACGAGGAGCTTCCGTTCTATCTGGAGCCGGAAGAGGCGCTCTCGGACGAAGCCGCGGCGGTACCGATCCACGATCCGAAGCGGGAAGGCCGCAACGGCAACGTCACCAAGAAGGTGGAACTCGAATTCGGCCCGGTGGACGACCTGATGCAGGCGGCCGACGTGGTCGTGGAGGGCGACTACTTCTTCCACGGCACCACGCACGCGCCGATCGAGCCGCACTGCGCGATCGGAAACGTGGATGCAGATGGACTGCTGACGGTATGGTCTTCGACCCAGGTGCCCCACTACCTGCAGCGCGAGCTGGCGCGCGTGCTGGAGCTGGATGTGGCGCGGCTGCGTGTCGTGCAACCTGCAGTGGGCGGAGCCTTCGGCGGCAAGTCCGAGCCTTTCGATCTTGAATTTTGCGTCGCTCTACTGGCCCTGAGAACGGGTCGGCCGGTGAAGCTGCTCTACACGCGAGAGGAGTTGTTCTACTCACACCGTGGCCGGCACCCCATGAACATGTGGTACCGGGTCGGTGCCTCGCGGGACGGGAAGCTGAAGGCGGTGGACGCCCGGAGTTTGCTGGATGGAGGGGCGTACGCGTCGTTCGGCCTGGTAACGACCTACTACAGCGGTCAGTTGCTCACCGCGCCGTACGAGCTCGAGTCCTACCGGTTCGATTCCACCCGTGTCTATACCAACAAGCCGCCCTGCGGGCCGAAGCGGGGGCACGGTTCCGTGCAGCCGCGGTTCGCGTTCGAGGTGTCGCTGGACAAGGTGGCGGCCGAGCTGGAGATGGATCCGATCGAGCTCCGGCGTCGGAACTTCATGGGCACCGGACGGACGGTGAACGAATTCCGCGTCCAGTCGAACGGCTTTCTCGAATGCCTCGATGCCGTGGAGCAGTCGAGCGACTGGAGGAACAAGCACCGCAAGCTGCCCTACGGCAGGGGCGTAGGGGTCGCCGGTTCGTGCTATATCTCGGGCACCAACTACCCCATCTACCCCAACGAGATGCCGCAGGCCGCGGTGCAGGTGCAGGTCGAGCGCTCCGGCCGGGTGAGCGTGCTGCACGGCGCGTCCGAGATCGGTCAGGGATCGGATGCCACCATGGCGGCGATCGCAGCCGAGGAACTGGGCGTTCCACTTGGCTACGTCCGCGTGCTGTCGGCCGATACGGACCTCGTTCCGGTGGACCTGGGAGCGTACTCGTCGCGCGAAACGCTGATGGTCGGCAACGCCTGCGTACACGCATGCCGCCAGGTGGGCGAGGTAGTGCGGGGGAGCGTGGGCCGGGCCCTGGAGATCCCTGCCCACCGGGTGCGGCTGGCTGGCGGGTGGGCATTCGACTCCAGCGCTCCGAACGACGAAGACCGCCGGCTGCCGATCGCGGCCGCCTTTCAACTGGCGGAAGCAGAACACGGCACTCTGGGCGCCCTCGGGCACTACAACACGCCCAAGGACGGGGTGCACGGCGAGTACCGGGGCGGGACGATCGGCGCCTCGCCGGCTTACAGCTTCACGGCGCACGTGGCTGAAGTTGAGGTGGATCCCGAGACAGGCTTCGTGGACGTGAAGACGATCTGGGTGGCGCACGACTGCGGCCGCGCCCTGAACCCGATGCTGGTCGAAGGGCAGATGGAAGGCTCCGCGTACATGGGGTTCGCCGAGGCGATCATGGAACAGCAGGTGATGAAGCGCGGCACGCCCGAGGGCGGACTGCACGACGCCCCATCGCTGCTGGACTACCGGATTCCGACGTCCCTCGACTGTCCCGAGTTCGTGGCTCTGATCGTCGAAGCGGCCGATCCAGAAGGCCCCTACGGGGCGAAGGAAGCCGGTGAGGGGCCCCTTCACCCGTCGCTCCCGGCGATCGCCAACGCGATTTGGGATGCGGTCGGGGTTCGCATGGACTCGCTCCCCTTCACCCCGGACCGGGTGTGGCGGGCGCTGAACAAGCAGGAGGGCGGATGACCCAGGAGGGCAGGGTGGAAACCGCGACGCTGGCGGGCGGGTGTTTCTGGTGCCTGGACGGCGCGTACCGTGACCTTCGCGGCGTGATCGGCGTGGAATCCGGATATGCCGGCGGTCAAACGGCCAATCCGACGTACGAACAGGTGTGTACGGGAACGACCGGGCACGCCGAGGTGGTGCGCGTCACCTACGATCCGAACGAGATCACCTACCGCGACCTGCTCGAGGTGTTCTTCTCCATCCACGACCCGACCACGCTGAACCGGCAGGGCGCAGACGTGGGGACGCAGTACCGGTCGGCGATTTTCTACCGTGACGAGGCGCAGCGCGAAGTGGCTGAGGAGATCGTCGCCGAACTGGAACGAGACGGAGTCTTCGAAGACCCGATCGTGACGGAAGTCAGCGCACTGCAGGCCTACTATCCAGGCGAGGACTACCACCAGGACTACTACCGACAGAACCCCGGCCAGGGTTACTGCCAGGTCGTAGTGGCCCCAAAGCTCGCGAAGTTCAGAGCCAGGTATGCCACCAGGTTGAAGGACAGATAGAGCCATGAAGCAGCCGATCTTCGTGATGGAGCGCTGGCAGTCGCACCACGAGAACAAGGTCGAATTCAACCTCGCCGAGAGCGGCGTACAGCCGATCACGCTTGCCGAGCTCCAGGACATGGCCGGGGTCGACCCGGTCGACACGCTTCTCGGCTATGGGCACACGGACGGCAGTCCGATGCTCCGCGAGAGGATCGCGGCTATGTATCCGGGTGCCGGGGCCGCCAACGTCGTGGCCACGGTGGGCAGCGCCGAAGCGAACTTCCTGGCCATGTGGCGTCTGGTTGAGCCCGGTGACCGGGTCGTCGTGGTTCGGCCGACCTACGAGCAGACGACTGGCCTGGCCAGGGGCCTCGGGGCGGACCTCGAGAGCGTGTGGCTCCAGGAGGACCTTGGCTGGCAACCCGCAGCCGGGGCTGCTGCCGATGCGATCCAGCCGGGCACGCGCGTCGTGGTGGTCACCAACCCGAACAACCCGACGGCGCAGCCCCTGGGCGAGGCCGCGATCGCCGAGATCGTCGAAGCGGCCGAGCGTGTGGGTGCGTGGATTCTATCCGACGAGGTATATGCCGGTGGAGAGCTCGCGGGGGAGCCGACCCCGTCACTCTGGGGGCGCACGGAGCGCGTCCTGGTAAGCGCATCCCTCTCGAAGGCGTATGGCCTGCCCGGCCTGAGGATCGGCTGGCTGTTGGCGCCGCCCGAGTTCCGGGAAGAGCTGTGGGCCCGGAAGGACTACACCACCATCGCGCCGTCACCTCTGTGCGATCGCCTGGGGGCGGCGGCCCTGGAGCCCGTCGTTCGCGCCGGATTGCTGGCGAGGGGGCGGGCGATTCTGCGTGAGAACCTGGATGTCCTCGAGACGTGGGCCGCTGCGCACGCCGGCGTACTGCAGTTCACCAGGCCCCGCGCGGGGGCCGTCGCGTTCTTCCGCTACGACCTTCCGATCGGTTCGACCGAACTGGCCGAGAGGCTCCTCGCCGAGCAGAGCGTCCTGATCGTACCCGGCGACCAGTTCGGTCTCGATCACCACTTCCGGATCGGCTACGGCTACACGAATCCACCGCTCGGGCCGGGCCTGGAGCGCGTGTCACGGATGATCGACCAACTGGCCGCGATTCGGGCCGGCTGACGTGGAGAGCGCCCGGTGCTGAGACTTCATACGTACGAGTATCACCGTCCCGGAACGGTGGACCAGGCGATCGCTCTGCTGGCCGAGCACTCCGGTGACGTGATGCCGATCGCCGGCGGTACGGATCTCATCCCGAACATGAAGCACAAGCTGTTTACTCCGGGTCACCTCGTGTCGCTGCGGGGCATCGATGAGATGCGCGGCATCCAGGAGGACGAGGCGGGATTCACGATCGGTGCGGCGACCTCGCTGGACCGGGTGGCGCGCGATGCCCGCACACTTGAAGTTCTGCCCTCCCTCGCCCACGCCTGCTCGCTTGTCTCGGGGCCGCAACTGCGTCGCATGGGCACGATCGGTGGCAACGTGTGCCTGGATACGCGCTGCACCTACTACAACCAGACGCTGTTCTGGCGGAAGGCGCTCGGGTACTGCCTCAAGAAGGATGGAACCGCCTGCCACGTGGTGAAGGGCGGGACCCGCTGCGTAGCCGCGCACTCGGCCGACACGGCGACGGCGCTCCTTCCGCTGGAGGCCGAACTCCGGATCGTTGGGCCCGAGGGCGAACGGACCACGGGGATCGGCAGCTTCTTCACCTCGGACGGAGTATGGAACCGGCGCATGGAACCGGGGGAACTGCTGGTCTCGATACGCGTTCCCCGGCCGGCACCCGGCACCCGGCACAGCTTCCAGAAGCTACGGGCCCGCGACTCGATCGATTTTCCGATGTTGAACCTGGCCGCGCGGGTGGACTTCGGAACCGACGGGCCCATCACGGGCCTGCAGGTGGTCGCCTCCGCCATGGGCAGCTATCCCCGGAAACTGGGCAAGCTGGACGCGATTGCGGTCGGGAGCGCACTCACGGAACAGGTGGTGGACGAGCTGGCGGAGCAGGCATTCCGTCAGTGCCACCCGCTGAACAACATGCCGGTGGACGCCGAGTGGAGGCGTGCCATGGTGCCGGTGCTGATGCGCCGTGCCCTGTCCGAGATCGCTGACGCGGGTCGCTGATCGACCGGCGGGCTCCGAGAGCGAGCGTCCCGGATGCACGAAGGGCCAGGATCGCTCCCGGCCCCCCGCCTTGCACCCTTCTGTACTGCGCTGCTAGAGGTCGAACCCCCCGAACGGCTCGAACAGGTCGTCGACCAGGTCGAACACGTCGTCGATCATGTTGAACAGGTCCACGAGGGCTGCCACCTCTTCGAGCGTCAACGGCTCGCCGGTCGCGCTCTCGAACACCGGGTCTCCCTCGGTGCCGCTGATGTAGACCACGTCCACACCGTTGTACTTGATCACACCGGTGAGGCTGTTGTCGGCGTTCAGGCCCATCTCGAAGTCGACGAACTCGGTCCCGTTCTGGACTCGCAGCTCGACGTTCGCGGCCTCGATCGGATTCTCGCCCGAGAAGTCGAACTCGCCGTGCATCTCGACGGTGACGCTGACGTTCTCGCCCGCAAGCGACAGCGCGTAGACGAGATCCATCTCGATCGACTCTGTCGAGCTGAGCAGGGTAGCTCCCTGTGACAGCACGAAATCGAGCCTGTCTGCGCCGTCCGAGATGAAGCCCTCGGCGGCAACCGTCACGCTGATGTCGTTGCCCAGCAGCAGGTAGCTGAGCTCGATGAAGTAGTCGATCAGCGTTTCGCTGCCACTCACGGCTTCAAGGCCGAGGCGCGTGGTCGAGTCGGTACCCTCGTCCGTCAGGTCGAGGTGACCGGTCTCCACCAGGGGTTCGGTCGGCTGACGCGTGAGAGGGTCTATGGCATACAGGACGAACCGCAGGCCGTTGGTCGGCGCACCCGCGCGCTCGGTCGGCACGTAGTGGCCCTCGCCGAAATTCCACTCGAACGTGGTGCCGAGCAGCTCTGGTGGGAACACGGGCTCGGCCGCACTACCGGACAGGGCGTAGTTCCTGACGTACTGCGCCGAGAACGGAGCCGCCGCCCGATCCAGCTCACGCGGCATGACCCAGGACGCGCCCATCTGCATCCCGAGACCCTCGGACACGAGCCCGAGGCTCACCATCATGTCACTGTCGTCATCCAGCCGGTTCTGCAGGTCCTGCACCGCCTGCTCGGTCGCCACCGGGTCAAAGTCCAGCGGATTGACCGGGTTCGTACCGTTGTCGTCACACGCACCCGCCGCCAGGGCGAGCACCGCGACCAGCGGCATCCATCTGAGATTCCGAAACATGAGACAGCCTCCATTACGTCCGTGTATCCGTATCGCGCGAGTGCGCGCGCCCACCGCCATCGTTCCGTGCTCGGCGAATTGCCGGCCGGCCTGGACGGCGGGATGCACTCATCCGGCCCCTTTTGAGCAAGGCACGTGCCCGAAGCGAACGGTTACTGTAATCACCTTGTACGACGGGCCTTTCCTCCTGTTCCGCGATTTCCGCGACCCCCCTGGATCTCCGTCATTCCTTGCAGGACGCAGTCCCGAAGCGGCAATCGGCCCCGTTTCCTCCTTGACTGGCGGGGGCGCGGATGGGAACATCCCCGCCCCAGCGAGAACCCTTGTATCGAGCGAGATAGATGGAAGACATGAGCAGACGGCGGATCGGCATCCTCGTGGGCGGAGGTCCGGCTCCCGGAATCAACAGCGCGATCAGTGCCGCCGCCATGAAGGCCATAGACGATGGGTGCGACGTGATCGGCATCCTGGATGGTTGGGAGCACCTGATCGCAGGTCGAACCGACATGGTTCGCCAGCTGCACGTTGCCGACGTGTCGCGCATCCACACGGAGGGTGGTTCCATCCTGCGGACGTCGAGGGCCAATCCCACCAAGACGCCAGAGAGCTTGGAGCGTACCGTGAAGGCGCTTCGTGAGCTGAGCATCTCCGGCCTCGTGACCATCGGTGGTGACGACACGGCGTTCGCCGCCCGCGAGGTGGCCGAGGCCGCAGACGGCACGATACGCGTGGCGCATGTGCCCAAGACGATCGACAACGACCTGCCCCTGCCTGCAGACATGCCGACGTTCGGCTACGAGACGGCCCGCTGGGTGGGCAGCGACCTGTGCCTCAACCTGATGGAAGACTCGCGCACCACGAACCGGTGGTTCTTCGTCGTGGTGATGGGGCGGAAGGCCGGGCACCTGGCCCTGGGGATCGGCAGAGCCGCCGGCGCCACGTGCACCATAATAGGGGAGGAATTCAAAGGCGATCGCATCACGTTCGATGACGTGTGCACGATCCTCGAGGGAGCGATCCTGAAGCGCCGGGCCCTGGGGAGACGAGACGGCCTCGCGATCATCGCCGAGGGGATCGGCGAAAAGATGGATCCCGAAGAACTCGCCGGTCTGCCCGGTGTGCACGTGGAGTACGATGCGTACGACCACATCCGCCTGGCAGAGATCCCGATGGAGACGATCCTCAAGCGAGCGGTGCAGAAGCGTTTCGCTGACAGGGGAGACAACGTCACGATCACGGACCTGAGGCTTGGCTACGAGCTTCGCTGCGCAAAGCCCATCACGTTCGACATCGACTATACGCGCACGCTCGGGTTCGGCGCCGCCCGCTTCCTGCTCTCCGAGCCCAAGGACGAAGCGCTTCGGGTAGGCGGAATGGTGAGCCTGGGACGCGGCGGTCACGTGCGGGTGCTTCCATTCGACGAATTCCGCGATCCGGAGACAGGTCGCACGCGAGTACGCACGGTGGACACGGATTCGGAGGCCTACGAGGTGGCCCGGCAGTACATGCTCCGCCTGGAGCCGGCCGACCTGAGGGACCCGGATATGCTCGAACGACTGGCCCGACAGGCCCGGACCGACACCTCCACCTTCCGGGCCAAGTTCGGTCCCGCAGTCGGCCTGGAGGAATGACGACGGGCGATATCCGGGCCGTCCTCTTCGACCTGGATGGAACTCTGATCGACAGCGAGCGCCTGATTCTCGCGTCCTACCGGCACACCA
>Ga0272441_10007146_pt1 | contig 18283 bp, 15 predicted proteins | sample SSMProp6N_FD_193582 | JGI IMG/M metagenome (GOLD analysis project Ga0272441, IMG submission 193582) | Marine sediment archaeal communities from Little Sippewissett salt marsh, Falmouth, MA, United States - SSM-Prop-6N | ecosystem: Environmental > Aquatic > Marine > Wetlands > Sediment ... | reverse complement strand
GCGCAAGAAAACCAAAAAAAGAAACGCGGCAAAGAATTGCTTTAATGGAGTGCATGGGTGTCAAAACTACGCGGTGGGACTGCTTTCCTGCGGAAAGCTTCCCTTCGCGGTCGTTTTGAAAACCAAAAAAAGAAACGTTTCGCTTACCTCCCAAAAGGAAGCGAGCTTCCTTTTGGGAAGCCCGCTCACATTTCACCATTTTTTTGGTTTATCCGTACCTCGGGTGGGAATCGAACCCACACGATATTGCTATCACTGGATTTTGAATCCAGCGCGTCTACCAATTCCGCCACCGAGGCCTGATCGGTGTGCAAAACTAAAAAATAATTTCAATCCGGAACCCAAAATCCCCCCGAATATGCTTTAGCAACTCAAATAATTGTATAAATTTGCACCTCCTTTGAAATGAGGGAGTTCGCGAACTTTAAACATCACTGAAAAGGCCATGTCCTACACAGTACCGGAACCGAAAATTTTTGCCTGTACACAAAGTAAATCCCTGGGGGAAGCCATTGCCAAATCCTATGGGGCAGACCTTGGCAAAGTAATCACCTCCCGCTACAGCGACGGGGAATTCCAACCTTCCTATGAAGAGTCCATTCGGGGTGCGCGGATTTTTGTGATCGGATCCACACATCCGGGTGCGGAAAACCTTATGGAAATGCTCCTGATGCTGGACGCTGCCAAGCGCGCATCCGCCCGTCATATCACGGCCGTGATGCCCTATTTCGGATGGGCCCGCCAGGATCGAAAAGACAAACCCCGGGTTCCGATCGCCAGTAAATTAGTGGCCAAAATGCTGGAGGCAGCCGGTGCCACCCGTATCATTACCATGGACCTTCACGCAGACCAGATACAGGGGTTTTTTGAAAAGCCGGTGGATCACCTCTACGGCTCTACCCTGTTTTTGCCTTATGTCGAGAGTCTGAAATTGGATAACCTGACGATTGCCTCTCCGGATATGGGAGGCTCCAAACGTGCCTATGCGTACTCCAAAGGCCTGGGAAGTGATGTAGTCATCTGTTACAAACAGCGTTCCAAGGCCAACCAGATTTCCCATATGGAACTCATTGGGGAAGTAGAAAATAAAAATGTCGTACTCGTAGATGATATGGTCGACACAGCCGGAACCCTAACCCGGGCGGCCGATCTGATGATCGAAAGGGGTGCCCTGAGCGTTCGTGCCATAACGACGCATGGCCTGCTTTCAGGCGACGCGATTGAAAAAATTGAAAATTCAAAGCTGGAACAACTCATCATTACGGATTCCATTCCGGTACGGGCCAGCAGCGAGAAGCTCAAAGTGTTGAGCTGTGCGGATTTATTTGCCGATGTGATGCACCGCGTACACCACAACACCTCAATTGCTTCAAAGTTTATACTCTAGAATTTTAATTAAACATCATAATGAAATCAATTACAATCAAAGGATCAGAAAGAGAAAGCGTGGGCAAGAAATCGACCAAGGCCTTACGTAATGCTGGAAAGGTTCCTTGCGTGGTATACGGAGGGGAAGTACCTATTCACTTTTCAGCAGATGAATTGTCGTTTAAGGACCTGGTGTATACGTCAAGCGCCCATACGGTGATTGTTAAGATGGAAGATGGCAGTAAAATCCGGGCGGTAATGCAGGACATTCAGTTCCATCCGGTTACCGATCGCATCTTGCATGTAGACTTTTATCAACTATTTGACGATAAAGCGGTTACCCTGGAAATTCCGGTACGCCTGGAAGGAAATTCACCCGGGGTACGGAACGGGGGACGGCTGCTTTTCAGAAAGCGCAAGCTGGTTATCCGGGCCCTTCCCGACAATCTGCCCGATGTTTTCAAGGTGGATATTTCAAAACTGAAAATCGGGGATAATATCTCTGTGGAAACCCTCAAGAATGATGATTTTGCCATTCTTCACCCGGACAGCACCGTAGTTGTCCAGGTTAAATCTGCTCGTACAGCCATATTGGTTGAAGACGAAGAGGAAGAAGGCGAAGGAGAAGAAGGTGCTACTGCAGAAGCTGAAGGTGCAGAAGCTCCGGCAGAGGAGTCCAACCAATAGCCTTTACCCATTCAATTTCAAAAGCACCTTGCCTCAAAGAGCCAGGGTGCTTTTTGTATTTTAGGAAAACCCGCACGCATTGAAAACCTGGATAAAAAATGGTTTTCGCCCGCAGAGGCCAAAACCGAAGCGATTGATCCTATGAAATGAGCCATAACACTTCTCAATACCAGCCGAGATGGTTTTTGGCGAAGTACATCTGACCTATTAAAAACAATGAAAATAAACAGATGAAAAAATTTCTTATTGCCGGCCTGGGGAATATCGGTTCGGAATACGCCGGTACGCGACATAATATCGGGTTTCAGATCCTGGATCAACTCGCGGGGGAAGCGGAAGCAACTTTTGAACCCAACCGGCTGGGGGATGTTGCAAAAATAAGGGTTAAGGGCCGTACCCTGATTTGCCTTAAACCTTCAACCTATATGAACCGAAGCGGTAAAGCGGTTCGCTACTGGTTGGAAAAGGAAAAAATCCCCCTGCAAAACCTCCTGGTGGTGACCGACGACCTGAATCTGCCTTACGGAACCCTTCGGCTTAAAACCAAAGGAAGTGACGGGGGCCACAATGGTCTCAAAGACATTCAGGAGGAGCTCGGAACCACATCGTATCCCCGTTTCAGATTCGGGATTGGATCGGATTATGCCAAAGGAGCGCAAGTGGACTATGTGCTCGGCAGATGGAGCGATACCGAAGCTGACGCCATGCCCGAACGATTAAAGCGCAGTGCCGAAGCCATCCGGTCCTTCGTGCTGGCAGGGACTTCTATCACCATGAATACCTATAACGGAACCTGATTACAATACCCTGAAGGAATCAATATTGGACAGGGAAGTATTGCCCTGGCTATCCTCCGTTCGGACCTGCCAGAAATAGACCTGCCCACTGCTGACACCAACTTCCAGGGTATCTTCATCGGGCCCGAGGGTGGCAATGGATACCAACGCATCTGAAGCAATACCAAAGAATACTTCGGCAGACTCCTGGTCGTTCTCCGGATCTGCCAACTCCCATTTCAACAGGACTTCTCCTTCACTGTTCGGAAAAAGGGAACTTCCCGCCTCCGGCTGAATGAGGCGTGCCGGAAAGGGCGGATAGGATACAGAGGAGCCCGCATTGAAAAATTGCCAGAGCGGACTAGCAGTTTTTTCTCCACTGGACTGATTGACGGCCGTTACCTGCCAGGAATACGGAGCGCCCTGCTCCAGGACAAACTCCGCACTCAGGGCACCGGTAACGCGCCGCTGGCTTGTGGATGATCCCAACAACGTCACCTGTATCTCGTACTGGTCCGCATTGGCGGAAGTCTGCCAGGTGAAGGTCACTTCGCTCTGGTCGGAGGGCTGGGGAATTCCGGTCACGCAGAGTGAATTGTTTTCAGGAAAAATAAGATTTACTGCCCCCGGTGTGGTATCGGCAGGATCATCCCCACTGCATGAAGCTGCCAGGAACAAAACACTTAGGATTAAGATGGTCTTTTTCATTCCCTGAATACTTTACGTGAAAAACTTAAGTCTCCCTGCTCAATTTCAAAGAGATACATCCCCGTGGGCAGCCCGCTGAGATCCAGCAGCACCTTACCGGACTCCGGTTGAACCTGCCGGCTTCGCACCAAAAGCCCGGAGGTATTAAACACCTGTACCCTGACCGGGGTCTGTGCCTCGGGCACTCTTATTTCTATGCGGTCCCGAAATGGATTCGGGGCGATCAGAGCGCCCTCTGTCCGAAAAAAGGTCTCTTCAAAAACGCCCTTACAGGCTGGCACACCTTCTACCTTTAAGCGGTTCAAACCTGCTTTTAAATCGAGTGTTAGCCAGGGGCCCTTTACCTGCTGTGGTATTCCATTCAGCGTGACCACAAAAAATTCAGACCCCTCCAGGGTTAAAGTTACAGAGGCTAAATCGGGTGCTGGATCTGTGAAAACAGAAATCGGATCCGGACTCCCGATCTGAACCTCAAAACACTGAGATTCATAAATGTTAGCACCTTCTGTACCGCTCAGGCAAACCGTGTAAGATCCCGGGGCCAAATTCCCGAGCTCATAACTCCTTACAAAGGTGTCGGTGACTGTGGTGCCACCCCCCTGGACGGATACCGAATAATTGAAGTCCTCCTTTGCCAGTACCGCTATCCGTCCGTCGGCACTCCCTATGCAGGCTTCGCTAAAGAGGGTAATATCAAATTGGGAATCCGGAAATCGGAAGACCTGGCACCCATTGGCATCCACGGTAGCGCCAGGGGGTGTTCCCAGGCAAAGATCGTCCCCATCGTCCAAAACCCCATCCCCGTCTTCATCTGGTCTGAAAGCTCCTTCTACGCACAATTCCAGGGAAAATCCTTCCAATATGCCCCCGTCGGCCGGAGCCGTATCTTCAATGGTGAGCACCCACTCCCCGAAACTGGATTCCCCTGAAAAGGCACTCAGAGAACCCAAAGGACGCACAACGCCCGATATGGCGGGGTTATCGGAACAAATAAAGGCAGGTGCTTCGGCATCGAAAATGACATCGATATCATTTGCCTCCCCACAGGAATTTGACAGCAGGTTTACGGTGGTGCCCGAAGGGGAGGTGAGGCTTATGACCAGATCGGAAACAAAAGAATGGCTGACTTCCAGGGCCACGCGAACCCCCAATATCGGACGGTCATCTGCCACGGCAATCACAGAGGTAATCGTAGGGGTTCCGACCGAACTGATGGTTATGGGCAGGTTCGGGGCACTACTGCTGCGGCACTCTGAACTGATGGTTGTAAAACTAAACGGGGATGAAAAAACCCCTTCCCCACAGGCTGTAACCGACCTCACACGCCAGTAATACTCGGTATTTTCCTCCAGCCTACCGGGTCTGTAACTGTTGCGAAAAACCCGGATAGCCGCCACAGGGTCACTGAATGAAGGATCAGTGGCTAATTCGAAATCGTAAGCCAAAACCAACGCCTGCTGTTGCCACTGCAACTCGGGTTGTAAACTGATGTCGATACCACCGTTCTCAGGAAAACTGAGGTTGGGGATACCTATCTCGGTATTTGTGATTGTCAGGGTCAATGGGACACTTATGCTCGTTTCGCCGTCCGTACCCCGCACTTCAAAAGGGTATGTCCCAGGGACTGCAAGGGCAGTGTTCCCTATCTCAAGTTGAATCGGGGTACCATCCGACAAGGCAGAATCCGCCGAGAAAGCAGCGGTAACCCCTGCAGGAAGGCCATCCACTTCAAAATTAACCAGGTTGTTAAAACCCCCGAAAGTCTGGTAGGTAAACTCAAAAATGGCATCTCCTCCCTGGCAGGTCGCTTCCCGAATGGCATCAAAATACAGCAGGAAGGGCTCCTGCGTGAGTTCAAAGTCCACACTGTTTATCGCAAAGTATACATTCTCGGAAGCCCTTACCATAAAACGGGCGAAGGGCGTAAAAACCCTTGGGATCTGAACCTTGGCCGAGCCCGTGTTCGGAAGTCCCTGCGCGATACGCAAAGGGAAACTCAATCCCCCGTCTGCCGAGAGGTAGACATCCACGAGCTGCGTATTAATCGGGGCACCATCCGTTCCGGCAACATCCCAGTTCAGTGTCTGTACGCTGCCCATCGCATAGGTTTGGGGACTCCCCTGGCTGATCAGGCGAAATGGGCCGGCTTCCTCTTCCACCCGGACCTTAAGCAGGGTTGAATTCACTTGGCCCCCACCAGGAGCATTGTCGCGTACCGTAAGCGCAAAGTTCAATTCCCTGTCAACCGTAGCCACCGTTTCCCATGCAGATCCGCTAACCGGATCGGTCTGGGTCAGGTCGCCGGTGATGACCCTGTCGAGCCTCGGAAAATAACGCACCGAATCCACCCCCGGTCTGAGCGATCGGAAATTAGCCCCAGCTGCATTTTCCGGTCCGAAATTTGCCTGGTTCACGACCCCATCGTCTATCTGTTCCCAGGTGTAGGTCAGCACATCCCCCACATCCGGGTCGGAGGCAGAACCTTCGAGCAAAAAAGCCGTTCCCAACGGAATCCTGAAATCCGGAAGCGTACTGATTTCAGGAGGGGTATTGGTCAGCACCGTGGTCTGGGCGCAGAAAGTCGTGGTCACGTACTGACTGATTTGCAAGACGCTGAAATAGTGAAAATAATCATCTCCCGTGAGTTGTACATCATTCTCCTGGGTAATCCCGGCATACCCCATGATGGTTGAACCGCTTCCCGGTTCTGCCTGTACCCCCGTACCCTCACTTTGAAAAGACCAGGTGTGGTTTGCCCCGAATTGATGTCCCATTTCGTGAGCGACAAAATCCAGGTCAAACCGATCCCCTTGTGGGTCGGGCGTAGCGGCAAAGGCACTGCCCTTGCGGTCATCGATACATACAGATCCGATAAAGCCCGCGTTTCCATTCTCGGGACCCTGGTGAAAAAGATGTCCGATATCATATCCCGCAGGTCCGATCTGATTTGTAAGTACAGTTTGGACCTCGGAGCTGAAATTTCCCCCATATGGATCGGTATTGGGATCGGTGTAAATCACCTGATCCGTTTCGGGAACCAATTCCAATGCAATGGCGAGGTCCCGTTCAAAAACCTCGTTTACCCGGGTAACCGTCGCATTGATCGCTGTCAATGCATCTGTAACGGAGCCTCCGTGGTATTCAGCGTATTCCCCCGTGGTGGAAACCGCCAGTCGGTAAGTCCGTAAGAGCTGGTCATCGATTAGTTTGGCACTACGCCCCCCGGGCAGGTCTTTCGAAGTCTTGGAGTCCGTTTTGCATTTCCACCCGGACAGGGTGGGTTCCAACATTTCGCGGGAAAACAAATGATAAGTCCCGCTCCTATCGGGGTCGGGTTCCAGGTAGTAGGTCTGGGATGTTTCTGTATCGACCACCATACCCTGCAGACCTTTGGGGGAATAACTGAATCGAATTCGGGTGCTATTTGCGTCGATGGCATAGCCAATATAAGAACGAATGTCCGGATAACGTTGCTGGAGTTCAGGGGCCATAACAGACCGTTCCTCCACTTGAAATGTGAGGGATCGGCCAGAGGCATCCGGAAAAGAGATGAGCACAGAATTTGTGCTCCCGTCCTGCAGTTTTTGCAACTCCCGGCGAAATATCGACTCTCGAAGCTCAAAAGCACGACTTCCTTCATTTTTAATACTTTGCCCGGACAGCGTTTCGCCACCAGGAACCATGGGACGTTGCTCCCAATACAATCCGGCATCCTGTGCAAGAGTGGTAATGCAGAAAAAAAATAAGGGAATTGAAAGAACAAGACGTAACTTTGTCTTCATCAACCGGCATTTGACTGCCAAAATACGCTTTTTTATTATTCTGTATTTGTGTTAACCGTTCAAGGTCTTTCCCATTACGACAATCCGAGCCCGAGCGTTGTGACGATCGGGACGTTCGATGGGGTACATATTGGCCACCGGAAAATTCTTGAAAAAGTTATTACAGAAGGCCGAGCTATGGGCCTGCAGTCTACCCTCCTTACTTTCTTTCCCCATCCCAGGATGGTGCTTCAAAAGGACAACAACATCAAATTGCTCAACACCATTGAGGAAAAATCTGAAATCCTAAAGGCTATGGGTCTCGATGTGCTGGTCGTACACCCATTCACAAAAAAATTTTCCCGTTTGTCCGCCACGGAATTTGTACGTGATATGCTGGTGGAGAAACTCAGGGTTAAAAAAGTCATTATCGGGTACGATCATCGCTTTGGCCGTAACCGCAATGCCAACATTAATGATTTGCGGAGTTTTGGAAACCTCTTCGACTTTGAGGTGGCTGAAATTCCGGCCCAGGAAATCGATGCAGTATCTGTGAGTTCTACAAAAATCCGCAAAGCTTTGGAAGTTGGGGATTTAGAAACAGCCACAGCCTACCTGGGATATCCTTACATGCTTTCGGGTACCGTGCAAAAAGGATTGGGCCTGGGCCGGCAACTCGGATTCCCCACCGCAAACCTGAGTATAACGGCCAGCTATAAACTCATCCCGGCCGGGGGGGTGTATGTGGTACAGGCCCGGATCGGGGACCAGGTCGTATATGGCATGATGAACATCGGTACAAACCCCACGGTAGATGGGAGCAAACAGCATATCGAGGTGCATTTATTCGACTTTGAAAAAGACCTGTACGGACAGGCCCTGCAGGTAGAACTGCTCTACCGGATCCGGGATGAGCGTAAATTTGACTCTGTAGAAGCCCTCAAAACCCAATTGGCACTGGATCAGAAGCGCGCCCGCTCCCTAATTCAGAAGACATGATTTCCAGGTTGCTCTTCTCCCGCATGGACAACAGTCCCCTGATTATCTTCCGTATATTCTTTGGAATCCTGATCAGCCTGGAGAGTTTCGGCGCCATCTTCACCGGATGGGTTCGGCGCACCCTTGTTGAACCCGAGTTCACCTTTACCTTTATCGGCTTCGAGTGGCTGCAACCCCTTCCCGGAAATGGCATGTATTTCTATTACATACTGATGGGCCTGATGGGGATTCTGGTGACCGTTGGATACCGGTACCGCCTGAGCATGATCACCTTTACCCTCTTGTGGACGGGGACCTACCTGATGCAAAAGACGTCCTACAACAACCACTATTACCTCCTGGTCCTGATCTGTATTGTCATGTGTTTTTTCCCTGCCCATCGGGCCTATAGCATGGACTGCAAAAGGAACCCCCAACTCCGTTCAGACCAGATGTACACCGGGGTTAAATGGATTATTGTGTTCCAGCTCTTTATAGTCTACACCTATGCCTCTATCGCAAAACTCTACGCCGACTGGTTCGATTTTACTATTATCGCACAGCTCATGGAGGCCCGTAAAGACTTTTTCCTTATCGGGCCTCCGCTTCAACTCCCGTTTGTTCATAAAATTATCGGGGTTTTCGGAATTCTCTTCGATTTGCTTGTGGTTCCCCTCCTCCTCTTTAAACCCACCCGCAAATGGGCGTTTATCGCCTCCATTTTCTTTCACCTTTTTAATTCTGTAGTTTTTCATATCGGCATCTTTCCATATCTCTCCCTGGCTTTCTGTGTCTTTTTCTTTGAACCTGAAACCATCCGACGCCTCTTTTTTAAAAAGAAACCCATCCCCAAACTTTCTCCGTGGGTTCGGCCCGCCGGGGCACCTTGGATAATGGGGATCCTGGGGATCTACTTTCTGGTACAGCTGGTTTTACCCATACGCCATCACTTTATAGCCGGGGACGTGCTCTGGACCGAAGAAGGACACCGGATGAGCTGGAGGATGATGCTGAGGACCCGAAGGGGCAATCTGCAATTTCGCGTAGTGGATACGGAAACAGGGGCAGGAGAGCTGATCTCCCTTAAGAAATGGCTTACTCCGAAACAAAGGCGAAAAGTACAGGCCTACCCGGACTTTGCCTGGCAATTCGCCCAACGCCTGAAGGACCATTATTCCGCTCAGGGGCAGGAGGTCGCTGTCTATGTTCTGGGCAAAGTAGGGGTCAACCGCAGGGAGTTTCATCCCTATATCGATCCCAAAACAGACCTCGCGGCCGAACCCTGGGACCCCTTCCGGCACCATTCCTGGATCTTACCCTCCCCATATAAAAAATAAGGTTTTAAATCCCCGGGAACCACCCCTTTTCTCCTTTAAGAATTGTTAGATAGTTCCTACCTTTACCCCTTAGAATATTCTCCTATGCTGCCGTTACAAACCCTAAGAGAAAACGCCGACGCCATAGCCATAGCGATGGACAAACGCGGTTTGGATGCCCGTCCGATTGTATCAAAGATCCTCAACCTGGATCAGGAACGTCGGAACCTTCAGGCCCGCCTGGACCAGACCCTGGCCGAGGCCAATACGGCGTCCCGGGAAATCGGACAACTCTTTAAGGCTGGGAAAGGTGCTGAAGCCAATGCCCTGAAAGAAACCTCCTCCCACCTGAAAGCTCAATCCAAAGAGCTTCAGGAACAGCTCGGAATTGCCGCCGAGGCATTGCAGGAAGCACTTTATCTGCTGCCTAACACCCCGAACCAGCTCGTACCTGCGGGGCAGGATGAATCAGACAATGAAACCGTCTATGAGTGGGGAAAAATTCCAAGTCTGGATACCGATGCGCTTCCCCATTGGGATTTGGCGGCAAAATACGATCTGATCGACTTTGAACTCGGGGTAAAAATAACGGGGGCGGGCTTTCCGGTGTATAAAGGGAAAGGTGCCCGCTTGCAACGCGCTTTGATCTCCTATTTTCTGGATCGGAATACGGAGGCAGGATATCAGGAAATTCAGGTACCCCATCTGGTCAATGAAGCCTCGGGTTACGGGACGGGCCAACTCCCGGATAAAGAGGGGCAAATGTACCATGTACAGGAGGACAACCTCTACCTGATCCCCACGGCAGAAGTTCCTGTGACCAACCTTTTCCGGGATGTGATTCTGGAAAAGGCCGAACTCCCCGTTCGATATACCGCCTACACCCCATGTTTTCGCCGGGAGGCCGGGAGCTATGGCGCCCATGTAAGAGGACTCAACCGCCTGCACCAGTTCGACAAGGTGGAAATTGTACGGGTGGAAAGCCCAGAGAATTCTTACGAGGCCCTTGAGGAGATGGTCAACCACGTAAAAGGACTTTTGGAATCCCTGAACCTGCCGTACCGCATACTCCGTTTATGTGGTGGGGATTTAGGTTTTACCTCAGCGCTGACTTATGATTTTGAGGTGTATTCCACCGCCCAGAAGCGTTGGTTGGAGGTCAGCTCCGTTTCTAACTTTGAAGCTTTTCAGGCCAATCGCCTTAAACTGAGGTTTCGGGAAGGGAGTGAAAAACCCCAACTTACCCACACCCTCAATGGCAGTGCGCTGGCATTACCCCGTATTTTGGCAGGACTCCTGGAAAACTACCAGGAAGCCGGAGGGATACGCATCCCTGAGGTCCTGGTACCTTACACAGGATTTGATCGAATTTCGTGAGCTGGGTGCAGCCGCTGGCCCGGTACAAAATGCCTTTGACAGGGATTACTGGGCTAAGGATGACAAGTTCGTATCTTTGTGAAAATCTCCTGCTGTGAAAACCTGCTTTCCCATATTGCTCTTCCTGCTTTTTGGAATACCCCTTCTGGGGCAACAGGACTTCCTGGCCCAGCAGTATTTTAACGATGGGGATTTTGATAAAGCCGTTGTCTTTTATGAGAAACTGGTAGACAATAATCCCAGACGACTCGATTATGCAGCCCAGCTGGTAAAATGTTATCAGCAATTAGAGGCCTACGACAAAGCGGTTGCTTACTTACAGGATCAAATCGGTTCGGGCAGGGCGCACCCAACGCTGTTTATCGATTTAGGCTATACGTACGATCTTATGGAAGACCTTCCAAAGAGGGACGCGGCCTACCAAAGAGCAATGGAACTTATTGAATCCAACCCGGATTATGGATACGTACTGGGTTTTAAATTTCAACAATACGCCCTGCTGGATTATGCCCTAATGGCCTACCGACGTTCCATGGAATTGAACCCCGAGCTCGATTACAACACACAGATTGCACGGATTTATGGGGAACAGGGTGAAGTAGCCCTTATGTATGAAGCCTATATGGACCTCATTTCGGAAAGGGAAGAAATCAAACCCAATGTTCTGAGGGTGCTCCAGGGATTTGTCACTTCTGATCCCGAAAATGAAAATAATGTGCTGCTTCGAAAAACCTTGCTGACCCGGGCCCAAAGTGATCCGAACCCGCTGTGGAATGAGATGCTCAGTTGGCTCTTTATCGAACAACAACAATACGGGAGTGCCCTGAGCCAGGAGAAAGCCATTTACAGGCGGAGGGAAAGCGGAAATCTCGATCGTATTAGCAGTCTGGGAAGAATTGCAGAAGAATCCAACGATCTGGAGGCCGCCCGGGATGCTTTTGAGTTTATTGAAAACCAAAGCGGGGATCGCATCGACCAGCTCAATGCAAGACTGCACCTTATTGATATCGGGCTGCTCGAAAATCCTTCTCCCAATCTGGGAAAAACCCAAAAGACGTATGAATCCCTGTTGACGGAGTACGGGTACGATGTGGCGTCCATTCAGCTGCAGATTAGTTATGCTAATTTTCTGACCTTTCGTATGGAGCAACCCGATGCAGCCACTACGATCCTGAAAAGGAGCCTGGAGCAACCATTACCCGAATACACAAAAGGGTATGTAAAACTTAACCTCGGTGACATCCTGGTCTACAATCAGCGCTTTAACGAAGCCCTAATCCTGTTTACACAAGTCCAGAAAGACCTGAAGAATGATGTCATGGGACAGGAGGCGCGTTATAAAGTCGCACAGACGAGTTTTTACAAAGGAGATTTTGATTGGGCGCTCACCCAGCTCAAAGTACTCCGGAATTCGACTTCACAGCTAATCGCAAACGATGCGATGCAGTTGAGCCTGATTATTTCGGACAACTCTTTCGCGGATTCCACTCAAACCGCACTTCGGAAATACGCCCAGGCTGATCTCTTGTCCTATCGCAAAAAAAATACTGAGGCGCTGAATGTCCTTGAGGAGCTACTGCTCACCCATAAAGGGGAAAGTATCGAAGATGAAGCACTGCTGATGCAGGGCAAACTCCTGGAGGAAGTTGAGGACTATTCAGGCGCACGCATGAGTTACCTGAAAATTACAGAGTTTTACAACACTGACATCCTGGCCGACGATGCGCACTTCAGGCTGGCTGAACTGTATCGCACTAAATTGGCTGCGCCTGAAAAAGCCATGGAACACTACAGGGAAATTATCTTCCGCTTCCAGGACAGTTATTATTTTCCACAAGCGCGGAAGCAATTCCGAATACTCCGGGGAGACCCGGTGAATTAATTTTTAAGGACAACACCCATGTACATTTATAATGTAACGATCAATGTAGACCCTTCCATTCACGACGCATGGCTGGAGTGGATGGACCAAATCCATATCCCGCAAATGCTGGGTACCGGCAAATTCAGCTCCGCACGAATGTGTCGGGTCCTTGTCGAAGAGGAGATGGGGGGATTCACCTATGCCGTACAGTATCAAACAGAGAGCAGAAAACAATTAGAAGCTTACTACACGGAAGATGCGGTGGCCATGCGGCAGGATGGCTTTGACCGTTTCGGGGAGGCTTTTGTCGCTTTTCGTACCGAACTTGAAATTATAAGCGATCACGGATGAAGAACAGGCAGCGCACGCAAAGGCAGGGCAAAAAACATAATAACCGCCGTGAGCGCTCTGAAGTCCGACCCAAAAAACACCTGGGCCAGCATTTCCTGAAAGATGTGACCATTGCCGCGCGCATTGCGGAAACCCTCGAACTGACTGAAACTTCCAATGTCCTTGAAATTGGTCCGGGAACGGGCGTTCTGACTGAATTTTTACTGCAACGTCCCATAACACTTATCGCCGTTGAACTCGACCGGGAATCTGTGGAGTACCTGCATACCCGATACATCCCACAACTCCCGGAAGCTCAGAGAAAAAGGTTTTTGGAAGTGGTGGAAAAGGATTTTTTAAAGATGGCCCTGGAGCCCCTCTTTTCCGGGGAGGCCTTTGCGATTACCGGGAACTTTCCCTATAATATTTCCACACAGATCGTCTTCCGGCTCCTGGAACACCGGGATCGTATACCGGAATTCAGCGGGATGTTCCAAAAAGAAGTGGCCGAACGAATCTGTTCGGGTCCTGGGAGCAAAGTATATGGTATTCTCTCTGTTCTGGTACAGGCGTTTTACAAAGCTGAATATCGCTTTACCGTTCCCCCTGAAGTCTTTGATCCGCCCCCGGCTGTCTCCTCAGGAGTACTGCATTTGGCGCGACGGGAGTCCTGGCAACTCCCTTTTGAAGAAAAAGTGTTTTTCCACGTCGTCAAATCCGCCTTCAACCAAAGACGCAAAACGCTGCGCAATAGCCTGAAAAGCCTGAATCTCTCAGAGAATCTAAAAGAAGATACTATATTTGGCAGACGCCCGGAACAATTGAGTGTTCTGGAATTTATCACCCTGTCACAGCGAATCTCAGATGACGCCCTTTAAGCTTACGGAAGAACTACTCACCTCTATCGAGGCCTATATTGACCAGCAGGACAATACGGCCCTGAAAACAATGATGGAGGAATACCACTATGCGGATATTGCCGAAGTAATTGACGAGCTCAGTGAGGATCAGGCCACATATCTGATCAAACTCCTCAATAGCGAACAGACCTCTGATGTGCTTACGGAGCTCGATGAGGATTTACGGGAAGCCATCCTGGGGAACCTTTCATCAGAAGAGATTGCGGGTGAATTAGAAGAACTCGATACAGATGACGCCGCAGATATTGTAGGGGAACTCCCGAAAGAGATCGTGCAGGAGGTCATTTCGGCCATCTCAGACCGGAAGCACGCGAGGGATATTGTCGATCTGCTCCGGTACGATGAGAACTCAGCGGGTGGACTTATGGCTAAGGAGCTGGTCAAAGTCAATGAAAACTGGACCATCCTGAATTGTGTTAAAGAAATGCGGCAACAAGCCGAAAGCGTCACCAGGGTGCATTCCATCTATGTCGTGGACGATGGGGGCCTGCTCAAAGGACGCCTGTCCCTGAAGGACCTGCTCACCGCATCCATGACCGCGCACATCCGGGATGTCTATATTCCAAAAGTAGACTCCGTCAATGTGAATGAAAAACCGGAAGAGGTGGCCAAGATCATGTCAAAATACGATCTGGAGGCCATCCCTGTGGTGGATGAAATCGGCCGCCTGGTCGGCCGGATTACCATTGACGATATCGTGGATGTGATCCGGGAAGAGGCCGAAAAGGACTACCAGCTCGCTGCAGGTATCTCACAGGACGTGGAGGCTGATGACAGTATCTGGGAACTCACGCGTGCCCGGTTGCCCTGGCTGTTTTTAGGATTGGTCGGAGGCGTGGGTGCTGCGGGGATTATGGGGGGTTTTGAATCGATGATCAGCGACCACGCTATTTTGTTTTTCTTCACCCCCCTGATTGCGGCCATGGCCGGAAATGTAGGTGTACAGTCCAGTGCCATTATCGTACAGGGTCTGGCTAACGATGACCTGAAAGGCAGCATCTCCGACCGCCTGATTAAGGAACTGCTGCTCGCTACCCTCAATGGGCTGATCCTCTCGGCCGTACTTCTGATTTTTACCTGGGCCTGGAAAGGCGATTTCCCGACGGCCCTGGCAATTTCAATCTCCCTGATTGCTGTAATTATTGTCGCCGGGATCATCGGGACTTTTATCCCGCTTTTCCTGCATAAAAGAGGTATTGACCCGGCTATCGCCACAGGACCCTTTATCACAACGAGTAATGACATTTTCGGGATTCTGATCTATTTCTGGATCGCAAAGACCGTGCTCGGGATCTGACCGCATACATGTTTAACCTAATATCGAATGTCCTATATGATTAAGGTACTTCACCTGGATGAAAACCACCCGCTCCTCCTGGAGGAATTTGAAAAACTCGGATTTGAGAACCATAAGGATTATACCAGCCCCAGGGAAGTCATCCTGGATAAAATCGGAAACTATCAGGGCCTGATCCTTCGCAGTCGCCTCCCCGTAGACAAAGCCTTTCTGGACCGTGCTGATAAACTCCGGTTTATAGGCCGTGTAGGCGCGGGACTTGAAAATATCGATGTGGGCTACGCGAAAGAAAAAGGAATTTTTCTGGCCGCGGCACCCGAGGGAAACCGGGATGCCGTGGGTGAACATACCCTTGGGATGCTACTGGCTCTTTTCAATAAACTTTGTACGGCCAACACTGAAGTGCGGGTGGGCCTCTGGCGAAGGGAAGAGAACCGGGGTTTGGAGATTGGGGGAAAAACTGTGGGTCTCATCGGTTATGGGAATATGGGAAAAGCCTTTGCCCAAAGATTGAGGGGTTTCGGGGCAGAGGTAATTTGCTATGACATCCTGGGAGGAGTAGGCAATGAAGATGCCCGGCAAGTAGGTATTATGGAATTTCAAAAAAGGGCAGATATCGTCAGCCTGCATGTGCCCGAAACCCCCGAAACTATGCAAATGGTGGACTCCGCTTTTATTGAGTCTTTTCATAAACCATTCTGGCTGCTCAATACCGCTCGGGGCAAATGCGTGGTTACGGATGATTTGGTCGATGCCCTGAAAAAAGGAAAAATACTCGGAGCGGGCCTGGATGTGCTGGAATATGAAAAAGCTTCATTTGAATCGGTATTTCGTTCCGGGCAGGTGCCACCTTCGTTTAAATACCTGATCGAGGCGTCGAATGTACTTATCAGCCCGCACGTGGCGGGATGGACTGTGGAAAGCAAGGAAAAACTGGCAAAGACTATTGTCGAAAAGATACAATCTCATTTTGCGTAACTTAGAAGACATCAGGGTGCTTCAGGCTATCTACCCCGGGGGATACCACCCTGATCCGGACCTCCCACTGCCCTTTCTCAACATTGCCGCCCAGAAAAACTACATTGCCTTTTACCACAGCGGGCTCTATGCCGATCCCGAAATTAAGGAGTGGTTTGTAGAAGCCTATAAGGGTCAGGTCACCACTAAATTAGATATGGGCAAGAGTTGTGTCCGTTTTAAAAATCCGAAACATATTCCCTATAAACTCCTGGGCGAACTCTGCAAAAAAATAAGTGTATCCGACTGGATCTTGCTCTATGAAAACCAAATTCGGAAATAGGTTGACCATCTTCCAGAATAAAATAACGTCAAGCCAAAGATTGGGGTCCGGCCTGCTCGGGTTTTTACCAGGTTTCGCCATGGTGTTTATGGCGCTCTCAGGCGTTTACGGACAAGGCAGCAAACACCCGATGTTTGACAGGGATACGCTTTTCGAAACCCTGTCCGAGCGATGGGAACTCGACTCGGAGAACTACAGTGGTAACTTCAGAATCACTTCCTATAAACCTACGTATATCCTGCTGGGCCGCTGGACTTCTGATACCAATAAACAACCTGCCAGTTTTAATCCGGACTACGTTGCGGAATCACCACTAGCACTGAACACCACTGAACTTAAGTTTCAATTCAGCTTTAAGACTAAAATTGTAAGGGGACTATTCTTTAATAACCTGGACATTTGGGCCGCCTACACCCAGAAATCGCACTGGCAAGTCTACAATGCAGAACTCTCCCGCCCTTTTCGGGAGACCAACTATGAACCAGAGCTTATTTTTAACTACGGGATGAACATCCCTTTTTTGGGGTTTGACATCCGTATGGCGGGCCTTGCGCTGACCCATCAGTCCAATGGGCGCTCCTTGCCGCTTTCCAGGAGCTGGAACCGTGTTATTTTCCATATGGCAATGGAGCGGGAATTCTGGCAGATCTATCTCAAACCCTGGATTCGCCTGAATGACACAGACGATGAAAACCCTGAAATAACAAATTATTACGGCCGCATGGAGGGAATTATTTCCCATCAGTTGGGTAGAAACCTAATCACTCTGGAAGCTACGCATTCCCTGCGGTTCGGTTCGGAGAACCGGGGAAGTTTGAGGCTGGGGTGGTCCTTTCCCATCGATGGTTACCTCCGTGGGCACCTTGAAGTATTTGAGGGCTACGGAGAAACACTGATCGATTACAACCATCGGCAATTCACAATCGGATTTGGGGTTTCTATTGTGGAGTGGCAATAGAAGGACTTATGACCCCGCCGTTTAAGGAACGGATAAATCGGATGTATCATGGAGCCCACAGGGCATCAAACAGCCGCTTGGGAAACGGGGAAGAAAGCTTTTAATTACTGCTTTATTTTTTTAAATTGTATCGAACAATCAACTAAGGATAAAACGCGATGGCTGAAGACAAAAAAGATTTAGGGGATCAGGCAGAAGATGCCTTTGACAAAGCAAAGGAAAACGCTGAAGAAATGGCCGATGAGGCATCAGAACTCGCCGAGGAATCCAAAAAGGCTGCCCGGGATGTTGTCGATAAAATAGAAGAAGAGGCCGATGAGCTCATAGAGGAGACCGAAGAAGCAGCCGAAGAGGCTAAAACCAAAGGGAAAGCACTCGGTAATAAAGCCAAAGAAAAGGCCAAAGAACTCCTGGACGAGACCGAAGAAGTGAGCGAAAAGGCCAAAACCAAAGCGAAAGAGTTCGGTAAGAAAGCCAAAGAAAAAGCCAAAGAACTCCTGGACGAGACCGAGGAAATGAGCGAAGAAGCGAAGGCCAAGGCTAAAGAGTTCAAAGAAAAAACCAAGCAAAAGGCCAAAGAATTTGGAGCGGAAGCTGAGGAAGCTGCCACCGGCTTTAAAGACGAAGCGAAAAAAACAGCCGA
>Ga0272441_10007145_pt1 | contig 18286 bp, 23 predicted proteins | sample SSMProp6N_FD_193582 | JGI IMG/M metagenome (GOLD analysis project Ga0272441, IMG submission 193582) | Marine sediment archaeal communities from Little Sippewissett salt marsh, Falmouth, MA, United States - SSM-Prop-6N | ecosystem: Environmental > Aquatic > Marine > Wetlands > Sediment ... | reverse complement strand
AATTTAGAATTTATTCCTTCCATAGGGGTGCCACATTTCTGCATAGTGCCACATTTCTTCTCATATTGATAAATTACATAAAAACAGTTAATAATAGTAAGTAACCCTGTATTGTATACAATTTGGTGGCAGGGTCTGGTGTTTTGAGGGGGTAGTTAATATTTAGGTTTAATCCTATATTAGTCAAATAGATAACATAAATGAATTTAGTTTGGCAAGCTCTTTGCATATTTACCGCACAGATGCGGAGTTTAATAGAATAAATATTCAATCATGAAAGTCAATACTGGAGGTGTAAGATGAAAAAGTTTTTTGTTGTTTTTGCTGTGTTACTGATTGTGACCACCTCCTTGTTTGCCGGGGAGGTCAATATTGACAAAGCGCTTAAGGCTTATAAGATAGCCCTTGAAGATGGGAATATCGGTCTGAGATCCAGTGCATTGTTTCGAATTGCACAGGTAAAGTCCGAGTATCCTGAAACCGATTTTTCAGCTATTGAAAATACTTTGAAGAAAATCAGCCGGTCGGATAAAAGCGTTATGGTAAAAGTGCAGGCGGATCTTGTCTTGAAATATATTCAGAATGATGCACTGTCCGTTAATGCGATTGAAGCCCAAGAAAATTCAGTACTGTTCTTTAACCAGCTGTATGATGCTGTGATGGCCAATGAGATAACAACACTGGCATCCAAATAGATGAACGTGTTCTCCTTTAATATAAATGAATGGTTGATCATGGTTGATGCGACAGTTCATTAAAGTATTCCTCTTCTCTTCTCCTCTTTATTTGAGAAAAAGGCCTGACCGGATGGATGCCGGTCAGGCCTTTTTAATATATTTAGTGATCATTGAAGTGGATCAAAATAATCCAGATGGCAATGAAAAACATATATATATTTATAGAATCAGGATGGTTTGGGAAAAAGGTTGTACTGTTTCATCTCATATATAATATTTTTTTAAAATAGTTAGCCACGGATTGACACAGATTAAACACAGATAAAAAAATTTATTTTTAAAATCAGTGTTAATCCGTGTAAATCTGTGGCTAGAATAATTATTTTACCACGCCACCAATTGTAACAGGAAAAAGATCATATAAAAGTGCGCACCTTTCAGGGCGATTAATACAAGACACTGCCCCAGGCGGTAGCTTGTATTTTAGTATTTGGACTTTGTGATTTTCACAAGGATGATTCTGGTACCATAATCAGTCTTCACCTGCTATACTGGCAAACGGTCCGATTTCCGTATTGTCTTCTATTTTCCGGTTTTCAATGACTGAGAACTCAATCCGGCAATTCTCACCGATTTTTGCATTTTTCAGTTTAACCTGGGGACCGATACGGCTGCCGGTTTTGATGGAGGTTTTGCCCAGCAGGGAAGTGAACGGATGAATGACCGTATCCGGCGCGATTTTCACTTCCGGTTCAATGGTTACAGAAGCCGGATCTATGATGGAAACACCGTTGTTCATCCATTGATTACATATATGGGTCTGCATGATTTTTTGAATATCCGCCAGATGCGCGCGGTTGTTTACACCCAGCAGAATACTGGGATCATCTGATGTCAGGCTCTCAATTGTTTCACCCCGGCTGACAAGCATCTCAATAATATCGGTCAGATAATATTCCCCCTGATCATTATCGGTTTTCAGATTTGAAAGCAGCGGGATTACCTTTTCCGCCTGAAAACAATAATGGGATGTGTTGACTTCTTTAATTTTCTTTTCCTGTGAGGTTGCATCCCGGGCCTCAACAATACGTTCAATGACGCCGGATGCATTTCTGATAATACGGCCGTAGCCACCCGGCTGTTCGAGCACAGCAGTCATCATGGTCGCTGCGGCGCCGTTCTTTTGATGTTTTGCAACCAGTTTACGAAGAATTTTGCCTGTCAACAGGGGAGTATCCCCCGCCAGTACCAGAATGTCTCCTTTGAATTGTTTCAGTGTTTTAACAGCAATCATCAGTGCATGACCGGTACCCAGCTGCTGTTTCTGTTCCGCGTATTGATAGCCTGATCCCATGGTCTTCCTGACAAGTTCAGCCTGATGACCAATGACCAGGAGAATCTGTTTCATCCCGCCCTTTCTGCAGGCTTCTGCCACAAAGTGTACCATAGGCTTTCCCATAATCGGTGTCAGGACCTTGGGCAGCTTCGATTTCATGCGTACCCCCTTTCCTGCTGCCAGGATTACAGCAAGAGCTTTTCGGGAAGATGAAGCCATATTATAATCCTTATTTGAATGGTTGAGAAGGATCCTATCAGCAGTCAGGATGCAAAGAATACCTGAAAAATCAGAGTAGCGATACCGATTATGAAAACAAAACCGACAATAATGAATACGATATTGGAGATTCGTCCCAAACGATGGATTTTAACCTGAAAGAGTCTACCCCGCCAGTTGCAGTTGTGACATCGGTACATTCTGGTCAGTGGAAACAGGTTCCAGATTGCCTCGTGCCATTTGCGCGGTTTGGACGGAGCAATAGTTGTTTCATGACAATCCGGACAACATTTGCTGACCCCAAGGGGCATTTTGTATTCTCCATGTATCTGATTTTAATCAATATAATAAAAATTTAAAAAAGATCAAAGAACAGAGATGGATAGAAATTGCATTAAATCTGTTGTGAGAGTTTTTTAAAGGATAACACATGTTATTAAATCCCAATTACCAAATCCCAATTATCAAATAAATTCCAATTTCCAAATTTCAAAAATGTATTGTGGTCAATTGAGATTTGGAGCTTGAGATTTGGGATTTGTCTTTCACTCATGGATATTCAATCAGTGATTTGATTCGGTCTCTTGTGATTTTCATTAAATCATCTAAATCTTTGTTTTTAATAATATCTACGGATATAGGTTCACCGAAATGTATTTTCAGGGTAATTGGATGCACCTGAAATCCGCCTTTGGGCATTAATGTATACAGCCCGGAAATTCCGACCGGAATAATTGGTGCCCCGGACTGTTTTGCAAGAAAAAAGGGCAGTTTTTTAAACGGACGAAGCTTTCCATCCAGTGTGCGGTGACCTTCGGGCATGATAATCATGGACAATCCGGATTCAAGGTTTCCCTGGGCCCTGCGGATACTTTGAATGGATCGGTGTATATTTTTTCTGTCAATGGGAATATTACCGAGCCTGCCAATGATCCATCCGTAAACGGGCCAGCGAAAATGCTGTTTGGCTTCCACACCCCGTATTAAAACCGGTACATAAGCCTGGAGAAACGGAACATCAAAAAAGCTGTGATGATTGCTCATGAAAAGACAGGTTTTATCCGGATGAATATGTTCCTCACCCGTTACCTCAACCGGACAGTTCATTAATTGAAACAGGAATTTGAATCGCTTTTTAAGCCATGGATCCACAATTCTGACAGGAAAGAACAGAATCATAAAGATGAGTAATAGACAGACGAGACTGAAATACATCAGCCCGATTATCCAGTAATATAGGGATCGAAGTGTTTTCATTTCCAGAAAAAAGAAATATCCTTATGCAGACATTCCACATCAACAGGTGTTAAACCAAGCAATTCGCCATCCGGGGTGAGTACTTTGGGAACACTGGTTTGAATGCGCAGTTTTTTAGCCTGAAACGTTTCAATTTCAGGCATGTGCACATGCTCACCCGTAAAGATTTTAGGGAAACAGGCCAGCAGGCGCCGCCTTGATAATTTTTCCAGCAATGTGATATCCAGCAGACCGTCATCGATTTTTGCAGCCGGGGCCATAAGAAAATTGGCTGTATAGCGTGTATTGGAAATTTCAACAAACACATTCTCCCGCTCTATGGTTTTCCCATCCACTTCCATTGTCAGTTGATGGGATCGCAATAAAATGGTCTGATAAAGTACACCCAGTGTATAAGATATATTCCCGAACAGTTTCAGTTTTTTTGCTGTAGCGGTTACATCCGCCACAAAACCAAGCCCTGTAATGTTTAAAAAATAATAGGTCTGGCCATGGGTTGTAAAGCGGCCCACATCCACTTTACGCGGTTTGTTCCGGCTGATAATTTCAACAGCTTCTTCCCATTTCTGATTGTCCAGCTCAAGATCACGCGCAAAAGCATTGCCCGTACCCACAGGCAGTACACCCAGAGGTATTTTTACTTTTGATTTGTTCTGATAACAGCCGTTAATAACCTCGAACAATGTCCCGTCTCCTCCGGCTGCGATCAGGCCGTCGTATTTTTTCAGATCAGCGTCGCGAACCACTTCAGTCGCGTGTTCCGGGTAATCCGTTAGCTGAAGGTCAAATTCAATACCGTGTTTTATAAAACAGTCTTCCACTTCGGGCAGTATTTTCTTTGCCCGGTTATGACCCGCAAAGGGGTTGTACACAAGCAGTACTTTCATACGCATCCCTCATCTTTTATGAATGTCTTTGCTTTTTGTTGCGCAGGGGATGAATACCGATTGGCCGGGGAAACAGTATTTCTCTGGCAGCTTCCAGAGCAAATGAATCGGTCATGCCGGCCACAAAGTCCACAACACACTGTTCAGGATATTCCGTGTCTTTATATAATCTTTTCCTGCTTTGCAGGTACCGACCGAAGTAAACATCAACAGCCAGCCTTGATTTAAAATAGGCTTTGTCATTGAACTGATTTAATCGGAACTGTTCCTGAAGATGGTTGTAAATATATCCGATCAGGGGAACAATGGTTTGATCGCTTTTCAGCAGGACTTCGTGATTGTATATATACTGATAATTAAAATCTTTTAATTCGCAAATCAGTTCAAAACGGTCATTCGAAAAGGTTATTTCATCCCTGTCAGCGGAAGATTTAACAACATCCAGAACCAGTGTGTCGATGATTTCACCATTTGTTGTTCCCAGATTTTTCTTGATATTCTGGGGGATATCTTTGCTGGTAATCAGACCCGTGGTGATGGCGTCTTCAATATCGCGGCCCAGATAGGCAATTTTATCGGCAACCCGTACCACACATCCTTCATAGGTCAGCGGCGCGGACTGGCGCAAGGATATTTTATCCAGTGCCTTCTGTTTTCGTTCAGGACGAATGGATTTTTGAAATTCTTCACCGCAATGGGAAACAATGCCGTCGCGCACCGCGTAGGTCAGGTTCAGACCCTTGCCGTCTCTGGTAATTTTATCCACCACACGGAGACTGTGTACTTCATGAATGAATCCGCCGATCGGTTTTGATACCTTATCCAGGGCTTTTTCGCCAATGTGTCCAAACGGGGCGTGTCCCAGATCATGTCCAAGCGCAATGGCCTGCGAAAGTTCCACATCCAGATCCAGACCCTTGCATATTGTGGTCGCAATGGTGGATACATGCAGAACATGTTCAATACGCGTGCATATATGGTCATTCTGGGGTGAAAAGAATACCTGGGTTTTGTGTTTTAATCTTCGGAAGGGTGTGGCATGGATAATGGCGGTCTGGTCACGGAAATAATCGCCGCGAAGGTCGGGTTTTCTGGGTTTGACCCGTGAATGGTATATGTTGTCGGAAAGAGGATTTTTCATCAGAATTTTTCCGGTTTATGGCGTTGATATCAGGATTTCAACGCGCCGGTTTTTTTTACGTCCGTTTTCCGTGTCATTGGATGCAACCGGCTTTTTTCTGCCCCAGCCGATAGCTGTCATATCCGGATTTTGAACCTGAATACTGTCCAGCAGGTAATCTCTGATTTTGCCGGCCCGGATCTGTGTCAGGATTTCCATAAAGGTATCCGTGCCCTGACTGTCTGAATAGACATTGATGCTGATCCGGGCATCCGGGTATAGATGAATCATCCCGATAACACCTGAAAGACACACGGTTGCGTTTTTACTGAAATCGGAAGTGTTCTCAACAAACAATGTATCAGCAGAAATCACTACAGGAAGCACAGTATGGATTGCACCCACAGCGTCTATATCCGCACCAAGATCCGCTCCGCTCTGCGCTCCGGTAAAAATGTCGTCTCTTAATTTGATGAAAGGGTAGGCCGTACCGGCTTCAGCCGCTTTCTGAATGTCTATCAGCGGTGATGCGCGGCTCGCCTTGCCAACGGACTGAAATGTCACACCGTCCAGGCTGATCCAGACATAGACCGATTCCGTATCAGGCGCCGCTTCATATAGCATGAGATCCGGACCCGGTCCGTCAATGAGTAAATTGTTCGTAAATTTGAGAATCAGACTGCCGCCCTTGCCCAGAGAAACAAAGCCCTTATGCTCTTTATGATCCGGCGGTCCGAGCGCTGCTTCCGGATGCTGAAAGCGCAAAGACGGCTCATCTCCGGTTCCCCGACCCGGTGCGCCGGGATCGTACTGGACGACTGAATCCGCGAAGGAGCGGTGGCCGAATGTATATACAGGAGCGGTCACGGTTGTATCAGCAGATGTGCCAGTCTGCTGTGCAAAACCGGTTCCGACAATAAGAAAGACGGTAACAAGCATAATGGCTGCTGAGTATTTGTTTATGGTATGGTCAGATATCAATTTTTTGTCTCCGGGTAGAGATAAATTTAAAAAATCCTGAAGTAAAAGTAAAGCGCGATTATTCAAAATAATATTTTAAAATCGATTTAATTTAATAAAAACTAATTTCCAGCATATTTTTCTTGACTGATTTTGTAAAAGTTGTTATATTGAACCTCACAAAAATGGCGGCGCTTTAGCTCAGTCGGTAGAGCAACGGACTGAAAATCCGTGTGTCCCCAGTTCAATTCTGGGAGGCGCCACTGATAAATACCCACGGCATTGACTGTGGGTATTTTTTTTAATAAGTATTTTTGCTTGCTGAACGGCCTCCCATAATTGAACTGGCCGTTCAAGTAACCGATGGCTTTTGTATAATTGAAAAGATTGTAATTGAAGCCATCGGTTTTGCTCAGCCTCCGGCCTCGCGGTCTGGGGGAGGCGCCACTTTAAAAAACACCAAACATCCACTGCCAGAGGCAGTGGTTTTTAAGCTCCTCGTTTTACGAGGGGCTTAAAAATAGGCACGAAAGTGCCGGTCTGTTTAGGATCGAGTCCCGGGAGCGTAGCGATTCGGGACGAAGATCAACAACTTAGCCCCGATAATTTTCGGGGCTATTTTATTGTTCCGGAAAAAGTGCCCAAAACGTGACAATGTTTGTTAAAAATGATTGCTATTTAGCATTATGAATAATCGCCCAGGATTTTCTAATACCTGAACGAGACATATGGTGTTAGCCATGCTTTATTTTAATAGCATTTTTATAATGTGCTTGGCGAGGGTGTCTTTAATTTCAGTATGGCGGGGAATTGGTTGACAATTGCCGGATTCTGGATTTTGATACCAATCATGTCTTTTTCCGTGTCTAATTAATACACAGCCATTTTTCTGCAGCTGCTTTATCAATTGACGACGTTTCATTAAATTTCCAATTCAGCAACTTGACGTATCTGTGGTATCTGTCCACTGTTTATATCGGTGAAAATATCCTTCAAATTTTCTTCTAATTCTTCTATAGTCGAACCTTGTGTTCGATAATCGGGATATTCATCAAGATATCCAATAAACATATCTTTTTCTTTATAGAAAACATATTTATGCTTCATTTGGACCTCATAAATTAACAGTTAAACATAAAAATTGATTATTAAAAAATCAAGCATAATATTTAATAACATTATTACTGTTCAGTAAACAGGGCAGGCATTACCTATCCCATACTCGATTATAGCAATTATTATAGGTATTATGACTTTTCTATGCGGCATAGGTCTTTTGGAAGCAAGATAAAATGATATATATACTTGTACTTTCTTTAATTTTTAAAATCTGTTAGATCAATCCAGGCGAAGATGAGAAACATCTTCGCCTTTTTTCTTAATATAAATATTTTATTTCCGCAATTAAAAGAGAATTATGAGAAGGTGTTATTGAAATAATATATGAATTATAAAAGTTAAAATTCGTCAAGGTCAACGGAATAAATATCCGTTGGCCTTATTCATTTTATATAAAAAGTCATCTTTAGAAAATAATAGGTTATGAATTTGATTTATTTGATTACTCTAATAATTGATAATAAATTGCCCAAAACGTACTAAAAAAGTAGCCTCAATCATTCCTTAATCATACTTGGGACAAACCAGGTTAATCGACCAAGAGTTGTTTGCCTGTTATAAAGTTTTTTCCCTTGCACTTTTAGCATTTATAGTTTATATTTATTCAATTAAGTAAACTATTAGTAGACAATTTTGCATAATTTCTACCTGGAGATTTCATTAATGGAAATGAATGAAAATAATGCACTGCCAAAATTAAATCAATTGATATCTGATTGGCCCAATGGTGCTGTGATAACAATGACTCAATTAAGACAGAAAGGCTATTCCAGGCAGCTCATCGATAAATATAAGTCAAGCCGATGGATCTCACCTGTTGGAAAAGGTGCCTACAGGAAATATCAGGATAAAATTGATTGGTTTGGTGGAGTTTACGGTCTGCAATCTTCCGGGGCTTCTGTATTTATCGGAGCTAAAACAGCACTCGAATTGCATGGACTGGCCCATTACCTGGCCCCTGAATTGAATCGATGCTATCTTTTTGGAAAACCGGGAATACGTCTTCCCAGATGGTTTTCTTCATATTCCTGGAAAATCACAATATTATACAAGACAACGAATTTATTCTCTCAAACAGTTCAATCAGGACTAACGGATTATAAACACAAGGAATTCACTGTACGGATATCTTCACCGGAACAGGCTGCAATGGAAATGATGTATCATATACCAAATAATCAAGGGTTTGATGAAGCGTTTCGAATCATGGAGAATTTGGCAACACTGCGATCCGACCTTGTTCAGCAATTACTCAAGAATTGCAGTTCAATCAAGGTAAAAAGACTGTTTATGTATATGGCGCAAAAAGTCCGCCATGCCTGGTTTGATCAACTCAATCCTGATGAAATTGATTTTGGTAAAGGAAAACGTGTCATTGTGAAGAATGGAATTCTGGACAATCAATATCAGATCACAGTCAATCGGGAAAATACATATTGAAAGACACCGTTTATTTTAAGCAGGCCGGTTTATTAATCCGGATACTTCCTGAAATCATGAAGGAAAAATCCCTGGTTCTTAAAGGAGGTACCGCGATTAATTACTTCTATCGCAATCTACCCCGTCTCTCTGTTGATATTGATCTCACTTACCTGCCTGTCGAATCCAGAGAAACCTCACTTCAATCGATTTCAAAATCAGTCAGCCGTATCACCGCAAATCTTCAACATACCATTCCGGGCATTCGAATCATTCATAGAAAAATTGCCTTGTCTGATCTGGCCTTCGGCTTTAATGCTATTCTGAATAATGTGACTGTGAAAGTAGAGATTAATCCGGTGATTCGAGGTGCTGTATTTTCAACAGAAAAAGCCCCACTGTGTGAAAAAGCTGTTATGATGCTGGAAAGTAATATTGAAATAACGAGATTATCAATTCCTGATCTGTATGGAGGAAAAATCTGCGCTGCTCTTGACCGGCAGCATCCACGGGACCTGTTTGACGTTTATTTGTTGTTGAAAAACGAGGGTTTCACTGCTAATATCCGAAAAGCATTTATCGTATATCTTATCAGCCATCCCAGGCCCATATCGGAACTGCTGGATCCAAACATTAAGGATATTCGTCCAATTTTTGAAAATGAATTCCAGGGAATGACTTTTAACCCAGTTACATTGAATCAACTGGTAGATACCAGAGACAAATTATTGGGCTTAATCAAAATGGAATTGACTGAAGAGGAGAGAAAATTTATCCTGTCTGTTAAAACCGGACAGCTGGAGTGGAATAATCTGGGTATTGAGGGAATCAGTCAATTACCCGCTGTGCAATGGAAACTGGAAAATTTGAAACAGATGGATGATAAGAAAAGAATCAGGGCCATCGAAAAACTGAGAAAATGTCTCCAATTATAAAATTCTGTATAAAACTGCCCAAAACGTGCCAGTAAATTTTATAATTAGATACAAAAAGGCACAAATAGATACAATTAGATACAAGATAAGTCCAATATAAACAATCCTAAGTTATTGATCTCAAAAAAGGGGCCAGCGACTCACCTATTGGAAATTATTTTTGTATTATTTATCCTCTTTTTTAATTCTATTCTTCCAATAGCCCGGTTTTCTTTTACAATGGGCTATTGACACAATCCAAATAGTATCATTATAGATAAAATATACAATGATGTATGGAAACCGATTCAACAAATATCTTCTTGTTTCATCCTTTCTTTCCGGACATAGTTCAGGGAAGGCAGTGATTAGCTGTATTGCGGATTTTATTTAAGAATAAAAGTCTTGACCAAGACCTTTATATTTAGATTCATAAAATGATATATCTTGTTTTAATTCCCTTTTTGCATCAGGATGTAATCGTACATTTTTCATTTGAGCCCGGATTCGATTTCAGAAAAAACAGAAGAGGCAGATAAGCCATCGATATTATCTGACTTAATATCCTTAATGCGCTTTTGTATTTCCTTTTCTTTTTTTGTATCCAGGATGAAATCTGATGGATCATCCAAACTGAGAATGATATCATGCGCAATGCTGGCTCTCTCACTTGCTGAAAGGGACAATACTGTCTTTTTGATTTGTTCAATATCGGTTGCCAAAACTATATTCTCCATAAATTAATTTATAAACAATTCACTGATCAGTAATAAATTTAGTAAGTCTATTAATAAATGCAAGTTAATTATATCCTTAAACAGAGCACAGTTCCATTAGCAACAATGAAAGTAACCAAGGATAAATTACTAATTAGGATCCTGACCTATTGGAAATAAATCTTGATTCTCGTATTCAATTTTTTTAATATGGATTAGTCATTAAATTGATATACAATTGTCTTCTTTGGATGAAGACGCATGGTGATTAAGCGTGGGGAAATATGGTGGGCCTGTTTGCCAGAACCAAAAGGTTTTGAATCCCAACAAGTCGAACAGACAATTTTATTCAAGATTTACCTTGACAATATAAAAAAAACTCGCTATACTAAATCGACATGATCTTTCCCCTTTAAACAGATCCAGCGAGATCAGTAAGGGGCTGAAGCGTAACCTGTGTTGCACCTTCTGGCATACTCGCTGGGAGGTTTTTTTTTGCCTGTCAATCAAAGAGGATCCTTATGAAAATCATATCGGAAATTATGAATGAGAAGAACATTGAGAGAACTCTGATGCGTCTGACGCATGAAATTCTTGAGAAAAATCATGGAACCGAAGGCGTCGGGATTATCGGTGTCCGGGATCGCGGAGATTTCCTGGCCAAACGGATTATTGATAACATTAAAAAAATCGAAGGAAAAAACGTGCCGCTGGGCCTGCTGGATATCACACTGTACCGGGACGATTTTCAGAGAATTACGGATAGCCCGGTTATCAAGGAGACGGAAATATCCTTTGATATCACCGATATGAAAATTATCCTGATTGATGATGTGCTGTATACCGGCCGCACGGCCAGAGCTGCGCTTGACGCCCTGATCGATTTCGGCCGTCCCGCCATGATTCAGCTGGCTGTTCTGCTGGACCGGGGACACAGGGAACTGCCCATCAAGGCCGATTTTGTTGGAAAAAATGTCCCGACCTCGGTGAATCAGCAGGTACAGGTCCAGTTGAAAGAACTGGACGGTCAGGACAAGGTCATTTTAATTGAATGCCAGAATCGGGATAAAGTAAATTAAATTTATGATAACAACAGAACCGTTCATATAAAGGGAGAGTGTATGCAGTTGAGAAGCCGCCATTTGCTGGGTCTCGAGGGCCTGACCCGGGATGAAATCAACCATATTCTGGAAACCGCGTTCTCATTCAAAAACGTGCTGCAGCGTCCCATTCCCAAGGTGCCAACCCTGCGGGGCAAAACCGTGGTCAATCTGTTTTTTGAACCATCCACCCGGACCCGCTTTTCATTTGAGCTTGCGGAAAAACGACTGTCCGCTGATTCAGCCAACTTTTCAGCCTCCACATCCAGTGTGAAAAAGGGTGAAACACTTAAAGACACACTTCGGAACATAGAGGCCATGCGGATGGATTTTGTGGTGATCAGACATTCAGCCTCGGGTGCGCCCCATTTTCTATCCCGCTGCGTGGATGCCTCCATCATTAATGCCGGGGACGGAACCCATGAGCATCCCACACAGGCACTTCTGGATATGATGACCCTGAAGGAAAAAACCGGAAAACTGGAAGGACTGAAAGTGGTCATTGTCGGAGATATTGAACACAGCCGGGTGGCCCGGTCGGATATTTTTGGCATGCGGACCATGGGTGTTGATGTGGGGGTATGCGGACCGCCGACTCTGATGCCCAGAGGTATTGAGGAAATGGGTGTAACGGTTTATCCGCATATCGAAGATGCCCTGAAGGAAGCGGATGTTCTGAATATGCTCCGTATTCAGCTGGAGCGGCAGGGGACCGGACTGTTCCCGTCACTTCGGGAATACCGGAACTATTTTGGTCTGACCAAGGAACGGATCGACAGACTGGGTAAAGATGTCATTATCATGCATCCCGGGCCCCTGAACCGGGGTGTTGAGATTGACAGTGAGGTCGCGGATGGAGATTGCTCGGTGATCCTCAATCAGGTGACCAATGGCGTAGCGGTCAGAATGGCTGTGCTGTATTTGCTGGCCGGAGGCAGGGGAAAGCTTGAAGGAGATGACAATGCATAAAACAAACGGAACCCAGATGCTTAAGGGGCAGTGGCTGTTAAAAGGCGGACATGTGATTGATCCGTCTCAGAAAGTCGATCAGAAGATGGATATTCTCATAAAAAACGGGGTGATTGAAGATACAGGATCCACTGAACAAAAGAACTTCAAAGGAAAGGTAATTGACTGCGAAGGCAAAGTAATCTGTCCCGGGCTTATGGACATGCATGTTCACCTGCGTGAACCCGGTATGGAATACAAGGAAACCATTGAGAGCGGCTGTGGGGCAGCCATGGCCGGCGGATTTACCGCCGTGGCCTGCATGCCCAATACCCATCCTGTGGTCGACAACCGCGGACAGGTTGAATTTATTCTTGAAAAGGCGGAGAATCTGCTGGTGGATGTCCATCCCATCGGCGCAGTAACCGTTGGTATGGAAGGGACCGCTCTGACTGAGATGGGGGATATGCTGGATGCCGGTGCTGTCGGTTTTTCAGATGACGGTCTTCCCGTCGCCGATTCTGCCATGATGCGCCGAGCACTTGAATACGCGAGTCTGTTCGGGGCCCCGATTATTGATCACTGTGAAGATTTGTCCCTGTCCGGGCAGGGTGTTATGCATGAAGGGATTGTTTCAACAATCTGCGGATTAAAAGGCATTCCTTCAATCAGTGAAGAAATCATGGTAGCCAGGGATATATTGCTGGCTGAATTTACAAAAGGGCCGCTGCACATCGCCCATGTTTCAACCAGCCGTTCGGTGCAGATGATTCGTGAAGCGAAGAAGCGGGGTGTAAAGATTACAGCCGAAACATGTCCGCATTATCTGGTTTTAACCGATGAGGCCGTGAAAAATTTTGACACCCATGCGAAAATGAAACCGCCTTTACGCACTGCGGCGGACCGGGACGGACTGATGGAAGGATTGAAAGACAGGACCATTGATGCGATTGCCACAGATCACGCACCCCACGCGTTTCATGAAAAGGAAACGGAGTTTGAAGCCGCTGCTTTTGGCATTGTCGGCCTGGAAACGGCTCTTGGTCTGATGATAACCCATCTTGTCAATAAAAAGGTGCTGACCCTGTATCAATTAATAGAAAAAATGTCTTTAAACCCAAGAAAAATATTGAACTTGGAAGGAGCAGACATTCAAAAGGGGAAAAAGGCCAATCTGACTATTTTGGATCCATCTATGGAATGGACAGTGGATACCGGCCGGTTCAGGTCAAAATCGAGAAATTCACCGTTTCAGGGATGGGAACTCAAAGGAAAAGGGGTTGGTGCTGTAAATAATCATATGTTATTTATGGATTTATAATGCAGGTGCCTCTTACTGCTTTTCCTGTAAAATGATTCGGTTATTATTCATATAAACATCTTGACAATAGAATGTAAATTCCTTATATTTTAAGGCTTTTATAATGAACAGGAGGAATGAACAGAAGTGAAAACGGTTGTACCAAAAATAGAAGCAAATGAGCGAAAGTGGTACTTGATTGATGCGGAAGATAAAGTTCTGGGCCGGCTTGCCAGTCAGGTGGCTACCATTTTACGTGGAAAGCATAAACCGTCGTATTCACGCCATCTGGATATGGGTGACCATATTATTGTCGTTAATGCGGATAAAATCCGTATTACCGGGCGGAAGATGGAGAAAAAGCGGTATACGCGATATTCCGGATATCCGGGCGGATTGAGTGTCGAAACACTTGATTCCGTTATGGCTTCGCACCCCGAGCGTGTTTTTATTCACGCGGTCAAGGGGATGCTTCCTAAAAACAGGCTCGGACGCAGAATGATTAAAAAACTGAAAGTCTATTCCGGTTCTGAGCATCAGCATCAGGCACAGAAACCTGAAGAATTACCCAATCATTTGAGGAGGATATGAAAGGTTCGTTTTACGCAACTGGTCGAAGAAAGGAATCCGTCGCCCGTGTATGGTTATCTCCCGGGTCAGGGCAGATTTCCGTGAACAAGCAGAAATTGATGGAGTACTTTCGCAGACAAACACTTGAAATGATTATTAAACAGCCATTTGCTGTAACGGAAACTTTGGATAAATACGATGTCAAGGCAACTGTAACAGGCGGCGGACTGACCGGGCAGGCTGGTGCCATGCTGCTGGGTATTTCCCGCGCACTGCTGGCTGCTGATGATAACTTTCGCAAACCTCTGCGCGAGGCTGGATTTTTAACCCGGGATCCCAGAGAAAAAGAGAGAAAAAAATACGGACAGCCTGGTGCCCGCAAGCGGTTTCAGTTTTCAAAACGTTAGAATTCAATTTTTCTATATTGTATTAAAACGCACATTCCTTGATTTTCAAATGGGTGTCCGCCGCATGGCGGATTTTTTGAAAAGAAGACAGGAATGGAGGCATAACCCGATGAAAGGAGTTAAACATGCCTGAAATTTCACTGCAACAACTACTTATGTCAGGGGCACATTTTGGCCATCTGACGCGCCGCTGGAATCCAAAGATGAAACCATTCATTTTCATGGAACGAAGCGGTATTTACATTATTGATTTAAACAAAACATTAAGCAATCTTGTTAATGCATGTGAAGTGGCCAAAAAAATTGTCCAGAGCGGTGAGAAAATACTTTTTCTGGGTACCAAGAAGCAGGCCAAGGACATTATTAAAATTGAATCGGAACGATGCGGCATGCCTTATGTGACTGAAAGGTGGCTGGGTGGAACTTTAACCAATTTCAGCACCATTAAAAAAAGCATCAAGCATTTGAAAAATCTCGATAAAATGTCTTCAGACGGGACCTATGACAGTATAACCAAGAAAGAGATACTTCAGATTGAACGGAAAAAAGAAAAGCTGGAAAAAACCCTGGGCGGTATTAAAGACATGCCCCGACTGCCGGGCTGCCTCTTTGTGGTTGACACAAAGAAAGAAGCCATTGCCGTTGCTGAAGCCAACAAGCTGAATATTCCGATTATCGGACTGGTTGATACAAACAGTGATCCGGATCCGATTGATTATCCCATTCCAGCCAATGATGATGCCTTTAAATCCATCAGCCTTATTGTACATACGATTGCCGACGCAGTTCTGGAAGGCAAAATGAACATGGACAAAATAGCTGAATCAGAAGAAACACCTGGAGAAGATAAAAAAGAGAAGGTTGAAGTTACTGAAGAGGAAGAGAAATCTTAAGGAGCACTTTATGGCCGTAGGAGCAGATGAAGTAAAAAAATTGCGTGACATGACAGGGGCCGGAATGATGGATTGTAAAAAGGCCCTTCTTGAAACAGATGGAGATATTGAAAAGGCAGTTGATTTCCTTCGGAAAAAAGGAATGGCTTCCGCGCAGAAGCGCAGCGGCCGTGAGGTGAACGCAGGTGTCATCATGTCCTATATTCATCCCGGGAGCCAGCTTGGTGTCCTGGTTGAAGTAAACTGTGAAACGGATTTTGTTGCAAAAACAGAAGATTTTCAGAATTTTGCCAAAGATATTGCCATGCAAATCGCGGCATCCAATCCCATTGCCATTTCCCGTGAAGATGTGCCTGAAGAGACCATTAATAAGGAAATGGAGATTTACCGGGATCAAATGAAAGATCAGAAGAAACCTGACGATGTGATTGAAAAAATAGTACAGGGAAAACTTGAAAAGTACTATTCAGAAATCGTTCTCACTGAACAGAATTTTGTAAAAGATCAGAATAAAACCATTAATGAGTATTTGCTGGAAGTTTCCGGAAAGCTGGGAGAAAACATGTCTATCCGGCGTTTTGTCCGGTTTCAGCTTGGAGAGTAGATTTAACCGGAACGGTTCATAAAATCATTTCCGGCATATTCGTTTGGGAGGCAAATGGAAGATAATGACCCTGCAACCCCCGTCTACAAGCGAATTCTTCTCAAATTAAGCGGTGAAGCCCTTCGCGCTGATAAAAATCTGGAAATTGATCCGTCAATCGTAAAACAGATTGCCCAAGAAATACTGGATATTAAACAACTGGGCGTCCAAATCGGTATCGTGGTTGGTGGTGGAAATATCTTTCGCGGTCTTTCCGCCAGTACACGCGGAATGGACCGGGTTGCGGCCGATCATATGGGCATGCTGGCCACGGTTATCAACTCAATAGCACTTCAGGATTTTCTCGAAAGAAATAAGGTTCCCTGCCGCGTTATGTCAGCCATACGAATGGAGGAAATGGCCGAACCATTTATTCGCCGTCGTGCGATCTCCCATTTGGAGAAGGGTTTTGTCGTTATCTTCGCGGCCGGTACAGGAAATCCCTATTTCACAACCGATACAGCTGCCGCACTCCGCGCCATTGAAATCAATGCGGATGCCATCCTCAAAGCCACCAAGGTGGACGGTGTTTACGACAGCGATCCCGTTAATAATCATAATGCCGAGAAGTTTACTTCAATTACCTATTCTGAAGTGCTTGACAAGGATCTGCGCGTGATGGATGCCACGGCTGTTACTTTGTGCAGGGAAAATAAAATACCCATTGTGGTCTTTAAACTTCTGGAACCCGGAAATCTCAAAAGAATCATCAGCGGGGAGCAGGTAGGATCCATAGTTCAAGGAGATAAAAATGCTTAAGCAAGTATTACAGGAAACAGAAGATAAAATGGAAAAAACCATCAGTACGACCCAGTCCGAACTGGCCAAGGTCCGTACCGGCCGGGCAAATCCGGCGCTGCTGGATACCATAAGGGTTGAGTATTACGGAAGCAAGGTCCCGTTAAAACAGGTGGCCAATATTGGTGTTCCGGAACCCAGAATGATTACCGTTCAGCCGTGGGACCGGAACGTTCTGGCTGATATTGAGAAAGCCATATTAAAAGCTGATATCGGCATTACACCGAATAATGACGGTCATGTGATACGTCTGCCGATACCCGCTTTAACAGAAGACCGGCGCAAGGATCTTGTTCGACTGATTCATCAACTGGGTGAAGAAGGTAAAGTGGCTGTTCGCAATGTCCGGCGAGATGCCATTGATCAGCTGAAGCAAGCTCAGAAGGATCATCAGATATCCGAGGATGAGGAGTATAACGGGGGTATAGATGTTCAGGAACTCACGGATAATTATGTTCAAAAAATTGATGGGCTGATCAAAGCAAAAGAAGAAGAACTGATGGAAGTATAAAAAGAAGAACATGGAATATGACAAAGCCCGTGATAAAAATCACGGGCTTTTTTTATAACTATTTTATCAACCGTATGGTCAGCGGATATACATATTTTTCACCGCTGTTGGCTTTTACCGAAGCCATGATGACCAGAACCACGTCAACCACAACGATAGCAATTAAAAGAAAGACGCCGATAACAATTAAACTGAGAATACCTGCCACTGCAGCATAAATGGTCATGGATATTTGAAAATTAAGGGATTCTTTGCCTGCCTCATCAACCGGTTTCATCTGATCTTTTTTTACCAGCCAGATGATAAGAGGGCCGATTATGTTCCCGAATGGTATTCCGATTAAAAATGCAAGGGCTGTTAAATGGCACAGCATGGTCCATGTGTTTGTGTCCTGCTGACTTTTCGCTTGTTGAGCCATAAGTCCTCCTGTCTCTTTTTTGTCAAATCGTTATTTTGATTTATGGTCTCCACTGCCGCGGTTCTTTTTTGGGT
>Ga0272441_10007144_pt1 | contig 18288 bp, 14 predicted proteins | sample SSMProp6N_FD_193582 | JGI IMG/M metagenome (GOLD analysis project Ga0272441, IMG submission 193582) | Marine sediment archaeal communities from Little Sippewissett salt marsh, Falmouth, MA, United States - SSM-Prop-6N | ecosystem: Environmental > Aquatic > Marine > Wetlands > Sediment ... | reverse complement strand
CTGGTAGATGGGCTTGACGACCGATTCTTCTTCGCCCATGAAGGCGTCGGCGTACACATAATAAGTGTGCGACAAGGCCACGACGATGTCGACGAGGCTCGCGTCCACGACAAACGCCATCACATCGTCTTCATGGGTCTCGTCCAGCGCGTCGGTGACACCAAGTGCTCCTCGAAATGCAGCAATCGCCGCTTCGGTGAGCGCTTTGCCGGCGTCGTCATAGGTGACATTGAGATCGCTTCCCACGTAGAGCGCAAGCGCCTCGTCCACCGTCATTGCGACACCGGAGACCCCGAGCGATACCAGCAATACAACACCCAACAGCAACAGCTTCCTCATCATGTTCGACCTCCCGTGAGGAGAATGGGATCAATATACCGAAACCTTAGGGCTACAACAAACAGGCTCGTTGTGCTCATGAATACGCAACTACAGCTCTTCTCGAACCGCCCCAATCAACTCAGCAGCTCGCAGTTGGCAGTAGGCGTTGTACAGTGCAAACCGCTCTCCAATCGGATCATCGAGGATGCTCTGAAGCACCCGCTCAGCATCTGCCCAGAGGCTCTTCTCCATGAGGTAGTACTCCGCAAAGATGAGCCGATTCTCGAAGTACGCGTCCACATCCTCTGCAAGGGGGCAGTTCGAGCAATCCGTGCAGTACCCGGGCTCGTCGATCACTGGGCAGATGTACGACAGCGCACGGGGAAGTTTCTGCCCGAACTCGATCAGCGGAGCCGGGGGGAGTCCTCCCCAAAAGGCGGCCAGTGCACGGTATGCTGCGTAGTCCATGAACGCATCATCGAGTTCCAGACACCGCTCGATGAGTGCAACCAGCTTTGGCGGATCGTTGCGAAACACCGCTTGGACAGGCTCGTACTCGTCCTTGCGAGACCAATTGCCGTAGGTCCAGAACAGTGCTGCGATATCGGTTGCTTGATGGACCGCGTCGATGAAGCCGTGTCGGAGTTCTTCTGCAGCAAATGCTTCAGACATCCGAAGGCTCTTCAGGCCCCAATACTGACCGCGCGTGAAGGCGTCCTTCTTTTCGTCTTTCTCCTTCAGGAAGATGTCACCCCAGGTGTAGTACCCTTGAGAGAGTGCATTGACGAGGATCGTGTTCTCGCGATCGATTTCCAATGCCGCGTAGGCATCCTCGTTGGTGTGATCGAACAAGGTTGTCACACCCAGCGCGAGCTCCAAAGCGACAATCGCAGCTTCCAAGGCGGTTTGCCCCGCTTCATCCATAAGGACGGCGACATCTTCCCCTTCCGGGAAGAGCGCAAGCGCATCGTCCACCGTCATCTCTTGCCCCAATACGCCGAATGGCAGCAACAGAAGCAAAACAAAGAAAAAGGCCCGTCTAGGCATGCTCTGACCCCCTATCCTTGATGCTCCCAATATAGTGATTCTGAGGGGCGGATCAAGTTTCAACTCAAGCGGGGCGCGCTCCACACAGCGGACGTTGATCGACCCATCGGCGTTCGGATATCCTCTCGCTGATCCCATCAGATGGGAAGGAGGGACTACCATGGCGAAAGTAGACAAAGACCTTTGTGTCGGCTGCGGCCTGTGTGCACAGGTGTGCCCCGACGTCTTCGAGATGACCGACGATGGCAAAGCGGGCGTAATCGCAGGCGCGGAAGCAGACTGCGTGCAGGATGCCATTGACCAGTGCCCAGTGGGCGCAATCTCCTAGACAAGCACCAGATTGTCGCTGTAGAGGGAGTCCTTCCGGGCTCCCTTTCTCTTTGATGCACGATTCGCCTTCTGCCTAGGATTCGGACTAGGATTAATCGGTGAGGTGGTGTGGGACAACGAATGCTAGGTCTTGTGCTCTCCAGCGGAGGAGCCAGAGGAACCGCGCACGTCGGCGTGCTCAAAGGGCTTGAAGCCGAGGGGATTCGGCCGGATGTGATCGTCGGCGTGAGTATGGGCGCAGAGGTTGGGGGACTCTATGCTGCCGGCGTGCCCACCGCGAAGCTCGATGAGCTCTGGCGGAATGCTTCGTTTCTGCGCCTTGCCAAGCACTTGCGGCCCACGTTGCCTTGGTTTGGATGGAGCTCGGGCAAGGCAATTCGGGATTCCATCTGCCAGATCGTAGGCGAGTGCCGAATCGAGGATCTACCCACACGCTTCGCAGCCGTTGCAACCGACCTCAAATCCGGGCAGCCGTTGGCAATCACGCAAGGTAATCTGGCAGACGCAGTCCGAGCCAGTCTCTCCGTTCCCGGACTTCTTACGCCCTATTGGCTCAACGGCCATCTTTGCATTGACGGCGGTGTGACCAGCCCATTACCGATCGATGTCGCAAAGACGCTCGGCGCCGATGTCATCATTGCTGTCGATGTGCTCGTGGATCCCTCTGATGTGGAATTGGCAGGTGTCCCAAAGGTTTCCAAGCGCCACGCGAAAGCGATGGATTCCTCTTCCCATCACCGATATCGCCCCACTGTATTCAGCGTGCTCTTCCAGATGTCGACGGTGTTCCAGAAGCAGCTTGCCCGCTTGTCCGTCTCCCAACACTCTCCAGACATCCTTCTTCAGCCTGATTTCTCGCAAGATCCCCCGTGCTATAGTCGAGTAGGGTGCGGCATCGAGGCCGGCGAAATCGCCGTTCAAGAAGCAATGCCTGCGATTTGCGCCGCGCTTCGTATCTGAACAGGAACGAGGCAAGACACGGTGACTTCAAGTAGATCGATCTATGTGAGACTTGCGCTCGGGATCGTCGCGGTCTCCTTTGGAGCAATCTTCGTGCGGATGGCTTCCGAAGCCGCGCCATTTGCCAGTGCTGCATGGCGGTTGACCCTGGCTGCCGTAGTTCTTGTGGGCACCGCCGCCTTGCGTCCCACAGACTCGATGACGTGGAGAGCCGCAGGATGGTGTGCCCTGAGCGGTACCGCACTCGCGCTACATTTCGCGCTGTGGTTCTCTTCTCTTCAGTTTACCTCGGTCTCGAGCTCGGTGCTCTTCATGTCGACGCATCCGCTCTTCGTGGGCTTCGGTTCCATGGTGTTGCTCGATGAGCGCCCGACAAGACGCCTTGCAGGCGCCACGGCGCTGGCAATCCTTGGCGGAGCACTCATTGGGTTTGGGGACTTCCGCTTCGCAGGGTCTGCGCTGTATGGAGATGCCCTCGCCATCGGTGGCGGGTTGATGGCTGCGGTGTACTTCATGATCGGTAGACGTGTTCGAAGGACGGTCTCTGCGCTCGAGTACAACGCGGCAACCTATGCCGCCGCCGCGGTGCTCACACTCCTTCTCTGTGCTGCAACCGGGACAAAGCTTGTGGGATTCGGTGCACGAACGACGACCTTTCTGATCCTCTTGGCCGTCGTTCCGCAGTTGATTGGGCACTCGACCCTCAACTGGGCGCTCGCGCACTTGCCGGCATCCCGAGTCTCCTTCTGGGTCCTCGGTGAGCCCGTCGCTGCAACCGTGCTTGCGCTCACTCTGTTCAACGAGGTTCCGCGTGGGTTGAACATCGCGGGAGCCGCCCTCATACTCGTAGCGATCTATCTCAGCCTGCGAGACAAGGAGATCCCACATGTCCACCGACCCCATCCGAGGACGTAGCAAGATCGATTGGGCAACATCGCGCATGCCGCTGCTGAGCTTGCTGCGCGAGCGATTCCTTGAGGAACGCCCTTTCGCCGATCTACGGGTAGCCATGAGTATTCACCTGGAGGCAAAGACTGCGTGTCTCGCGATGCTGTTGCGCGATGGCGGGGCCCAAGTCAGTGTCACCGGAAGCAATCCTCTTTCGACGCAAGACGACATCGCTGCGGCCCTAACCGAGGAGCCCGAGGTCGCCGTCTACGCACGCCACGGCGTGAGCCAAGCGGAGTACAATGCCCATTTGGAGCAGACGATTGCGGACCACCCGCACTTGGTTCTAGACGACGGCGGAGATCTCGTGTCCCTCCTGCACAAATCGCCCCAGCCCCAGGTCCTTGGAGGATGTGAGGAAACGACAACCGGCGTGCACCGTCTCAGGTTGCTCGCTGCCCAAGACAAGCTCATCTTCCCAATGTATGCCGTGAATGACGCGCGTATGAAGTCGCTGTTCGACAACCGCTACGGTACCGGGCAATCCGTTTGGGATGGCATCTTCCGTTCCACAAACCTGCTGATCGCAGGTAAGAACGTACTTGTTGTCGGGTATGGATGGTGCGGACGCGGCATTGCCCTACGCGCACAAGGGTTAGGCGCAAGAGTCACGGTATCGGACGTCGATCCAATCCATGCGCTCGAGGCGTGGATGGAGGGATTCGACGTTGCACCCGTAGCGGATGCAGTTCGGCGTGCGGATCTTGTGATCACAGCTACCGGATGTACCGATGCAGTCCCTGCGGAGGCACTGCAGCAAGCGAAAGATGGGATCGTGCTGTGCAACGCCGGGCACTTCAACGTCGAAGTCCGGCCCGATGTGCTCGCGGATCTTGCATCGTCCCAGCGCACCATCCGGGAAGGTGTGCAGGAGTACGTCCTCCCGGACGGCCGGAAACTCTATCTGCTCGGCGAGGGGCGATTGGTGAACCTCGCATTGGGAGACGGGCACCCGGTAGAGATCATGGATCTCTCGTTTGCAGTGCAAGCGCTCACGCTGGAGCATCTCGTGAACGCGTCTCCGCTCGATCCGGATCTCTATCCTGTTCCTGCCTACATCGATGAGCAGATTGCGCGGATGAAACTTGAAACCCTTGGTGTCCGCATCGATGCACTCACCGATGCGCAGCGAGCCTACTTGGGCTCATCATAGATACGTCGGCGAAACGTGCCGTACTCATGAACGTGATACAATGGCCATTGTCAGAGGTGAAACCATGAAATTACGCCAACTCCTTCGTCGCGCACTGACGTTCACATTCCCCACTGTGTTACTCGTCATAGCGTTTTCGGTCAGCGGCGTCCAAGACACGCCGTCCAATCTGTTCGATCCTTTGTACAGCGTGTTTCTGGATCTGATGGGCCATTTCTATCAGCCGGACCGCATTGACTCGCAACAGGCCTTGTACGGGGCACTGAAGGGGATGCTCGAGCACTTGGAAGATCCATATACATCGTTCATGGAGCCTGAGGAACTGGACCACTTCCTGGAGTCTCTCGATGGTGCGTTCAGTGGTGTCGGAATCGAGATCACAATGCAAGATGATGTTCTTACCGTGATCACTCCACTCGTAGGAAGCCCTGCGGAGCAGGCAGGGATCCTCGTGGGAGACAAGATTCTCTCGGTCGACGGCGTAACTACTGATGGCGAGACGCTTTCACAAAGCGCCCTTCGGATTAGAGGAGAGATTGGGTCCACGGTTGTTCTTACCGTTCTCCATGAGGATGGCTCAACTGAGGAGATCTCCATTGTCCGCGAACTTATAGAAATAGAAGCCGTCCGTTACGACAGCTACCAAGATGGAGAGATCGCATATATCCGGATTCTGCGCTTCGAGAATGACACAGTACCAGAACTCGATGAGGCATTGATGTCTTTCGATCTCGACGCAATTACAGGCCTCATTCTGGATCTTCGCAACAATGCTGGCGGTTATATGCCAAGCGCAATCGAAGTGTCAGACCACTTCGTGAATGGGGACAACCAACAGAAATTGCTAATTGTCAAGCAACGTGGTCGCCAGCCAACGACGTACTTCGCCATGAATGACGAGATCCCAGATTTTCCAATCGCGATTCTCATCAACCGCGGGACGGCCAGTGCATCCGAAATTACGGCTGGAGCCATTCGGGACAACAACATGGGTATCCTGATCGGTCAGAAGTCGTTTGGCAAGGGCGTGATCCAGTCACTCGTTGAGTACGGTAGCGAATCTCCACTTCCAGGATCTGCGTTGAAGGTTACATCAGGCGAGTACCTCACACCCTCCGGCTACGCTGTAAACGGCGTTGGCTTGACTCCTGACATTCTCGTGGAAGAGGACCAAGATCCGATCGAAACCGCGATCGAGTGGATCAACGAGCATGCCGGCACCGTCATGCCGATGGCCATTGGTGCGGAATCCACGCCATGAGGTTCGCGGTCCTCGGCGCAGGAGGCTGGGGAACTGCGGTTGCTCGGTTGCTGGCCAATGAGGGCCACAAGACGAGTTTATGGGCGCGCGATCCGGAGCGCGCCCATCAGATTGATGCCACCCGATGCAACGAGCGCTATTTGCCCGGCGTCAGCCTCCCGGACACGCTTCATGTCACCGCGAATCTGCACGAAGTGCTCGAGGTGGAGCATTGGGTATTCGCAGTGCCCTCTTTCGGCATGGCAGCGCTGATTCACCGGCTTCAGGCCGAAGGCGCGGATTGCAGGGTCGCCGTCAATCTTGCAAAGGGCATTGACCGGGACACGCACTACACAATGTCCGAACTCGTTGAGAAAGCATTTCCGAGCGCCAAGGTGTACACGCTGTCCGGGCCAAGTCATGCAGAGGAAGTAGGGCGGGACATGCCCACAGCTGTTGTCCTCGCAGGCCATGATCTGGAGGTCGGCAGGCAGCTGCAACACGCGATCTCAACGCCTCGCTTTCGCGTCTACCTTTCAGGAGATCTCCGAGGGGTCGAGTGGTGCTCAACGATCAAGAACATCATCGCCGTTGCCACTGGCGTTTCCGACGGGTTAGGCTATGGGGACAATTCCCGAGGGGCATTGATTACGCGCGGGCTTGCGGAACTCATGCGCTTCGGGGATGTTGTTGGAGTTAGTAATACTACGCTGTTTGGGCTTTCGGGGCTCGGGGATCTTGTCGCCACGTGCACCAGCGAGCATAGCCGAAATCGGGGGGTCGGCGTTCGTCTTGGACAGGGGGAACCACTCGAAGACATCTTGACAGACATGACCATGGTCGCTGAAGGTGTTTTCGCGACAGGAATCATCCATGAGATTGCCGAAGAGCGAGAGATCGAGATGCCGATCACGCACGCTGTCTACCGTTTGCTGCAGGGCAACGCGGATCCCCTGTCTCTGGTCAACGAAATCATGACGCGAACCCCGAAGCGTGAGGACACGTAAGGAGGATTCGTAGTGCTCGATGTTGCGGTCGCCGGGGCCGGCCCGATAGGTCTTGTCGCTGCACGCTGCGCTGCTTTGCAGGGCGCTCGCGTTGCGATCTTCGAGCGGAAGGCCCGTCTAGCACCGCCCTCCTGTTGTGCCGGATTGGTGAGCCCGCGAACGTTGCCCGTTCTCGGCGTATCCGACCGTGCCGTCCTTCGATCGATCCATGCCGTCCGAGTTCACTCTCCGATGGTGCGATCTGTGGAGCTTCGGGCGGAGGCCGTCAAGGCACTTGTGATCGATCGTGCGGCCATGGAGAGAGAACTTAGGCAGCTTGCGCAGGATGCCGGCGTCGAGCTGCATTTCTTAACTGAGGTCGTGGAGGCCAAGCCCGGCTGGTTCAAACTGCAAACAGCGGGTAAGGCAAGAACGATCGAAGCGCGCATATTGATTGGAGCGGACGGTCCCCACAGCAAGGTAGCGCAGGCACTCGGATTGGATCCACCGCACGATTTCGTTCTAGCTGAGCAGGCGGAGATCTCCTGCGACGATGCAGGAGATCAGGTGTCCGTGTACCTCGGTCGGCACCTTTCTCCCGATTTCTTCGGCTGGAGTGTTCCGGCTCAGGCCGGTGTCCTCCGTGTCGGACTCGCTGTTGCGGATGCAGATCGCTTGTCTGTGCGTCTCGATCGATTGCTTGAGACGCACTACCCGTTATCCACACGGATCGCAAGGAGGCGTGGTGAGATTCCGCTGGGCATGCCTTCGCATATCACAGCGGAACGCGCCTTGCTGGTTGGCGATGCCGCGGGCCAGACAAAGCCCCTCTCCGGTGGTGGGCTTTTCACTGGAGGCGTGTGCGCTCGACTTGCCGGGTTTCTTGCTGCTCGTGCAGCGCGAGCAGAAGACCCGGGACCGTTCCTGCAATCGTATGGTACAGCCTGCCTCGGAATCCTCGGGCGTGAACAGGCATTCGGCCTCGCCGTGCGACAACTACGATCGCGCATGGGCGATGCGGAGCTCGATACGGCAATAAAGGCGCTGGATTCTCAGCCGTTGCTGAATTTCGTGGCCGCACACGCAGACATCGACAACTTCCACAAACTCGCAGACCGGTTGGCTCGGCACCCTCAATGGTGGGGAGCGCTCGTGCAGCTGATTCCGTCACTGCTTCGATCGGTCGGCGAAGACTCCGTATCACTGTAGACAGCCGCACGTTGGCACTGAGGTTTTCATGCCCTTCGCTTCGCGGTAGAATGGCCGGAACCATGGCGACAAAACGCAAACCAGCGAAGATCCAGTTGGCAGACCGGTTGGAGGTTGCTCATCGCGCGCTTGTCTATTCGCTCGTCGCGTTCGTGTTCGTACTTCCGCTGTTTATCCTTCCCGGGATCTCGGAATACGGCTACGGCAAGACCATGTTTGCCGTCCTCTGCGTGACTGCCCTCATGATCCTGTGGGGGGTGTACGCGTGGCTGCAGGGCTCGTGGCGCCTTCGTATCCCATGGGCAGTTGCTCCGTTCGCTGGATTCATCGCGGCCGGGCTGTTGTCCATGATCCCGGCAATGAATGCACGCGTTGTGCTTCAGTCACTTGTGCTCGTGTTGTTTTTCGTCCTCCTCTTGCTGGTCATTGCCAATGTCGTTCGGGATCGGAAGGAAGTCCATCTCCTCTTGGGTTCGATGCTGCTCTCCGCTTTCTTGGTTGCGCTCTACGGCATGCTCCAATACCTCGGCATCATGCGCGGTCCGTCCGGAAGCGAGGGCGGGCTTGGGCAAATCATCTCGACACTGGGCAATCGGAATTTTATCGGGGGATTCATGGCCTATCTGCTTTTCCCTGCGGTCATTCTCGTCATCCAAGCGAAGGCCCGTTGGATTCGGGTGGTCTCGATCCCGATGATTGCCTTCTGCTTCGGTATGGCCATGATGCTCCGGCAGCGGGGTGTTGTGGTTGCGCTTGCACTGGCGCTATTGATGTTCTTGGCCGGTGTATTGATCTTCCGTTCGGTAGCGCCGATCCGCAGAAGTCGGCGGTGGCTCCTCGCTTTGATTCTTTGCGTTGTCGTCAGCTTTCTCGTCCAAGCACCATCCGGTCCTCTCAACTCCTTGATCGCCGAGTCCGCGGAAAGCACGTCGCTGATCGGGAGAATCTGGGAACGATATGGAGATGATGCACGCTCGTGGGACTGGCTGATCGGCATCGACATGTTCAAGGATTCACCCCTTGTGGGCGTCGGACTCGGGAACTACAAGCTGAACTTCCTTCCGTACAAGGTTGCATTCCTGCAGAGCGAGCGCGCAGACATGTTCGACTTCTACATCCCACGCGCAGCGCAGGCACACAACGAATACGTTCAAATCCTCGCCGAAACGGGGATCCTCGGGTTTGGCTTCGTCGCTGCTGCAGTGATCCTGATCGTTGTATCTTTCTGGGTTCGCATCCGGCGTGCCGCATCTGAGGATACAAAGATCGATCTCTTACTGATCGCCTGCGGCATCGCTGTCTTCCTGGTGCATGCACTCGTAAGTTTCCCTGCGCATCTTCCTGCCTCCATGCTTGCAATCGTTGTCCTCGCAGGACTCGCATTCAGCAAGGTCTACGGGGAGCGCTTCGTGCGTAAACTCGCGCTCTCCGGATGGTGGATGCGTGGCATCGCTATCGGCGTCTGCGTGTTCAGCGTTGTGGTCTCGGGATTTGCGGTGAGTGATCTCTCGGCAGATCTACTCATGTCAGAGGGCTTGCGCCAGTATCAATTGGGAAATCATCACCGTGCAGAGGCGCTGCTCCAGCAGAGTTTGATGCTTGACTTCGCGCCCCGACAGACCTACTTCCACCTTGCGCTCGCGCAGATTCAGCTCGGACGAACAGACGAAGCCTGGGAAAATCTTGAGAAATGCTTCACGCGATTCCTGGATGAAGCCGTTTACTTGACCTACGCGAATCTCGCGATCAATCGCCGTGACTATCGTGCAGGTGAAGAGGCGCTCGAGTTCCTGCTTGCAAGCGGCGTGAAAGAGCAGGTTCAATGGCAAGCGCGGTACATTCAGGCTGCGATTCGCTCGCAGCGCGGCGAGTACACGGAGGCCATTGCGCAATTGCTTCGATTGTCAGCGGATGCTCCGGAATACGAGCTCGCGTTCATTGCGCTCGGCGACATCTACGCGGCGCAAGGCAACACGGTGCTTGCACGCGAGAAGTACGACCAAGCGCTGGACGTTGTGGAGACAAGGCTGGAAAGGACCAACCGCAGACTCGAAGCCTTGACAGAGACCACTGTCTCCGTCTACGGACGGCTCAGGACCGTTGCGAACAACATGACTCAGCAGCGAACGCTGATCCTTGAGCGTCTTTCGCGACTTCCGTAGTCCATCGCGCTTTCGGATGCTTGAGCGCTCGGAGGCACACTCCTGCTTCGCCCTCAGTCGGTATGCGAGGACGCCTTGCAAGCTCGGAAGCGCAGTTCTATACTGACCGCATGTCTTCCCAGAGTGTGCAGCATGCTTCGTAGCGTCCTGGACCGGATGCTCGGTCAAACCAATGAGCAGCAGCTTAAGCGCTACGCCCGCGAGTTGGCACAGGTGAATGCCCTCGAACCAGAGATCGCTGCCCTATCGGATGCCGAACTCCGAGAGAAGACAACGCGGTTCAGAGAAGCGCTCCAGTCGGGAACCCCAAAGTCAGAGATTCGCGCCGAAGCGTTTGCCGTGGTGAGAGAAGCTGCCAATCGCACGATTGCGCATCGTCCGTTCGACGTACAGATCCTTGGCGGGTTTGCGCTGGACAATCGTAAGATTGCGGAGATGCAAACCGGTGAGGGGAAGACGCTCGTTGCCACACTGCCTGCCTATCTTAACGCGCTCCAAGGCAAGGTCCATGTTGTCACGGTGAACGACTATCTTGCCAGACGCGACCGTGAATGGATGGGGCCGGTGTATGAGTCGCTTGGCCTGACCGTTGGACTCCTCCAAGAAGGCATGTCTCCTGAAGAGCGCCAGCCGGCGTATGGATCAGATATCACCTATGGAACCAACAATCAGTTCGGATTCGACTATCTCCGGGACAACATGGTCCACTCCCTTAGCCACAAGGTTCAGGGTCCGCTCGACTACGCCATTGTCGACGAAATCGACAACATTCTGATTGACGAGGCGCGCACACCGCTGATCATCTCCGGCTCAGCAGCAGAGGCAATGGACCGATATCGCAAGTTCGCAGCGATGGTGAAGCGATTCCGGAAGGACGAAGACTTCGAGATCGACGAGGAATCCCGCCGATTGACCCTAACAGATCATGGGATCCGCAGGGCCGAAGAAGCGCTCTCAGTGGAGAATCTCTTTGCCCCGGAGCACACGGAGACTTTGCATCACTTGGAGACTGCACTTCGCGCGCGTCACCTTTTTACAAGAGAGCACCACTACATCGTCAAAGACGGCCGGGTCATGATCGTGGACGAGTTCACCGGCCGCCTCATGCCGGATCGCCGCTACTCCGATGGATTGCACCAAGCGCTCGAGGCAAAGGAAGGTCTTCAGGTCCAGCGGGAATCCCAAACGTTGGCGCAAATCACGCTACAGCACTACTTCCAGCTCTATCGCGGATTGGCAGGTATGACGGGGACTGCTAAGACTGAGGAGGACGAGTTCAAACAGATCTATGGCCTGCCTGTGTTGGTCATGCCAACAAACAAGCCCCTGCAACGGGACTCGAGACCTGATGTCATCTTCCGCACACGCAAGGCCAAGTTCGAAGCCATCGCCGATGAAGTATCGGAGCTTCATGAAAGCGGACGGCCTGTGCTCATCGGAACCAATTCCATCGAGAAATCCGAGTATCTGTCCAACTTGCTGAAGAAGCGCAAGCTTGAACACACGGTCCTGAATGCCAAATTTCACGAGAAGGAAGCTGAGATTGTCGCGGATGCCGGGCAGGCCGGCGCAATTACCGTCGCGACAAACATGGCCGGGCGCGGCACGGACATCAAGCTTGGCGAAGGGGTCGCAGCGCTTGGCGGACTTCACGTCGTCGGCTGCCAGCGTCACGAGTCACGCCGGATCGACAACCAATTGCTCGGACGATCGGGCCGCCAGGGAGATCCAGGATCTTCTCAATTCTATCTCTCCATGGAGGATGATCTCCTGCGCATCTTTGGCGGAGATCGTGTGGCCCCGTTGATGGATCGGTTGGGCATGCAAGAGGGCGAAGCCATCGAGCACAAGATGCTTTCCAATGCCGTACGCCGAGCGCAGAAGCGTGTAGAAGGCAGAAACTTCGAGATCCGCAAACGCTTGCTGGAGTTCGACCTTGTGCTCTCCAAGCAACGCGAGGCCATCTACGCAGTGCGAGATCGCTTTCTACTCCCCGCGCAGGAGGCAACTGAAGCCTTCCTCGCTCAGGAGTCCGACGATCTGGATGCGTATCTGGATGACCTGTTCGACGAGATTGCGTCGAACATCATCTCCGCCCACGTCGATCCGAATCGCCCGCAAGATGAGTGGAATCTGCAAGGCGTGGCACAGGAATTCGGCACGTTCTTGCCGATGGACATCTCCTCGTTGGTCGATCAGTCTCCGGCAGAATTGGCCAAGATCGGGAAGCAGCACCTCCATCAGGCACTCACCAAGCAGCGAGTGCGCCTTGGGAAACCGTTCCCGCTCATTGCGCGATACGTGATCCTTCAGACGATTGACGAAGCATGGCGAACCCACTTGTATACGCTCGATGATCTGAAAGGTGGGATCGGCTGGGCCGCTTACGGCGGAACCGACCCGCTTGTAGCCTTCAAGCGTGAATCGTTCACGCTCTTCCAAGAGATGCTTGCAAGGGCGGCTGAGAAGATCTGTCGATCCCTGCTCAATCCACGGCTTACGCTCACCTCACGCCCAGCGCCCCAGCAAGCGCCTCAGGATCTTCGCTACGTACACACCTCGACTAACTCTACCGTATCTTCTACAGCCCCGAAGCCCGGAAAGTCCGCTCAACCTGGGAGCACAGCTGCGCCACACAAGGGCGGGAAGGCGCCCGGCCGTAACGATCCTTGCCCTTGCGGTTCGGGGAAGAAGTACAAGAAATGCTGCGGGCGCAACACTTAGCCCGAACGGCTTCGCCTGGCAACACCTCACATTGACACCACGCCATGTTCCTCATACTATTAGCAGACTGAACTTGTGAGTGCTAATAGCCATGAAAACACTTCCTGAACGACAGAGACTGATTCTTAAGGAAATTGTGGATCGGTACATTCGGCTCCGCGAGCCGGTGTCCTCCCGAATGATCCTTGAGGACTACGGTCTCGAAGTGAGTTCTGCAACCGTTCGTAACGACATGAATGACCTTGAAGCCCTCGGTTATATCGAGAAACCTTACTCGTCCTCCGGTCGTATCCCAACCCATGCCGGCTATCGATACTTCGTGGATTGGCTGCTCGATCTCTCGGAGTTGGGGAAGCCTGATCGCTTGGAGATCATCGAGGCCTACGAGACGCAGCAGCTCGATGTGGAGCAAACGATTCGGCAAACCGCGTTCTTGCTGGGCAACATGACAGGATGCGCGGGTTTTGTTGTCCCTCCGCGCCCAGAGGGGACGTGCCTGGAGCGCGTTGTGCTCTTCAGAGTTGCACCAAAGCTTACCTTCCTGATGATCGTTTCCGATATCGGCATCGTGGAACACGGATACGTGCCGCTCGATGAGGATCTCTCGCAAGATGAGATCGCTGGAATCATGGAACTCATCAACCGGACACTGCGGGGTACGAATCTCGCAGACGTTCGTTCCCTCACACTGGATGATGAGCCGGAGGGGTGGTATGAGCGCCCTGTTCGCCAGGCCATGTTGGTGCTCGGAAGGCTGCTTGCGCACCGACTTCAGCGCTCGGTACAGTTCGAGGGGCTCCTTAACTTGACCGAGTCCCTTCAAGAAGTGATTCCCGATCGTGCAATGCACTATTTCACGCATCTACATCACGCCGCACAAGATCACACCGCGTTCATCGATGCCGTTACAGAGATTCGAGACGGCCGGGAAGGTCTCGTTGCCAGTGTCGGAGATTTCCCGCTGGAAGGATTGGAGCAGTTCAGTGTGATCAGTTGCGACTTCCGGCCGCATTCCGGCGTACTTGGCATTGTCGGTCCCTTGTGGATGGATTACGGACGGGCGCTTTCGACCACAAGCTACTTGGCAAACCGCCTGGAGTCGCTCCTGTCCCCCTCACACCTTCGTACCGTGGAGGATAAACTATGATGGCAAAGAGAAAAGCGACCGAGCCACAGGAGCCCGTTGTCCCGGAGGCTGAGGTCCAACAAGCGCAAACTGAGGAAGCGGAACTTGCTCCGCGTGAAGAGCTTCGCACGACCATTGATCGCCTGCAGCGTCTACAAGCGGAGTTCGAGAACTACCGCAAGCGTGTAGCAAGAGATGCTGCATTTGTCGAGACGCGAGCCACAGACCGCACCATTCTCGACTTCTTGCCGCTGTATGACAATCTCGAACGTGCATTCCAGAGTCTGGCTGCAAGCGAGGACACCGACACGTTCGTATCCGGTGTAGAGCAGATCTTCGGGCAGTTTCACCAGTTGCTGGAAACCCGGGGCGTCTCGCGGATCGACTGCATCGGCAAACCTTTCGATCCGACGCAGCATGAGGCCATGCTGAGCATTCCCCATGACACAGAGAAGAACACCATCATCGAGGAATTCATGCCTGGATACACACGAGATGGGCGCGTGCTTCAAGCGAGCAAGGTTTCCGTGAGTCAGGGACCCGCCCCGAAAGAGGAGGAGGAATGAAAGAGAAGATCATCGGTATCGACCTTGGGACAACCAATTCCTGTGCAGCCGTCCTTGAGGGCGGCAAGCCAGAAATCATCAACAATGCGGAAGGAGAGCGTGTCACGCCTTCGGTCGTCGCCTTCTCCGATTCCGGCGAGCGGTTGGTCGGGCGCCTTGCCAAACGACAGGCCATCACAAACCCCGCGCATACGATTGCATCGATCAAGCGCGAGATGGGGACCGATTTCCGAGTGAAGATCGCGTCCGATGGCGAGACCACCGAGTACAGCCCGGAACAGATCTCAGCAATGGTGCTCCAGAAACTAAAGGCCGATGCGGAATCCCATCTTGGAGGCAAAGTCACCAAGGCCGTGATCACTGTTCCTGCCTATTTCAATGATTCCCAGCGTCAGGCGACAAAGGACGCGGGCAAGATTGCTGGACTCGAGGTCATGCGCATCATCAACGAGCCGACGGCCGCAGCACTTGCCTATGGCCTGGACAAGGAACACGAGCAAACGATCCTCGTCTACGATCTTGGTGGGGGAACGTTTGATGTGTCGATTCTCGAAATCGGCGACGGCGTATTCGATGTCCTTGCAACCGACGGAGACACTCGCTTGGGAGGAGACGACTTCGATCAGCGCATCATCGAATGGCTGAGAGACGAGTTCCGGAAGGACACCGGCATCGATCTGTCCCAAGATGCGAGTGCAATGCAGCGCCTGAAGGATGCCGCCGAGTCCGCGAAGAAGGAACTCTCCAGCCGTATGGAGACCACGATCAATCTGCCCTATATCACTGCGGATGCCTCCGGGCCGAAGCATTTGGAGATGAAGCTTTCGCGCGCGAAGTTCGAGTCGATGATCGACGACTATCTGCAACGCACCATTCAGGTCGTAGATGGAACGCTACGGGAATCGGGCAAAGATTCCTCTACCATCGATCAGGTTGTGCTGGTCGGCGGATCGACCCGAATTCCCAAGGTTCAAGAACTGATCCAGAGCCGGATTCCAGGGAAGATCAACCGTGAGATCAACCCGGATGAGGTCGTTGCAGCCGGTGCAGCCATTCAGGGTGGAGTTCTAGCCGGCGAAGTCGATGAGATCGTGCTGCTGGATGTCACTCCATTGACCCTGTCCATCGAAACGCTCGGGGGGATTGCCACGCCGCTGATCGAGCGAAATACGACGATCCCGACCGAGAAGTCCAAGACATTCACTACAGCTGAAGACAATCAACCTGCAGTTCAAATCCTCGTTGTTCAAGGCGAACGCAAGATGGCCGCCGACAACAAGCAGCTCGGCACGTTCCAACTGGCAGGCATTCCACCGGCACCTCGAGGAATTCCTCAGATCGATGTCATCTTCAACATCGACGCAGACGGAATCCTGCATGTCACCGCCAAGGACAAGGCAACCAGCAAGTCCGCATCGATCACCATCCAGGATTCATCGCGATTGGATGACTCCGAGATCGAGCGGATGCGCAAAGAAGCAGAGGAGCATGCAAGTGAGGACAAGGAGAAAGCCGAGCTGATCGATGTACGCAATCAGGCAGATCAGCTCATCTATTCAGTTGAGAAGGCCATGTCCGATCTTGGCGAGAAAGTAGACTCCGCAAAGCGTTCGGAGGTCGAAGATCAAATCCGGCAATTGCGCGACAAGCTGTCTCAAGATGCCAGCATCGCAGATCTGCAGCAAGCGATCGAAGCATTAGGCAAGGTCTCGCAGGACATCGCGGCTCAGGCCTATCAGGAAGCGCAGCCCGAATCCGGTGCCGAGGCGAACGCCTCCACCTCTTCCTCTGGCGAAACAGAACCTGAGGACGAGGGCGAGTACATCGATGCGGAGTACGACGAACCGGAGGCATAGACCGAAAAGGGGAGAGCGTGGCCAAGCGAGACTACTACGAGGTCCTCGGCATCGGTCGTGATGCCGATGAAGGAGCGATCAAGAAAGCCTACCGCCAGAAGGCGAAGGAGCTACACCCTGACCGCAATCCGGAGAATCGGGAGCGGGCAGCCGAGGACTTCAAGCGCGTTGCCGAAGCCTACGAGGTGCTTTCGGACAGCCAGAAACGCGCACAATACGACCGCTATGGTCACGCAGGCCCGACGCAAGGGTTCACGTTCGGGGACACCGATTTCCGCCGAGCCAGAGAGGCCTATCAGGAATTCGGTTTCGGTGGATTTGACAACCTCTTCGATCTTTTCTTTCGCCAGGGAGACGTGGGGGGGCGCGGTCGCCAGCAGCGCATTCGACGAGGCGAGAGTATCGAATACAAGCTTCGCGTGACGCTCGAGGACGCGGCGCGGGGAACCAAAATGACAATCACGGTTCCACGCTTGGTTGCGTGTGGAACGTGCTCAGGTTCGGGAATGGAGCCTGGGACATCCAAGCAGACATGCGCTACCTGTCACGGGCGAGGTCAGATTGAGTATCGTCAGCAGAGTTTGCTCGGGAGCTTTATCAACGTTCGCTCTTGTCCGGATTGCGCCGGAACGGGTGAAGTGATCGACAAACCTTGCGCCAAGTGTCGCGGGAGCGGTCGCGTGCGAGAGAAGAGCAGAATCTCGATCACTGTTCCGGAAGGTGTAGACAACGGCTCTCGACTTCGTCTGCGCGGACAAGGGAATGCCGGTATCGAAGGTGGACCCAACGGAGATCTCTTCATTGTGATCGAGTTAATCGGACATCCCTCGTTTCGCCGAAACGGACGCGAGATCCTGTCCACGCTCGCGATCTCCTACCCTCAAGCTGTGTTGGGGGCCAAGGTGAAGGTTGAAACCCTATGGGGAGAGGAAACCCTGTCCATCCCAGCCGGGACGCAACCCGGCGCCGTCTTCCGGCTTCGCGGCAAGGGAATCAAGAACATCCATCGCGGTGGCGGACGCGGCGATCACCTCGTCGAGGTCACCGTCAATGTGCCAGGCAAGTTGTCGACGAAGCAGAAGCGCGCGCTGGAGGCGTTCGCGGAATTGCTGGAAGCCTAGGAAGGCCACTCGCCGGATTCGAAGAGGTGCTCGATGAGGCGCACCATGCGCGAGAGCGCGCGGAAGCGATGACTGATCAGGTTCTTCTCTGCAACGGCCATCTCAGCCAGCGTTCGCGTCTCTCCATCCGGAATGAACAACGGATCGTAGCCAAAACCTTGCGTTCCCCGCAGTTCGTGACCGATTGCTCCTTCAAAGACTCCTGTGGTCAGGAACTGCTGATCATCCGTGAGTCGGAGTGCCGCAACAGCCACAAATCGGGCACGCCGATTCGTGATCCCTTCGAGTTCCGTCAGCAATTGCCTGTTGTTGCGATGCGCGTTTGAAGGTTCGCCTGCGAATCTCGCGGACCGGACGCCTGGACGTCCACCAAGAGCTTGGACTTCCAGTCCGGCATCTTCTGAGAGCACGCACAGTCCGGTTTGCTTGGAGATCGAACGCGCTTTGAGGAGTGCATTCTCAAGAAAGGTTGCACCCGTCTCTTCAACATCCGGGAACGGGCAATCTGCAAACGTAAGGAGCTCCATGCCGGAGATGCC
>Ga0272441_10007143_pt1 | contig 18292 bp, 20 predicted proteins | sample SSMProp6N_FD_193582 | JGI IMG/M metagenome (GOLD analysis project Ga0272441, IMG submission 193582) | Marine sediment archaeal communities from Little Sippewissett salt marsh, Falmouth, MA, United States - SSM-Prop-6N | ecosystem: Environmental > Aquatic > Marine > Wetlands > Sediment ... | reverse complement strand
CTGATATCTTCCGTTATCGATTCAGGTACCGCCTGGCACTGGATGGTCCGCTTCAGGGCCAATCATTGAATCTTAAGGAGCTGTACTGGGTCGGAACCCTGGAAGGGCTTTTTTCCGCGGGGGAGGCTTTGCGTCCACTATACGGCATTCGCCCTTCGGCCTATATTGGATACCTGGCCAGTGAGCAGTTCCGAATTCAGATAGGAGCCGAATACCGGCAGGAAGATCTGGGTCGCAATAATATCCCCATCCTATTCTTTTTTACTTCCCTTATCCTGAACTTGTAACATCTTCAGGAACTGTTCCCTGGGAATTTCCTCAGCCCCAAGGCTGGCCAGGTGCCCGGAGTATACCTGGCAATCGATGCATTCATACCCCTTATCCTCAAGTTCCCTGACCATATGGATAAATGCAGCCTTTGAGGCATTGGATACCAGGCTGAACATGCTCTCCCCGGAGAAGATATGCCCCAGATCAATCCCGTAAAGCCCTCCTACCAGTTTTCTATCCTCCCAGACTTCATAGGAAACGGCATGACCGAGCTTATGCAACTCTTCATACGCCTGTAACATGCGCTCCGTGATCCAGGTCCCCTGCTGATCCCTTCGGTTAATCCGGGCACATTGGGTGATTACCTCGGTAAAACTACGGTTACGGGTAACCTTAAAACGGCCTTTTCGCAAAACCTGTTCCATGCTTCGGGATACCTTTAATCTGTGTGGAAAGAGTACTGTTCTCGGGTCGGGACTCCACCAAAGGATCAGGGAATCTTCGTTGAACCATGGAAATATCCCGGAACGGTACGCCAGCATCAGGCGCTCGGTCCCAAGATCTCCTCCAACGGCCACTAAGCCTTCTGATGTAGCCTGGTTTGCCGGAGGAAATACCAGCGACTTGGTCAGTATGGGAACGGGAATCCTTGGGGTGCTCATCACTAGTGCGAAAATAAAGATCGGTCAAAAAACCCACAACCCCCATAGATAAATGAATCCTGCGAGAACCATAAAGAGCATTGAATAGGGCAGGATTTCCTTGGCTTTGAGCTTTGTTATGCCCAATAGGGGCAAGGCCCAAAAAGGCTGTAGCATATTGGTGAGCTGATCTCCATAGGCCAGCGACATGACTGCCTTGGAAAGCGGGACATTCAGGGTCCTTGCTGCCTCGAGGATTACGGGTCCCTGAACGGCCCACTGTCCGCCACCACTGGGCACAAAGATATTCACCAGACCCGCACTGAAAAAGGTAAAAACAGGGAAAGTTCGCGCATCGCTCACCGTCACGAAGAAATCAGAAATCTGCTGGATCAACCCACTTTCCGTCATTATCCCCATAATACCAAAATAAAGGGGGAACTGGATCAGAATCCCCGAGGTATCCCTGATGGCCTCCTCCACCGCCAGCAAAAACCTGCGAATGGTTCCATGCAGAAGAATGGCCAGCCCAAGCATGAAGAAGTTAAGCATGTCAGGAGTGATGTTCAGGGCACGCACCTGTGGAAAATACTGGACAAAAAAGGCGAGAAAGATCAGCCCCGCCAGCAGATAGGACAGCCAGGAAGCACGATCCATGCGTTCGGCCCCCTGGGCCCGTGTGGTTGAGTCCTCCTGAAAGGCATAGGTTGGCAGGGAAATGTATGAGGGCTCCGATTTACGACCAAGATAGTACGCGAGACCACTGCTGGTCAAAAGCACCAGGAAAAAGAGCAGCAGGTTCCAGGAACTGAAGATGGTTTCGGAACTTGGGATGGTTTCCGGAAAAGTCATCAGGGAGGCCTCAGGAACAACCCCTTCAAGCAAGCCTGCAACGTGACCGGGCTCTGACACCTTGATGGGGGCGGATCCGCTGATCCCCCCATGCCAGACCATCAGGCCTGCGTAGCCGCAAGCGCCGATAAGAGGATAATTCAGGGGTATGCCGTGCTTCTGGGAATGCTCTCCCACCTTCCGCGCAAGGATGGCCCCAAATATCAGCCCCAGTCCCCAATTAAAAAAAGAAACCAGCATCGTGGATGCGACCACCAACAAGGCCGCGGAAGCTCCATCTCTGGCCATGGAGGTGAGTTTGAGAATCAACCTTTCCATGGGCTTGCTCAGCACCAGAACATGCCCAAGCACCAATATGAGCATCATCTGGTATGCAAAGACCAGGAGGCCTCTGTTCCACAACCCGTGCTCCCAGGATCGCAGTACGCCTTCCCAGGGTGTGTCGTATTCCTGGAACGTCCCCTGAAAGAGGGCCAGGCCCATGGTAATCAAGGTCAGCAGGACTGCGATGACAAATGGGGAGGGGAGGAATCTCCTGAAAAGCAATTCAATGGAACGCGTTAGGGACATCAATAGCCTGTTAAGGTGGAAGGCATGCCGCCTGTCCGGAAAGCCTTCAGGAAAGCAATACCCTTTTAGAAGGGAAGGTCGTCGTAATCCTCCTCCTTAAGGTCTTCTGCAGGCTCAAAGGCCTCCATGGGGGGCGCCGGAGGCATACCGGGCTGGGGGGCTTCGGCCTGCAGGGCTTCAATACGCCAGCCCTGTATTGAGTTGAAGTATTTTGTTTCCCCCTGCGGGTTCACCCACTCCCTTCCTCGCAGGTTAATGCTGATTTGCACCTGCTGACCAACCTGGTAGGCATTCAGCAAATCCGTTTTGTCCTGTATGAATTCGACCAGAAGATGCTGGGGATACTGCTCGTCTGTGGTGATGACGACTTCGCGCTTGCGAAACCCGTTGCTTCCATATGTTTTGGTCTCATCGATAAATTTGATCGTTCCTTGTACTTCCATAACTTCTAGCTTCTAAAAATTTAATTTAAACTGATCATTCCAGGGAGGCGGCCAACAACAGCTTCCAGGCCGTATCTGTATCCCCCTTTTTAATATAATGCCGGGCCTTCTCATGGATCAATACCGGATCTTTGGATCGCAGGACTGCATGTACCTCATCCGATTCCACCACAAATAGGCGTACTTCTTCTGCAGTTGGTGTTTTTTCAACATTTCCAAGGATCCCCAGGTCATTGCCGGTAAGCACGGTGCTATTGCGAATGCCTTCAGGTATTGCATCCACGCCTATGCCTTTGCTGGACAAAGGTTTGGGAACCTCGAACATCCCTGCCGAGGCCCTGTTGTACCAATTGCCGCCCATACGCCCCACTAAATCCAGCTTTAAAGGATCTATGCGGTCATTCCCGTCCAGGATGTCTTTTCTGATGTGTATCATAACCACTTCCGAAAAAACGAGGTTCCCGGCTCCGCCTTCCTGCCCCAGGGGTTCCACCTTGGTTACCCGACATTCAAATTGTACCGGTGATTCTCCTACACGGTAAGGTCTGACTTCCCGGGAAGGCACCATGCTGAATCCCGCTTTTACAAATTCATTCACCCCTTGATCATACTCCGTGCTGGCCAGGGACATCTGCTGCACCATCTCATGGGTCACAACATTGATGACCACTTCCCGGGTATCTTTTGCGTTCTCAAGGGTATGCTTTGTGGTATTGTCCCGCACCCTTCTGGCGGGAGAAAAGATAAGCACCGGAGGATTGGCACTGAAGACATTAAAAAAACTGAAAGGGGACAGGTTCGGGTTCCCCTTCGGATCCATGGTGCTGGCAAAAGCAATAGGCCTTGGGCCAACCGCACTTAAGAGGTAGGCATGCAAAATTCGGGTTTCCAGGTCTTGTGGGCGCAGGGTAAGATGATTGGCCTTCATAAGGACAAAGGTATTGAAAACTGCCTGAAAGGCGAGGACGAAAAACGCGTTGCCACAACATTTCCCTTCAAATTCAGTTATCTTTAATGTTCATAAGATATGGGTATGCGATTAAATCCTCCCAGGAAATTCTCCAATGCATTCTTATTGATCTCGTCCTTTGTGATCGTCAGCCTGATCTTGTGGAACACGAACAGCTTTTTCAGGAAATTCAAAGAGGAGGAACGGCACAAGATGGAGATCTGGGCTACCGCACAATCGGAATTGCTGCGATCTTCCGAAAATCAGGAACTCGGGACGTTGCACCTGAAGGTCCTGCAGCTCAATACGAGCACCCCCATGATCCTGGTCAACGCGGACAACTCTGTAAAGATCAACAACCTGCCGGCGGTATCCCTTCAGGACACCGCACTGATACATCGCAAAATAGCGGCGTTTGAGAATGAAAACACCCCCATTTTGATCGCGTATCAGGGGGAACACCTGGCCACCCTCTATTACGGCAATTCCGAGGTGCTCAACAAACTCAAATATTACCCAATTGCCCTGTTGTTGATCATTTTCTTATTTGGTGCGGTTATTTTCTTTTTCTTCAAGACCAACAAAGTGTCAGAGCAAAACAAGCTATGGGCTGGCATGGCCAAGGAAACGGCCCATCAGATCGGGACACCGCTTACCTCTCTGCTGGGCTGGAATGAATTGCTTAAAAAGCAGTCCCTCAACCCGCAGATCACTACCGAGATTGAGAAAGATATTGGCAGGCTCCAGACGATCACTGAACGCTTTTCCCAAATCGGTTCCACCCCCAAACTGGAAACCAGTGATATCGTAGCCGAGACCAAAAGCGCATTTGAATACCTTCGGGCACGCAGCTCCAAGCTTGTGCATTTCACGTTTAATTCCAAGGTGGATTCTCTGCCTGTGCTTCTGAATAAATCGCTCTATCACTGGACCATTGAGAACCTGGTCAAAAACGGGATTGATGCCATGAAAGGTAAAGGTGAGATCTCCATAGAGATCCTGCCCTCGTCCCAGTACGTACATATCCTGGTCGCGGACTCCGGCCACGGCATCCCACGGAAGCAATTCCAGGAGATTTTTACTCCGGGCTACACCACCAAAAAAAGAGGCTGGGGACTTGGATTGTCCCTGGTGAAGCGAATCGTTGAAGAATATCACACGGGAAAGATCAAAGTGCTTTCCTCAGGCAAGGACGGCACGGTAATGCAACTATCCCTTCGAATGGATCAATAAATGAGCACAACAGACTACAGGATTATCAAGGAGGCTCCACTGACCAACAATTGTCCGGAGTGTTTCAACCAGGACCTCACCCTGACCTTTTCACAGAAACATCTTCAGACCCCTCTATTCCATAAGGTGACCTCGGAGCTCAGGCGCGAATTGAAATGCAACACCTGCCACACTATTTTATATCCCATTACCTGGACCGAGGATATCGAGAGAACCGTTGCGTATTACGAGAAAGCAGTGCAGCCCGGGAAATCAGCTTTGCGGCTCAGACCATTGTTCTACATCCTTATCCTTCTGGGAATACTGCTGATCGCCGGGGTACTTTATTTGAAACTGGAAGGCCTTATATGAGGTTAGCCCGGATTCTTGAGGCCACCGCTTCGAAATCCTCCGGACTCAGGGAGACCTTTCGCTGAAAAGTAGCATCTCCCATCTCACGCAACGGAATGATATGCACGTGTACATGTGGCACTTCAAGACCTATAACCGTCATCCCAACCCTCAGGCAATCCACGCTTTGCTCCACAGCCAGTGCCACACGGCGGCTGAATCGCATCAAGCTCAAATAAGACTCCTCATCCAGGTCCGTAAGTTTGTCTATTTCATTTTTTGGCACGCACAGCGTGTGGCCTTTGCTGTTGGGGTTGATATCCAGAAAAGCGAAGTTCTCGTCATCCTCTGCTATTTTGTAACAGGGTATCTCCCCTTGGATGATACGGCTGAATATACTGGGCATAGTACTTGGGTAAGTTTTTGCGAAAGATACTAAAAACAGTAGATTCTACTCCCTGCCAGGATTGGGATATAATGGGTTTTTTTTGCTTTCAATCCGGAAATCCCACACCAGCCTAACGGGAAATTTCGAGGACCTCAAATTTGAGGGTTCCATTAGGAACCTGAATCTCGGCCGTTTCTCCGACTTGCTTGCCCAACAACCCTTTTCCTATGGGTGAGGTAACGGAAATCTTCCCTGCTCTAAGATCAGCCTCACTTTCGGCCACAAGAGTATAGGAAACCTCCATGCCGTTCTGCTGGTTTCGGAGTTTTACCGTAGACAGTACGAGCACCTTGGAAGTATCCAGCTGGGATTCATCAATGATCCTTGCATTGGCAAGGGTCTCCTCCAATTTGGCTATTTTCATTTCAAGCAGGCCCTGAGCCTCCTTGGCTGCATCGTATTCAGCGTTTTCCGACAGGTCTCCTTTGTCCCGGGCATCTGCAATGGCCTGGGATGCTTTCGGGCGCTCCACATCCCTGAGCTGGTTGAGCTCATCCTTCAACTTTTGTAATCCCTCCTTCGTGTAGTAGGCTATGTTGCTCATAATATCTGCATTTAATAAACAGAAAATCCCCTTCAATACCTACATCAAATGCAAGTTATTTAGAGGATTTCCTACAAATATAGACAAATTTTACGGAATTTTGCGGTATACAGACCCAAACACATGAGCCTCTTCCGCCATTCCATCCTTTTGTTTACAGCGTTACTGCTGCTGTGTTGTGATAGCGATAACCCCAGGCGCAATCCCTATTTGCAGGAGATCAGCTTTAGGTTCGAGATCAATCTGAACCTTCCGCTATACAACCCACTTACAACCGTTGGAAATCCGGTTTACATCGCCAATGAGGGGGTCGGTATCCGCGGCGTTTATGTGATGAATACAGGATTCGACATCTTCCGGGCATTTGAAGCCAGTTGTCCGAACCATGGACCTAATACATGTTCCACGATGTCCAATGTGGGTCAAAATGCCATCTGCGCCTGTGAAGAGTTTGAATACAGCCTTTTTACCGGCCAGCAATTGAACCGGCCGGAAGGCGATACGCAGTATTTCGATATGCTGGAGTACAGGGCCACCCTGAGCGGGAGTACCGTACTGATCAGCAATTGATCCTGGTTTTTCCTAAAACCTGAAGGTTGCCCCGGCCAGGAAGTTGATCCCCGCCTGGGGATAGTAGCCAACTCCTTCCACCGTAGTAATCGAGCCCGGGTTGCTAAAGTCATCGTCAAACGTATAGAAATAGCCGTTTGAACTGAACTTGGCATCAAAGACATTGTTGACCAGAAGGGTAAGGGCAATTTCCCTCACCCAGCGGTTGGCCTGCCATCTGTACTGTATGTTGATGTCGGTTTGGCTGTAGGCCTCCAGACGGGATTTTTCCGCTTCGATATTGCTCATATACTGTTCGCCCACATACTTGTTCAACAAGATCAGGTCCAGGTTTTCTATGGGATTGTAAACCAGCCGGCTGCCCGCTACTACTTCAGGCGAATACGCAATGCGGGTATTGCCTAGATTTAAGAGTTCCCCGTCTCTTCGAAAAAAAAAGTCGATGTTTCGGTTTGTACTCAGGGCCACATTGGGCTGCCAGGCAAAACGCTCGGAAAATCTGAGGCTGGCATCTATCTCCAGCCCAAAACGGTAGCTGTCCCCAATATTAGCCCGGATAGGGGCCCCCACATCATTGAGCTCTCCCGTAAGGACCAGCTGATCCCTGTACCGCATGTAGTAGAGGTTCGCATTCAGGCTGGTCCGCTCTTTCTGGTACCTCCAGCCAAGCTCGAAATCGTGGAGGCGTTCCGGTTTCGGGTTTCCGTTTTCATAGTCGTTTCGGTTGGGCTCCCGGTTGGCAACGGCGTATGAGAAATAGAGGTTTTGAGACGGATTCATCTCGTAGGTGAGCCCGAGCTTCGGATTGAAAAACCGGAAACGGTCATCTACCAGGCCGGTCTCGTTGCCATTCGCCTGATAGCGGACACCTCTGTATTGTAGGTCCATGAAAAAACGCCATTTCCCACCCAGGAGGTATTTGGCTTTGGCAAACACATTCAGGTCATCCTTTTGAGAATCATCCTCGTAGTAGCGGTCTCCGCGTTCCAGATCTCCGGAATACCTGGCCCAGATCAATTCCCCGAAGTGGTCTCCCCTGTAGGTATTCCACCCTCCCCCGAGAATCAGTTGCAGGGGTCCCTTCCTGTACTCCCCTGAAAATACCGTCCCGTAAAAGTCGTTGTCCAGCCAGCGTCGACGGATATAATCCATGGTAGATATCTCCTCTCCGTTGATTATCGGGTTTTCCAGGCCCAGAAAGCTGAGCTGGGCATCAGGGGCAAAAAGGATGTTGCTGTAATACCATTGATCGACGTACTCTTCAAAAAACCCGCGTCCATGGGTATAGTGAAAAGCAACATTGGTCTGGAACAAACCGGACCACTGTTGGTTCCAGTGCAGTTGGAAATGATCCTGTTTGTAGTTGTCCACCTGGTTTTCATAAAACCCTTCAAAATTGCCCTCCTGGTCAAACTGTATACCAGCAATATTAAAGCGTCGGTTGGTCTCCAGACTGTTGTCTACCCCTATGGCTGCAAGCACATCCGGGTCAAATCCATACCACGACTGGTAGGTGATCTCGTGTCCTCCAAATAACAGGGCTTTGATCAGGGTTTTCTCATGGGAATATGACCCCTGAAGAAAATAGGAGTCCAGGTCTGATGAAGCGCGGTCAATAAACCCGTCTGAGCGGATGCGGGAAAGGCGGCCAGCCAGTTCAAAGCGCTCTCCGAGCAGGCCCGTGCTAAACTTGGCAGTGCCCCTGTGGGTGTTGAAGCTCCCTCCCGAGGCTATGAGTTCTGCAAAAGCCTCCCGGGAAGCCCCATCGGTGAGAATATTAAGGCTTGCCCCGAAGGCACCTGCCCCGTTGGTCGAGGTTCCCACGCCCCGTTGAAGCTGCAAGCTCTCGGTAGAAGATGCAAAATCGGGCATGTTTACCCAGAAGGTCCCCTGGGATTCTGCATCATTATATGGGATGCCGTTGATCGTTACGTTCACTCGGGTTGCGTCGCTTCCACGAACGCGGATGCCGGTATACCCAATCCCCGCACCTGCATCCGAAGTCGTGACTACCGAGGGCAGGAAATTCATGATGACAGGGATATCCTGCCCCAAATTCCGCTTTTGGATCCGCTCCTTCTCCAGGTTTGAAAAGGTCACCGGAGATTCGCGCGTCACCCGTATGGCCGCGACAAACACCTCATCCAGCTTGATTTCATCCGCCATTGTAGTGTCCTGGGGGGTTTCCTGCCCCGTGGCCAACAGGGAAAGGCCCAGCAAAAGGCCCAGCAGCATTATTTTTTTCATCCGAATCTTATTTGCGAATAAAAGGGGCCGCTATTCTAATTTCTACTCTGTTTAAAACCAAAAAAACCGATGCGGGGAAGGATCCGCAATGCCGGTAATCCAGGCCTGCGGTCTAGTGAAGTCTTCCCTTGGCAGCATTACCTGCCCAGGTTCATCGGGTATAATCTCAGCCAGGACCTGATCAGCTTTCAGGCGTTGTGGTCCCAGCACCCCTTGTGAGATACCGCAAAGATACACACTGGCTCTGGAGGATAAAAATACCCGGTAAAAACAGCTTGGCAGTAGGGCCCTAAATTAAGCGGGCTGGTGGGCAGATTTCAACAAATCGTTTACCGTTTTGACCGGGTTAAACGTACTGATGGGAACCTCGACGAATACGGTATTCCAGTATGCCATCCCGCCGTTCCAAAGTCCGGGCAATTCCAGGGCCTTCAGTGGCCGGCCCTCGTAGGTCTTCTCCGTAATGAATCCCAGGCGGGCGTCTACAAAGTTCATCAGGTTGTACTTGTTCCCGAAAGGGTCCCGGACCCCGCATACCAGGTCTACAGGATTGAAATGGGTTGCCTCTTTAAAGGTCTGTCGCTGATCTTCATCCTCCATATCTACCTGGGCAGACTCTACGATCTGAAGGGATTCATTTCCGTGCTCATCCGCAATCCAGAAAGGGCCTCCCCCCGGTTCACCCTCATTGCGAACCATTCCGCAAACCCGGATGGGCCGGGCGAGTTTATCCTTTAAAATGGCGATTTGCTCCTCCAGGCTGTACCCGGCATAGGAATCCGGGAATCTCACATTCATCTTTGACTGAAGGAAGTCCATGATTCTGTTCAACAGGTCGTGATCCACCTTTCCCCCGGCCAGCATACGGGCAAAACTGAAGGCCTGGTCCTGTACCTCGAGCAAATAACCCCCAAGGATTTCCTTCCAGGCCGAGATCTCTTCAAGGGAACGATCCGGCACCACGTTGTCGATGTTCTTAATGAATAAAAGGTCTGCATCCTGCTCATTGAGATTCTCCAGGAGTGCGCCATGCCCCCCGGGCCTGAAAAGCAGACGACCATCCTGATCCCGGAAAGGGTCATTGTCAGGTGTAACCGCCAGGGTATCAGTAGCCGCCTTCTGGTAGGAGAAACTCACTTCGAACGCGCAATTTGTTTTCTGCTCCAAAAGGGGGGAAACCCTCTGAAACGCTTCCTCAAAAAGCGCGTGATGCTGAGGGGAAATGGTGAAGTGCAATCGGGCAGTGTTTCCGCTGCTCGCATAAGAAGCCCCTTCTTTCAGGTGCTCTTCGAAGGGGGTAGCGGAGACACCCTGGTATTGATGAAAGGGCAGAAGCCCTTTCGGATAAAAACCGAAGTTCAACCCTTCTTCCGTTAACATCTCCCTTACGAACGCAAACAAAAACCTCCCTTCTGAGTGCCAGGAGTCCGTGCTGATTCTATTGCGAATGCGTTCGTAGAACGGAAATCTGTCCAGGCCCTCATAGAAGACCTTTACGGGTTCGTTTGCCGGTTGGGCAAGGTATTCCTCCAGGTTGTCTGATGTTGGATCAAAATCACTCAGGAAGGCAAAAAGTGCTTTAAACATGCGGGAAGCAGCCCCGGAGGCCGGGATGAACTTTGTGATTTGCAATCCCTTGCCTGCCTTCTGATAACTATCCTTCAAACGCTCGATTTCCACTTCGCCGAACCTCAATATGCCATCCCCCACTACCGCGGCTTTAGACAGGCGGACAGGGGCAATCCCTTCCTGAAAGGTCTGGATTTGATCCAGAACCTTCGCTGTCGGAATTCCCTTTTCCCTCAGGAGTATCTTGTCGTCTTCATTAAATATACTCATGGCACTAAAAGTTTGTCGATATGGATAATTGCTTTTTGCAGGCGTTCCTCACGGCTTCCCTCTAAAATTATGAATCTGCGATTGTTTTCCTCAAGAGCCTGCCTGAAAGTTACGAACATTCCTTCCCGCTCATCAGGCTTGTCCCGCAGATCATCCGCCTGCCAGGGGACATCAATTCCGGTCAGGAAATACAGGTCATAGGCGTTGCGCAAGGCAGCCCGCTCCAGGACTGGATCGCAATACCCGAGGTAATACACCTCCGAATACACTTTGGTTTCCAGCAGATCCGTATCACAGATCAACAACCGGTTTGCCTTCCTGGCCAGGGTATTTTCCAGGCGCATTTGGCCTATGGCGATGGGCAGCAAATCTTCTGGCTCGCAGGCCTTATGTTCCCGGTCCCACTTATCCTGCAGGTACTCCCTGGCATACTCGGGAACCCAGGAGGTCTGATAGTGTTCTGCCAGGTCCCGGGCCAATGTGGTCTTTCCCGTTGATTCCGGCCCAAACAGGACTACTTTCAGGACGTCTGCCGGCTGTTGTCTAAGCGCTTCTTCCATTCCAAATATCCCTGGACGGCCAAGATAGTGAATATGAGGTATTGCAGGGACAGCATCCCCCATCCCCTGGAGGCGTAAAGAGGAACGGTAATGGTGTCCGCCAGGATCCAGAGGGTCCAGTTTTCCAGCTTCTTGATGGCCATATACCACATGGCGGTAAAAAAGATGCCCGATGTCAGGATATCGATATAATTCGTAGGGCCAATTTCAACGTCAAAGATCCTGTATATAAAGTAATTCAACCCGGCCGCCCCGAGAAACAGGAGGAATCCAATCCCCTTTTCCCGCAGGTTGGTCCTTGTGATATGGACGATCGCCGCACCTTCTTTCTTGCGAGACCAGTTCCACCATCCATAGATGCTCATCAACGAATAATAGAGGTTGATCATCATGTCGCCCAACAGTCGATCATGAAAGAAAATATACATGGTGATCAGGGTGGCGACCAGGCCGGTGGGATATACCAGGATGTTTTCCCGCTTGGCATAGACCACGCTGGCTATCCCAAAGAAAAATGCCAGGGCCTCCAGGAGGATGAGATAGATTTCCCGCTCCCTGTAGATCTCGAAGAAAAAATCAAAAATGTGGCTCATAGGCACTGCGGTCAGATTTGACCATCTTCATATAGAAGACCCCTTGTTGTACAGCATTCAGACTTTGCTCCATCTCGCGCTGGAGCACTTCCATCACCTCCCGATATTCTCCATACACCTGAGTGCTGAGCGGATTTTCCATCACAGTGAGACCCGAAGCCCTCAGGGCCCGGATAAAACGTATGATCTCCTGTTCGTACTGGTCTTGAAGGGGGCTAAAGGTGAGCTCAACAGAGACTTTCATGTTCGGGAATTTCCTGCAAAGGTAGGCTACCCGTTTGACTTGAAATGTTATCCTCCCTCAAATTGCTTCCGGTCTATTCCCGATGGCATAGGCACAGGTGAAACCTTCAAATTCCAGAAAAGACGTGCTGAACGCTCTTTGATGGCCATCGTAAATAACCCGTGCTGCAGCCCCCTGATCCCTCAGGTCAAAATCGCCTATGGAGATATGATTGAGAAAACTGATGCCCGGGATCCCCATGATCTTATAGAGGGATTCCTTGATACACCATACCACGGTTAGCTTTCGGATAAGGGCTTCTTCATTGGCAGCATTGTGATAATCGCACATTGGTGTGAACCTGTGGGCAATCCTGAGGATCTTGCTTCTTTGCTTCTCGATGTCTATGCCCACCTGCCGTTCCCCTGACAGGATGATCCCCGTGAACTCAAAGGAATGGGTGATGGAAATATGCGTACCATCCCGCAGGTGCGGTTTCCCGTTTTCATCATAATACAGGTCTGCGTCCTTATACCCTTCTTGCGCCATAAGGTGACGGATGCTCAGAAATCCGCGTCGATGGAGTTCAGAACGCATCCCATCCAGACGTTCCTGACAATGAGGGGTAAGGACCACCTCCTCGGATAGCCAGGACTCCGGCTCTTCGATCTTCCAGATGTATACACGGATATCAGGGGCGGAATGCAGGGTTTTGTAAAGTGGCATAGGATTGCAAACTAATCAGTACCTTTGTACCCGGATTTTGAGCAGGTGAACTTTCACTTAAAGATGTCCCTGCTTAGACAGGATTAAAGGGTTTGCCTTTCGAGGAAAACCCGCATAAAGATCAAAAAATTAAACGGAAAAATGAGCACGAAAGCAGTAGAATACCTTCCTTATAAGGTTAAGGATCTTTCCCTGGCGGAATGGGGACGAAAGGAAATTGAGCTGGCTGAAGCAGAAATGCCCGGCCTAATGGCATTGCGGGAGCAATACGGGGAGCAGAAGCCTTTGAGAGGGGCGCGTATTGCCGGATGCCTTCACATGACCATTCAAACGGCGGTCCTGATAGAAACCCTGGTGGAGCTCGGGGCGGAAGTCACCTGGAGCTCATGTAATATTTTTTCCACACAGGATCATGCCGCTGCAGCTATCGCCGCTGCCGGGATCCCAGTCTACGCCTGGAAGGGCATGACGGAAGAAGAATTCAACTGGTGTATTGAGCAAACCTTGTTTTTTGGGGAAGGGAGAAAACCGCTCAATATGATCCTGGATGACGGAGGGGACCTTACCAATATGGTCCTGGATAAATATCCGGAACTTGCCGAGGAAATCCGGGGCATCTCTGAGGAAACGACAACAGGAGTGCTTAGGTTATACGAGCGGGTCAAGAAGGGCACCCTCCCGGTTCCCGCCATCAACGTGAACGATTCTGTCACCAAATCCAAGTTCGACAACAAATACGGCTGCCGTGAAAGTGCTGTAGACGCTATCCGCAGGGCCACCGACACCATGTTGGCCGGAAAACGCGTAGTGGTGGCAGGATACGGAGATGTGGGCAAGGGCACCGTGGCCTCCTTCCGTGGAGCAGGAGCTATTGTAACGGTAACCGAAATCGACCCCATATGCGCCCTTCAGGCCTGTATGGATGGATATGAAGTCAAACGCCTTGAAACGGTGATCGAAGCGGCGGACATCATCATCACCGCCACCGGAAACAAGGATATTATCAGGCCCGAGCATTTCCTCGCCATGAAGGACAAGGCCATTGTCTGCAACATCGGACATTTTGATAATGAAATCGACATGGCCTGGCTGAACACCCACTACGGGCATACCCGGGATGAGATCAAGCCTCAGGTCGATAAATACACCCTGGAAGGGAAGGATATCATTGTCCTGGCCGAAGGGCGGCTGGTAAACCTTGGCTGTGCTACAGGCCACCCGAGCTTTGTGATGAGCAACAGCTTTACGAACCAGACCCTGGCTCAAATCGAATTGTGGAAGCAAGCCGAGAAGTACGAAAACAAGGTTTACACCCTTCCGAAACACCTGGATGAAAAAGTAGCCGAATTACACCTGGCAAGGCTCGGGGCAGAACTAACCCCCTTGCGCGGAGACCAGGCAGCTTATATTGGTGTGGATCTAAAAGGCCCCTTCAAACCGGATTACTACCGGTATTGATGGAATAAATAGTGAAGACAAAAAAACCGGAGTGCATGATGCCTCCGGTTTTTTTATACGCTTCAATCGGCACAATACAGAAAGCTGGCCGATCAGCTTTACAGATCAAAGCACCTATCCTCTTTTGTATGAAGGTTTAAAACAAAAAAGCCCCCTCAGTTTTGAGGGGGCTTTTTAGCAATACAATAAATATTTTAAGCCTCGAAAGGCTCAATAGAGACAAAAGATTTGCCTCCGGATTTCTTGTCGAAACGCACCACGCCGTCTACTTTAGCGTGCAGGGTGTGGTCCTTGCCCACATACACGTTATCCCCTGCATTATGCTTGGTACCTCTTTGTCGTACAATGATATTTCCTGCTACGGCTTTTTGGCCTCCAAAGATTTTTACGCCCAATCGTTTGGATTCCGACTCGCGTCCGTTCTTGGAACTACCAACACCTTTTTTATGTGCCATGATAAAAAAATTTGTCGGGAAAAATACCCGGTTATGCTTTATTTGCCAGACAAAGCCTCAATGAGCTCTGCCTTCTTCATAGAAGAGTATCCGCTGATTCCCTTTTCCTTGGCCATGGCTTTCAGATCTGCCACGGTCTTGGAACTCAAATCCTCCGATACTTTTGGAGCAGCTGCTTTCTCAACTTTCTTCTCAGGGGTTTCTTCCCTGGCCGGAGCTGCTTTTTTCGCCGGGGCATCTTTTTTCGCTTCGGCCTTCTTGGCGCCTTTGGCGATAATCCCTTCAATCTGCAGCTCTGTAAGTGCCTGCCGATGACCATTCTTGGTTCGGTAGCCCTTTCTTCGTTTTTTCTTGAAGACGATCACTTTGTCTCCCTTTAGGTGCTTGACGATTTTTGCCTCTACGGCAGCACCATCTATAGCCGGGGCGCCTACGGTAACGTTATCTCCCTCACCGATAAGAAGAACCTGGTCAAAAGAAACCTTTTTACCTTCCTCTTCTTTCAGGCGATGCACGAATACCTTTTGGTCTTTTGCAACTTTGAATTGCTGCCCTGCTATCTCTACAATTGCGTACATAGCGTTAAGTTAAAATATGGACATTTAAACCTTTTTGGAAAGCCCCTGTCTGAGTCTTTCGTTTAAGGCGGGTGCAAATATAGGGCTTAATCCCCAAATCGCAAGGGAAAAATGGGGTTTTACTAAGTTTTTTTTGGATTGTTGCTACCCTTGAAAAGTTGCATAAAGCTAAGGGTAAGCACCAGGGTAGTCGCAAAACCCATTATGGCCACGGTAAAGAAAACAATCGCCTCAAATCCTTTAAAATCCTCGAAAAAAGCAGTGGACAGGTTTGGAAGAAAATCCATATTGACCTCGGTACTGTAGAATGCAAAGAAGATCGTAAAGATTACGGTGGCAACAAATCCAACAGTTACCCCTGCAGTAAAGCCTTTGCTATAGGTGAATTTATCCCCCAGCTCCAGCTTGTAATATTTGATGGCCTCGAAGATTCCAAAACCGGTGATCACCCCATTAAACAAACTGAAGAAAACATTGGTGTGCAAATCAAACAGGGAAAGGACTAAGAAATACGCGATCAGGCTGCCGCTGGTGGCAAGTCCGAACCGTACCGGAAGTGCAAAACGCATCATAAAAATATTACTTGTTTTAAGTTTTCTATAAGATACAACAAATCCCATGCACTCTTTTATAAAAAGTGTTAAAGACCAAAGGTTCCGGATTATTTCATTGCTTCTCGTTTCGCCTATTTATGAGTATCTTCGGGCAGACATTCACAATATGTTCACATGAAAAAATTCACGATTATTCCACTCCTTATCGGAGTGCTTGGAACCCTGTCCGCCCAGGAAGTGGAATTTGAAGAATACGACCTGGAAAACGGGCTTCACGTGATCCTGCATCGGGACAACACGGCACCAATGGTGGTTACTTCCATTGCCTATCACGTGGGCGCAAAGGATGAAGACCCGGAGCGAACCGGCTTCGCGCATTTCTTTGAACACCTGCTCTTTGAAGGAACACAAAACATCAAAAGAGGGGAATGGGACAAGATTGTCTCTTCCAAAGGAGGGCAGAACAATGCCACTACCAACGACGATCGGACCTATTACTATGAAGTATTCCCTTCCAACGCGCTCGAAACAGGGCTTTGGATGGAATCCGAACGGCTGCTGCACCCAATCATTGAGCAAGTTGGCGTAGACACCCAGAATGAAGTCGTGAAGGAGGAGAAAAGGCTTCGGGTAGACAACAGTCCCTATGGCAACCTGCTCGCTGAGATAAAAAAGAACCTCTTTAAGGTGCACCCTTACAGGTGGGAAACCATCGGCTCTATGGAGCACCTGGACGCTGCAACCCTTGAAGAATTCAGGGCATTCAATGCAAAATTCTATGTCCCGAACAATGCTGTGCTTGTAGTGGCGGGAGATATTGACCTGTCTAAGACCCGAGCGATGATCCAGGCATATTTCGGATCAATACCGAAAGGGGATCCCATAGCCAGGGACTATCCGAAAGAACAACCCATAACTCAGGAATTCAGGGCCCAGGCCTTTGATCCCAATATCCAAATCCCGGCCATTGTCGCCTGCTATCGGACGCCTTCCTTTAAAACCAGGGATGCGCGGGTCCTGGATATGATTTCCACCTACCTCAGCGGTGGGAATAGTTCCAAGTTGTACAAAAAACTGGTGGACGATAAAAAAATGGCCCTGGCCGTACAGGCGGTCAACCTGAGCCAGGAAGACTACGGTATTTATGCCATCCTTGCCCTGCCCATGGGAGATATCAGCCTGACCACACTGGTTTCTGAATTCGATGAAGAAATCGGCAAGTTGCAGGCTGAACTCATCTCGGAAAAGGATCATCAGAAATTGCTGAATCAATTCGAAAGTGCCTTTGTAAATGCAAATGCCTCCCTGGAGGGCATCGCCGAATCGCTGGCCAGCTATTATCTGCTCTATGGGAATACCTCCCTTATAAACAGCGAAATTGAAGTATACCGTTCCATCACACGTGAGGAGATCATGGAAGTAGCCAATAAATATCTCAAAACCAATCAGCGGCTCCTGCTGGAGTACCTGCCGGAGAACAACTCAAAAGAACAATAAGATGCACAGAACCATTATTGCCTTTTTCTTTCTGCTTGCCCTGGCTGTAAATGCCCAGGTAGACCGAAGTCAGGAACCTCCGGTGGGGCCCATCCCGGAAATCAAGCTGGGAGAACCCGTATCCTTCGAGCTTCCCAACGGCCTTACGGTCCTCATTGTGGAAAATCACAAACTGCCAAGGGTCTCTTTTACCCTGACCATAGACAACCCCCCACATCTGGAAGGAGAAAAAGCCGGGGTTAGTCAACTGATGGGCAGCATGCTTGGAAAGGGGTCGGTATCCATCCCCAAAGACGATTTTTACCAGGAGGTAGATTTTATGGGGGCCACCATAGCCTTCAATCCGTCCGGTGCATTTGCCAGAGGCCTTTCCAAATATACGGATCGCATACTGGAATTGTTGGCAGATGCTGCTCTGAACCCAAATTTCACAGAAGAGGAATTCAAAAAAGAACAGGACAAGCTCCTGGAAGGCATCCGATCCAATGAAAAAAGCGTGCAGGCCGCTGCCCGGCGCGTGGAAAGTGCCCTTGCATACGGGACTATTCACCCATATGGTGAATTCCTGACCATGGAGTCTGTCGGCAGCATCGCCATGGAAGATGTTGAAAAGTATTATCAGAATTATTTTGTCCCGGCCAACGCCTATCTGGTCGTTGTGGGGGATGTAGAGGTAGCCGCCATCCGGGAACAGATCGAAACGCATTTCAAC
>Ga0272441_10007142_pt1 | contig 18293 bp, 10 predicted proteins | sample SSMProp6N_FD_193582 | JGI IMG/M metagenome (GOLD analysis project Ga0272441, IMG submission 193582) | Marine sediment archaeal communities from Little Sippewissett salt marsh, Falmouth, MA, United States - SSM-Prop-6N | ecosystem: Environmental > Aquatic > Marine > Wetlands > Sediment ... | reverse complement strand
GAAACTTATCGATCAGGATCGGGTGTCCTTCGCTGACCTCCCGCACATCATCCAAAAAGGCCAATAAATCATCTTCGCTATAAACGATGCGCATGGCCCGTCCGCCTAAAACATACGAGGGACGCACCAAGACCGGATATCCCACGCGCTGGGCCACATCCAAAACCTCTTCGGTCTCGGTAGCGATCCCATTGGACGGTTGTATTAAATTCAATTTCCGGATTAAAGCGGCAAATTTCTCCCGATCTTCGGCCGCATCGATGGAATCCACGCTGGTACCAAGGATCGGAGCGCCGGCTTCATGCAGACGCCGGGCCAGATTCAGCGGGGTCTGCCCGCCGAACTGCACGATGATGCCGTACGGTTTTTCCACATCGATGATGTTCATGACATCCTCAAACGTCAACGGCTCGAAATACAACCGGTCCGAAGTATCATAGTCGGTCGAAACCGTCTCGGGATTGGAATTGACCATGATGGTCTCGAATCCCATATCCTTCAAGGCAAAGGACGCGTGGCAGCAGCAGTAATCGAACTCGATTCCCTGACCGATCCGGTTCGGCCCGCCGCCGAGGATCATGATCTTTTTCTTCCCCGAGGCCTTTTGCTCACAGCGTTCCCGGGCCTCGCACTCGCTTTCATACGTGGAATAATAATACGGGGTATAGGCCTCAAATTCCGCCGCGCACGTATCCACCAGTTTGAACGTGGCGGTGATACCCATTTCCTTGCGCAAAGTCCTCACCGATATCTCCTCGGTTTTCATCATAAGCGCCAGTTGGGCATCGCTGAATCCGTACTCCTTGGCCTTACGAAGCCATTCCTCATCGAGTTGTTTATTTTCGCTAAACGCCTTGATCAGTTCATTCTCGAAATCAAGGATCTGTTGAATATGCGCCAAGAACCAGGGGTCGATCCCGGTCAGCGCAAAAATATCCTCGATCCTATATCCTTTTTGAAGCGCGTATTTGATATAAAATATGCGCGAGGCATTGGGTTCCGATAACCGCTGCCGGATCTTCTCATCAGGGATGTCCTTATAATTCAATTTATTGTCCAGCCCTTGATGCTTGATCTCCAGCCCTCGCAGGCCTTTTTGCAAAGCCTCTTTAAACGTACGGCCGATGGCCATGGTCTCGCCCACGGATTTCATGGAAACCCCTAAAATATCCTGTGCCTCAGGGAATTTCTCAAAAGTAAACCGCGGGATCTTCACAACACAGTAATCGATCGTGGGCTCAAAAGACGCGGGTGTCTCACGGGTGATGTCATTCTGGATCTCGTCCAGAGAGTATCCGACCGCCAGCTTGGCCGCGAACTTGGCAATGGGAAAACCCGTGGCCTTACTGGCCAGGGCAGATGAGCGCGAAACGCGCGGATTCATTTCAATGACCACCATGCGTCCGTCATCAGGATTGACCGCGAACTGAATATTCGATCCGCCGGTCTCCACCCCGATCTCGCGGATGATAGCCAGCGAGGCATCACGCATGTTCTGGTATTCCTTATCCGTCAGGGTTTGGGCCGGCGCGACCGTGATGCTGTCACCGGTATGAACGCCCATGGGATCAAGGTTCTCAATCGAGCACACGATGACCACGTTATCCTTGTTATCCCGCATGACCTCGAGCTCAAATTCCTTCCATCCAACGATGGATTCCTCAATCAGGATCTCGTTAACCATGCTGCTTTCGATCCCCAGCGCAGCCACGCTCTCGAATTCTTCCATATTATTCGCGATCCCGCCGCCAGTCCCGCCGAGCGTATAACTGGGCCGGATGATGAGCGGAAATCCGATCTCCAGCGCGGCCTGACGCGCCTGATCCATATCATAGGCAAACGCACTTTTAGGAACATCCAATCCGATCTTTTGAATCGCTTTTTTGAAACATTCGCGGTCCTCGGCCTTTTTGATCACTTCATAATCCGCGCCGATCATCCTGACATTATGTTTTTCCAAGACCCCCTGTTCATGGAGCTGAAACGCCAGGTTCAATCCGGTCTGTCCGCCGAGAGTCGGCAATAACGCATCCGGCTTTTCTTTTTCGATAATCTTGGCTAAATATTCCGTAGTCAGAGGCTCGACATAGGTATGATCCGCGATCTCGGGATCGGTCATGATCGTGGCTGGATTGGAATTGACCAAAACGACCTCAAACCCCTCTTCCTTAAGGGCCTTACACGCTTGGGTCCCGGAGTAGTCGAACTCGCATGCCTGACCGATCACGATCGGCCCGGAGCCGATGATCAAAATCTTATGGATGTCTGTTCTTTTAGGCATGACTCATATGTGCTTTTACGATTAAATAGTCAAATTCCTGGTTAAAGGGCAAGGGTGAAGGTCCAAAGCAAACCCAAGCGAGCTGAAGGTCTTTGAAGTGCGAATGGAGCGCAGCGACCTGCCCGCCCCGGCTGACGCGGAGGCGGCGGTCCGGGGAGCACGAAAAGACCTTCGGCGAGCCATTTAAACCTTATACTGATGTTCTTTCATCTGATTTATAAATTCTTCAAACAAATACCGCGCGTCATGCGGTCCCGGTGCAGCCTCAGGGTGATACTGGACCGTGAAAACCGGATATTTCTTATGCCGTAGTCCCTCCACTGATTTGTCATTCAGGTTCACATGAACGATCTCAACCTCTTCTTTGTTCAAACTCTCATAGTCAACGCAGAATCCGTGGTTTTGGGACGTGATCGAGATGCGGCCGGCGGGTTTATCCATGACCGGATGATTGGCGCCGTGATGCCCGAATTTGAGCTTGTAGGTCTTGCCGCCCAGGGCCAGGCCCACGATTTGATTGCCGAGGCAGATCCCGAAGATCGGGAGTTTACCTATAAAGGAGCGCACCGTGTCTACGACATACGGCACCGCAGCCGGATCGCCCGGGCCGTTCGATATAAATAGCCCGTCGGGATTGACGGCCTGAATCTCTTCCGTTGTAGCCGTTGCCGGAAACACATGCACCTGGCATTCCAGATCGGCCAGGATCCGCAGAATATTCCATTTGATCCCGCAGTCGATGGCCGCAACTTTAAAGCGGTGGCCTTTAGAATCGTTATAAATATAATATTTAAGGGCCGTTACTTCCTTGACCCAGTCGCTGCCGACCATATCCGGGACCTGTTTCAGTTTTTGAGCCAAACGTTTGGGATCAAATTCTTCGGTAGAAATAATGCCCTTCATGGCCCCTTGAAGACGCAAATGTTTGGTCAGAGCGCGGGTATCAATGCCCTCGACCGCGAGGATCTTATTTTCATTGAGATAATCGATCAGGGATTGGGTGGATCGGAAGTTGGAAGGATACCGGCAGAATTCCTTGACGACAAAGCCTTTAACATGGACTTCTTCAGATTCCACGTCCTCGGGATTGACGCCGTAGTTTCCGATCAGGGGATAGGTCATGACCACGATCTGTCCGGCATACGAAGGATCCGTCAGGATCTCCTGATAACCGGTCATCGCGGTGTTGAAAACGAACTCGCCGGCTGTTTCTCCGGTTGCGGCCAGGGTCGTGCCGTTAAAACACGCCCCGTCTTCAAGATATAAAATCGCTTTTTTCATAACAATATAAGAATATCAAGGGGAATATAACTTGACGGGATTTCCGAGAAGGTCCTCTTCTCGCTTGGCTCGGCGCATCGGGCTAAACCTCTGATGCCCGCGCCCTTGCATCCGCACCTATAAAAAAGTCCCCAAAAAACCTGTCTTGGTCTCTTGGGGACTTCAGTGCCCTCATTGAATATATATATATTCACCGCCTTTGTCAAGACAATTTCCGTAACCAGCGAATATTTTTACCGTCGAGAAAAATAAAATTTTCCTATGATTCTCGCATCGCCGTATTATTCGTTTCTTTGACCAATATCCTTTCTAATCAGCTTCAAAAAAAGGGCGGTCCGGGCATCCGGACCGCCCTTACGCATTTCCGATCAATAGGGCCTATCCGCCCCGCGAGACCGTTACACCACGCCTTGATCCAGCATCGCATCGGCAACCTTCATAAACCCGGCGATGTTCGCTCCGGCGACATAATTACCTTCCATTCCGTAATCAGCGGCCGCCTGAGAAGCCGAAGCATGAATAGCCTGCATAATCCCCTGAAGCCGTTTATCGACTTCTTCCCGTGACCAGCGCAGACGCAGGGAATTCTGGGACATCTCCAAACCCGAAACAGCCACACCTCCGGCATTCGCCGCTTTCCCCGGCCCATAAAGGATCTTGGCCTGAAGGAATTGATCAACTCCTTCGGGTACGGTCGGCATGTTAGCCCCTTCCGAAACGACAAAACAGCCGTTTTTCAACAGGGTATGGGCGTCATCGGCATCAATCTCATTCTGCGTAGCCGATGGGAAAGCCGCGTCGCATTTCTCACCCCAGGGCTTTTTCCCTTCATAATACTTAACACCGAATTTATCGGCATATTCCTTGATCCGACCTCGACGAATAGTTTTCAATTCAATGACAAACTCCAACTTCTTAGGATCGATCCCCTTGGGATCATGAATATAACCCGAAGAATCGGAAAGCGTAACCGGTTTGGCGCCGAGATGATTCAGTTTCTCCACCGTATATTGGGCGACATTGCCGGAACCCGAAACGACGCAGGTCTTGCCTTTGATCGAGTCCTTGCGGGTCTTAAGCATCTCTTCGGCGAAATAAACAGCCCCGTAACCCGTGGCCTCTGGCCGGATCAGGGATCCGCCCCAATTCAGGCCCTTGCCCGTGAGCACACCCGTGAATTCGTTGCGGATGCGTTTGTACTGGCCGAACAGAAAACCGATCTCGCGCCCGCCCACCCCGATATCTCCGGCGGGAACATCGGTGAACTGGCCGATATGCCGGCTCAATTCGGTCATGAACGACTGGCAAAACCGCATAACCTCGGCGTCGGACTTGCCCTTGGGGTCGAAATCCGATCCGCCTTTACCCCCGCCCATCGGCAAGGTCGTCAGCGAATTCTTAAAGACCTGCTCAAAAGCCAAGAATTTCAAAATCCCCAGATTGACGGTGGGATGAAAACGCAGGCCTCCTTTGTATGGGCCGATCGCGCTGTTCATCTCGATCCGGAAACCCCGGTTGACCTGGCAGTGGCCGTTATCGTCGATCCACGGCACGCGGAATATAATGACCCGTTCGGGCTCAATCATCCGCTCGAGGATCCCGCCTTTTTGATATTCGGGATTGCGGTCAATCACAGGCCCCAAGGAATCCAAAACCTCGTTAACGGCCTGCAAAAACTCAGGTTGACTGGGATTCCGATTAACAGCGATCTCTTTGACTTTTTTGATGTATTGTTCACTGCTCATGCGTCCGTCCTTTCTGAATGAGTTAGAGCTTTTTGTGAAATATAATCCAAGATAGCCCCGGCGGCCTTCTTCGCCATCCCCATGGCTTCGATAACCGTTCCCTCCCCTCCGACAATATCCCCTCCAGCATAAACCCCCGGGATCGACGTCTCCATCGATTCCTGGTTGACAATAACATCCCCCCACTTATCGACTGTAAGCTTGGGGGTCATATTGGAAAGCAGCCGGTTGGCATTCAGGCCGACCGCGATGATTCCCAGATCGCAATCCAGATCGAATTCACTGCCTTCGATCGGCACCGGCCGCCGGCGGCCGGAAGCGTCCGGTTCGCCCAGCCGGCAGCGAAGGCTGCGCATCTTGGTGACATAGCTTTGATCATCACCCTGAAACGCAACCGGCTGGACTAAAAATTCGAACTTAACACCCTCTTCCTTGGCATGTTCGATCTCCAGGCGCCTGGCCGGCATCTCGACTTCGGTCCGGCGGTAACAGATCGTCGTATCAGCCGGCAGGCCGTTCATTTTCTGTAATCGCAACGCGACGCGGGCCGCGTCCATGGCCGTGTTCCCACCGCCGATCACAATCACATGCCGGCCGATGTTGACCGGGGTGTGCGCCTCAGGAAACTGATAGGCCTTCATCAGATTGACACGGGTCAAAAATTCATTGGCGGAATAAATGTTGCAGAGGTTTTCACCTGGGACCTTCAAGAAGGAAGGCACCCCCGCGCCCACGCCGATAAAGACCGCGTCATAACCCTCTTCAAACAATTCGTCGATGGACAAAGCCCGGCCGACGATAAAATTGGTCTTGATCTCGACCCCCAGTTTCTTAACCGTATCAATCTCGTAATCCAGGATATCGCGCGGCAGCCTGAACGGCGGGATCCCGTATCTCAAGACACCGCCCGATTTATGCAGGCTTTCATAGATAACAACGCTCACCCCGCGGCGGGCCAGCTCCCCGGCCACGCACAAACCGGCCGGCCCGGAACCGATCACCGCGACCCGCCGGCCTTTAAAATCACTCTCCGGCTCCACCTGAACAGCGGCGGCATGCTGCTTGCCGTAATCGCCGACAAACCGTTCGAGATAATGGATATTAATGGCCCGCTCGGAAGCGAACGGCTCGCCCTTTTTAGTAAAAACACAGGCCTTGCGGCATTGATATTCAGCAGGACAAACCCGGCCGCAGACCGATGGGAAATTGTTTTTTTCGCGGATAATCTCGTAGGCGGCCTGATAATCCTTCTCGGTTATCTTTTTGATAAAACGTTTGATATCGATCCCGACCGGGCAGCCTTGGATGCAGGTCGGGTTCTTGCACTGAATGCAGCGACAAGCCTCCTGCAGGACCTGCTCTTCGCTGTACCCCGTGACGACCTCGTCAAAATTGCGGCTGCGCTCCTCGGCCGGTATCTCGTTGATCTTGACTGGTTCTTTCGGCATCGTTTTTTGATCACTCCGAATCAGTTGTTGTTATGAGAGGTTCCCTTATGATTTGGTGGCGAGTTCCCTGGCTGCCACCAGGCAGGCGCAGCGAAGCGAGGATGTTTGAGCCACAAAATCATAAGGGAACCTCTCCAAAATATTAACCACAATCCTTATAAAATGCATATAAAAATAAAATGCCATCCACTGAATTCTGATTACAAGTTATGCAAACGGCAGATATGCTGCTCTTTATCGACATACATCTTTGTGCGCTTCTGCAATTCGTCCCAATCCACCAACTGCCCGTCAAACTCCGGTCCGTCGACACAGGCGAACTTGACCTTGCCGTCCACGGTCACCCGGCACCCGCCGCACATCCCGGTCCCGTCCATCATCAAGGCGTTCAGCGAGACCATGGTTTTAATCCCGGATTCCTTCGTGACGCCGCAGACCTTTTTCATCATCGGGATCGGGCCGACCGCATAAATAAAATCATAACCGTTCTTCTGCAGCAATTCCCCCAAGACATCCGTCGTGAAACCCTTGCGCCCATAACTGCCGTCATCGGTCGTGACATAAAACTCGTCCGCGGCATGTTTCAATTCATCCTCCAGAAAAAGGATATCTTTGGTCCGTGCCCCGATGATAATCGCCACATGATTGCCCATGGCCTTGAGCTCGCGGGCCACCGGATAAATCTCGGCGATCCCGACCCCGCCGGCCACCAGGATCGTGCGGCCGTAATCCTTGATCGGGGTGGCGTGCCCCAGCGGACCCAGCAGGGCATAAAGCTCATCGCCTTCCTGACACTGGCCTAAAAGTTTGGTCGAAAGCCCGACTTCCTGAAAGATAAGCACGATCTCATCCCCGGGGGTATCCACGACCGTCAAGGGCACCCGCTCTCCTTCTTCTTTAACCATGATGACGACAAACTGCCCCGGCTGGGCCTTGCGGGCGATGTGCGGGGCACGAATATGAAAACGGGTGGTGCGGATGCCTTGAACATCCGATAAGCTTTCTTTCTTTGTGATCTGCATGAGTTTTATATCCTATTAAAAACTTTTGTTTATCGGGTCTTAAGGCTTGAGCAAAAAAAAACCACAAAAAACACGTTACCGGTTTTTGTGGACGCCTTTGCCCATTCGAAAATCTGCGAATTTAGGACGGCATTGCCCTAAACTTGTGCAATCTTACCTGCAAAAAGAATTGTTGTCAATATTTTTCTCAAAGAGGACAGCCGTGAGGACGGAGCGACCGGCCTCACCCTGAAAGGCGCTGACATTCCGGTCTCGCTGCTGTTACCCCGCACCCAGATAACAAATCACGCTCTGTTTTAATACATCCGCGCTGAGACAAATCCGCAAGTCATCCTTCATCTCAGCCCCCTCGATAATCTTAACCGCATGGCTCCATTTCTCAGCCGCGGGCAGCAGACCGGGTAATTTGTTGTCACATTTTTCAAATAATTCCGCATTCAACGCATTGTCATAACGTTGGGGGTGGATGGCGAAATAAAGCATGTCCATCTCAACCAGATCATTAAAGAAATGGGTGCCGAGCGAGACCTCTGGGATCAGGCCTTCATGCATCAGGGCAACCTCGCATAAGACAGAGACCGTGTTAATCTCAGCAAAAGAAACCGGAACGCCCAAAGCGGGCGTGGTGGTGGCCCAGCGCCCCGGCCCGATCAGCATAATGGTCGGATTTTCTTTATCCCCCTTCAAATGAGTCAATTGTCCGATCAGCCGCGCGATCGTATAACGGTCAGACGTGTTCATCTTCCCGTAAACCTCCGGCACGACGTAAATGATCCTGTCGATCGTGGCTGCCACGCTGTTGCCGATGACCGGCCCCTGACCTTCCAGAAAAACTTGGTCACGGGAAATCGAACGCGGCACCTCAATGCTTAACAGGTCGCCTTTGACCTGAAACGGCCGGCATTGAACCAGATTGATCCGGTATTCGTCATGATTAAAAAAATTAACCGTAAATTCGATATCAACCGGCTGAGAATAGGCCGCCTGCAGAGTCACCAGCATCCGGCGCATATCTTCGACTAACGGGGTCCGGGATAAAAGGTCATTAAACGTCAACATCCAGGAAAAAACGCGGCCGCGTCCGCTCTCCCGAATACGGCGTTCCATCTGTGCATCCCGCGAAGCGAATATATCCAAAGGCAGATCCCCGGCACGCTTGACAACCTCTTCGAAAGACAGACACTGCAGGCTGTTTTTGTTCAAATCCAGAATATCCACCTTATGCTGGGTGTATTTGCGAATATCCTGAGAACTTGATTCCGGCCGACGGGTCGGCGCGTTCAAAGCCACGATTCGGGTGTAATCATCGTCGATACACTCAACCGCCCGCGTGCCCAAACCAAAAACCAGCCGCAGCATGCCTGCCTTGGGATCAATCTCGGCATTCCAGACATACGGATTAAAAGAAAAACCCACACCCGCGATCTGCGGGAAATACAGATCCCCGTAAACCGCTCCCGAGACACGCTGGACGAGAAGCCCCATCTGTTCGTCCCGGTTCAGCAGTCCCCAATGGGCGCGGTAGGCCAGGGCCTCCTCGCTTAAGGTGCTGGCATAAACTTGCCGGACCGCGGCCATCAAGCCGTCCAACCGCTCCTGGGGCGTACCTTGGTTAGCGCAGAAAACACTCTCGTACTTGCCGGAAAAGGCATTCCCGTAAGCGTCCTCGAGCAGGCTAGATGAACGCACGATAATCGGCGACTGCCCGAAATATTCAAGCATCTCCATGAACTGATCCCGAATATCTTGAGGAAAAGTCCCGTTCAATAACAGTTCTTTGGCCTGACGAGCCACCTCGGCATCCCGCTCCTGGAGCTTGAGTTGTCGCCGCATCCACCAGCATTTATTCTGGATCAAATAGGTGTAAAAAACATCAGAGCCGATATAAAAAGAATCATGCGGCTCAAGCTTATCGGACCAGATCGGGTCTTCCTGCCGCAGGATCGCCCGTGCCAGGAGCATACCGACAGTCTTGCCTCCCACCAACCCGGTGCCGATCATGCGCTTGCCGATCCCCACGACATCCGTAAAATCAAAATATTTTTCGGCCAGCGCCAAAAGCCTTGGGTCACGCGACACGACCATTCGCAGCAAACGGTTGAAAAGTTTACTTTCCTTCCAGGCCCCACGCTGATCCGCGCGGGTCGTGTTGACGATTTCCTGAGCCTGCAGGAAACTTCGGGTCCAGAAGTCGGGCCGGCGCATGGCAAAATCCAGCCACGGCTGAGGGGTCTGCCCGAGGATCTCTGCCGTCACGGCGCTACGGACCTCGGGAACGAATGCCTCCCCTTCCCAGCGGTGCAGCATATACATCGTCGGAGAATAGCGCTGATCAACCTTCAGCGGATGGACATAAATATTCCCGCGGCTGTTGTAGATGTCAATCACGACCTGGGCCGTATCATGAATGGCGTCGACCGCAAAGGAAGTGTGATGATTCCGCAGCAAGGCAAAATACGCGACTGTGTCAAAATCATAAAGATAAGGGCACGCCAGCATGAAGAAATTGCCGAGCATGCGATCGCTGTACCAATCCACGGCCAGATCAGAAAGCGAATCAAAGACATAAAAAGCCCCTTTGCCGAACCGCTCGATCACGTTGAAGATCTCAGAAATAAAATCCTCAAACCCGGATTCGGGATGGAGCGTAAAGACATGTGCTTTAATGCCCTGCGGGATGACAGCCGGATGCTCGGCGAAACGAAAATAGATCAGCTGGCGATTGTCCCGGTGGGCCGCTTGGCAAAAAGGGTGAACAAAGCGGACATAGTCATCAATCGAGTCAACCTGCATGACCACATTGTCACCGAGCCGGATGCCCGTGAGGATCTGATCAAGGCCCGGTAGCCCGGAAAAATTTTCTCTTTGGACTTCTTTCATGATGACGGAAAAGACCGCTCGGGTGAATCGAGGCGGCCTGGAATATAATAAAAAGCCCTCAAAAGAAACGACTTCTGTCTCTCTGAGGACTTCAATGCCCTGAAAAAATAGCACTCAAGCGAATGTGCCTCTAACTTGTGCAATGTTACCGCCAATGCAGAATTTTGACAATAACAAATTAAAATGGGACAGACACTTTTTGAATTATCATCAAAGAGTGATTGTCCCATTCATAAACCTTTTCAATGAAAGACGCTAAATTCTTCCGGACATAATTCGCTATACAACCATAAATTCTGCAAGAACATTAAATCATGCTTCTGGGTAAAAGGGTCGCACTTCCCTTGCTTCCAATCTTTCCAAATCGCTTCCGTGGCCAAGGCCTTGGCCCGGCCGTCAACGGGTGAGGTATCGTCCAAATAATACCGTGGCAAGCTAACGCCGAGATCCTTGCGGATCTTCCTGGCGATCAGTGCCACCACGAACTCTTTAGGATTTTCCCAATCCCGGGTCGGAAAAGTAACGGCTGCCTTCCAGTCCGAATGGATCCGCCAGGAATTATTGATCTCAAGAAAATTCGTGAATTGCATCACAACAATATAACTCAGCAAAACGAGAGCGATCCAGCGGCCATAACGGATATGCCGCCTGATAACCACTGTCATCAACCCTGCCAGGACCGCGAACATAACCGCGAACAACGAACCATAATGGATCCCGACCAGAACCACCCTTTGGATATGAAAACTGATATTGAACGACTGCAAAAGCAAAAAAAGGATGAGAATAATAAAAACCCTTGCGGCCACCTTGCCAAAGCCCCGCGCCTTGCGAACAAGATAAACCACGGCCCCGGCCAACACCAGATAAAACAGTTTCACCCACCAGAGATTTGCCGTTGGCCCCTCGGGCACCGGCACCCTAAGCTGGAGGGATTTCCACGGCAAAAGGCTCGCAGAAAAGAACGTCATGACATGCCAGGAAATAAACTCCAGGGTCAATGGGATGTTATTGGTATTTTTCTGGATCTCGCCGAAGAAATCGAAATTCTTCTCGAAATAGGTATTCGTGACCCATGGCGCCACGAACAAAATCATGATCAGCAGGATAACGGCCGGAATGCAATAGATCAAAGAATTCACAATACAGGTTTTAATATTTCGCTTTGTTAAACGATAAGGCAGGAAATACCGCGGACTCCAGACGGGCAAAATGACAAAACAAAAGAGCGCCATTTCATCAAGAAATAACGACGCGGTGAGTAAGGGAATGATCCCTTTCCAAACGCTTGGGGAGAAGGCCGGATTAACTCTCTCGGTAGATTCCGGCGGGGCGTCCCGTGCGCTCAAATAGAGCAAGGCGATCGCCACAATATTCAATAACGGCTTGCCGGGATGAAAAATCATGGTCCCGCTGAAAAGGTACCCGACGGTCGAGAGATAAACCACAACGCCCGCAAGCGCCGCCGTTGCGTCTTCCAATATCTCCCGAAGGAACTTAAAAAGAATCCACGGCGCCCAAAAAAGAGTGAAGATCCAAACAATCGACACCGTGGGATGAGGCCGCATGAAGCGCCAAAGGATCAGGCGGGTCTTGATGGAAACAATATAAGCGAGATACGATAAAAAACGCGGCCGGTTCCAGCCATTATCGAAACCCCACACGTTGAAAATATTAACAATATCGCCTTTAGAAAAATTCGGGCCCGTTTCAAGCACGGCCGGCGTAAAAGTAACAACCGCCTCCGCATCCTGAAAACAGTTGGCATAATCCGAGACAATGGCAACGACCGTCACGATCGAGGCCAAAAGAAGCATGAGAACAAACGGATCGATATCCCAACGGGCAATGATCTGTTTGACCGCATTGCAGAAAGAAAAAACTTTTGATCTCAATTCGGACATCCGTTTATCTCCGATGGCTCAATCCACGATCCGGTATCCCTCGACCCGCGACCGCAGATCCGCCTGGATCTGCGGGACTTCCCTGCCCGCGATCAATTCCCGGGTCAGAAAACGCCCCATATCAAAACAATGGTCAACATTATTATAATTGTACATGCCTATCCGTCCGGACAGGAGAACGTTCGGGGCCTGGTGAAACAAAGCAAAAACCTTTTCCATTTTATTTTTATAACTTAGATCATACCGCGGATAAAAATCCTCAAAGCGCTTCACCAGAACACCGCCAACCTCTTCCGGACGGATGAGGCCGCATTTGATCAAATCCTCCGCGCAACGCCTCGCAAGGTCGTCATCACTCATCCTGCCGATCGTATCGCCTTCTTGATAAGTCATATCACAGCAAATCGCTCTCTGGCCCTGCGGAGCCAAGGACGCATCGATCTCGGCCGCATCCGAAATCCGGCTAAATATATATTCTCTCTCGGGAACAAAAATCCATTGATCTTCGAGGACGCGCGAGCGGCGCACAAAAATAAAGACCAAGGCCAAATGGCGGTATTGCAGATCAGCGACGGGAGTCTTCTGAACGCCACAAGAGAATATCAATTCTGTTAAAGACTTCAACGGGATGGTGGAGATCAGCAGATCACAGGGCCAGATTCGGGATTGCCCTTCAACCAAGCCCTCCACAGCCGTCACGCGGCCATCTTCTCTTACAAGGCGTTGAACCTGTGCTTGAGTTATGACTTTCGCCTGGTTTTTCTCAATAGCGGATTTAAGCGCTAATGAAAACTGACCGAAGCCGCCTTTGGGATAAAAATAAAATTCCGCATTCGTATCCTGGGTTTCCTTCTTCAAACCCAACATCTTAAAAATGACTTCTCCCGCATTTTTGGCCGGAAGGCGCGTTCGGGCGATATCATTGTGCAAGTGGTGCGGATCTCCCCACACCTTGTCAGCCAGAGATTCAAAGATCAAGCGATACGCCGGCTCACCGAAGACCCGCTTCATATATTCCGCATACGAGGCCTCGCTTCGAGGACTAAAAATATTTTTCAGGATTGAGACGGCATAACCCCATCCCAGGGTAAAGAAAGTCTTGGGGCCTAAAACCTTAAAAATGTCCGTCATCTTGATCGGATAATTCAAAAAATGCCCGCGCAGAAGAATACTGTTCTTTTTACGGACCTGAAGCAGCTCATCGCCCATCACTTGCTGCATCTCATTCATAAGTTCCGTATCCGTTGAATACAACTTATGGGGCCCATAATCCAACAAAAAATCCCCGTGCCGGAAACTCGCGCACAAGCCTCCGCAAACCGGTTGTTGTTCCAGAACCGTAACATGATATCGTCCTGTCTTCGCCAGGAAGTAGCCGGCCGAAAGGCCTGCGACCCCGCCACCCAGTATCACTACGTTTTTTTTCATTGTGTCCCTTCGCTTGCTCTCGCCAAGACCAAGGTCTGCCCCATCCAATAAGGCACTAGCACGGTTTTCAGCCCCAAGGCCGCAAAGACCTTCCGGCACCATCCTGGCAAGACCGGAATATATGCTTCCATCCTGTAAAAAATATAATCCAGCTCGAGGGTCTGGAAATGGGGCTGCCGCTTCAACACAGAGAAACCCGTATCCTTTAACATCCGCGTCATCGTCTCAACGGTGAAATAAGACAAATGCACCGAAAGGAGGAAAACCCACTTGCGGCCCATGAGGCGCGCGATCCAGGAGCCGATATCCGGATAATTGACAACCAGCAACCCCCCGGGCTTAAGAACACGACGGCATTCGATCAAGGCCTCACGCGGATTGGGCATGTGCTCCAAAACATCCCAAAGCGTGACAACGTCAAAAGAATGATTCGCCAGATTCATATCAGAAATCGTTCCCGGTGTAATGGATAAACCGTAATGTTCGCGGCCCCAGGAACACAACCATTGATTGGGCTCGCAACCCGCAACGTCCCACCCCTGGCGTTTAGCAACCGCTAAAAACGTTCCGCCCGCCGTGCCGACATCCAAAATCCTGCCCTTGCCGGGTTGATAGCGCTCGATGATCTTTAAACATTTTGCGAATGTCTTTTCACGGGCCGCATTCTGCGAGACAAAAACAGAATCCGAACCCTCGCTATATCCTTTAAGAATAATATCCCTGCGCAGTCGCGGATTGATAAACTTGAACCCGCAGCCCCGGCACTGCACCAACTGGTCGAACAAGGTTTCATCCCCCGAGGACCGAAAGGTCTCGACCACCCGCTCAACCCGGGACGGATCATGTCGTGGCGGATAGATCACGGTATAATCACGTTCACCGCAAACAGGGCAATGAACCGTTTCAAATATCTCTGGAGGCAGGTTAATATTCTCCATTACCTCTCCTTATCCGCCGCCGGGCCAGCTGCCTCGATTCACGAAAACGGGTCGCGATCGCGCTTAAGATAAAGCCCAGACTCACGGTAAAAATCCCCAGAAAAACAAGGGTCGTTGCCTCCGGCAATCGCCCAAAATAAACGGCAATAGCCCCCAAAGTAAAAAAAACCAACCCCACGGCACCGTAAACCCTCAGGGGATAATAATCGCGTAAAAGGATAGCGATCGCGACAAAAATGCGCCAGCCGTCGGAAAAAGGACTTAATTTTGAATAACTGCTCATCGGGCGTTGTCCATACGTCACCGGCACTTCCAAAATATTCATCCCCTGTTCGAGCGCCTGGATCGTCATCTCCACTTCCGTTTCAAATCCCGTGGTCAACAGCGGGATCTCTTCGATGAATTTTCGGCTCAGGCACCGGTAGCCGGAGAGGACATCGCAAAACCGTACGCCGAAAACCGTGTTGATCACGCCCGCGATGATTTTGTTCCCGATCCAATTCAACCTTAAAAATGAATGCCTCTGCTTGGGATCAATGCGGCTGCCCACCACCATATCCGCACTTCCCTCCCGGACCGGGGTGATCAATTGCGCAACATCAGCCGCGGCATACGTGCCGTCTCCGTCAAGAACGACGAGCGCGTCCGCCACAACCATGTTTAAAATCTCACGCATCACGTAACCTTTTCCCTGCAGATGCACAGAAACCACGGTCGCGCCCGCATTTTTTGCCAATTCTTTGCTCCCATCCGTGGAGTTATTGTCAAAAACCATCACCTCGGCTTCCGGCAGGGCTTTTTGAAAATCCTGAACCACGGCGGCAATAGTTTGGGCTTCGTTATAACACGGAATAGCAACGACGATTTTAAAATTCATTTTTTCTGCTCCTTTGCGAAAATTCCTAATCCAAAAAGGACGAGCGCGCGGTAGGGCACCATTTCCATCTTGGTCTCAAAACGGCGGATGATAAACCGCCAGGGTTGTCTTAGGAATTTGACCGGGAATAAAAGCAATTTCTTTAACAAAAACATCCGGTACAGCCGGCGGCGAAAAGCACTAAGAATCGCATAATCCGCTCTCCAGACCGGCGTGAAATTCAAGTCCGAGAGGGAATTATATCCGTCTAATTCTTTGAAAATATCCGCCCCCGGAACGGGAGTGATGATGAACACCGCAATCTCATCCACGCCGCTTTTGATCACATCAATGACCGCCTGACGGGTCAAATCCCGGTCCTCATCGGTCTCCCCGGGAAAGCCCAAAACAAAACAGGCCTGGGAGCGTATCCCGAGGCTGTCCATGTTTTTTATAAGTCGTAAGATATGCGGCATATCAACCGTCTTACCCATGGCTTTCAATACGCGCGGGGAGCCGGTCTCGGGCGAGACGGAAATATACCGGCAGCCGGCCTGATGCATGAGCTTAAGCGTATCCTGGCTGCTTAAGGTCTCGGCCTTGGTGCCGGAAACGATCTTGAAAGTTATCTTTAAATCCCGGCCCAGGATCTCTTGGCAGATACCCTTGATCCGCTCTTCGGAAACCGTTGGGTTAAGGTCTTCAAAATGAAATTCACTTACCTGCAACGTTTTTTGCCAATGCTCCATTTCATCGACGACTTCCCTGGGGCTTCGCCCCTGCCAATGCCGCTGCGTGGTTGCGGGTGTCACGCAAAAACGGCAATTAAACGGGCATCCGCGCGACGATAAAATCGGCAAATACTTACTCTGAGTTAGCGGGCCATGCGCAAAATGCAAAGACCAGTAATTCTTGAGAGGAAACAGTTCCCAGGCGGGATGAGGGTATTTTTTGCATTCTGTCCCGGCGCCAAAGACAGCCGGATTGAAAAAATCGCGCCCTCCCATCCCGGAACAACGACGGATGGCATCGTCCGCCTTATCATCGGAAGATAAAGACCGCAACAAATCCGGCAAAACATCTTCATACGGACCCGTCAAAATATAATCCGCGCCCGCCTCATAAAATACCGCATCCGTCTGACGCAAGGCATAAGCGGTCACGGAATGCGGATTTTCCAAAACCACCACAGGGATTTTTGGGTAAGCCGCCTTAACCGCGCGGACCAACCCCACCGTTGATAAATGACTGGTCAGATTAATCGCGTAGACAAATATCGCCCGCGCGTCAGCCGGCAGGCGTTGCACGACGCTTGCGTCATCAAGGCCAAAGAACCAAAATTTCCCTTGGCTGCGGACTCGAAACGGAGCCAGCCCGTAGGAATCGATCACGTTGACGGTCAATCCGGCCTGTTGGGCCGTACCTGCGGCATAAGCCATTCCGACCGGCATATAAACAATGCCGGTGGTCAGGGGATCGTTCTTTTGAACAACGAGATTGGGATTAATAAAAATAAATGACATGATTTAAATACGTTTTTTTCGACGCCGGATTTTGTTCATGGCTTCATACCCTTTTGCTGAAGACGGCCTTGTAACGATCTCATGATCGCCATTTGCTTAAGATCAATTTTTACCCCACTGATATAAAAATCGGATTCCCACTCACCTTCGCGATCAATGCGGGCCTGCACATATTGCTTGGCCTCGGACCCTGACATAAACGAACGCACTCCCTGTTCTTTAGTATAGACTACAAAATATTTGGGACCCTGGGGCTTAACATATTTTGGGAAAAACATGTCCACCAATGTCGTCGGCTCGTCCGGTCCGGCACTGACCGGCATGAGGTATAAATAAGTCAGCTCGCTTTTAAATACGGCAAAGGAAAAATCCGGTTCATGCTTATGTTCTTTGACAAACCGCTCCATCCGCTTCAGGTATATCCTTTGCGGTTCCCAAAGGGCCCGGGTATCCTGGTTCAGCTTCCGCAGATGATATCCCTGGAGCAGAGCGAAGACAATAAAAAAAACAACAAGTGTTCGTCTCAATCCGGGCAGAGACTGTTCGATAAAACGAAGGGCCGACAGCAATAAATAATATAATGCGACAATACTAAAAACATAAATGACGTAAAAGTGATGGGGCGCCGTCTGGAGATATCCCGGCATGGTCTGCAAACGGATCGGGCAAAGAAGTCCCACATAAGCCGTGACGTAAAGGATCAACATAAGCCCCATGACAAAGGCCTTGGAATCCCAATACGACCTTAAGGCCGTTTTGTTTTTTAAGCTAAAAAACAAAAACAGACCCAAAAAGACAATCCCACCCAAGGCCAGTCCGATATTCAAAACCTCAAAAACATTATTCGCTTCCCAGGAGAAAGAATCATAATGATATTGGTCACCGACAAACTTGATCTTTGTCAGCGCGGGGAATAACAAACCCTGCGCGCCGATCTTCAACAGATTGACCAGATTGGCCTGAAACACCCCCGCCTTGAAAGATTCC
>Ga0272441_10007141_pt1 | contig 18293 bp, 15 predicted proteins | sample SSMProp6N_FD_193582 | JGI IMG/M metagenome (GOLD analysis project Ga0272441, IMG submission 193582) | Marine sediment archaeal communities from Little Sippewissett salt marsh, Falmouth, MA, United States - SSM-Prop-6N | ecosystem: Environmental > Aquatic > Marine > Wetlands > Sediment ... | reverse complement strand
GGCTAGTAATGAAAATCATTTTAAAAGAGACGGTCGAGTCTCTGGGCGCCATGGGAGATACGGTGAAGGTGTCAGACGGCTATGCGAGAAATTACCTCATCCCCCGGGGCCTGGCCATAGAAGCCAGCAACAAGAACATCAAGAACCTGGAACACGAAAAGAGAATCATCGCCATAAAGACGGAAAAGGAACGGTCAAAGGCGGAATCCCTCATCGAGGCACTGTCAAAGGTAACCTGTGTCATCTCCCGGAAGGTGGGTGAGCAGGACAAACTGTTCGGTTCCGTCACATCAAAGGATATAGAGGAAAATCTCCGCGGCCAGGGGCTCGATATCGCACGGAAGAACATCATCATTGAAGAACCTATCAAGCAGGTCGGTGAATTTACCGTCAAAGTGAAGGTCCATCCCGGACTTTTTGGAGACGTAAAGGTTGCTGTAACGGGCGAGGAATAGATTGACACCGTCGAACGCGAAGGACATCGATTATTCACTGCACAAGGTCCCCCCGCAAAACCTGGAGGCGGAACGGTCCATACTGGGGGGGATACTGCTCGACAATGGTGCCGTCAATCATGTCATCGAGGTGCTGGATGTAGACGATTTCTACAGTGAGTCTCATCGCAAGATCTTTACGGCCATTATAGATCTCTCTGAAAAGAACGAACCCAGTGACCTCGTCACACTCGCCAATATCCTGAGAGACAAGAATCAGCTTGAAGCACTGGGGGGAGAGGCATATCTCGCCTCTCTCGTCGACAGCGTGCCGTCGGCCGCCAATATAGCCTATTATACGAAGATCGTGAAGGAGAAATCGACGCTACGAAGGCTGATAGGGGCCGCAACGGAGATTCTCAACGACAGTTACAACACCGCCACCGACATCGACAGCGTCCTCGACGAAGCGGAACACGCCATCTTCGACATATCGCAGAACAAGATCAAGCCGTCCTTCTTCCCCATCAGAGAGATCGTCAAGGACAGTTTCAAGACCATCGAACGGCTCTTTGAGCAAAAGGCTCTCATAACGGGTATATCAACGGGATTCAAGCGGATCGACGAATTGACGTCGGGTCTGCAGAAGTCGGATCTCATCATCGTGGCGGGACGTCCCAGCATGGGAAAGACCGCCCTGGCAATCAACATAGCCGATTATGCGGCCATCGTAAACAGCGTCCCCGTGGCCATCTTCTCGCTGGAAATGTCCAAGGAACAGCTGGCATTCCGCATGTTGTCATCGGAGGGGCGGGTGGATTCACAGAAGCTCAGAAAGGGCTGGCTGGGAGAGACCGACTGGCCCAAGCTGACCACGGCGGCGGGAAAACTGTCGGAGGCACCCATCTTCATAGACGACACACCGGCCATCTCGGTCCTCGAGATGAAGGCCAAGGCGCGCCGGCTGAAGGCGGAAAAGGGGCTGGGACTGATCGTCCTCGACTACCTGCAGCTCATGAAGGGGAGAGACTCGTCCATGCCGCGAGAGCAGGAGATATCGGAGATCAGCCGATCGCTCAAGGCACTGGCCAAGGAACTGGAGGTCCCCGTCATGGCCCTGTCACAGCTGAACCGCCAGGTGGAGGCGCGGGCGGACAGGAGACCGCAACTCGCCGACCTGAGGGAATCGGGCGCCATCGAACAAGATGCCGACGTCATCCTCTTCATATACCGGGACGAGGTGTATAATAAATCGGAAGACAACCCCGAACGGGGGTTTGCCGAAGTCATCATCGGAAAGCAGAGAAACGGACCGACGGGTATGGCACGGATAGTCTTCCAGGAAAAGTATACGCGCTTCGAAAATCCCGCCTGGGGACCTGAAGACTACTGAGTCTCCCCCGAGGCAGGTTCACGCTCGATATAGGGGATGGCGGTTCGCAGTTTTTTCAGCGCCTCCTTCTCGATCTGCCGGGCCCGTTCCCTCGTGATATTGAACCGGTCACCTATCATCTGAAGCGTTTCGGGCTTGTCAACCATGAGCCGGTTCTGTACGATGTAGCTCTCCCGCTCATTGAGCTTCGTGAGGGCTCCCGCAATACTCTTCTTGACGAGGGCAGACTCTTCCTTCTTGATCAGTTGTTCTTCCTGACTCTCACTGTCATCGACGAGGTGATCGATATACATCGATTCACCGGAATCATCCATTGAGGCATCGAGGGAGACATCTCGGTTGTTGAGGCGCAGGTCCATTTCCGCTATGTCGCTCTCCCTGACATTGAGGAGTTCGGCGGCCTCCTGGAAGGTTTCGTCTTTCTGAGACAGCCCTTCGAGCTTCTTTTTCACCTGATTGAGCTTGAAAAAGAGGCGTCTCTGTGCCTGGGTGGTCCCGATCTTGACGATACTCCACGATTTGATGATGTAATTGTGCATGTAGGCCCGTATCCACCACACCGCGTAGGATATCAACCTGAATCCCTTGTAGGGATCGAATTTTTTGACGGCATGCATGAGACCGATGTTACCCTCCTGCACCAGATCGATGAGTTTGACACCGTACTTTTTGTATTCGTGGGCTATCTTCACCACAAATCGCAGGTTGGAGGTAACCAGTTTTTCGGCCGCATCCATATCGTGATATTTCTTGAAACGAACGGCCAGTTTGAATTCTTCTTCCGCAGAGAGTATTGCAAACTTGTTAATCTCTGCCATATAGAGATCCAGCGCACCGGTCACGGCTGGCAAGTTCATGATTGTAACCCCCTTCGAGACTTGAATCATTATTCACTATTAATATAAGTATCTTATCTACAACAGTCAAGTCTCTTTTGTTCTTTTTCTTCTTCCCCCGGCATCTTGACATGCATCGGCTTTATGGTTACTTTAGTGACAGAAAAAACAAAACGTTAAACACTTTCACGAGGAGGTTCCATGAATTCTTCCAATCAGTCGATCATCGAATTTGCGTGCAGGCTTGCGGGCGAGATCAATGCAAAAGCGGTACTGCTGTATGATGAAGTCTCACAGGACATCCCGATGAAAGGGAACGATGAAGCGTGTTTCGATACCATCCTCGTAACCAAGAAGTTGGAGAATAAAGCACAAAAATCAAACTATTTCAAGAAAATTATCAGCATTCCAGATGTCAGCGTTACGAGGCTGAGCCAGGTAAAGATTGCAGTCACCAAGGGCATCGCCGCCGGTCTCTTCGGAAAGGACGATAAACTGGTCTGTCTCACCGGTCTGTCCCGTTTCGGCTACATAGACAGCATGTTTATCATCGATGTGGGCAGGGAGTTTGAGGTCTTCACACCAGAAGGCGCATCGGAAACCTTTGATGGAGTCAATCCCGAGGTCTTTGATGCACTGTTGAATATCGCACTGGAACTGGCGGAACAGGGCCGCGAGGGTCGCCCCGTGGGGACCATCTTCGTGGCCGGCGATCATGAACGAGTGCTGCAGCTCTCACGGCAGATGATTATCAATCCCTTCATGGGCTACAAGGAGGAAGAGCGAAACGTCGTTGACAAGAATCTCCGCGAGACGATCAAAGAATTCTCGGCCATTGACGGCGCCTTCATCGTCAAGGAAGACGGTGTGCTGGTAGCGGCGGGGAGACACCTCAGTGCGGCACTGGAAAGCAAGGATTTTCCCAAAGGGCTGGGGAGCAGACATATTGCCGCCGCCGGCATAACGGGCGTCACCAATGCCATTGCCCTCGTCGTATCGGAATCATCGGGCGATGTGAGAATATTCAAGAAGGGTAAGATATTCGTGGATATCGAGAAGGTTGTGGAATAGGAAAAACCCATGAGATTCGATAAATTTACAGTAAAACTACAGGAGGCCTTCCAGGAGGCCGAAGCGCTGGCAACCAGGTACGGACACCAGGGGATCGACGTTGAACACATGCTGTACGTACTGACGAGACAGCAGGACGGCATTGTCCCCGAAATCATCAAAAAGCTTGGTGCCGATGTACAGAAGATACAGGGCGAGATCGAAGCTGTCCTCAACGGCATGCCCACTGTTTCCGGGGGCTCCTCGGATCAGAAATATATTACGCAGCGACTGAAGGGTGTCATCGATGCGTCCTTCAACGAGGCGACACATTTCAAAGACGAGTATGTCAGTACGGAACATGTCCTCATCGCCATCGCCGGGGAGAAGGGAGGACAGGCACGGCAGATACTTGAAAAATCGGGCATTACCAGAGACAACATATTCAAGACCCTCGTCTCGATCAGGGGCAACCAGCGGATCACCGATCCCAACCCGGAAGAAAAATACCAGGCACTGAAGCGGTACGCCAGGGACTTTAACGAAATAGCGCGCAAGGGGGGGTTCGACCCCGTCATCGGCAGAGACGATGAGATCCGAAGGATCATGCAGGTCCTCTCCCGGCGGACGAAAAACAATCCCGTCCTCATCGGGGAACCGGGCGTGGGAAAGACGGCCATCGCCGAAGGCCTTGCGCAGCGTATCGTCAATGGCGACGTCCCCGAAAACCTGAAAGAGAAACGGGTGGTGGCCCTCGATATCAGTTCACTCGTGGCGGGTGCAAAGTATCGCGGTGAATTTGAGGACCGTCTCAAGGCCGTCCTGAAAGAGGTAACCGAGGCCAGCGGAGAGATTATTCTCTTCATCGACGAGATGCATACCATGGTCGGCGCAGGTGCCGCCGAAGGATCCGTCGATGCCTCAAACATGCTGAAACCGGCACTGGCACGCGGTGAACTGCGGTGTGTGGGGGCAACGACGCTGAACGAATACCGGAAATACATCGAAAAGGACGCGGCACTGGAACGGCGGTTTCAGCCCATCATCGTCCACGAACCGACCGTGGAGGACACCATCGCCATACTGCGGGGGTTGAAGGAGCGCTATGAAGTCCATCACGGCGTGAGGATCAAGGATTCCGCCATCATTGCCGCCGCCACCCTTTCAAATCGCTACATCAGCGACCGCTTTCTCCCCGACAAGGCAGTGGACCTCGTCGACGAAGCGGCATCACGCCTCAGAATCGAGCTGGACAGTCTCCCCGCCGAGATTGACGTCGTGGAGAGAAAGATCATGCAGCTCGAGATCGAGCGCGAATCCTTGAAAAAGGAGACCGACAAGACCTCCATGGACAGGATGGCCAAACTGGAAAAGGAACTGGAAGGACTCAAGGCATCGAGAGATACCATGAAGCTCCACTGGTCCAGCGAAAAAGAGGCCATCAGAGAGATACAGACCATCAAGGAAAAGATGGAAGAACTGAAGACGGAGGAGCAGACCGCCCAGCGAGAGGGCGATCTGGCCCGGGCCGCAGAGATCCACTATGGAAGACTGGTGGAACTGGAGAAAGAACTGGAGGCAAAGGCGACCGCACTGGCCCAGTCTCAGGCGGACAAGAAGATGCTCAAGGAAGAGGTGGACGACGAAGACATCGCCGAAGTCGTCGCAAAGTGGACGGGAATCCCCGTCTCCCGGATGATGGAGAGTGACATCGCAAAACTCCTCCACATGGAGGAACGGTTGCGACGGCGGGTCATCGGCCAGGAAGAGGCCATAAGCGCCGTGTCACATGCCCTGCGGCGGGCACGATCGGGTCTGCAGGACCCCAACCGGCCCATCGGGTCATTCATCTTCATGGGACCCACCGGTGTGGGAAAGACGGAGCTTTCCAGGGCACTGGCGGAATTCATGTTCGACGACGAACAGGCCATGGTACGAATCGACATGTCGGAATTCATGGAGAAACACTCCGTCTCCCGGCTCATCGGCGCCCCTCCGGGGTATGTGGGATACGAGGAGGGGGGATACCTGACGGAGGCCCTTCGGCGGAGGCCCTATTCGGTTCTGCTCTTTGACGAGATAGAAAAGGCCCATCAGGACGTCTTCAATATCCTGCTCCAGATACTGGATGACGGGAGACTGACGGACGGCCACGGACGAACCGTGGACTGCAAGAATACCATCGTCATCATGACGTCAAACATCGGCGGTCAGTGGATCCAGGACTTTTCGCTGTCCGAGGACGAGCGGCAGAAGCGGACGGCCGAGGCGCTGCGGTCCACCTTCAAACCGGAATTTCTCAACAGGATCGACGATATCATCAATTTCCGGTCACTGACCATGAGCGACATAGATCAGATCATAGACATTCAGATCGAACGCATCCGGAAGCGGCTGGAAGACAGAAGGATCCATCTCGACCTGACGGATGCGGCAAAGACCTATCTGTCACAGGCGGGCTACAGTCCCACCTATGGGGCAAGACCGCTGAAACGGACACTGCAAAAGATCCTTGAAAACGGTCTGGCAACAAAGATGCTCGATGGGACCTTCGTCGAAGACGACCATGTGGTGGTCGACGTGGATGAAACGGGCAAAGTAACCTTTACAAAAGAGTAACACCAAGAGGAGATAGAGATATGAATACATTGAAGACGGGCATACTGCTTGGTGCCCTGACGGGACTCCTGATGCTCATCGGCGGATATTTCGGCGGACAGCAGGGAATCGTCATCGCCTTCCTGTTTGCCCTGGTCATGAACTTCGGGAGTTACTGGTTCTCCGACAAGATCGTCCTGTCCATGTATCGGGCCACCGAGGTCTCCGAGAGTCAGGCCCCCGAATTATACACGATAGTAAAAACACTGGCCCTGCGGGCGGGCCTTCCCATGCCCCGGGTCTATATTGTCCCCGGCGACACGCCGAACGCCTTCGCGACGGGAAGAAACGAAGAACACGCAGTCGTTGCAGTCACCGAGGGCATTCTACGCCTGCTCACCCGGGAAGAACTGGAAGGGGTCATTGCCCATGAGCTGACCCACATCAAGAACAGAGATATGCTGATCGGTTCCATTGCGGCCACCATAGCGGGGGCCGTCATGATGCTGGCCAGCATGGCGAAGTGGGCCGCCATCTTCGGCGTGGGCAGGGGAGATGACGATGAGGGGGGCGGTATATTCGGCCTCATCCTCATGGCCATACTTGCCCCCATTGCGGCCATGCTCATACAGATGTCCATTTCCCGGTCGCGTGAATACCTCGCCGACGAGGGGGGTGCCCGCATATCGGGGAATCCTCAAGGCCTGGCCGGCGCGCTGGGGAAACTGTCACAGGCGTCACAGGCAATCCCCATGCATGCCAATCCCTCGACGGCGCACATGTTCACCGTCAATCCACTGGCGGGAAAATCACTGGCACAGCTCTTCAGCACCCATCCCCCCGTGGAGAAACGGATAGCACGGCTGCAGGAGATGAGGCGCCTCTAGGGAAAGGGCATCATGGACATTGGATGCCATGTATGGTAGGTAATCCCCGGTCCCCAGAGCGGGGACCGGGTCCATCGCATGAGGCAATCGATACCCCGCGCCACCCCATAGGGGGTTCGGTTCGTGAACGACGGTCTTCCCGTATACGGACAGGTATCACGGTTCCGCCGGAACGGCGCGGCATAGTATGTACGAACACGTCTTGACCATGCAAGACCCGTATAACGCTATCATCAGGAGGAGTATATGTCTGAAAACGGTGATGAAAAGGGATTTGTCATAAAAGACAAACGACGATTTGATGAGGGGGGGAAAGTCCGTGAGGAGGGACAGGCAGGCACAGAGGAGATCAAGGAGCAGCAGGAAGCGCCCGGTGCGACCGAAGAGGCGGAAACCTCAGAAGCCGCTGAGGACTTTGTCCTGCCGGAAATCAATTTCCCCAGCTTTCTCTTATCTCTCCATACCTCCGCCATGTATCAGTTCGGTGACATTGCCGATCCCGTCTCGAACAAACAGGTAAAAAACCTGCCCGCGGTAAAACAGACCATCGATATCCTGGATATGCTCAAAAAAAAGACCTCGGGCAATCTCGAAGATGACGAGGAGAAACTGCTGGACGGGATTCTCTACGAACTGAGGATGCGATACGTCAAGGAATCGGCGAAGTCGTGATTGCGAGACGATCGCCGGCCAAGGTAAATCTCCTCCTCAGGGTACTGGGGAAACGGCACGACGGCTACCACGATATCGTCAGCCTGATGCAGCGAATAAGCCTCTATGACGATATGGAGTTCCACCTTACCGATGGCGGCATAGAGCTCTCCTGTCCCGGGAGCACCCTCCCCGAGGACAGGAGAAACATCGTCTATCAGGCGGCGGAAGCCCTCTGCTCCCGTACGTCACTCCTCCAGGGTGTACAGATTACCATCAGAAAGCATATCCCCATTGCGGCCGGGTTGGGCGGCGGGAGTTCAAATGCCGCAACAACCCTCGTCACGCTCAACGACATGATGGCACTCGGGTACAGCACCGGTGAACTGATGGAGATCGGTGCCGCCATCGGTGCCGATGTCCCCTTCTTCATCTTTGCCCGGACGGCGTGGGCCTCCGGCATCGGTGATCATCTTCAGGAGGCACATGATATTCCCTCCCTCTGGTTTGTTCTTGTCAATCCCGGCTTTCCCCTTTCGACGAAAGATATCTACGAAGGACTAAATTTGGGATTGACAAAGGAAAGGATAAAGTATAATATCCAGCGGTTTAAATCGGTACCTCAGATTGCGGGGGCATTGTCTAACGATCTGGAGCGTGTGTCTCTCAAGATCTACCCGGTACTGTCGAAGATTAAGGATCTCCTGATCGCCTGCGGGGCCCTCGGATCCTTAATGTCAGGAAGCGGCCCTACCGTGTTCGGTATATTCAGTGGCCGGGAGGGTGCGGAAGGTGCCGCGCGTGAAATACAAAAGTCAGATGTGGGGTCTGTCTATATAGCACATTCTATATAGGTGCCTGTTTGAGAGAGTGGGGCGTCGTCAAGCGGTAAGACACAGGACTTTGGTTCCTGCATTCGGAGGTTCGAATCCTCCCGCCCCAGCCATTTTGGAAAGAGGGAAAATCGTAATGCTTGACAGATTAAGGGTCTTTTCGGGAAATTCCAATCCTGCTCTTGCGAAAAAGATATGCAAAATACTGGGGGTTCCTCTGAATGATGCGAAAGTCTCACAGTTCAGTGACGGAGAGACACGGGTCGAAATCGATGAAAATGTAAGGGGGACCGATGTCTTTATCATCCAGTCCACCTGTCAGCCCGTCAATGTAAGCCTCATGGAACTCCTCATCATGACAGACGGGATGAAACGGGCATCGGCAGACAGGATTACGGCGGTTATCCCCTACTACGGCTATGCGCGGCAGGATAGGAAGGTTGTCCCCCGGGCCCCTATCACGGCGAAACTGGTGGCCGATCTCATTACCACGGCCGGCGCCAACCGCATCATATCGATAGATCTCCATGCCGGCCAGATACAGGGATTCTTCAACATACCAGTGGACAACCTCTTCGCCACACCCATACTCCTCGATTACCTGAAGACCAATCACACCGACGATCTCATCGTTGTTTCACCCGATACGGGGGGCGTGGTCAGGGCACGTGCCTTCGCGAAACGGCTGGGGGCGTCACTGGCCATTGTCGACAAGAGGAGAGACACGCCCAACGAATCGGAGGTCATGAATATCATCGGTAACGTGAAGGACAAATGGGCAATCATCCTGGACGACATGATCGATACGGCAGGCACGGTGACGCAGGCGGCGGTAGCCCTGAAGGAACATGGTGCCATCGAAGTATCCACCTGCTGTACCCACCCGGTATTGTCGGGACCGGCCCTGGATAGAATAGAGGCCTCTCCCATCAAAGAGGTGGTCGTCACCGACACGATTCCGCTTCAGGGCAGGGCCAGAAAATGCAAGAAGATCAAGGTTCTCTCCGTTTCGAGTCTGCTCAGCGAGGCGATGAAGAGGATCTATTATAACGAATCCGTAAGTTCACTTTTTATTTAGGAGTTATCAATGAAAGCAGTCAAATTACATGCCAGCATACGCACCGAATCCGGCAAGGGAGCCGCCCGGAGAATGAGGGAGGCAGGATACGTCCCGGCGATTTTTTACGGGTATGAAACCGAATCGACCATGATCCAGGTCGATTCCTCGGAACTCATCACGATAGTAGAACAGGGGAAAGGGGGCAGTCTCTTTGTCAAGCTGGGGATCAAACCCGCCAAGGGGAAAACCGTAGAAAAGCTGTCCATCATCAAGGATCTCCAGATCGACAGTCTCAGGAAACGGCTGATCCACGCCGACTTTTACGAGATCGGCATGAAGCGGAAACTGACCATCGACCTTCCCATAATCCTCCAGGGAACCCCCGCAGGTGTCGATGAGGGCGGAGAACTCCAGCAGCTGAAGAGAGATGTGCAGATTTCAGCCCTTCCCTCCGATCTGCCCGAAGAGATTACAATCGATATCAGCCATCTCAATATCGGTGATTCCATCAAGATCGGCGATCTTGCCTTTGCAGAAAAGATCGAGGTACTGGATGCCGAAGATATCGCCATTGCCAGTGTGGCGGCAACGAGAGTAACTGACCTCGAAGAAGAAGAGGGAGAAGAGGCCGAGGCGGAAGAGACAACCGATGAGGCGGAGGAAGAACAAGCGGCGGAATAACAGGGCATCCCGACAGGAGATCAGTTGAAGCTTATACTAGGACTGGGAAACCCCGGCAGGACGTATGCACTGACGAGACACAACATGGGGTTTCTCGTTCTCGATGCCCTCGCCGGACGGGAGGGCATCGCCATGGCCGGATCGAAGTTCGACGCCCACATGGGGAAAGGAACCGTAGCCGGCACATCGGCCATCCTGGCCAAACCGCAGACTTTTATGAACCTCACGGGGATAGCTGCCGGGAAGCTTGCACGGTTTTTCAAGCTCGGCACTGAAGATATGATCATAGTTCATGACGATTTGGATTTCCCTCTCGGTGATGTCCGAATCAAGGTGGGCGGTGGCGATGGGGGGCATAATGGATTGCGATCTGTTATAGACCATCTCGGCAATCCTGATTTTGTCAGGGTACGACTGGGAATCGGAAAACCATCCTCACACTGTGATGCGGAACACTATGTGTTGCAACGCTTCTCTGGAACAGAGATGGAGGCATTACCCGAGATCATCGACGAAGCCTGCGATGCCGTCAGGGAGATTGTCTCAAGGGGTCCACAGCGGGCAATGAACAGGTTTAACACAAAGGTTACAAAAAACTGAATCAGGAGGTGTGAACAGAAGTCATGGAATTTTTACTCAATTACGCATGGTTGTGGGGAGTCATCGGATTGGTACTGGCCTACGTCATCTATAAGTATGTGATGACATTTTCACCCGGAAACGACACAATGGTGGAAATCATGGAACGGATTCATGCCGGTGCCATGGTGTTTCTGAAACGGGAATACAGGATTATCGCGATCTTTGTCGTCGTGGTCTTCATAATCCTCTTCCTTGCCCTGGAAAACAGGATGTCGTCGGTGGCATTTCTTTCAGGGGCCATCGGATCCCTGATGGCTGGGCTCTTCGGCATGCAGGCGGCAACGCTCTCGAATGCACGTACTGCCGAGGCGGCCAAGACCTACGGTCAGGGTCGCGCACTGACGGTGGCATTCTTCGGCGGTTCGGTGATGGGACTCTCCGTCGCGTCACTGGGACTGCTGGGACTGGGGATATTCTTCTACTTCTTTTCCGAGAAAAACCCGGTTGTCATCAACGGTTTCGCCATGGGGGCATCGTCGATCGCACTCTTTGCCCGTGTCGGGGGCGGTATCTTCACCAAAACGGCCGACGTGGGATCGGACCTGGTAGGCAAGGTTGAAGCGGGTATTCCCGAAGACGATCCGAGAAATCCCGGCGTCACGGCCGACAATGTTGGTGACAACGTCGGTGACATCGCCGGCATGGGAGCCGACCTTTATGAATCCTACTGCGGGTCCGTCATCGCGGCCATCGCCATCGGGGCCACCATGGGCGGCGGTATCGAAGGCATGGCGATGAAGTGGATGTCACTGCCCATGCTCTTCATCATCGTGGGACTCTTCGCCTCGGTCATCGGAATCGGGTTGTTTAATTTCCTGAAGAACATGAAGCCCCAGTCGGCACTGAGCAATTCACTCTACATCGCGGGCGTACTCTTCATCATTGCCTCATTCTTCGTGGTCAAGGCGACGACGGCCGACATGTCAGACGAATATCTCACGGGCCTCGGTATGATCAGCAAACTGGGTCCCTTCTGGGCCGTGCTCCTGGGTATCGTCGCCGGTATGCTCATCGGCGGTATCACGGAATACTACACGGCACGTAAACCGATACGAGAGATAGCAGCGGCCTCGCAGACGGGAGCGGCAACCAACATCATCAGCGGCTTCGCCGTTGGTCTCGAAAGTGTTGTGCTTCCCGTATTCGTTATTGCAATGGCCATCTGGCTCTCCTTCCTCGCCTGCGGACTTTACGGCATCGCCATCGCCGGCGTCGGGATGCTGGGAACCGTGGGCATGACCATGTCCGTCGACAGTTACGGACCCATCGCGGACAATGCGGGCGGCATCGCAGAACAGGCCCATATGCCGCCTGAAACGAGAGAAATCACTGACGGTCTCGATGCCGTGGGTAACACAACGGCGGCCATTGGAAAGGGCTTTGCCATCGGTTCGGCGGCCCTGACGGCACTGGCCATGTTTGCCGCCTACACGGCGACGGTCAAGACCTTCCCCGGATTCGAGGACTTCGCCCTTGACCTGACGGAGGCGCATGTCATCACCGGCGTCTTCCTCGGTGGACTGATGCCCTGCCTCCTGGCCGCACTGACCATGACGGCCGTCGGTGACGCCGCCTTCGACATGATCAACGAGATCAGACGGCAGTTCAGGGAGATTCCCGGCATCATGGAAGGAACGACGCCCCCCGATACCAACACCTGTGTCGATATCGCCACCACGGCGGCATTGAAACGGATGATCGTACCCGGTGTGTCGGCAGTCGTGGTACCCGTTCTGGTAGGTATATTCATCGGGCCGCAGGCCCTGGGAGGCTTCCTGGCAGGGGCAACGCTCGTGGGTGTCATCCTCGGACTCCTGATGGCCAATGCAGGCGGTGCCTGGGACAACGCGAAGAAACATATCGAACAGGGCAATTTCGGCGGCAAGGGTTCGGAAGCACACAAGGCGGGAGTCATCGGCGACACCGTGGGTGATCCCTTCAAGGACACCTCGGGACCGTCGATGAACATACTGATCAAGCTGATGTCCGTCGTATCGCTCGTGACGGCGCCGGCAATCGTCGCCCTGTACAATTTGATTTATTAAAACAAATAGATAAAGAAAGTTCCATTGTAAAAAGGGGTGAAGGCATTCACCCCTTTTTCTTTGTGAAAATCGGATAAAAGGACTTGACACAACAATCGGCATTACTATACATTTATGACAATGACGATATGAGTATAGAGGGTTGGTTATGATTGTTGTAGAGAGGCATAGAAATGTGTGGTAAAGGGCCTTTTCCTTTAGGGGGAAGGCCTTTTTTTTGGCCTGCCGCAGACTTCTGTGACTAAGCGAGGAAGAAAGATATGGCACAGAAAAAAGTTGTCATGGATGCCGAGGCAATCGACAGATCACTTACACGGATCAGCTATGAGATACTGGAACGGAACAAGGGCACCGATGACCTCGTCGTGATCGGCATCAGAACAGGTGGTGCATGCCTGGCCCGGCGGCTCCAGGAAAAGATTGAAAAGATAGAGGGATCCGAGGTCCCGGTGGGCATACTGGATATCACCCTGTACCGTGACGATCTCATGACGGGCACGAAGAAGCCCAAGCTCAGGAAGACGGACATACCCTTCTCACTGGACAAGAAAAAGGTCATACTCATTGACGACGTGCTCTTCACCGGACGGACTATCAGGGCGGCCATGGATGCCCTGATAGATTTCGGGAGGCCCCGGCTCATCCAGCTTGCCGTCCTGATCGATCGGGGACACCGGGAACTCCCCATCCGCGCCGATTTTATCGGAGAGAGCCTCCCGTCCGCACTGTGGGACAAGGTAGACGTCAAACTGAAGGAACAGGGAAAAGAGGACGAGGTCCTGATTATCGAGGGATAGCGGCCTTCACACTATCGACAGCCACCGTGCCGTTTATGACATGAAATCTCTCTCGAGGACTGCAACCCTCCACTGCATATGATCGAGGCGTACACATGAAACTATCGAACAAGGATATCCTGAATATTGAAGACCTTTCCGTTGATGAGATACAGCTCATCATTGATACGGCAGAGTCACTGAAGGAAATATCCGCACGGAAGATAAAAAAGGTGCCTACCCTGCGGGGCAAGACCGTCATCAACCTCTTTTACGAAGCCAGCACCAGAACAAGGACATCCTTTGAAATAGCGGGCAAGCGGCTCAGCGCAGATACGGTCAACATCTCGACCAGCACCAGCAGCGTCGCAAAGGGTGAAACACTGGTCGATACGGCGAAGACCCTCGAATCAATGAATCCCGATGTCATCATTATCAGACACAGCGCCTCGGGAGCGCCACACATCATCGCCGGGCTGTTGCAACAGTCCGTCATCAATGCAGGTGACGGCACGCACGAGCATCCGACCCAGGCCCTGCTCGATATGATGACGCTCAGGGAAAAGAGGGGAACACTGGCGGGGCTGAAGGTGGCCATCGTGGGTGACATCGCACACAGCAGGGTGGCACGGTCCAATATCCACGGTCTCACCAAGATGGGGGCACAGGTCGCCCTCAGCGGCCCCGCGGTCATGATGCCCCGATACATCGAAAAGCTGGGCGTCACCGTTCACAACCGTATGGAAGATGCCATCAGAGGAGTGGACGTGATCATGATGCTGCGGATCCAGTTTGAGAGACAGGGCACGGCCATCTTTCCATCGATGAGAGAATACTCAAAATATTACTGCCTCACCGGTGACAGGATCAGGCTGGCACAGGATGACGTCCTGGTCATGCACCCGGGACCGATCAACCGGGGCATCGAGATCGCACCCGATGTCGCCTACGGTTCCCATTCGGTCATCCTCGACCAGGTGGCAAACGGCGTTGCCGTCAGGATGGCACTTCTCTATCTCCTGGCAGGAGGAAACTGATGAACATACTACTGAGGGGTGGCAGGATCATAGACCCATCACAGGACCTGGATGCGCCCATGGATATACTGATAGAGGGCGACAGGATCGCCCGCGTGGAAGAGCAGATAAAACCGGCAGCGGATATGCAGGTCTTTGACCTGGACGGCATGGTGGTGTCACCGGGACTGATCGACATGCACATCCACCTGAGAGAACCGGGATTCGAATACAAGGAGACAGTCAGGACGGGGAGTGAGGCCGCCGTGGCCGGCGGATTTACGGCAGTCGCCTGCATGGCGAATACGGAACCCGTCAATGACAGCCGTTCGGTAACGGAGTTCATACTGCAACAGGCGAAACTGGCAGACAGGGCCCACGTATATCCCGTGGCCGCCGTCAGCAGGGGTCTGGAAGGCAAAACGCTGGCAGAATTTGGTGAATTGAAGGATGCCGGGGCGGTGGCCCTTTCCGATGACGGCAATCCGGTAGAAGACAGTGGCCTCATGAGACATGCCCTCGAGTACGCCTATTCCCTGGGGATACCCGTCATGTCGCACTGCGAGGATCGGGGGCTGGCGGCAGGGGGTGTCATGAACGAAGGCCTCGTATCCACACTGATCGGCCTCCAGGGAATCCCCAGTATTGCCGAAGACATCATGACTACACGGGATATCGCCATTGCCGAATATACGAAAACGGCAATTCACATCTCCCATGTCAGTACGGCAGGTTCGGTACAGGCAGTCAGAGACGCGAAGCAACGGGGCATCAACGTGACGGCAGAAACGGCACCCCACTATTTCGCACTCACCGACGAGGCCCTCACGGGATACTCCACCGACTTCAAGATGTATCCCCCGCTGCGCACTGGGTCAGACATGACAGCCATACGGGCCGGTCTGGCCGACGGCACCATAGACGCCATCGCCAGTGATCACGCCCCCCATTCCTCCATCGAAAAGTATGTCGAGTTTGATTATGCCGCCAACGGCATCATCGGGCTGGAGACGTCTCTCGGTGTGTCACTGATGCTTGTCCACGAAGGCATCCTTTCTCTCGGTGATCTGATCGCAAAGATGAGCACCAACCCCGCCTCCATCCTGAAGATACCGAAGGGAACACTCAAGGTGGGGGCCACTGCCGATATCACCGTCATCGATACCCACAAGACATGGACGGTGGATCGTGAACGGTTCCGTTCCAAGGGCCGCAACTGCCCCTTTCACGGATGGCAGTTGACAGGAAAGGCCGTCCTGACCATCGTCGACGGGACAGTCAAATACTCCGAAATCCAGTGAATTACTGCCGGGCAAATCCAGTCGCTTCTTAAACAGAGGTTGACGACAAAATCTATCGTCTCATGAGTTCTTAATCTCAGAGATTGTCTCAGGAACATGCAGTTTGGGGCATGACGACAAACATTGTCATCAAGAACCATTTCACATCATTAAGGGATGCATAATGGCTAGATACTGGAATCTCATAAAAAACATATCAAATTATCACCTTCATTTTATGGATAAACTAGGCATAATAAAAGACGATCCCCTTATATTTATTGCAAAAAACAATATAAAGTTCGAGGTGCCCAAGAGATTACACCATGAATTTAAAGAAATTTTTATGGAAAATGCATACTCAATCGGTCTAATGAAAACAATTCAAAAGAATGCTACCATTATTGATATCGGTGCAAATGTGGGTTTTTTCACAATGTTTGCAGCATCACAATATCCGGATTGCACTATTTACTCTTATGAACCCATATATTCTAATTTTCAGCAACTCGTCAAAAATAAGGAACTCAATAACACAAAAAAAATACATTGTTTTCACAGGGCAGTATGTGGACACAATGGTATGATCAAAATTAATTTTAACAAAACAGATTCATTCACGACGGCAGCAACAATCATTAGCGGAAATGGTGATGATAATACAGATTCCGTTGACGTCTCGTGCATGAAATTATCCGATATCTTTAAAGAAAACAATATAGAAAACTGCGACTTGCTGAAGCTGGATTGCGAAGGAGCTGAATATGACATTCTGTATAACACCCCCAAAGAGATTTTAAATAAAATTGACCAAATTGCTATAGAGGTGCACCGAGGGAATAATGGGCGAGAAAATCTGTCTTCACTAAAAAAGTTCCTGTTAAAATTCGATTACAGATTATTTCAATTTGCAGATAAGACACACATGCTATGGTGCGCTCGTTAGGATTTCATCTGACAGCTATACCCGCCAAGTCAATACTGTCCGATGACATTATGACTGCCGGATTGTGGTTTTATTCATACCCGACATGTTCTTCTTTGCCACGGTTGAGAAGAAAAGGAATGACAGCATGAATATTCTTCATCGGCATCGCTTCTTCCTGTGTTATGTGCTGCTCTGTTTACGTACTATAGGCCACTCCAAAGCTCGCTTCTTACGTAGCTCTGTCACCTCTTGATGGTTCTCTGTTCAGATCATGTGCTTGTGACACTCCAATCTAATACCTTGTAGTATCGAATAAGAAATGCTACCGTAAGATGCCTCATCTCCATGGTATCGGCATCACAATGAAGAGGGACGGAACAGTGGATCATCTGGACCAGCTAAAAGAGTATATCGAGCAGAAGAGGGAATTCGATATCATCGACCTCTTTGCTGAGCTTCATCCCGCAGATATCGCCGATCTCATAGACCATCTGAAGGAAGAGGAAAAGATCCTCCTCTTCTCACTCCTCGATATCGAAAAGGCATCCGATGTCATACTGGAACTGAACGACATCTCCAAAGAACAGATCATCGAAGACCTGTCAGACAAGCAACTTACCGACATCATTGATGAAATGGATTCCGACGATGCGGCGGACTTTATTGCCGAACTGGACGAGGAACAGGCACAGGCCGTCCTGGAGGCCATCGAACCCGAAGAGTCCGAAGAAGTCAAAGAACTCCTGAAATATGAGGAAGACACCGCCGGCGGCATCATGCAGTCGGAGCTCATCTCCATAGAGGATGATGCCACGGTCATGGATGCCGTCAAGAAAATCGTCAATATCTCCGATGAAATCGAAGACGTCTACAATGTCTTTGTCGTCGACAGGGATGAGCGGCTGGTGGGCACTATTCCCCTGCAGAAACTGATAATCAGCAAGCGGTACCAGCGCGTCTCCGAAGTGATCGACCAGTCCATCCCCAGCGTCCACACCGATGTCGATCAGGAAGAAGTGGCACGGATGTTCGAAAAATATGATCTCATCGCCCTCCCCGTCGTGGACGATGACAATCGTTTACTGGGGCGGATCACCGTCGACGATGTCGTTGACGTCATGCAGGAAGAGACATCGGAGGACATCTACCGGATCGCCGGGCTCGATGAAGACGACAGTGTCTT